>Ga0126373_10000053_pt1 | contig 105196 bp, 141 predicted proteins | sample PanSoiMetPlot_11_FD_92545 | JGI IMG/M metagenome (GOLD analysis project Ga0126373, IMG submission 92545) | Tropical forest soil microbial communities from Panama - MetaG Plot_11 | ecosystem: Environmental > Terrestrial > Soil > Tropical forest > Bulk soil | place: Panama | collected 2016-02-17
GATGAGCCCGGCGGCCGACTTGCCGCCGAGCACTAAGCCCGAGCCGCCGCCGCCCGTGTTCCACCATCCCATCTGACACTTTTCAAACCGCGTGTTGAAGACGAACGCCGGACGAAAAGCCCCGATCGTCCCCGAGGCCACGGTCTGGGACACCGAGACGGTAAAGGTGTTGGCGCCGCCGATCGCCGTGATAAACGTGTCTGAGGCGATTGCCGGGCCGCCAGATACTTGGCTGAGATAGTTGCCGACCTGTAGGCCCGGGCTACCCGAGGTCGTCAGAGTGGTCCCTGAGATCGCCCCCGTGAAATTGCCCACGACAAACAAGCCGTCGCCGAGCGCTGCATTTCCGATGTTTTCAAACTGGCATTCGATGAACTCGCAGTCGTAAACGACTGCCCCGGTGTTGAACGAATTGGTCGGGCCGAATCCGATCGAGGCGACATACGCTGGAGTCCACGGCTCCTTATAGATGCCGAACGGCTGTGCATCGAAAATGGACTTCATGGCAACGCTGGTGACGATGCTCACCGCGGGCGCCACGGCCCAACCCGCCATATTATTCTGCGAGAAGGAGCAGCGCTCGATCACCATGTCGCCAAATTCTTGCGTACTCTGCTGCCAATAGGCTCCGTAGAAGTTAGACTGAAAGTTGCATAGCTGCCATTCGGTCTGACCGCCCACGACGTTCATGCCAGCATAAAATCCGGTCGACGAAATACGGAACAGATTCGTCTTGTCGCAAGTATAGAGGCCGATCATGCTGGCCGTTGACACTCCTATTGTTGATCCGACGCCAGGCCCATTCAGCCAAATATCTTGTATGTATCCGAAGTTTGAGGTGAACGTATCATCGGTGTTGCCGCACGTCAGACCTGATCGGCGCCCGGAGGGGTTGCCAATATCGGTAAAGTCCGCCGTCATCGACGTGCTGCCAACCGTCTGTGAAATGTTGACCTTGTACGTGCCTGCGCCGTTGGCTGTCCCGGTTAACTGCTGGATGATCTTGGTATGTGAAGCCGTACCGCCGCGGACCCACATGCCGGGAATGATCGGATGGGTTGGGGCGGAGACCGTCAGCGTCGTTGTCGAGATCGATCCAGTAAACACCGCGGCTGAGGGCTGCCCGAGATCAGTTGGCCAGGAAAGCTCCGAAGCGGCATTAAACGAGCCGCCCCATCTGCCGCCGCTTCCGAGAATATTGACCGTATTGCCAACCGTCAGTGAGTAGTCGCCGACGTGCAAAGTGCCGGAACCATCAAGCGGACTGCTACTATTGGACATATTGAAGATGCCGTAAGGAACAAATACCGTGCCCCCTCCGGCCGCATCGGCAGCATTAAACGCGGCCTGAAACGCAAGCCAGTTGATCTCATTGGTCAAAGCGGTGGCAAACGGATAAGCAACCTGAAGAGCGGCGAGACTGCCATACACCCCCGATGCCGGGTGGCTCGCTCCATCGCCGATGGCGCCGAACGCAACGACATTGAAATAAGTAGTGAAATTGAGATCGGGATTGAATGCTCCGCCAGGGTGGAACGGCCAAGTCGCCAGCGCCGGCTTCGCGACTAGCGCGGCAGTGCTACCCGCCATACTCCGGAGAAGATTGCGGCGGTTCATCACTGGCGACCCGACAACGTGCATTGTCCCGAAAGGGTGTCGGAACCCGTAGAATTTCTTAGTCGGATGCCCACAATCGCCCCCGTAGCCCCAAAATAATAAGAAGTCCCATGCACGATCCACAAATTCCCCGAGCCATCAGTTCCTGTTAATTCCCACGTAATCGGCTTCACCGCCGTGGTAGACCCTGCCCCATCTATATCAAGACGTAAATTAGCGGGAACCGTTGTGCTCGTCGGACTGAACCCCGCTGAAAAAATGTCTGTTGCCGTGGCGTTGTTTAGCCCTCCTGGGGCGGCACCCGCTCCTCGCCCTGAGCCCTGAAAATACGCGGCGACAAGATAATTGGCGTTCTGGAACGAGGCGCCGATTTCTACCTCACCGACCAGCTGGTCATTGCTAACAGACACCAGCAAACCCGTACAGTTTAGATGATAGGTTTTATAGGCTGAGGTCAGGCCAGTGACAGTAATGACTTGGCCGGAGGCCGCCGTCGTCGAGAGGAATGTCTCCGCGGTCGTGCCCGCGGCGACAGCATTGCACACTCCCGCAGAGCAATTAATCGTTGTTCCATCACCGCGCATTATGCCTTGCGTGACATTCGTGGCGGCAGTCGAAGAGACTCCCTGCATTTCAAACGCATAAGAAGCTGGTGATGTCGTGTTATCCACGTCCACTGTTACCGACGCTGCCGCCGGAACATTTAGGGTGGGGCCGCCGCCGCCCGGACCACCTAAAAATAGCGCGGCGCCACCAGTCGTTTGCACCGTGAAGCCGTTAGTCCCATCGCCTGTGAACTGATACGTCGTGCCCTGAGTTATCGCGAGAGGGTTAGGCAGCACCACCACACAGCCGGGGCTCGTGCATTTGACGAGCCTCCCAGAGTCCGCGCTGACGACGTTGTAAGTGCCGGAAACCGAATTTATGCATAACTGACTGTTGAGAGTCCCCGTGACGGTGATCGACTGCGATGTGCCGTTGCAGGTCCCTATCGTAGTACTCAAACCTGGCGGAAGCCCGATGGCAATGTTGCTGCTGATAACACCGCCTGATGTTGAGAGGGCCACCCCGTCGCCTTTTGCTCTCCCTGCAGCCCCAGAGCTCGCCAGCGGTACGAGCTGGTTCCCCGGGGCCTGCTTGCTGGTGCCGCCCTGAATCACCGGAACATTGTCGCCGGAACCGAGTGGCAGCGTTGCCGAGGGCAGGCTTGGCACAAAAACATTAAACCCCTCCGGCGTCACCTGAGCGTCAGCGTGAACCGCTGACAGCATCAAGACGAGGATAAGAAAGAGACGTTTCATTGTGGCGCCAGATAGTGAGCGCCGGAATCATCGGTGAGCGCAATGCTGCGGGAATCGTTGCCAAGAACCAACAACAGCAGCCCGCTAGCCCCCCCGCTGGGCGACAGCAAACGAGCCGATGCCGTGAAAGAGAATAGGATCATCGCTAGAGCGACAATAATTCTAGCCCGCATGCTCTGTATCCCCCGATGTCAACTGAACACCCATACGCCAAGCTGCGAAGCTCCGGCGCTAACTGTCATGCCGGCCGCAGTGACGCTGATATTGTAGGTAGTCTGAGTCACGGCAGTCAGTGGCTTGGCGATCACAACGTTCCGGGTGGGGCCCGACCCGGATAAGGCCAGCTCGCCGGAGCCACCGGTAAAATTAAACGCCCCCGTAAAGGGCGAGCCGTCCGACATCACCACAGAGATGGTCGACACAACGGCCCCGATGGGAGATGAGGTCGTCAGGTCCTGTCTAAGATTCGGCGAGAAGTTAACCTCGATCGGGATGGGACCTACCGGCACCGTTGCCCCGGCGAGATACCAGTCGAAATTAAGGTAGGCATACCATTGCAGGTTGGTGATCATCTGCGCGAATAAGGTACCCTGCGCCGACGTGGCCATCTGCACGACATCAGAGGGCCTAACCGCAATCGTCACGCCGTTAAGATTGGGCGAATAAGCCGAAGCACTAGGCGTACCAAAAGTCCATACCCCATCCAGGGTAGTCAGAGAACCGACGTTCCTGGGGATGGCATTGCCATCCGGCGAGGGCGTATAAGGAGGGTTAAAGGTAGTGGGCGGGGCCGGCGAGGTTACCACTAAAGAAGGATCTATAAACGGAGATCCGACAAAGAACGCGTCAGCGTCATAGCCCACGTACTGGAACCACCACCGATCATTCTCCGTTGTTAAGAAGAAAACATTGCCCCCAAAGTCGATGCGAATCGCTTGCGCGAAAGGCACACGAGGGCCAATGGTTTTCCCATTCAATTTGACGTAGTTAAACGTCCCAAATGGACCCGGCGGACCAGCCCCGGTCGGCAGGACGATAGCAGGGCCGAAAGTCCACATCCCAAACCCGTTAACGACATTCCCCATCAGGCTATTGAGCGTATCGATTTGCGTGCCATCCGGTGATGGGACTAACACCATTGGGGCTACAGCACCCAAAGGGGGCAGAAGGCGTGCGCTAGCAGGCAGCGGAACTAGGAACGGCGCTGCAGCAGCGGCGGCTCCTTTCATGACGGATCGACGTGACGCCTTAATCACGGGACGAAGACCTGGCTACTGTGCACCGAGTTCCCGGCCATATCTTTCGCCACCGCAATCACGTACATGCTTTGGTTCGCGGGGCAATCGTGGATCGTTACTGAGTGCGAAGTCGGATAAGTGAGCGGTGCCACACTGACCCCCGCCGTCTCTATATCCGAGAATACCGGATATTGAACCGTCTGACCCTGCTGTGACGCCGACCCGGCGGCGGCGAAACCGATACACGGCTTACTGGTGCTCCAAACCACATTTATGGCTGTTGGGGACATACGTGTGGCCGTCATGCTGGTTATGGTCGGGAAATTCCCGGTGTCCGGGTCATCCGGCCCGGGTACTACGTTATTCAGCCCATTGGCTGAGCCCGCAACGGTATTGATCCGGATGAAGTAGATCAAATCTCGCATGTCGTTGCCGGAAATCTCCGGCCGCGGCGTGGACCCAGCCATCCCGCTCTGGATAAAGGCCGCCAGAGCCGCATCGGTCGGATAGGTTATGATCATCTCATCAAAAGAACTGGCTCCCGCAAACCGACCCTGATTGCCGAGCAGCCCATTCCCAGTGTCGCCATGAATGGCCTGGAAGGAGGGGCGGATATTGAACGGGAAAGGTCGCGGATAGCCTGGAGGCACTGGGTGCAGGCCATTCGGCATGCCATTTGTGCCGGCACCCCGGCCGGAAACAGTTCCTGTGTACCAGATCGAATACCCGGAGATCATGACATCTGTTGAAAGATTGGCCCCCGGGCTAGTGCCGGGCCCTATCCTTGGATCATTGGGCTGGTATGGGCGCACCTCGTGTAGCCCGCGATCCGAAACACCAGCAAAAATCGCACGGCCCTGCGTATTCCCTACCGCCACCGCCCACGGATAATGCCCCCATCCGTGGTAAAACCAAGTCGTGTCGCCGGACTGGTGCATTTCTCCCTGAATGCCGAAGGCGCCGCCGATCGCACCTATAAAGCCAGTTGTGCCGCCCCCGATGGGCAACGTCGCATAATTCTCAGCGCCACCTTCAATAGTTAAAGACTGAGCCAGATAAATTTGATCGACAGGGCCAAATGCACCCTGCGCGTCGACCGCCATCCACGCCCAGGCATCACCAACAACAACCTGATTTTGTCCCTCGAAATACCCGATATGAGTGACCGTGGAGCTGGCGAAGTTGACGCGCCGCACCTGAACATTCTCATTCTGAAGAATGAGGATATCCCCAGTGGAGGTAAACCGGATCGTAAACGGATAAGGGATAAACGAAGTGGGGGATGGCCCGGCAAAGCTCGAGAACGGCAGATTCCCGGAGTTGGGGCTATAGGTATTGGGCGAGCCCTCAAAGGTTGGGCGAGACGGCCTGGCCGGCTGATACCCAAGGAATGTCGTCACTGCGCCCGCAACGCCTGCGCTCGGCGATGCGATCTTGCGGATTACACAGTTGTTCGTATCGGCAACATACATCACGCCCGCTGGGTCCGGGCCGTGCACCCCGTCTGTCATAATGATGCTATTGGGATGATCGAACTGTGCCAACGTAGCAGTGGCGCTATCGAGATAGCCAGGCTCTCCGGTGCCAGCATAGGGAGTAATGGTTGCAGGTATGGCGGGGAAACCTGACTTGTCGACTTTATGGATGATACAGTCGCCCTGTAGACACACATAAATGATGTCAGCATTTCTTGGGTCAAAACACAGGTCTATTGCTGTGCCGAGGTCTTCAGCTCCTCCCGTAAAGTTGCCCACCAGGATCTGCCTAGTTCGATACATATCCTCTGTGGAGGGGTTTCCACCCTTTACTGGCCCAAAAGCTAATTTAGAGTAATCTTTTGTAAACCCGGCGATAGTCGTGATCGTGCCATCGTAATCTGCCCGGAACAGCCGCCCCTGGAGTTCAACGCCGTACCAAGCCGCATCGTTTGGCTCCGGCATAAGATTGATGATGCTAGAGACAAGGTTGACATTCCTACCACCGTCAGATGGATTAAGGGCTAGATTCACGAAGTAGGTGCTATCGGAAGAGGATGTGCCAGTAACGCCGCCCCCATCCTCGACGCTGACGGGCAGTATGTAGACCCCGCCCTCAACACCACTCCCGGTTTGCAGAGGAGACAGCGTAGCCCATACCGGATCGGATGCATACTCAGATGTGGTAGGATTCGTAATGCTTTGCTGAAAATATGGGCCCGTAGCATTGGCTGGCGTTGGGGCCATCACGCCGGCTTGCGGCGGAACGAACGCGTTATTCGCCGTGAGTGGGACAGCCGTATTTTGCGGGGTTCCGCCACCGCCTGGATAATGCACATAGTCAGGGCGATTGGAATACAAGACACGGCGTATATGGTCGCCCGCAGTGGCGGGCACAGTCTGTGGGCCGGTGCTAAATCCCATGTTGTGGACGACGATCGGCGAGCCGAAACATCGATAGGAATATGCTTGATCTGCCGTCTGATCAGTAAATTTCATCCAGACCATGTGCGTGCCGTCGGGCACGGTGGTCGTATCCCAAGTGATCGGCAACGGGGGTGCCCCGGAGGTAAACACGCCTGTCGCGCTAACCTGCGGGCCCACAGGGTTCTCATCAACATACCACTGACCCGTTAGCGTCCCTGAATTCGAGGTTCCATTAAAACCGTAGATCCAACTGTTCGTCAGCTGCAGCGTGATAGTCCCTACGGCTTGTAGGGGGGTTCCCGGGGTGGCGGCCCATTCGGTATCTCCGTCAAATGGATAGGTCGTCCCCTGAATAGTAGTCACCATCCCCGGAGGAACGACATTCAGCGTCAAATTCCCCGATACGTTTACAGAGTTCTCCGAGGCCTGCACCGAGATCGTTAAGTTGGTCCCATCATCCGCCCCAGTAAAATTGTGAGCCGGGACCACCTCGTTCCCTGATAAGACTACTCGACCTCCGGCATTTACCAAGAGCGATGTGGTTCCGCCGAATGCCAAACCATCACTGGTCGACACACTGACCGTGCTGATAATCGTACTGGTGGTTATGTTATCGAATACGGTGAGCGGCCCCGCGGGACTATAATTGACCGCCAGTGGCGTCTGCGGTGAGGTCGCATTCACCGCCGCACTTGGCATAAATAGCCGTGCGAATGCAGGCTTAACTGCCGCCGCCAGGGCCCCGGATAGCCACCCGAGAATAGAACGCCGAGAAGGCCGCATTCAATGATCCCATGCGGTAAACCCGGATGAGATCGCCGCCATAAACGCGTGGCCGCTGGTCACAACGCCGGGGTTCAATACACATTGATCGGCGCCAGGAGTATTCCCCGGGGTTTGATTGTATGCTGAACAAGCGATCATCATCCCGCCCGTTGTGATGAGCCCAGTTAGGTTCATCCCCCCCGTGTTAGTGGCGGGGTTGCCGGTGAAATTGTCGAGTGGCTCCGCGTAGCTCCATCCAGTGCCCGTCGTGGCGTCCTGCCACCACATCTTCTGATTATCAAGGTCTACCTCTATCGCCAGCCAATCGTTTACCGCAAACGTAAAATTCCAGAGACCAACCTGACTTCCATTAAAATTACCAAGAATATTGCCAGACGTGCCGCTCCCCTGCATCTTCAGTCCGACATCCGAATTTGTCTGATATCCAATAGGATTCAGAAGATTGCTGGTATTATTAGTAACCCCCGTGACCCATCCACCACCGTTGTCGTAGGCCTTCACCTGAATCTCAAAATGCCACTTGCCAATAGTCTTGGCCGGGGAGGCAATGTTCGAGCGTATGGTATGCCAAGCGCCAACGATTGAGTTGGTTGTGGTGTCGTTCGCATAATTTGTCGTTGGCGTGGTAAAGCCGCCACCTTGATCGGCGGCGTTAAAAAATGTCGGACCCGTGCTGCCGCTAGGCGGTTTCTGCATTAAGAGGCCCGCGCTCGCGGAGAAGACCACGGTCAATACAGCCCACGCCGCGCCCCAAGCTAGCAAACGCTTCATGTGGCTACCTGTATGTGTACTGACACCGACCCGAGCCGGCGGTGGCCGAGCCCGATACCGTGCTGCCCACTGAATACGCCGCCGGCACCAAAAGTGGGCTCGAGGTCAGCGCGACGGTTTGCTCGACCCCAAGATTGGCATTCATATCGAACGGCGCGCTAGATATGGTCGTCCCGGCGCCGATGACGCCCCCCGCGTCAGTCTGATATTTGAAGGTCATGGTTTGAGCCGCGCCGGCGAGCGTGTCATTTTTGCATTTTACTCCGTAAACCACACGCGGAGTTGCGAACCGGACGAATTCGATGCCGCCCGTATTCGTCGAAAGATCTATCCCCACCCCCCACGACAAAGGAGCATACTGGAGCGGCCCAAGAGGAGCGGTAAATGCGGTAGCGCCAGTCACACCCGAGGTCTGAACCACCGTTGTGGTGTCGGCCGGGATAGTGATCGCGCCACCCGCCGAACCAGCCCCAACCTGTCCGCTATTGATCACGTCTGTGCCGGTTGCCGACAACTGCACGGTAACATCACCGGTGGTTATTAGGATGTAGCCGTTGGGCGAAAGCCCAGACGCCGACGGCAGCGTCAACGTTTGACCGGCAGTCACATATCGATAATTGGTCCCGGTAGTCCAATCGGGCGTCGTTACGGAACCATTAAAATCAGTTTTAGTCGTCGACAGGGGGACGACCTGCATGACCCAGAAACTGGCGGTCCCATCAAGCTCAAAGCAAGTGCTTTGAACCTGTGCCGTGATATCGCCGCTGGTTAAGGCAACAAGGCCCGCTATCGTGTTCTTCCGTATTGGCAGAGCCGCGGCGGTCCCGACAGCTAAGGTGCTCGCTCCAGTATTGGTCGGAATGGTGGCCGGGAAAGTGCCGCATGCTCGATAATGAGCCGTGTTCGCGCTAACCGCGGGGGCTGGCGAGGCCATCGTATAGGCATTAGCTATCCCGCCGAATGCCCCGATGGACTCCACAGCCGTGGCGCTGCCCGCGGTCGCATTCAGAACCGTCCCGGCAAACGACAGATTGGTCCCGAGGGTAATCTCCGCGGGAGACGCCGGAGCTCCGGTCGGATTGCCCAGCAGAGTCAATCCAGTTTCATTTTGCAATTTCGCGTAGGTCACCGCGGCGGTGTTCAGCTTTGCTGTCGTTACCGCAAGGTTATTGATCGTCCCGACGCCGCTCGAATTTACCGTGAAATCGCCGGACATCTTTGTGAAGATATAAACGGAATTTTGTAGGGCTGTTCCGAGTACGAGCGGCTTGGAGAGCGATTGATCACAACCCCCGACACTCTGGCACGCCACCAACTGTGTCGAGTCAGTCCATGCCGAAGCGCTGCCAAGGGTGTTCGCGGATTGTGGCGTAGCCTGCGCAAATGCCGTCGCAGGGATACCAGCCAGGAATAGTGCTACGAGAGCTTTACGCATATCCTTTTACATCCCTGTGGCAAGGCAGTTGTTAGAGCTGCTGCTCCCTGTCGCGAGGCAGTTGGTGGCAGTGCTAAAGCCGGTCGCCAGCACATGGGGGCCGCCACCCCCACCGCCCGTGACCGACAGCACGTTACCGCTGAGAGTGAGACCGGTACCCGCCGTGATGCAGGTGTAATTGGCGCCAGTCCCACCCAGCAGATTGCAGCTGGGAGGACTGCCCTGGGCGGTCAGCACATTACCGCTCAGGCTAAGACCGGTGCCTGCCGTGATACACGCGTAGCCGGAACCTGTGCCACCTAGCAGATTGCAGGTGGGAACCGCGCCACCCGTGACCGACAACACGTTGCCGCTGAGGGAAAGCCCCGTGCCCGCTGTAATGCAGGAGTAGTTAGATCCCGCCCCACCTAACAGATTGCAAGTGGGTATCGCCGCAGCCGTGGCCGTTAGCACGTTGCCGCTCAGGTTGAGGCCGGTGCCGGCTGTAATGCAGGTGAAGGAAGCCCCCGTCCCGCCAACTATGTTGCAGTTCGGAACCGAAGTAAGGAAGCTTGAGGCAGGCACGCCCACGGCCGAGCTAGCGGAGCTACTTGGCGCAGCCAATAACCGCAAGCCCGGGGAATAAGGCGGGCTGACGACCGGAGCAGTATAAAGATATTGCTCGATCGGCTGGGTTTGCTGTTGCCCCCAAACCGCCGTCGGGAGTGCCAGCGCAACTAAGATGAGAAGCGCGCGAAACGCGGCAGCTGACATCAGCGCATCCGCGCCGCGCATCTGCCTCGTGGAAACGCGGAGCCCGACCGCCCGTCAGCTCAGGACGGACACCTAAATTATAGCGAGCGCAAGAGTATTACGCTAGGCCTGCGTTACCTTGGTGACAATCCGGCCTGCAAGCAGGTTGCGACAACCGTATCGCCAGCCCCCGTACCGCCGGAGTTTAGGATAATACGCCACGCACTAATGGGCACGTCAGATAGATAACCGGCGGCATTGCCTGTAGCCCCAATGAGGTCCGCCATGGACCCGCCAGAACCATAAGGCGGGAACACGCCGGTACCCGTAGTCGGCAGAATAGCCGGCGGAATGGGGGCATTGCCGAGGATCTTGCTCCCCATGACGCTCTTGTTGTTGTTCAGATCATCGATCGTGACCTGAATCGTCCAGTTGACTGTGCCGGTCACGACGACGTTCCAGACAAATTCTTCCGGAGCGATAAAGGTCCCGAGAAGCTGCCAAGGCGACGGCACAACACCGTTCGTCCCGAGCGTTACGGCAGCCGTAAAGCCGCCGCCCAGCGGCAAGGCCGACGTCACCGTCTTAAAAGATTCGGTTGTCGCTACGGTGCCGCTAGCACCCGAGGGAACAGCCAGCGTCTGCGAAATGATGCCGCCGTTCGCATTGGTCCCGGTGATGACCATCGTCCGGGCCGAAGCCTCATTCCCGTAGGTCAGCAAGACCTCACGAGGCACGTCGAGCGTCGCAACGCCGCCAGACACCGTGCTGCCATTCAACGTCAACGCCGTGCCGCTCGTCGGCGTTATGGTCGTAACGATATTATTCGCCGAAGAGGCAGCGATGCTGGGACCTAGCTGGACGCGCTGCTGGATGGCCATCTAGCGCTTCACATTCTTGGCGAACTGGGCCATGTGCTGCAGGTGCGAATCGCCTGAATGCAACGCCTTCGAGAGCTTTTTCGCGGGGATCGGTTCTCCTTCCGGAACGTGCAGTGCACGGTGTAGTCGACCTTTGTGCCCCGGCTTGTCGACGCCCGTTCCTTGGATCCACTTTTCTGGCGAGCCACCGCGCGCCATTCCCGGTGGCCGCATCCCAGCGCCGGGCATAGCGCCAACCGGCCCTTGGGGCATCCCTTGACCTTGCATCATCTGAGCCCTCCGAGCCTGCAGCATCTGCATCTGCTGCGGCGACAGTTGCGGAGGCGGAGCCCCACCCGGCATGCCACCAGGAGCAGCGCCCGGCATTGGCTGCCCCATTGGCATACCCACAGCCCCGCCCGCCTGCCGGCGAGCCGGGCGATCTAGCCGCCGGCGGGTTTTACCGCCGTCAGCCCGAACGTGCTTCTTGGGCTTGGCAGCCCCATGCTCATATTCCTCGCGCTCATGCTCGAAGCTTTCGCCCTCGAGTTCGGCTTCACGGCGAATATGAGCGTCAGAGGGCATCTTCTTTGCCATTGGCGCACCTATGAGGACTACGAGGAGACCAGGCGAATCGGAGTGATCCGCCTTATTCCTCGAGCTCGTCATTATCTGCCTTATGCATGCCGGCTTCGCGAACCCGGGCGGCAGTCGTTAGCGGCGTCATGTCGGAGCCCACTCCGCCGCCGCGCTTGCGGCCGGGGCGATCAAGCCGGTGATGGCCCTTGTGCCCATGGCCCTCGACTTCCTTCTTCGCGCGTCCGCCGCGAGCTAGCGCAATGGCCCCGCCATCAGCGTGGTGGTGATGCTCGGCATGCTCTGTCCCGTGATGAGATACGTGATGCTTGCCGTGGTGAACCGCGCCGCCGTGCTTGCGCTTCTTGCCCTCGGCCTCTGGCACGACATTGCTCTTGGCCGTGTAATCAAGCTCCGGATCCTTCTCCGGGAAATCTTTCTCGCCGTGCATGGCGCCGCCGTCTTTGCGCTCCATGTGGCCACCACGCTTGTAGTGGTGGTGCTCGACGTGCTGCGACCCATGATGGGAAACGTGATGCTTCCCCTCATGCATTGCGCCAGAATGATGATGACCCCTTGCCATCGCCATCTCCTCTTTAACCTCGGCGATCCGCGCCGACCGGTCCCGCGTTGGTTAGACCGCGGGCGGCCTGGGACCCGTCCCGTAGAGGGGCGAGATCTGCATTATACATTAAATGCTTCCGCAGTGCCAGACGGCGGGCTCTTCAATATCGCCCGCACATCGTCTTTGGAAACCGTGGCCAGCCATGCCTCGCGATCAAGAACTCCGTAGGAGATTACTAGCCGCTTTCCATCCGGATGCTCACACATGCCGCAGACATACTCTCCGGCCGAATCGTGCCCGAACTCCCAACCCAATGAAAAGGTGCTGATCTGCAGTTCCCGATCGAACCAGACAAAGCGCTGTCGATAAGGCGGCTTGCACAAGACCGGGTCGAGATCCCTGGGGCACTCATGAATAATTGCCAGGAAGCCGTCATCAAACGGAATAAGCTGGCTGCTGCCCCTCCAATGTCTCGCCGAGACGGGCGGCACACCAATCTCTCCCGGAGCTGGCGAGGGCCCATATCCACAAACAACAGTAGGATCACAGGAATAGACGAATCTCCCCGATCCATCAGATACAGGCATCCAATTCTTTTGGTGCCGTTTGGGCCCTGGGGGTTGCTGAAGAACCGTAAAGTTTGTCGCCTTCCCGCCCTCTATCGAGACGACCGTCATTTCGCACAGCCGCTCGTCATTGTGCTGACGGCTCGTAGCCGATGCACAAAGATTCCCGTCCAGATACCAGAGGCGCAGATCCTCCAACCCGACGACTTCGCGACTGACTATCGGGACATCCGATACATCCAGCTCGCCGAGGCAGGAATGTTCCAGGGAGGGCTCGACATGAAACAGAAAATTACGGGTGATGGTCGGACCGTGGTTCTTAGTGCCGATGAGGTAGTTGACGCAGCGGACATTCATGATGACCCCATCGGGACCATTCACGATCGATGGGTTCATTGGATAGAACCCGGCTGGCGGCTCAAAGCGAATCGGCAACCACCGTTGTAGCGAAGGGGCCAAATCGCCGAGCTTCTTCCGATACCGGAATAGATTGCGCCACGTCACCTCGCGGGCCGCCTCTGGGAATTCTCGATCTAGCGTCAGCTCTTCACAAAGCCGCGCTCCCAGCGCACGCATGTACGGCCGTTTCGAATGGAATCCCGAAGTGGCGATCTCTGCTTTCACCCGCACGGGATCGCATCCGCCTAACAGGCCGCGCTGTGCGAAAAGAATCGCGACATCAGGAAGCCCACGCTGCCGGTACTCAGCGGCATGGGCGCATAATTCCGTTGCCTGAAGACGCTCAAGCATCAGGCGACTTTCTGGTAGAAAGCGATGAACTCAGGATATTCCGCGACCTTGCGCCAACGACCTGCGGCCTCAACCGAATCGGCCCATGGCTTCACCGTCGGCGTCTCCGGACGCCCGTAATCGTCAAGCCCGATGATCGTCTGGCTAGTGATCAGGCGCTCGATCCCATTCAGCGTCGGCCCGAGGAATTTATCGATATCGAGGTCAAGCCACAAAAAACTCAGCGGGCGCGTCAGGTACATAGGAGCCGTCTTCCGCGCGTCCCCGCGAATCGGCACGATCGGCAGAAGAGCCGCCCATTTCCAAAGCTCCGCCTCCGACGTTTTGTCATCACCGTAGTCGCCGGCGCGAGGCCAGCCAGTCGGATGAGTCTCCGTAAATCCCTCAAACGTATCAAAGGCAAAGACGACCTTGTCCTGCCCCAACGTCTTCACATAACAGGCAAACTTCAGCGACATGGTGCCGCGATAGCAGCCCATCTCCGCTATGTCGCCCGGTACTGACAATGATTTTTCGAACCAGGGGATGACGACCGAAAGGTTCGATTCGGTCGGTAAGTCTACAATAGCCCGCGGAACAATTTGCTCAATCGACAGAACTCAACCTCATGAATGCGTCGACATGACGTCTTCGTGAGTGATTATATACACGTCCTCGTCAACGGCCGTAATATGCATCATCTGGTACTGAGCCGTCGAGGCCGTAATGCCGTTGGCAATGCCGTTCACCGTTACCCCAGATCCTGTAACGGTAATGGTCCCAGTCCCAGCCTGGTACAGATCGCACGAGAAACCACGCATCAGTTTGATCGGCAACGTCACCGCAATGGCGCTGCTCGAGGTGAAGCTGATGATCTTGCGATTGTCCCCTACCCCCGTGCCCCCATTGGTATAGGCTAGGCCGGAGAGGCTCAACGTGTAGGTCGTCGCGTTTACGATAACAAGACGATCGAACGGGCCAGCGACAGCACCAACGGTCATTATGAAGCGTCCTTTTTCAGGAGGGCGTGCCTAGCGGCCCATACCTCGATGTATTCAGCCGCAGCCCGCAGCCGCACGGGATCATCGTTAAAGCGTCCCAACCCATTGTTGCAACTACCACACAACAGGCCTCGATTCAGGCCCGTTCGATGGCAATGATCCGTTGCGATAGCCCGATCCATACTTTCAGGACGCTGGCAGATAGCGCACAGGCCGCCCTGCTCGGCAAATTTGAGATCTTTCTCGCCGGGGAGAAGATTGAACTTCCGTAGATTGTATTCGCGCCTGAGCGCTTTCCCCTCGGCCTTGCTCTGCTTTGACCACGGCAAACGCCACTCTGCATTCTCTGGGCCAAGAGGCGGATGATCAGGAGTGGGGTGTTTGCGCATCAACACATGATCACCCGTTGGAGGGGGCCCCATGGCGACGAGAAACTCATCGACCGAGGCCCAGCCAACGATAGTCGGATCAAACTGGATATCAGACCATTTGGCGCTGCGCTGCCGGCGCGAACTCTTCCAATTAGAGTCTTTAGCAGACCCATTGCCAGGCATCTCGCCCGTCTCAGCGGCATGCCGATATGCTTCTGCAGCCTCTTCTTTGGTAGAGAACTTCCCGAGATAGTGTTGCCGACCATTCCGGGTGATCATCGCCACCCATTTGCCCGCAGTCTTGCTCCAACTGACGCCCTTGATCCCACTCTGGTTCAGAGAATTGATCTTGTTGGTCGCCGACAGCTCTGCCTGCGAAACCGCCGCTATATCAGCGAATCGCACCGAGGGACCAGATGCCCCCCTATAGACTAATCTCGTTGGGGCGACGGGCCATTCGCCTCTCATCCAGAACCATGCAAGATGCGTGGCGTAGTGAGCAACTCCGTCAATCGCCACTACCCAACGCCCGCCAGGGCCAGCATGCCCAGCAGGCAATCCGACACGGCCGGCGTGCCGCTGGTTTGTGGCTTGTAGCAAGGTGAAGATGCCTGTGTCGGGATCGTAGCTTACGACTTGGCGCAACCGCTCGGGGGTCAGGGCATGCTTCTTAGCCATGGCTCGTCTCTCCTTAGTGATAAACTCAGGAGAGACTATACCATCCGAAACCGCAACGGTCAATCCCCGTATATGTTCTGCCATCGCCGATGCCAGTCTAGACTAGCAAGCTACTGGTTTTATTATGATGTTGGGTTCGTTCCAAAGCCGGCTCTAGGGTTATAATAGCTAAATGAGTAGCGTTCATAGCCCTTAACTAATAAGTTGTCCGTCGTGAACTCGACCTCCATCGACATCTCAAACGGGATGCGCTCCATGTAGGAGAGCCCCGGAACGTTGGTGAGCAGGAACCAGGAGAAGCTGGAGGTGAGGAAGTCGTTTACGAAGTACGACTCCTTGAGGCCGCCGGTGGTGCTGCGGATGGCATTGACGTCGTTGTCGCCAGTGCCGGGACGCAGCTGCGACTCGAGGAGGCGAATGGCGACTGGCTCGAGCTCGGGCGGGATCAGAAGCATCTTCGCCCGGGCATAGAACTTCAGGGCAGCCTGGTCGACGAACTGCCGGCGGATCTGGATCATTGCGGAGAGCAATGAGGTCTCGGAGAGATCGGCCGCCGTAGTGAAGGCGTTCGAGTAGGTGCCGAGATCGATCGGGTGTGCAGTCGAGAACAGCGGTTGCTGGTCACCACCAACGGCCACTTGCTGGACGAACCCGAGATTGAAGACGCTGGCGCCATAGATTTCCTTCGTCTGATTGAAGGACTCCTGGAGGCCAAGGTTCGACGGATTGAACTGCGTCTTGTAGAGGTTATCGTCGATTGCGGGCCGCGTGATGGCGTAGCCGAGAGCGACCTCGAGGTGCGACTGGTTCCAGACGAAGCGCTCGCCGGCACGGTTGGCGAAGGTCGTGGATTGGCCTTCGTTGTTGAGGCGGGCCAACGGCAGGTAGCGATTTTCCGCGGTGCGCTCGACAGCCTGTTCCGATTTGATGAACTGGAACAGTTTGTCGTACTGCCTCGGGATTTGCTGATATTTGCCGGTGATCGCGCGCAGCCCCGGGAAGAGCATGTCGCGGATATTGGAAAGTGCGACGGGCATCTGTCAGTCTCCCTTAGACGCCGGTCAGCTGCTTCTGGAACTGGTTGTTCCAGTTGACCAGAACCAGGTTAAAGGCGGTGGTGTTGTCGAGGCCGTTAGAGCCCGGGGCGCCGGTCCACGGATCCGATGGCAGAGCCATGATCCGGAACGGCAGCGCGGCGGTGACCGCCGGCGTGGTATGCAGATCGATGTAGGCGCCCGAGAGACCCGTCGAGGTGCTTCCGGTACCGTAGGCATATGTGGCGTTCATGCCGACCATCGCCTGCGTCGCCGCACCTCCGGGTGACGTGCTGTACCCGGTCTGCACCCAGAAGGAGACACTCGGGTCATCGATCACGAAGGCGGTAACGATCCCGTTAGTGATCGTGTCGCTGCCGGGGAAGTAGGGCATGAAAACCAGCTTCTGCTGGCTCGCACTGATGTACTGGCAGCCCCAGAAGATGCCACACGGCATAACCGTGCTGGAGATACTTCCTGGCGCCAGGGTATCAATGTACCCACTCGACAGCACCGTCACCGGATCTCCCTTGAAGATCTGGTGCGTATTGGAATAGAGAATCTGATAGTTGCCGTTCAGGTTGCCCGACCAGGACGCGCCGTCTGAGCGGCTTCCCGGGTCGAACCCCAGCGGGTTGAAGGTATTCGCCATCGAGTTTCCTCGGTGTCGACCCTTCCCCTATGATGTCGGTCTGGGTTACGGGGTCAGCGGCCCGTCTTCGTTTAGCCGCTTACTTCTCCGAAAAGAGCGTCTCGTGGCCGCTCACGGAATATGCCGAACACCCCGAGGGTTCGGTATTTGCCACTATATGATGTGTTGAAAGCCCGTCCGCGTCAATAGCCTTATTTCTCAGGCAACATTTCGGCGAATCCACGATCATCGACTATCTTGCGAACGGCGCCCTTTATCGCTTCGCTCGGCGTCGACCCCGTACCGGTATAAGAGCGCGCCTTGTTGTCCCGGCTCACGACGACATCAACCTGATGCACCGGGGATGTATCGCCCTCATCTTGCGTCGTCTTTGTGTCGACAGTAACGTCCGGGCGTGGCAAATCCATTGTCTATGGCTCCGATGTAAGTGATTCTTCAATGGGAGGGCCGGGCGACCACTGCTGTTGAATGCTGGCAACCTTCCGAACGCTCGGGTGATCTCGAGTAAACTGACCCTCGGGAGTGCCGTACAGTTTCTCCTCGGTGACCTGAATCGGCTTTAGCGCTTCCTGAATATCCTCCATCTGCGCTTCTTCGGTTAGGTACTTCGGCCGCTCCATCAGAATACAACCGCCGCGGCGAATCACCGTCTCACCAACGGAGGCCAGTTCGGGATGGCGATCAGCAGGGACAGCTGACCAATGGTTCTCCCGGAGGCCGATTTGATGTTCACGGTCGGGCTGCGCAAAAACGCTTTCGCGCTTCCATTCATAGCTGCGGCCGGGCGGGATGATGCTACGGTCGAACTCCAACGGATTGGTGGTTCGCCGGCGGCGAGTAAGCCGTGGCTCGTTAGTCGGCGGCATTGCCTGCCGCGTTGTGGCTTGCCGCGGCTGGGCAGGCTGGGGCGCGGCCCCGCGTGCCTCGGATCTGTAAGAAACTTCACTCACGTTTGCGTTTCCCACGACGCGCAGCCTTCGTGGCAGACGCGACGGAAACGAAGCCGCCCGGCTCGGGAGCGGCTATTCTTTACCTTCTGGCATTTACGCCTATTAAGCCCTCGCGCTGCAGGTCACGCTTGTGCCGGGCATACTCCGTCTCATCGATCCCCTGTGATCGCGCGAAGGCTCTTTCCTCGGCCGTTAAGACAACCCGATCACCACCGCTGAGATTTGTGGTTGCCGAGGCACTCGGCACGCTGCCGCCGGCGGGAGCCGTCGTCAGTCGCCTATGGGCCTGATCTGCGCGCCGCTGATTGGCGCCGGTATCACGCGGCTCGTCCGGATCAGCGTCTCGCCCGCGGCCGTTTGACTGCTCGCGCGGTTGCGAATCGGCTTGCCTACGCTCTGTAAGACCGACTTCGTCGTTGACGAAATCGATGTATTCCTGACTGCCGATATCGATGCCCTTGACTTGCGAAGCATAATTGGCGGCAGCAGCAACTCGTCTTTGGAACGCCGTATCGGTAAAATACTGCGGATGATCGCGCAGCCAATCCTGAACGATCGCCGGCTGATTGCGGATGAAAATGTCGCGCGGGTCATCGGGCACCGAAACTGGCTGCGCTGGCTGCTGCTCGCGGGTCTGTTTGCGCGCCTCGAGCGCTTTCTGTCCAGCTGTCAACTGCGCGATTTCGCCGCCGAGCACCGCCATCTTGGCCTGCACATCGGCCATCTTCCCACCGTCGCCGTCGGCGTAAGCCGCGGCTTGCTGGCCCTTTAGCGCCTCCATCTCGGCATTGCGCGCATTCAGCGAACTTACGATTTCGCTCAGCTGCGCATCTTCGGTCGAGCGGCGGCCGGTCTCTGCCTCGACGTTGGCGCGCTGATCGGCCTGCCGTGCCTTTGCCTCTGCAGCATCGGCCCTGGCTCTCTCCTCGGTACGCCGGCGACGTTCCTCAGCAATTTCCGCATCCCGCTTTCGATCACGCTCCTCGAGCTCGCGCAACGTTGCCCGGAGTCCCTCGATAACATCCTCGGGAGTTTCGATCGTGATTTCTTCAGGTGGGGGCTGATTGGCACGTACCGACTGGTCAACCGCATCGGAAGGCAGCGCTGCTCGATCGCCTGACATCGCTTACCACCATCTCCCCGGATATTTGACGACACCCCTGATGTGCGCATCCTGCAGCACACGACAGTGCGCCACGTTGTATTCCCCGGTCAGCTGGACGTGCTTGTCCCAGCCATCGGTGGCCCGATAGAGAACCCAATCTCCCGGTTTAATGGGCGGCGTACCGATCTTGTCGGTCAGCCCTGCCTTGATCCAGGCATCCCACGGGAATTTCGTGGCATTGTCGTCTTGGAAAGCCGTTGGGCCAACGATCAGGACCGCCCCAACAACCCCTTCGTAATAATCGGATTTCTGAGTTTCTGCTGCGGCGACAAGGTTCTCGGAAACCTTTTCCCGTTCATATTTTACGACGAGCACATCATTAAACAAAAACGTCACGTCGAGCTCACCAAGCCGCTTAAGAATGGCTTGGATATATCCGCGCTCTTCATCGAAGACCGGCCCTCGAGCGGGGGCGATTGGTGCGCCGCTCAAGCCGACAAGAGGGGGCTTCATTACCTGCTGTAAAGTCATTAATTCCTATCCATTTCTTGTCTAATTTCGTCGGCTATATCGATGACGCGGCGCATCCCCGCGACCTCGCCACAGGAATACCGATAGGAGCCAAAGTCTTCCGCTGTACCTTGGGCCAGCATGCCGGCCTTCTCGGCGGCTTCTTTCTCAACTCGGCGCGCGAGTTCTTCGTGAAAGAACGGGTTGTAAATGCCGATCAACTAAAAAGCGGGAGTTCTTTCACTCGCGTCCTCTAACTCGAACGCGACGCCGCCTAGTGCGGCCGATTAGCGACCGCCAGTGAGACCCGAGTCTCGGCTTTCCCAGCTATCGGGGCTGAGGTTCGCCAGATGGTTGGACCGATTACGTTATTTTTTGTCAGGCGTCAAGGTACGTTTATGCACCTTGGTAGCGCCGCAGCCGCTCCGCCACCAGTTCCGCTGTATGCGCCCGCTGCATCTTCACCGCAGTCGGTCCGATACATTCGAGAGAGACGACGCAATCGTCAATCTCACACCGGCCAGCCCCGCAGCGCTCGCAGCGCTCATCAAGAGGATCAGCTAACGCGGATCGGAAGTGGTGCAGCATTCTTTAATTGTTTCATGTGAAACGTAGTTTGCGCCAGCCGTATCACAGCACGAGCTAACGCCGCCAATGCAGTCAGGGCACGGGTATCCAGCGGCGAGCGCAAGCGGCACTAAGAATGATGAGCGCATCTCGACTGGCAACCGCCCGCTCCCGTGGCAGGTCGGACAAATCACCTTACGGCCTCTTGCCAATCTTCTCCAGTCGACCCACGCCAGATGCGGCGCCGGCATCGTCATGGGGGCCACCGAGCCGGCCACCGCGCGCCATACCGGGCGGACGCATGCCAGGCGGCGGCCCTGCGAGACCGGGAGGAGGACCGCCACCGCCGGGCGGCCCCATCATTGGAGGCCGAGGGGGTGGGGCCACCGCTTGCGGTGGCAGCACAGGCGGACGAGGCGGCATTGCAGGCGGAGCAGCCCCGCCTTGAGGCGCCCCAATGTTCACCGTAACGTGCGAGTTCTTCTTACCGTGCCCCTTGCCACCACGGCCGCCACGATCGAGCCGCCGGGCACCGGCTGGCCCTTCGGCGCAGCCGCCGTCTTTGAGCTTGAGCTTAGTGTGATGGCCTGGATGCAGCTGCGAATCATGCTCATGCATCGCTTCGCGTATTACCTTCTTTTCAGTCGCACCGCCCTCAGCGCGATGATGGCCGAGGATATGACCGACTCTGTGATGGTCATGCTTCGCCTCGACGTGGGCCTTAAGACTGCGATGTGAGTGTAGAGTCACGCTATTGCCCTCGATTGCTTTTCAGCCAAGGCGTCCCTTCGGGGCCCTTGGGGATGCCGAGCGATTCGCGATCCTGGCGCTCGTTGCGTGTGAGTTGGCCACGCCAATCCTTGTCGGCAGCGGCGCGCTGTTGATAGTCGGCCGGCAAATCTGCGCGGCGACCGCCACCTTTGAACGGTGGATCGAGCTCACCGGTCTGCTGCTCGCTCGGACCACGACGCAAGTCCGGCTGGCCCAGAGGCTTTACCGGTGTGCCGCCTGATCTACTATTCGCCATATCGGCCTCCTTGTCTAAAGAATAGCACGAATCCTAGTTGACGCGGAAGACGATGAAGTTGTTCGAGACAGGGAACCGCTCCTCATCATTGGGCGATGGGAATACTTGGCCGCGCACTATGAGCGGGAATTGCTCAAATTCCCGAAGCGGTGGTGCGATTTGCACCGGCGGGACCGGGATCGGCCCCGGCGGCGGGCCCGGGGGCGGCGGGGGCGGCCCCGAAGCTACCTGCGGCGCAGCCCCGATCGGCAGCCCGCCGAGTGGGGCCGAGCCGAGCAGCACGTCATGCCTTCGTCAGCGTGACGTTGAGATCGAGATTGGCGTTAAGCCAGTGCTTCCTGGCCTGCTGCTGAAACTCGTCGTTCCTGACCGCTATGTCACCGTCGACGGTCGTCCCGTATCCATAACTGCCGCCAAAATCACAGGTGAGCGGAAGATCCGTCATCTTCTCCTGCTCGCGCCACTGCCTGCTGTAGACCATAAAACTCGACTCACAGAGCGGCGGCCAGGGAGCCAGCGGATCAGTGATCGCCCGCATCGATGACCAATGCGGAACTTGGACAACCAGCTGCGCACCGGGTTTCAGAATACGGCAGCATTCGTTCATAAACGCGTGGCGCTCTTCGCGCGTCAGCCGCTGGAAGTAGTAGGCGCAAAAAATGAAATCGACCACAGCCGAATCAATCGGCCAGGGGAATGATTTCAGATCGACCACATGGTCGACATTATCGCTGGCAATCCGATCGACGTGGATGAAGCCATCCTCACGCGCCTGATAAGCGCCGCCAAGTTTCAGCTTGAAGAGTTGACCTTCCGGCGCTCTGATGCGCGCCGGCTTGGTTGCGAGACGCGCCACAGGTTTCGGCTTCTTTAATACGGTCGCACTCGGCATTACTCACTCACCACATTGTGTCAGTTGAAGAATCGTGAGACTCAAGAGGCTCTCCTTTGCCCATCGCGGATCATAGCAATCAAGCGACGAGATACATTATAACGAGCAGCTATCGGCACGGGATGCTCGCCACACAATAGCGCGACCCTAATATCCGCCACCTGTAAGTCACTAAGTTTTGCCGCTCCGTTAGAACAGCCCACCCCTAGTCTCTTGGCCTTCATCGTCGCGCTGATGTTCGCGCGCCGTATCATTTCTTTTACTGGGTCAAGCAACGCTTGTTGCATAGCTGTAACGCCACGCAAATCATTTCTTCGCTCTGGGGTCCGCGCCCAAGCACGCTTCAATGCCACAGAGGCCTTCGCCTTCGTAGCATCGGTATGATGCATGGTATCCTCGCCGCCACGGCTGAGATTATAACCATGCGGATGCTCTGTCATAAAGCGCAACACGGCACGACGCTCCATCAGGCGCAGATAACTCCAATCGTCTGCGATGATTAGCGTCCGCCTGAGAAATTTCTCAGAACCACATTTTCTCAGAGACCGATACAAAGGCCTTTGGTCCCCAGCAGACAGCCGTTCCAAATGCATAGCCCACCGATACTCTAGGTTATGCTTTGAAATTCCGAGATACCGCTTGCCGCTTGGCGACACCAATTCATAAAGACAGCCCACATAATCACCACATAATATCCGCAGTTGAATCGTGGTGCGCTACTCGGACGCCACAATCGACAGCGAAACGATATCCATGTTTACGAGCATCTCCGGCAAAATACAAGTCTTGGGTCCCGACGCCGTTCTTACTGTCGCCTACTGTCTTGAACCAGGGACGCCGCAGACGCGGGTCTTTGAACATCGAGAGACGGAAGAGGGTAAACCCCATCCCGGTTCCATGGCATTCCTTTAGGCCACCATTTGGATCCGGCAACTGCGGCCGGAAATTCATCGGCATTTCCAGCGGATTACCCCATATCTGGGCGACGCCGCCCGGCCCTTTGGTGAAGTAAAGCCCCCCGATTGCGCCAAACTCCGGGTGAGCCTCCATCTGCTGGGCCAGCCTAACGAATCCATCAGGCGGCATGGCATTATCGTGCTCTCGAGTGAGAATATATTTCCACGTCGAAAGATCGGGGTGCCCGAGAATCGATTCGATGCATCTCGAGTAGGCCTCCCCGACTTCCGTATCGATCGTCGTCAACCGGGCGAATCGGTTGTTGGGCGGAACGATCATGTTCTCCCAGGCAGCAACGACGCGAGGGTGGATCCCTCTGCCGCCTGCTGGAGTGATCATCACGCAAGACAAATCTTTCCAGGTCGCATCCTTATCGAGCCGAGAGACCGTCGCATTGAGGTCCGCATTGTGTCGGCCCGGATCGTAGGACGAGATTATTACCGGTTCAGGCATTGTCTTGATCCTAAGCAGTGTAGAGCCATACGGGAACACCTGAAGGTGCCGCCGATGGCGGCTTAAAGAACATCTGCAGGACAACGAAAGCGTGGGCCCCGCCCGTGACGGTCCACGTGGAGGTCACGCTACCTGTCGTTGTTGTCACACCAGAGCCATCCGCGTAGCCAGCGTTTGCATCATTATTGTTCTGGATCGTCGGCGACGTAACTCCGGTAATCGCCAAAGATGAATAACCAACGTTCACCGTCCCATCAGAGCTGACCCCTGTTAATACTAGGTCGCCGTTGGTGGCGGTACCCGTACCGGAGTTTGGCGTCGAGGTGCCGGTCGAATTGTCTAGTCCGCTGTGCCCATCCAGCGTCGGAGTGCCGGCGACAGAGTTCGTAAATTTTATAACGCCAAAATTCTGAATGACCGGGGTGGTGGCGTAGGACGCCGTGATCGAGGTCGCCGAGTGGGCGCATGAAGCGCAATAAAAACTGGCAAGAAGCTGGCCAGAAGCGTCAAAAACATTATCCACCGGTATGTAGGTATTGGGCGGCGAAGCGTTGTCTGTGACCGAGATCGTGTCGGTCTGAAAATCCGAGTACTCCACAAATACCGCAATGCCATCGCCGATATTTATGGTGAGACCGCTTTTCGTGAGACTTGTTACAGTCGACAGAGTGCCGGCGGTGCCAAGAGCGGTGACGGTCCAGGTCATTTATTTGTCTATCCTACTTATGGGACCAAATTCGAGGTGGCGGCGCTAATGTTGTTGGCGCTATCCATAGTCCACAGATACACGGTGTCGCCGTGCGTGGCGGACAGCGAGACGGGCGGCAGAAAGCTCCATGCATTCCCAGTACCCGACTGCCCGCCGGAGGTTGGCGTCGTCGACGAAGTCGACGCGAGCCACTTGACCGCCCCATACTGCGCCGTAAAGGTCGTCGTGTTGAACGGGACCACACTCCCAAGCCCGAGCGGGTTCAGCGTGAACGAAGCGGTCGGCAGCGTGGTGAAACCGGTGGTATGGCACCCAGAGAACGTGCCACTGGCACAAAAGTTCGTGTTCTCTGTAGGAGTAACGGTGTTGGAATCAGTTAAGTACTGTGCCGTTGGCGCGCTAAAATAGTTTTGGGTAGCAGAGCAGCTGACGCACTGCATGTCGTTTAAGGTGTTGGCTGGGCAATCAGCCGGCCCGGTACCAACATTATCAGTTGACGAAGGGTCTGGGCACCCATTCCCTCGGAAATCAATATTTGCGCTAGACGAACCGATGACGCTGTTATTGGTGAATACCAGATTGTTGACTTGCATTCCCGGGCTGGCGCTGACCCCAGATGGGCCACAACTCTCACCGTCTATGCCGCCGCGCCACGCGCACGAGCTAAGGAAAGCGTCAGCGCCCTTTAACCAGTTGCCAGTAAATTCCATGTCGTTGGTAATGCCATTTGTAGCCGGATCATTGACCCCCGGGGCTATCGCCGTATTGTTATCGCTCGCAGTTCCACCGGAGCCGGTATTAGACATACTGAAGTAATTGTTCGTGTTGAAGAAATGATGGCTGCCATCCGGCTCGCTCGTGCCACCACCGGCATAGCAAAAGCCAAGTCCGCATCCTGCCCAGCCATAACCAGCCGCCGCAACGCTGCACGCTACATTATCACACCCATAATATACAAGGTTCCCCGTAAATGTCATATTGTCCACATCGATATTATTGGGCGTCTCCGCAACAAATATATTGTTCTTGATAAGACCGTCGTGGAACTCCTGGTATTGTATTGTCTCTCCCTGAGCATAAAAGCCGCCACTGGCCGGCATGGCATCAACCGAGTTCAGAAGCGTGAAATTATTGGTATCGCGGACGAAGAACTGTGCGTTAGGGCCGTTGAACCCCACGTATCGAATATCATTAACGGTCGCGTTCGGGCAGCTCTGGAGGTTGAATGTACCATTGAAATCGCCGGCCTCGGAAAAGCCTCCCTCATTCCTTGAGGATTGCGCTATAGACCCATCAAAGTATATGTGAGACACGGTGGCCACAGGGCTGCCGTTATTACAGCCGAATGTGCCGAGAGAGTCGTAGTTCCCAAATGACAGGTACCCTCCAGCGGCGCCATTGGCTGGGCTGGTGCCATTGGAAAACACGCGCGTATTAGTTCCGCTCGGACCGCCACTCCCGTTGTTCGGATGCCCCAGGTAGTCAAAAGTGTTGCCGCTACCTGCGCCAACCAAGTTTATCGATTTGGTTCCCGTTCTTATGCCCCACCCAAAACTAAAAGTGTCCCCGGTCCTCGTTGCAGTCACGTTTTGGCTTAACGTAACGCAGTTTGAGCAGCCGCTGTTTATCGCGGTTACCGTGGTGGGGGGCGTGTAATCTGGGATAGCTATGTTGCCGGCTCCGGCCGTTGCGTCCGTTACTATTTCGCCGACAGTTATACCGGCGGTTGAAGACATTCCGGTTATCTTGTTGGGGTTGCTGCTGGTGGAGATGTTACCGGTAGGCGTGGCGGTTGACATATTAAGCGCCCAGTTGCCAGCCGCCAAGAACACGGTATCACCGTTGGATGCGGCGTTTATCGCGGCCTGGATGCACTGGTCGGTCCAGGGACTCCCGGTGGTACCACTACCGCCGCCATTCGAGGCACAGTACGTCGCCGCCGCGTCATACAGGGTGCCGACGGTGATCGCGAAATTCTGCTTTAGTGGACTGCCCGTCGCTCCGGCCTGCGTAGCCGCAACGCAGATATTCTTGGTTCCTGCCGTGATCGCTCCGTTAGTCTCTAACGTGTCGTTTACGATCTGGAACGAAGCATTGTCGGCGCCGCTGCAGCCGCCGACGGTAGGTGTCAGCGACAAACCAGCGCTTGAGTAGCCCGCAAAAATTGGCGTTGTTGGGCTCATTGATACGCTGAGAATACCGACCGCGGTCCCAGAGGACAATCCGGTGGTGGTGGTGGCGTTGGACAGAACGATCGACGAGAGCGTCTGGGGAGCGCCGCCCCCACCAAATTGAGTCGGATACCACGTAAAGCCAGACCCGATCCCGGCTGCCGCGAACAGCGCAAACGCTATGAACCGCTTTCTCATATTTAGCCCAGTATCACGTTGATTTGACCGTCTGAAACCTTGGCTGAAATGGGTGTGGCGCTATTCACGCCCATGGCAATCAGCTGCCCGGCGATTTGGTTCGTCAAATCGCGACGTTCCCAGCAGAAATAATCACGGCAAGTCTTCGGACGAAATGCATACACCGAACATCGACCCCGGTCAATAAACGGGCACCTCTCGACGTTCGATTTGATGATCATCTTGCCGTTTTCTTCTTTGACATATCGTGAGCGAAACGCCCGGCTTGCCAGCCCTACATGCGAGGCAAGCGAACGGATTTCGTGATCCGTCACATCGACGGAGCCGGAGATGGTGCAGCACACGCCAGGGCACTTGCTGCAATCCATCATCAGGTGCTCCCGATGTTCATGTAGAGGCGGAAATTGCTGGCTGTGGTGCTTAATGCCGTGGCGGTGAAAGCTGTCGGCACGATGCTGGTGGTGCTCGTACTCAGCATGCCCACCGCATCAAAGAAATTACTCCCGGCTGCACCAAACGGACCGACCGCCGCATTAAGATGAGTGTTTCCGGCGAACGAGCACGACCAAGAAAGAGCACTGGCTCCGGCGCTGCCGGTCGTCCCCTGAATGCCCAGAGCATAGACGCCAGGAGGCAAAGTGCCGGAGAACGGCAAGCGAATCGCCCGCCATGAGCTGAAGTTGCTCGTCGCGGCGTTCGCCGTCGTCGTATTCGAAGTCACCGACAAGTTCGTTGACAGCGTCCCGGTTGTGCTCGAGTGCGGATAGGAAAGGCTTAGGCCGTTCGTTTGCGAGCTCCCGGACTGGCTCAGCGTCTGCGATGCACTCCACGTCAAAATTGTCGAAGAAAGCGACGCATATTGCTCAGCGGCATTCTGCGAATAGAGCGCCACCGACAACATCGATGCCATCGAGGCGCTCGCCGATTGACTCTTGGAGCTAGTAGCCGAAGTCATCGCAGAGAGGGTGAACGTGCCGAGCAGCTGCATCTGGTCAAATGCCACGGGCCGCTGCAACGTAAACGGCGCCATGAACATCGTCGCCCCGCTCGGGATCGACGTTGATGCGCTGGCAAGAAGCGGCACCGGCTCAAAATTGGAAATCGGCGTCTCGTAGATCGAGATCGTGCTGGCGTTAGTCGACAGAGAAATACCGGAGGTACCGATAAGCGACGACGTAGCCGGAACGGCAAAGACCAGGCTGCTGGCGGATATGCCGGCGCTCATAGCACCCGAGGCGCTGACAGACAGCGTGCCCCCGATCGCCGCTGAAGTCGTTGTCCCGGCCTGAGTGTTGCCGGCCGCAAACAGCGACAGGCTGGCGGCACCCGGGCTGGGGCCAGAAATTACCAGGGCGCCCGCTCCCGCAGCGGTCGTAGAGAACCCGACGCTGATCGCCCCCGCGCCTGAAATCGAGATGCTCGAGAGCGTCTGCGTGGTCGAGCTTGTGGCGCCGAGCGTATTGCCGATCACGTATTCGTTCTGGACGACGCCCGAGGCGGCCGGCGTGGGCGCCGAGACAATTAGAATGTTATTCGAGCTGTAACCGACGGAGACGATGCCCGCGCCTGAGACAGTAACCGAGCGGGCATCGAAGGTCGTATTCGATGACGAGCCGGTCGTATTGCCAGCGGCAAAGCCTTCGATCGTCTGCACCGACTGGCTCGTGGTCGCGCTGAGGACAAAGGCACTCTGTCCCGCCGCCGTGGTCGAGAGCCCGACACTTATGATCCCAGCGCCCGAAAGGGTGAGCGAAGCATTCGTTGCGGATGACGTCGCGGCCGTTGTGTTGCCCAACGCGAACATGCTCAGCGTTGCGGCACCAGGCGCAGGACCGGAGATTACCCAGGCACCGGCCCCAGCGGCAGTCGTTGAGAAGCCAACGCTAATCGCTCCGGCACCGGACATCGAGACACTAGACAGCGTCTGCGTCGTCGAGCTTGTGGCACCGGTTGTGTTCCCGATCGCAAACTCGTTTTGCACCACACCGGATGCGGCCGGCGTGGGCGCTGAAACGATCAGAATGTTGTTCGATGAATATCCGACAGAGACGATCCCCGCCCCAGATACAGTTACGGAACGGGCATCGAAGGTCGTGCTGCTCGAAGAGCCGGTAGTGTTGCCTGCCGCAACACCGCCGATCGTCTGAACGCTCTGGCTCGTCGTTGCCGAGATGATCTGGTAGGAGATCGTGCTCGTCGTGCCGGCCGCCGTAGAGGTGCTCGCTGTCGAGAAACCGACCGAGACAATCCCGGCCCCGGACACTTCGTTTGTCGAGAGCACCGATGGCGGGAATGGATAGGAAGAAATAGAAGAGGTTTGCCCGGTGGTATTGCCCACCGCATAGGCGCCGGCCGTCAGTGGCGCCGAAACGAGTGTATAAGTTGTGCTGCTGGTCGTACCAGCTGCAGTCGAAGACGTCGCTGTCGAATACCCGACACTGACAATCCCCACCCCGGAAATCTGGCGAACACCCAATGGCTGGGCGAACGGATAATCCGAGATGCTCGATGAAACCGTCGTGTTTCCGGTTGCCGATTGGCCGGCAGAAATCGGGGCCGAAATCACAAAGGCGCTCTGCCCGGCCGCCGTCGTCGACAGGCCGGCGCTGATAAGACCAGCTCCGGACACCGTTATGGAGCCGAGGTTCGTTCCCGAGGTCGTGGCCGCAGTGGTGTTGCCCGACGCAAAGAGGCTGAGAGAAGCGGCCCCAGGGGACGGAGCCGAAATGATCAGAATATTATTCGACGAATAGCCGACACTGGCAGCCCCGGCCCCCGATACGGTAACCGACCTGGCGTCGAACGTAGTATTTGACGAAGAGCCAGTCGTGTTCCCAACCGCGAACCCCTCGATCGTCTGCACCGATTGATTCGAAGACGCCGAAATCACCAACGCGCCCGCACCAGCCGCGGTAGTCGAGAAACCGACAGAAACGATGCCGGCCCCACTGATGGAGACGCTCGACAGAGTCTGCGTCGTCGAGGACGTCGCCGCTGTCGTATTCCCGATGACATATTCGTTCTGGACGACACCACTCGCCGCAGTCGTGGCGCCGGAGATCACCACAACGCCTTGGCCAGCCGCGGTGGTGGAGTATCCCACCGAAACGCCACCCGCACCGGACAGCGACAAACTGCCAAGCGTCTGAACGGTCGATGAGGTCGCTCCCGTCGTATTCCCGAGAGCAAACTCACTATTAGCCGTTCCAGAGGCTGCGGTGGTCGCTCCCGAGATGATCAGCACGCCGGAATTGGCAGCAGTTGCGAAACCGACGCTGACCCCACCGGCCCCTGAAACCGATAAACTTCCAAGCGTGGCTACGGCAGATGAGGACGCTGAGGTCGTATTGCCAAGCGCGCGAATGTTGTCTGCCGTGCCGCTCGCAACCGGCGGAGCGACCGAGAGCATCAAGACACCAGAGTTCGCTGCCGTCGAGAAGCCGGCCGAAATGCCCCCGGTTGCCGAGACCGAGAGGCTAGCGAGTGTCGCTACCGCAGAGGACGATTGACCGAAAGTATTGCCCTGGGCACGAATACTGTCCGCGGTCCCGGATGCAGCAGTCGTCGCGCCTGAAATTATGAGCGCGCCAGCGCCGGCCGCGGTAGTCGAGAAACCGACAGAGACGCCGCCAGCGCCAGATACTGAGATGCTCGATATCGTCTGCGTCGTCGAAGACGAGACCGTGGTGTTGCCGATCGCGTACTCGCTCTGGACAGTGGCGCCGCCGCCAGCTGCCCCTGAAACGATCAGCACGCCCTGCCCCGCGGCCGTGGTCGACAGACCTACCGAAGCACCGCCGGCACCCGAAATCGAAAGTGCCGTCAGCGTCAACACAGACGAGGAAGTCGCCCCCGTGGTGTTGCCGAGCGCCACCAGGTTTTCGGCGGTCCCAGAAGCTGAGGTCGTAGCGCCGGAAATCACCCAGGCGCCGGCGCCGGCCGCGGTGGTCGAAAATCCTACGGAAACCCCGCCGGCCCCTGAAATCGACACGCTCGACAATGTCTGGGTCGTCGAGCTCGTCGCAGCCGTAGTGTTGCCGATCGCGTATTCGTTCTGAGCGGTTGCCGCGCCCGCAGTATCGATAATCGTAATCGTCGAACCGGCCGTCGATAGCGAGATCCCGGCCCCAGCAACCAATGAAGACGTCGCTGGCGACGAGACAACGAATGCGCTTTGCCCGACAGCGGTCGTCGAAAGCCCAACGCTGATGGCTCCGGCACCTGACAGAGTAAGCGAGGAATTCGTCGCCGAGCTGGTTGCCGCCGTCGTGTTGCCCGAAGCAAATAAGCTCAGAGGGCCGCCCCCGCCGCCGCTCCCTGAGATGATGATCGAACTGTTCGATAGACCGACGGAGACATTCCCCGCGCCGCTGAATGCCCAGCTGCCCGACTGGATTTCCGAAGTCGTGGTTCCGACCGTCTGGAGGCCTGCCGCATAGACACTGTCGGCCTCGTACAGCGTAACAGTACTGCCCACCTGAGATACGGCAATCCCGGATGCGGCCGTAACGACGGAACTCGCCGGCGCCGAGATGATTAAGGCACTTTGTCCGGCCGCAGTCGTCGAAAGCCCGACGCTTACCGCCCCGGCACCAGATACAGTAAGCGAGCCGGCATTTGTAGCTGAGCTGGTTGCCGCCGTCGTGTTGCCCGAAGCAAACACGCTCAGCGTCGCAGCTCCGGGCGATGGCCCCGAAACGATCACCACCCCCTGCCCCGCCGCGGTGGTTGACAGACCCACCGATACGGCGCCGGCGCCAGAGACGGAGAGCGCCGTTAGTGTCAGGACCGAAGAGGAAGTGGCTCCCGTGGTGTTCCCAAGAGCCACTAGGTTCTCGGCGGTACCGGAAGCTGCGGTCGTAGCCCCCGAGATGATCAGCACGCCGTGACCGGCGGCTGTGGTGGAATACCCGACGGAAGCACCACCCGCCCCGGAAACGGACAGGCTTCCGAGGGTGGCCACCGTTGACGACGTGGCGCCCGTCGTATTCCCAAGCGCGAATTCAGAATTCGCCGTACCGGAGGCGGCCGGCGTGGGCGCTGAAACGATGAGGACAGAGGATCCGGCAGCAGTGGTCGAAACCCCGACTGAGACAATCCCCCCACCGGAAATCGACAACGCGCTGACAGCCGATTCGGATGTCGTCGTGCCGGTCGTATTGCCGATCGCAAAGAAACTCGATGTTCCGGCCGCGGCGCTTCCCGTAGCACCGGAAATTATGATGCTGCTGTTGGAAATCCCGACCGAGACCCCGCCAGCACCACTAAATGCCCAACTGCCGGACTCGATCGCAGAGGTGGTCGAATTCGTCGTATTGCCAACGGCATAGACACTGGCATCCTCGTAGAGCGTCACGCTCCCCGCAGCCGTTGAGACCGCAACACCAGAAGCTGCCGTCACGACCGAAGATGCCGGCGCGGAGACGATCACAACCCCGGCGCCAGCCGCCGTTGTCGACATGCCGACGCTGACAGCGCCGGCGCCCGAGAGCGACCAGTTCGTCAGCGTCAATATGGATGACGACGTAGCCCCAGTCGTGTTCCCGAGCGCGAAGACATTCTCAGACGTAGCGCTAGCGCCGCCCCCAGCTGCAGCGGAAATGACGACGCTGCCAAGGCTGTACCCGACGGACGCCGCCCCCGCGCCAAAGAAACTCAACGATCCGCCGGTCTGGGCGGTCGACGATGACTGAGCCGTTGTGTTGCCGTCCGCATAGAGATTCTGTGTCGCCTCTATGGAAATGGTGCTGCCGGCGCTCGCGAGTGAAATGCCACTGGCCCCGACTAGAGACGAGACGTCAGGCGCAGAGACAATCAGCGTCGTGTTGCTGAACCCGAGGCTTATGGCGCCGGTACCCGATAGGGTAAGGGAATTCGATGTCGACTGTGAGCTTGTGGTCCCCGTCGTGTTGCCAACGGCGAAAAACGCCGACGAGGTCCCAGCGTGCGGAGAGGCAGAGATTGTGATCGAGTTCGACGAAGCGCTCAGCGTAATGTTGTCGCCGCCGACCAGATTCATATCGGCGCTCGGCCCCGAGCTCGTCCCGGCAGTATTGCCGCTAATGGTGTAGGCCAGGTCTTCGGCTAGGACTGTGATCCAGACTTGGGCCAGAGCCGAGGCATTTATCGCGGCATTGCCGTTGGAGGAGAAAAGCGGACCGCGGGTAATGCTCCATAGGCCAGCAGAGAGCGTTGCGGTCCCGCGCCCTACCTCGAATGCAATCTGATTCCCGGACGAGTCGAAATCCGCCAGGGTATAGGAAATAACGTTCCCGCTCAGAACACCGGCGGCGCCGAATGTCTGATAACCCGGGACCGCGGCAGAAGCCGTTATAACGCCGGTGCCCGGGGCTGCAGACACCAGCATCCGGGCCATATCGAATAATCCGGCCATTGACTACCCCTCCGGAGGTTGTTGCTCCGGCGGCGCCCCCAGGGGCTCCGGTGGCTTGGCGGCCTGCTCAACGTGCGGCCGGATAAAGGTGTCTCGTTGATGCTGCAGGTCCTGCGCCTGCACCTTCTCACGTTCCGTCTCGAGCCGAGTGTTGGCCACGCGCTCACGGCTGGCCCGATCGGCAGCCCGATCCGCGCTTTCCGTGACGGCTATCTGGCCCTGTACCTGGCGGTCGCGATCCTGGGCCGCAGTATCCATCGCGGCCTCTTTCATCCGCGCGTCGTGCTCGGCCATCGTCTGCTGCAGCTTCATTCCCATCTCTTGCAGCCGCGCCTCATGCTCCTGCTGCGCCTGCTGAGCCTTCTGCTGGATCGCCGCCATTCGCGCCGGATCAGGCGCGCCGTCCTGCTTTCCGCCGGCGGCTTGGGCCTGAGCTGCCTGCGCCGCAGCGTACTGTTCTTCTGTGACGATTAGGGTATCGGGGTCCGAGATACCGAGCACGATCGCGACTTGTCGAATCAGGGTGCGCAGATTGAAGAGAATCGGCTGTTGGATCGCGAGCTGCACCAGCGCGTACCATTTCATCAGCCGGTGCATGTGCGAGGGTGTGTTGGGATCGGCTGCAGGAACAATCTCGCAGTCTTCAAGCGCCCGCAGGAAGACTGCCTCTTCCCAGTCGTAGCCTTTCTTGTTCCAGCGCCAGAAGCTCTCCGGATTGGCCTTGTAGCGCTCCTTCAGAAGCTCGAGCTCTTCGGCCTGGCTCGCATGCAATCCGATATGTGCTGCAGCCAGAACCTTGGTCGCCTGTTCGATGAGTGCCAGCGTTGTCCCTACTGGCGCATCCTGATGTCCTTCCCCGACGGGCAACTCTGCCGTGCCGGCGACACGATCCATCCGTTGCTCGATATGCTGGATCAGCGCGACAAAGCCCGCTGTCACATCCTTATAGGGGAGGAATTCGATGACGTTTTTCAGCGGCACCGTAGGTGGCAAGCCCTTAACGGGCAGGCTGCCGCCTGGCGGGATGCGGTTCTGATTTGTCCAGTTGCGGATCGCCGCTTCGTTATGGATGGTGCCGGGGAAATTAGCGTACATCCCGGCATCAAGGGCCTCGCGCCAGGCTGCCGTCAGGGCCTGATCCCCATTGCCGATAAGGTGCAGCAGCCCAAGATCATAAAACCCCATTGCGGGGACAAAGCCGTACTTCACGAATACTCGGCGCGCCCGGAAGGTATCGTCGTCCTGTTCCCAGTTCCGACGCAGCTCGAGCATCTCGCGCGAGTCCTTGTCGATCGTCACCTTCCAGGGCAATTCGAGACCAGTGACCCGATCTTCTCCCGAACGAGGATCCTTGCGTCTGTGCTCATAGCCAGCGACGTCGAGTTCGACATAGGACTCGTACATCGTGCGGTCCTGGTCCTCGATGCGCTGCGGCCTCGCCTCTAGGCCTTGTGCACGGGCAACAGCCTCTTCCTGCGCATTCGGCTCCGACTGGGGATCATGCAGATCGACGTCGCGGTAGACGCCGAGGATCTGCATCCGCTTGACGAGCGACTGCCGCATCTTGATGCGATGCGTCAGACGGCCGGCGTCGCCAATCTCCGACGCGGCATTGGACACGATCACATCGGAAGCATCGACAAACCGCGAAACCGGGCGGTCGCGAATCGGGCAATCGTAGACCTTAACGAAGCCGCAGCCGCCGAAGGCGACCCAGAAGAGCATCTTGACCTTATCGGGCCGGTAGCCCCGATCACCCACCGTTAGGTTGTGATTGAAGCCCCGCTCAAGGGCCTCGGCGATCTCCTCGCGCGAAGCCTGTTCCACGGCCTGCGCATCTTCTGCAGGACCACCAAGACCAAGTATTTGTTCCTCGAGGGCTGGGCCACCGTTATGCCCGATGCCCGGAGGCGGAGCGACGCCGGCCGGCTTAACAGGCCGATCATCCCGAACCTTGACGGGGCCGCTCGGGGGATAGAGCTCGCCGGCCGCGTTTGCCTGGAAGCGTGTAATGGCCTCGAGCAATAAGGGATGCCGGATCGTCGACATTCCCTCGAATGGCCCGGTGGAATTGCCGACATCGCCCTTCGGCTTTTCGAGCGACGTGCCGAGCATCTTGATGCCTTCGGCGCGCATCTCCAGCCATTCCTGGCGAGATTCGTCATCAGCGGCGACGCCGCGTAATACCTCTTCCACGATCCGGTTGCGGACATCGTCGTCGATCTTGTCCGCTAGGTTCGCGAACCAGTCGTCATCGTCCTCATCAGCTTCCTCAGGCGGAGGCCGGAGGTTGATGACCACGCCGCCGTCCGGCGTATCGATGGAAACGGTGCCGTCGGGATTGATGCGCGGCTCACCCATGCCGGGCTCGTCGCTGACGACGACGATCTTTTCCGCGTCATCCTCACCGAGGAGGTCGGGTTCCGGAGGATCGGCGAGGCGTGTAAAGCCGCGAGCGAGACGCCCTTCGGACATTCAAACTTATTCCGCGCCGCGAATCGCCTCGTGGAGACGCGGAACAGGGCGGCCCGTCAGCTCAGGACAAGCACCTCAATCATACCGGGAACAATCAAATTACGCTAGCCTATCTCTGAATGGGAGCCCTGGACAATCGGCCGCGGAGCAAGATTCGTTATTTGTGTTTTATGTCTACAAGCAGGTACCTGACAGGATGTGACGCCGAAGTCCCCCCCGGCCAATCCACATTGGCATAATAAGTCAGTCGTTTTGAGCGCATGCTCCTTAAATGCTTCTAGCTCTCGAATAAAAGGTTCTTGCGCCACCGCAAAGGCAGCGTACAGCAGCCGATCGAGATCAACCTCAAACTCAGGCCGACGATAGTCCTTTAGCTGGGACGCCCAACGCTGCATAAACGCGTTGCGCAGCAGAGCAAGACTATCACTCTTTGCTGTCACCGCCGCCGGCCCCCGAAAACCGAAGCCAGTTCCTCTTGCGAGGGCGTATGCCCCCAAGAGGGCAGCCACATGCGGTTGCTCACAAACAGCCGCAGGCGCTCAAGACGCGTCTGCTCCGGATCCGGCTCCTGGAAGATCGCCTGCTCTTCTTCCTGCTCGAACTCAGCAAGCTCCTCCCGAAGCTCGGCATCAAAGGCGCTGCCGTCAATCCGCTCCGCAAGCGCCTCATCCCCGACTGTTACGGCAACCGTCGTGTCCTGCTCATCTCCCGCACGTATATCGGCCCGCGTCTCCGACTGCGGCGGCATCTTACGCGGACGGCCCGGCCCACGGCGAGGCGGCTGCAGTGTCTGCTCGATAGCGACACGCCGTGGATCATCAGGTGGTAACACTGGAAATTCCTCGAAGAATTGCTGGCCAAGAGGAGTCACCGGTCTAATGGTCGCGACTGCGCCGCTCGGCAGCATCTGCTCGACCGGAATCTGGCCAGTCGGGAAGCGGCTCTGGATAGCGATCTTCTCCTCGTAGCTAGCCTCCGGCGGCGGCTCGAGCCCAAGGCGCTGGCCCTTATGTTCGGGACAACGTTTGCCGGTGGGGAGATAGCCGCTCGCCTGCTCGACAAAAAACGGCGCCGCGCATGCCTCGCACTTTGAGCGCCAGACAGTCACCCCACCGTCACGGAGCTCAACTATCTCGTATCGTCTGCCTTCAAGATGAACCTCCGTCCCGAGAGGGCCGAAAACCAGTGTGGCCATCTAACCTCCAGCGAGCAGAAGACAAAGGGCCGCGGTTTCTAGGAAATCGTCCATTGATCTAGGACGCGGCCACTAGTGTTATCATGGACTTAATGTACCTTATGTGGTACTAAACGGGCACCGCGGTCGTTGACGCGATCGCGGCGCCCTAACCCTCGCACTCTTGGTAGGAGAGCCCGATGGCTATTCCCAACATACCAGAAATCTGGCGCGCCATCCCCGATTTCCCAGATTATGAGATCAGCAACTTCGGCGGCGTTCGGCGAGCCGTGGATTGCGTTAGAACTTATTTTCGCCTTGGGCAGCCGAGGACAAGGACACAATATAAGGCCGGGAAGATTCTTCGCCCTAAAATAGGGAAACTTAAATATCCGAGATTGACCTTGTGGCGGCTCGGCATTCCCAAGGGCACCGAAGTTTACATACACATCTTGGTTTGCACGGCGTTTCACGGCCCAGCCCCATCTCCTCGTCATCAAGTTGCTCATTGGGATGGCGACCGTCGAAACATACGATCCGATAACCTTCGCTGGGCGACACCAAAAGAAAACAGCATGGACACCATCCGGCATGGACGAGGAGGACGCGGCAAACACTCTGGCCGCAAATTAAGTCCTCCAAAAGTAAAAATAATAAAACAGCTTTTAAGAGCTGGAGTGTCACACAGCAATATAGCACTCCAATTCGGAGTCTGCCGTGAGAACATCACCCACATTAATAACAGAAGGACTTGGGTAAGAGTATAATCATAATGGATATGGCAAGCCTGTCACAGGCCGCATGCGCTCGTAATTCATCAGATCTTCCTCGGCTTCATCATACTCTTCCGGACGCTCGAGCACGCCGCGCTGACGAAGCTCACTGAGCCCGGCCGTAAAGCAGTCAACCGCATCGTCATGCTTGCCTTTCGGAAAGATGCACAGTTCATCTACTATAGGTTGTAGCCATGCCGGGTATGTACCATCCTCAAATTGAGGAACATATACCTGGTGGCTCGACACCAGATGCTCTACAGCGTTCGCGCGCATCCATTTGTCGTGCTTGGTCGTCGGCGCGATCTCCACGCCCCAGTCGTCGTCCGCGTGCAACCGGTGCAGTTCCTGTCCAAGGTGGGCACCGCCGCCCTGAAATTCGATCCTGAGATGGTCGACCTTATACCGCTTGCAGGTATGGCGGACCCACTCGACCAAGCCCCACGTCTCGCTGCGCTGATTGAAAAACAGCGGTGAATTCCACTCTTTTTCGGAAACGCCCTCGGGCCGGGCCGTCGGGGGGCCGTGCAATAGCAGCCGCTTCGTCCAGCCGGCGATTATCATGATCTTCGGATAGCCAACCTCATCGGGCATGCGCACATAGGTGTCGCCGCGGCGTTCGATCCGACCCTTACCTTCCGATCTCCAGACCCCCATGACGAGCATGGCACTCGGGTCATTCTCTTCCTTTTCCGTGAAGGCGCAGTCAACAGTAGCGATCACGTACTCGAGGGCCGGGTACTTGATTACGCGGCGCCCTAGCGAATCGCGCATAACCCAGCCTTCCATCAGACGGGAGCCGTCGAGCTCCATCGGAGGCCAGGGCTGGAACCATTCCCGCTTAAAGATGCCGCCACCGCGAGGCACAGGTTGCTGTTCAAATTGCCCGGCTTCCGCGTACCCACTTAGCTTAAGACGACCGTAAGCTGCATCACTCCAGAAGCTCGGCCAGATGAGCTCACCCGGCTCCGAGCGCGGATCCCCCCAAGCGGCACGGCCGGGATCGAAACGCCGCGGATACATCAGGTGCATCGGGTCGTTCCAATTCTCCAATGCCCAGCCAGTCGCATCGCCCTCGTGGAGCCGCTGCATAATCAAGACACGGGCCGAGGTACGCGGGTCCCTGATGCGAGTAGGGAGCGACTCCGTGAAGGCGTGCATTGTCGCCTCACGCTGAGTTTCCGACTCCGCGCCCAGGATAGAATGAGGATCGTCGACCAATTGAATGTCACCACCACGACCGATCAAGCCGCCTTCGATCGAGGCGCTGTACCGCTCACCACCGGCCGTATTGCCGAAGTCAATGCGGCTGGCCTGATCTGGCCGAACCTGAACACCAGGATAAACGACTTTACCGTTCTCGATCCGCTCGTAACCCCATAGCGATCGATACCAATGCCCCTCGATGAGCCAGAGCATCTTTTGGGCATTGTTCTCAGCGAGGCGAGCAGAATACGAGACGGCCAAGAAGGATACTTGCGGCCCCGAGAGCGCGCTAATGCTACTTCTACACCACACCCACGCGGGAAACACAACCGAAACGAGCAAGCTTTTCCCGTGACGAGGCGGGATGTTAACGATGAGGTCTCTAGTCTGCCCGTCGACCAGAGACTCGAGCGCGTCGCACATCCGCTCAAAATGCCAATTGCTGACAAATGGCGCCTTGTCGATCTCCCGCCAGGCTCTCTTAAAAAACTCCAAGAGCGAGCCCTCGCAGCGAGCCCGCTCCTGGTCCTTCGCGACCTCTCGGATAAGGATCTCGTATTCAGCGTATGCCTTCGGATCGCAGAGCGCGAGGGCCTTGGCCAGCTGCTCCTGGGTGACCGGCTTGCGCGGGCGCTGAGGATTAGGCGGCGTCTCCGGCATCGGTCTCTTTGCGTTTGGCATACCGCACCGGCTTCATCGCTGACCGCTCAACGGCCGCCCCTGTCTTTGCAATCTCAGATGCCGTATCCTCGGCCACCTGCCGCATCGCCGCGATCATCGCCACCTGTAGAGCCACCCAGAAGGTCGGCCCCGGAAACTGCTCATGCGGCGGCGCATCACGCGAGGTATCAGCTTTCGCCTGTTCCATCGCCTCGTTGTAATATTCGAGAAGAGCCTTCATGCTGCCCGTCCGTCTGTTGGGCGCCGCCACACAATAGGCGGCGTGGCGTTCTTCAAATATAACGGATGTCGCGGCTGGCCGCCCTTGGTCACACCCATACACCAGAGCGTCTTGTCCCCGAGCATCAACTCGACAGCCTTCGCAAAATTGCACAACGGCTTTGGCAGTGCCCCCCAAGCGCAGACGACGCGAGCAGCGCTGGCGGCGCATTGGCGAATGGTCAGGAAGTTGTCGTCGCTAACCGGCACCGTTCCTCGCTCGAGCAACCTCTTCGGATCCGTTGCCCGGTAGTCCATGACGTTTACCTTGCAGTAGGAACTGAAGCCCCAGGATCGCGTCCAGCGGATCTCTTTGCGGATCGTCGGATCGTCGACGAACATATCCGCGGTGCTCGGGTTCATGCCTATCCACAACACATAGGGATCTTCGGGTTTCCCCCATTGACGAGACAACCAATGCCGATACCGACCGCACACCGAGAATTCTGCGTCAGCAATGACGCCAGGCTGCAGTGGGATCCGGACCTTCCCGCCGGGATCATGCGAAAGTTCGACCATCCCGCACATCTAGCACCTTCGAGGTGGGTACACACAGGTAACCCACAGACGGCATTCCCCTACAGCCTTCATCGGGCTTTACTCGCGAATCATCGGTGTTCCTATTAAGATGCTGGGCAGTTGGGGGCCGGCGGCGGTGGCGCAGGAGGCGGCGGGGTACTGGGCTGCGCCGCATCAAGCGTCGATATGATGTAGGCGATTGTGTTCGGCGAGAATTGATGCTGCGTGGCTGATGTGTCGATCATTTGAGTAAATTCGCCGGGCTGCAGACTGAGAACATTTGCCTGTATTAGCGTGGCATAGCCCGCCACATAGGTTGGCCAGTCCATCCCGTAATAGTTTTGGTACCAATCCCACTGCGCTACACCAAAGCAACAGCTGTCGGAATAGTTCAGGATCTGGATATGATGACGTTTCAAACCCGCGGGCGTTTGTCCAACCGAGGCCATGATATACTGATCCAGATAACCCGCGATCGTGTAATAATCTGGGGCATTCTGCTCAGCAAAGCATGGCGCGGCGCAATCGCCGTGGTCCGGCGCGGCTCCTGCGCCGGGGATAAATTGAACACCTGGCATCGAACCGGCTACTTCTACCGATATATGGATTCGAGGATCGATTGCAGCTACGGTAGTGGCCGTCCACCCGCCGCCCGAAAGACCCACTATGTTATAGTCTGAAAACATTTGGTGCCCGACCATATAATTGATCGCTTGGATCATGGGCTCGTGAAAATAATGCATACCCTGATCGCCGAAAGCGGTAAATAGTGCGACGTGCTGATCTGTGTAGCCGCACGCCGGAATATTAAGGGCAAGAACGCTGTATCCGGCCGACAGCAATCCTTGCAGTAGCGGTTGGACATTATAGCCTGGATAAAATTGCGACCAATCGCAGGTGCCCTGATGGCCAGGGTTCAGCGCTACCATACGACCATTAGCAATCGGACCGGCGACATAGAGATTGCTGACGTTTGTTTGATTGCCGGACTCGGTCGCCAGGTATTGATCTACCCGCGCGACGTTGGTCAGACCAGGTAGGGGATTGGCGATGGTCGTCACAGAGGATTGTGTTGTCGGCAGAACTGGCAGGCCGAAGGAATCTTGTATAAGGGCTTGCCGTCGCGCTGTTACGTCGTCGATCGCTCCTATTGTCACGCTGTCGTCGATCGCGTGCGCCTGGGCAGTGAAGCCCAGAAGAACGCAGAACGCCGTCGCAACCGTCCCGTTGCTCATTGAGTTCTCCCCTGTTGAGATACGTACTTAGCGTATCCCAACAGGGTACACAAGGTACCTGGACGATTTTTCCTACCTCATAAACACGCACCCCCTGACCCGCCCGCCGCTCGAGCAGCATTGACGTAGGCGACGCACTCGATGTCAGAAAGATTAGGGATGGTCACAAAATGTGTACCATTCGGGAGGCACGCCGGGAATACATTTTGTCCCGCGCAGGGCAGATACCCGACAAAGGTACGGATCCCGCCAACCCCAAAAATCCGCAGCAACCACTCGATCGAACTCTCTGAAGCCGCCGCGGGCCCAGCAAGAACGCCAGCCAACAACAGCCCCGCCACTATTCGCCTCACCATGACAATCCGACAACATAGAGCGTCGCGTCAGAGCAAAGAGCATTTGGGGCGCCGACCACGTTGAATGTGATCGGAAATTTGACCAGCCGTGAGGTGTTTAGGATCGCTTGCGCCTCGTCGGCACTAGGCTCGCTTACCGCAAACCCATACCACTGAGGCCCGCTATTCGTCTGGAATTGAATGCAAGCAGGAAACCCGCCGCCTAGCGTCTTGATCTTTGTGACAACGCCCGGCCCGTCGGCATAAGCCGCGCTCGCCAGAGTGCAAATGGCAGCCGCAAAAATTAGCTGTCGCATCTTCATGAAAGCGTCCTTCCTTAGATTGAGAGTACGTACCTAACGACCCTCGAGGGGTACACAAGGTACCCGTGCAGGAATGGACGATTTTTGGACGTCGAGGGCGCTATGTCCCGCGAATGCGCCACCTCATACTAGCGCTCGGCATTGTCGCCGTGATCCTCGAGGCCGCGATCTGCGCGCGGCGCCTTCACCGCGGTGGCAAAATCTCGATCGGAATGCCCGTCCAAGAGAGGACCGTAGGCCCCGGAGGAATACGGGCATACGGGAAAAGAACCTCAAAATCGTCGCCGTAAATCAGTAGCTTCTCCGGTAGCTCGCCGATCTGTCGAAGCCGCGCCGCAATAAAGGCGTTCACGTCCGCAATCGAACGGAAGCCCATCAAACACCCCGCTCGATCGTCGCAATAAGCTCGCCCAGCACCTCAGTCGGCCGCGTCCGCAACATCCAGACCCGATCCGCCTTCAGCCATTCCCGAATCGCACCCGCACACCGAGCTCGCTCAGCCGAAACCGCAGCCTCAGTGTCGATATCTCTTATGTAACGGCGCGGAGGGTCGCGATCGTCCATCATAGAGCCGGCTCTCTACGCGGTGGATTGGGATTGTTCCAATCAAGTGCCCGCACATAGCGATTGTGCGTCCTGAACCACGCCATATTGTCCTCGACCTCAGAAACACGCTTATGGTGTACCCGCGGCCGAGGCGCCGCCTCCTCCGCCGCCACCGGAGGCATCATTACCGCAGCACCCGCAATCGCAGGCAACCCGGGCAAGCCGCCAGGACCCACCTGCACCGGCAACGTCGCATTAACCGGAGGACTCGCAGTCGCCATCCCGCCCATCCCCATCTGCGTGAACGTCAGACAGCTCGCCGACTGCTGACTCCCATCAGAGATCTTCGCGCAGTCGTAGACATTAATCGTGACAGGCGATATCCCCGGTGCTTGCGCACAGGCCGAGAGCCCAAGCATAGCCGCCGCCCCTAAACGCCAGATGCGGGGATGCATGCGCGACCCTTTTTAAGATTATCGCTGCGCCATAAGGGCTGTAAATTTGTGTAGTGCACAGCGGCAAGAAATTGCGAACGATCAGAAAGATCAAAGGATGCTAATGGCCTTATGTGATCTAAGTGCCACCCATCGAAAGACCAGTTGTCCCACGTCATCCCCGACGAGAACTTAGATTCCATATATTCTTTAAATTGCTCTGGCGAGCACCCGAGGTCCTTGACCACAGAACCGCCTTTCATCCCCCGCTTTATCGCCAACCGCAAGCGGGTGCGAAGATAATGGGTTATCTTGTAGATAACATCATTCTTTAGGCGCTCTCGTGTATAACTAACAGCTGAGCTAATCCTAGCTCCTCTATTTCTATAATAATTATCTCTACGCATAGCCCTGTTTTTCTCCAGATCTCTTCTATATTTATTTAGATCCTCCGCACGGACTGCATCGGGATGCATGAGCCGTCGTAGCTTTTTGTTCTTCCGATCGATTATACGCCGGCATTCAACACAACCATAATTGTGAACGACCCGTTGCGCGATGTGCCCTCTTCCGCACGGCTCCCCGGTAAAATAATGGTATAGGCCTCTTGACTTTGCTGCAGATCGGCTGACGAGCTCTAACATCATGCGTTGTTTTCTAAACGCCAGAGGCGGGGACAAAACAGAAGACGAACCCCTCACGAGACACAGCCGGATCCCGGCTAACAAACAAAACACCACGGCCCGTCGGGTTTACCCGGTCCCAAATCACCTTTACGGCCGGGACGTGCACATCAGCCGCGCCCACCATTGCCTCAAAGCTGCCGTCGGCGTTCTCCATATACGAGTCCGGGTAATACTGATCGGCAGGGCCGCAACACGGCCCAGCAAAATCCGGCCGCATCAACGAACCCATCCACTCGGCGAAGGGGTCATCCGCGCTGTGGACAAGCACAAACCCAGCCAGCGCAATCGCCGAAACCCTCACCGCCGCGGCTCACACATCTTGCAGACGCAGTTCGCCGCATACCGCGGGCTAATATGCCCACGCCGACACGGACGCCCCGTGTAGTACGTCCGATCCCCATTCTCCAACGCCGCCTCTCGCTCCGCACACCGCGGCCGTCCCAGCTTCGCTCGAGCCTCGTCCAGAAGACGCAGCAGAAACACCACCTCATCGCCCCAATAAACGGTCGGCGGATCTGGCTCGGCCTCTACCGCGGCCCTCAAACACGCCTCATACTCCTCGTCAGTCAGGACAGGGGCCGGTCTCCCACCACGGCCGGTCGTCTGCTCAGTCATGGTTTCTCCGGAGCCTTCAACCCCGCCACATACGACGCCCACCACGCCGCTAACTCCCCAGCACGCTGCTCCTGCAAACCAACCAGCCCACGCAAATACTGGTTCGCCCGCTCCATGCTCGTCACCGCAGCCTGCAGCGCAGCAACACGATCCGCCTCAACCTGAGCCGCCGCTACCTGCGCCGCACTCAACCCAGGAACCGACGCCGGAGCCTCCTGCCCATACGCCGGAAATCCAAAAACCAAACCACCCACCAAAAATAATATTTTTTTCACCACTCTCTCCTCTAAGGGGCCCCCTCCGTTTTCAGAGGCCAGCACTAACCAGAATCCCTCACCTCTCCCGAATCCCCAGCGGGAAAATAACCTCGCTCTCCCCAGCCGGACCACATTCCCACTCCTCAACCAACATCCCAGCTCCACTCTTCCGGTCAAATCCCCCACACGCCCTCATGTGCCCCAGCGCCTCAGTCTTGTCCCCAAATACCGCAACCACCCGCTCACGAAAGTCGCCGTCCCACCACCGCTCCAATACTAAATATACCCGCCCCACCCCACTCATTTCCGCGCAGCCTCTCGCGCCATCTCCTCGTCAACCAAACCATCCTCAATAAATACCGGATTCCCACAATCATCGTGATACAATGCCCGCCCGCTGTCCCGCAGCCACCTGTACCGAGCCGCTTCCCGCCACAGCCTAAACCAGTCCGCAGACTCCCAGCCCTCCCACCAACTAGTGCGCTCCGACCCTTGTACCCGCACCTCACTCACCCCGATTCCAAGCGACACGCATCCCGAAATTCACCCCAGCAAATACATTGCCGGAATTATTCCCAGCACTACCGGACTCCCCTTTTTCATCAACTCAACCATCCCCACGCTAGCCGTGAATCACCACAACCCAAACCCACACCGCCAGCAACGCACCCCACACCGCCGAAACCGCACACGCAGCCGGTGACTTCCGATACCCCCCATCAGTCACAGCTATTAAATTACCCAGAACAATCACCACCGACGATGCCACCCAAAACCATGCCATTATCGCTTCCAGAGCTATTGCAGAGTGTGGACGAAGGTGCAGTTGGATGCGCCCGCCTGCCTGTGCCAGCGGCCCCCACCGTACCCCGGCTTGGGACCCATTGCGGGCCTGGCTGAACCCTGTGGGCTGGGGATACCTTCCGGCGAGGGCGCCATCAGAGGAAGCTCGCGATCGCCAACAGCACGCATGCAATGATCGTCACGACAATCGCAAACAGGATCAATATTCCACCCGCATATTCCACCACACCGCTCTCAAGCCGTTGACGTAGTTTCATTTTTCTCAGCCATTCCTCAGATGGGCTATCTGCCGTAATGATCTGGGGTTGCGAAACGATTCGGCCCTGCCACCCTTACTCGCATGATAGACTCACGCCCAGCGGTTCTCGAGGATGGCTGATGTCAGCTGGGGCCGAAGCAGCTGAAGGAGTACGGCCGGGCGTATCTGGGTCATGTGCGCGCCGGAGGTTTAATCATGCGCATCAGGTTGAGACCTCTGTTAGGGTCTTTCTCATCATCGAGCGGTAGCGGGCTATTGCGGACGGGCGCGATCGATGACATTGACGGTTGGGCCGAGATTCTTCCGAATGGTGCTGAGGATTTCCTGCTGTATTTCCGTGCGAATATCATCGGCTATGCCGTTAGAGCAGCCGCGGTCATCGAGGGCGGTATGAATCGCAATGGCTTGTTGCTCTTTGGGGCTCATTGGTCATCCGGCTGAGGGGTGACGTCGATCATTTCTGCTGCATCGTCTGGGCCGACGTTTTCGAGTTGGGGAAGGTATTCGATGGCGCCTTGGAGGAGGGCCTCGACGCGCTCGAAGCGTTGGGCGGCGGTCATTTGGGTAACGATGTGCTCGACGGAGCCGGTATGTTGATGCTCGACGCGATCACGCCAAAGGTGTGGTTGGCGGTTACGGAGCCAAAGCGAGCACGCGTTGACATCGGGCGGTGCGTGTTGTTTGACCATTGTGCGGACGAGATCGCCGTCTTTGGTGATGAACACTTTTTCGGTTTCGTAGTCGTATCCGATACCGCGCTGATAGAGGCTTTTGGCCATTTTGCCATCGGCTTCGCCTCTACCTTTAAGAAGCGCGGCTTTAAAGCTTGGTTTATGTCTTTTCCAATAAGTGATGGTTGCTGGCGAGACGCCGAATGTCTCGCTAATTTCGATATCTGTGTATCCGAGTAGGGCGTATTGAAAGGCGCGCTGAGCGAAGTCCGGCTTATACTTTGATGGTGGGCCGGACGTCTTGATAGCGTCGAGGGGCTCGACATCGATTATCTCGATCTCTGTGTCGCTCATTTCAGGATATTTGGTGTATCGCCGCGGAAGTGGATTCTTGGGGTATCAGGCATAAGGAAAGCGAAGCCGCCGTCTTCGTGATGGACGGTGAGGATGTGGGATTTATGGAAGGGGTCGAGGAATTCGAAGCCCTGCTGGACGTGTCGCTTCACGTAGGAATCGGGGGATGGGACACCATCGCCGACATTTACGAAGAGCTTTAGGTCATCGATTAGGACGGCGTAGTTGCCGTCTGGGCGCAGGTTACGGATGCGGCGTAGCTCCTCATGGAGCGGCACCCAGGCTTCGACATCGGCATCGAGGTCTCGGGGATCATCCTGTATGTCACCGCTGGCGAAGTGAGCGTCGAGGAAGAAGAACACGCCGCGTCTAGCGCAGTCGTGGTTTGTGGTGAGAAGTGTGTGCAAGAGGTCGACGCTTTTGCCTTGGAGGATTGTGACGCGGGGATCGCACTCGAAGCGCTGGATGGCGCGGGCGTAGTTGTTGGGTTCGAGTTCGAGCGAGAAGAGGCGTTCGAAGCCGTGCAGGGCGGCATAGGCGAGGGAAGTGCCGTTACCGACGCCTGTTTCCACGAAGATGGGGAAGCGAGCGACGAACTCGGGGGGGATCGTCCATTGTGTGAGGCAGCCCATCGGTTTTATTTCAGGGGCCTGTTGCAGATGTGGCAGGTGTTGCTTGAGGCCACGAGCACGAGGAGCGTGACGAGGATCGCTATGCCAATTAGCGCGACGGCGATAGTTTGCTCAGGGCTCATGACGAGTTCGGTGCAGGGCACGCTGCTCATTTTATGGGTCTGGAATGGTCGCGGTTACGTGGATGCCGAGGGTGATTTCTCCACCGGGCGCTGCGGGATAGGCGGTTTTTGGATCGTGCATGTAGGCGCCGCCTGGGCAATTATTCCCGCGACGCTGGACTGCCCACACTAACACATCCCCCGCCTTTACGGTGGAATGGATCTTTGGCGGCTGCAGCGAAGTGTAAAGCGCTCGACAAAGCCCGCCGTCTAACCCACAGCTGGGCCAATCGACAGGCTTGGCTACCTGCACCTGCGCAACCTCGGGGATGAGGTTGGGATTGACCACCCCAACATTGTTGCCGGAGTGAAAGCCGTTGGGCTGCGGTCCGGCGTTGTAGATCGCGACGGCCGGATAATTCGTGAAATCGTTCTCATCGCCGTTAGTGCCGAGACACATCCAGTTCTGGCCGAATTCCTTAAAGACCCAATCGACAACTCCGTCGTGATCAACGACTTGGGCTCGCAAGATATTACCGACCGCCGGCAACAGCGCCGGCCCCATCGCGGGAATGACCTCAGTGTAGTTCTCGGCAAGGGCTGGTGTCGTCACAAGCAACGCGGTCGCGAGGGCGAGCGGAAGATAGTTCACTACGTCTTCTCCTTCTCGTTCTTGGATTCGACATAGGCGGTGCGCTCTGTGTCCTCGCCCTTTAGGGCTGCGGCGAGGCAGGCAAGCAGGATCAGGCCGAAGCCGATTATCCCGCAGCAGAGGACGATATCGAGCGTCATAGCGACTCGGCTTTAGCACAAAATGTACCCGTCTGTGAAGGGAGGGAGAAAAAAGTAATGGGTACGACTTGTACCCTGCCACGGCCGTGGTTATATGTTGTACCGGAGAAATCCGATACGGCCGCAGAAGGGAAATCCGATGAAAATCTGGTACGGGGCCACGCCGATGACCGACATCGAAATGGTCTGCCGTCTTATGATCGCTCGCGCCGCCGCGAAGACTTTAGGCGGCGACAAGCTTGATTGGTTTGACACGATCTTAGCCGCTGCCGGGTATTGGACTCTGCCTGAGTGGGTTCCTGCATTACCCAACGCTTAGGCTATGACCAATCACCCTAACCGCAACCGGCGTTATACGCTGCCCAACAGCAAGCGGGTTGCCCAGCGGCACACCTACGACAATGGCTTGGTCGAGATATACGTGGTGGGAACGGACGGCGTCCGTGCCTGTATTACGCGGCAAGAGCCAGGGATGGCGTGGTGTCTGTACGTAAACGGCAGACTCGTGGTTCGTAGTTTCACGCTGGGCTTCATGTTGCGGCAACTCGACATGGCGTTAACCGAGGAAGAACACCGATGATCGATAAACCTCATAGCTGGCTAACGAACTGTCCAGAAGCTGCCGCTGCTCTGCGGCGAGCGGATGCAGCTTACGAACAAGAATGCGCGAATGCCGCACATCTCAAGCTAGCGGACAAGGTGATTTCCTACCGCTGCGCCAAACAACGCTGGCGTCAGGCTTACGATCGCATCGCCAACGGCGATTACACCTGAAACCGAGGGAGTTAAGCAATGAGCCGAGCGGTCTGGTTAGGCTGTATCCTGGTAGCGCATCGCCAGCGCACCGGATCGTATAAAGGATTATCCGACGCGCAAATGCGCGACTTGCTCGCTGCGGTCAGCGCGGGCACCAGCTGGACGATGACCTCGCCCAACGCGGGCTATCACTCATCCTCTCCCGTAGTGTGGGCCGTCCCATGAGCCGCGATTACAACGTCGACCTGTTGTGGAGCGACGGCACGCTAAGCGAGCGCGTGCTGGTCCGCACCACGTCACCCGAGCGCGCTGTTGATCTAGCGGCACGCGTTGTGCGGCAATTCGGTCCAGCGCCTGAGGTGGGCGCGGCGATCGAGGATAGCGAAGTGAGGATCGGATGAACGCGATCCAGATCTCAGATCACCCCTCAAACCTAGACCCTACTGCGCGCCTCGTATCGACCCCGAGAGAAGAGCATTCAATTTTCTCAGTACGCGGCGGCTTCATTGCTTGCGTAGGCGCGGCAATGGCGCTGGAAGGTTTGTTTAAGACTGAAGCCGCGGCACGCGCTGCAATCCGAGCATATTGCGAGGGATGAGAGCCATGCGCACGCCACCCACCAAGATCATCGACAGCGAGAATTACGTGGTCGCTGAGGTCACGCGGATGCGCGACTTCAAGGACTACGATTACGTTGCTATCCGGAAAGGGGACAACGTAATTACCGTCGAGATCGCCCAGGTGCCGGACCTGCTGCGCGCCATAATGAAGGCGGCAAACACATGACCCATTACGATACATCCGCGAAAGCGTTTCTTGCGGAGCGCAAACTCAACGGCTCGCTGGTGCTCAAGATGACTGCGGAAGAGCAAAAGGCTCTCAACCGTGATTTTTTGTTCTGGCGCCGGGCGCGCGAATTAGCGAACTTAGTTCAGGAGTGAGGCTATGACCGTCGATCCCGATCACACCCTCGTCCTTGCTATCCGCAAGCTATTAGACGGCCAGGAGTGGTCAAGCGACACCCTTGACGAGATTGCTTGGCTGATGACCGAGCACGGATACGCCATCCGCGAGCCCACCAACGAAGAGGAGGATGCAGAATGAAGATCACCCTAAACCCGCGCCTCCAGTACGAGACGCGCGACGATGCGGAGCGGATGATCGAGGTTCATTGCCCTGCTGGATACCTCTACGAGGTTTATCCGGTCAGGACCACGCTCGTGCAGGTGCCGCTGTCGTTTGCCGTCAAGGTTTACGATGGCGACGATTGCCGCTTTATCGGCTTCGCGTATGACGCAGAGGCCGAGGCGGATTTCGTAGCAACAGAGGAGGGGTTGCATGGCTAAGTTCATCATCGAATGGACCGTTATGGTCACAGTCGAAGCGGAGAACCATGAAGCTGCCGATAATCTCGTAAGCGAGTGGACGATCTTCGACGCACTCGACCACAACGCCACCGTCACACACCCAACCGCAGCGGTCGAAGGAGCCACGTCATGAAGGAAATTCAATTCGACCAGCAATGCTGGCACCAAGCGCGCGGCCGCAACGGCTTTCTCAACTGCCACGGAGTGGCTGTGTCCGATATGTCCGCCAGGGCGCACCTCTCCGATAACCACGCCGAGATTCATCTAAACCCCATAACGAGCAAGGGGCTGGCGAGCGAATCCTGTCGCATCCCGATCCGCAAAAGCGCTATCCCGGAGCTTATAGCCGCCCTGCACGCAATCTGGATGGAGACAGCCGCATGAAATCAAGATTGGTAGCGGCTTGTGTTGTGGTCGCCGCACTCACTAGATGCGCACCCGCGCACAACTGGCAACCGGGGCCGCAAGTCGCCGTGTCCGACTTCGAGCGCGACAAAGCCAGATGCGATTTCCTAGCACGCCATTCGGGCGGTGGCGGGTTCGCTATAGGCGGGCCGGCATTCCTGATCGGCTATGCCGTGGGGAACGCCATCGCGAGCACAAACCGCGTTCAATCGGATTTCAACGACTGTATGATCGACCGAGGATGGGAGGTTGCGCCGTGACCAAGCGTCAGAAGTGTACTGAGTGCGGCCAACTATCGCTGCCAGGCTTGGTGCGCGGGCACGGCAAATGCTGGTTTCACTGGGCCGCTGGTTGTTGCTGGGGCCGCACTTGGGCTGAATGGCTCCAATATGGTGGGTCGAGGCTAATCGCGCACTTTCCCGACAAGTAAAAAACTCCAGCCCGCCTTCTCGGCGGGCTTTTTTATTTCTCACTCGGGAACGGTGTGGATTGGGCAGCCCGCTCTTGCAGATGCTCGTCGAGCATCGGACGAGGCAAGGGCTTGACGCACTCATGGAGATATCCGAAGGCGTTGAACAACACACCGCAAATGGCGTCGGTGTCTGGGTGCCGCGCGTAGTGACTCCGCCACCATGCGTGCAGATGCCGCCAAGCAGATTTCATGAAGGCGCTCAGCGGCATCCCCTTTTTCCAATTATCCTCATGACGATGAACGTCGGAATTATGACGGCGTAGGTAATCAACATAGACCTCGAGCGCATACGGCGAGAGGCTGCCGTCGAAATCCAATTTCCCCTCTGTGGTGTCCCGCGCAGCGCCCGAGGCGAATCGGCGCATCAATTCGCGCATTTCCTGTTTTTCTGCATTCATGCGTCGTACCCAATTTGCTCCACCAAACTGGCTAGTATCGCCACCACATCGTCACGCGTGACAAAAAAATACATTTTCGTGTCGCTCTCTTGGTTCTCCATGACGAACGCGAATCGCTCGGCTGTACCTTTGGGGAACTCCACCAAGGCGGTGCAGAACGCGTCAGCTTCCAAGCGGACGGTCATCCCTCATCCGCGCTCATTGGATGGCACTATAGATCTTTCCCTGGTGCTCCCAATGCAGGGCATCGTGAATCAGCACCAATTCCGGCATCAGTAGCTCGCCATCGCGAAATCGTAGGATGACGAACCCGGAGCGCCAGTTAACGGGATTCCCTTCTGTGTAATTGAATTGCGGACCATACGGCTGCGCCAGGGTGCCAGTTTCCACGCCCCAGCGAGTCCCATTGTAGTCGGTCCAAGGAACGGCCTGAAGTCTGTGCAAATGGCCGGTAACCATGGATTTACCGGCGTCTTTAGCGTTGTTGTATGCCGCATGGATGCCGCCCTTGAACCTATGTTTTACAATTACCGAATTATTTATCCATATCGACCAAGCGCACTCCCAATCAGGCAAGTGGTCTGAGAGGCTTACCCCTAACACACCCTCAAGCTCAGGAATACCGGCAACAATTTTCGTGTCGAATCTTATGTCATGGTTGCCGACTGTCCGGACCCAGCGAATCGCGTCCATACGTGTACGAGCGGCCCGGCGTAAAGCCGCTAGCCGCTGCTGACAGGCGCCAAGCTCCTCGACAACTGTCGGGCGTTTTTCCCACCCGAGCGGCGGATGGCGGCTAATGCTCGCGCCGTCGAATATGTCGCCATTCAAAATAACCGCCTGAATCTCAGGCGCCATAGAAGCGATCACAAACTGAAACGCCCGCATCGCGGGCGTTGGTTCTCCAGGCCAGATGTGGGCGTCAGAGCCCACAAGGACAATTCCACTGTTGATTTTCAGATCTATCCGGCCAAGATGCGCAGGAACATAACTTTCTGCTTGCTTTTTCTTCGGCTTCTCTGGCTTAGCCTTTGCTGTTCTTCCCGGTGGATTGTATTCCGGAATAGGAATGTTGCGTGACTTAGCAACGAAACAGGTATGACGAAGCGCGCCGGTGGAAATGCCTAAAGCGAGCGCCGCCTTGGTTTGCGAACGATGCTCAGCTAATGCCGCCAAGCGGCGCTCAAGTTCCTCGCTTGAGATCGGTTTTTGGCCAACGGCCATCCGCCAATCCTCCTCGTCGAGGATCATATCACACAAACTGTTACAAAATCAATACGTTATGTTATAACGGCAAGATGTTAAGACGTTACGTACCCTACAGGCTCGGAAATCGATTTTAGCGCCCTCTGGTAAGCGAAACGCTCTGACCCTACTCGGACACGTCCGAGAGACGTTTTGCTCACAGGCGCCCGCCGCCGCGGGCGGGAAGCGATTTTCAGCGAAAGGAGACCTGGAAAACGTTCGACGAGGCCAAGCCCACAAAGCCGCTCGAATTCGCGGGGGCAGCAAGCGTGCCATCGGCGCGGATCAAAGCCGAGCCTTGCAACACAGCGGGAGCCTGTGGAACCAGCACGATCGAGGTTTTGCCATCGGTCGCGACCCCGATGGTGTTTCGGCCGATGCTCGTCATCGTAGGCAGCGTTATGGTGACGGTCCCGCCGCCCGAGGCTACCAAAACCGAGCCCCACTCGTTCGCCTGAACGGTATGTGCCCCGGTCACCGGCAGGAATTGGATAGGGCAGTTAATCGCATCGGTCCCGTTAGAGTACGCGTAAACCTGACAATCGCTGTTTGCCGGGCCAGCAAACGGCATCCCATCAAGCGTGGGCACACGAGTCGCGCGTGAGGCTCCTCCCGGTGTGATATCTTGAGCTGCCGCTCCCGCAGCCAGGACTATGACGAGCCACCACACGCCAACGGCTAGGGCGACCACGCCAACCATGCAAGCGCCCATGATTGCGTAGAAGCGCAGACGAGTCGCGCTCGCCCATCTGGCAAATCTCTCGGCGTTCATTAGAGAAACAACGCTGACAATTTCGAGGCGATCGGGGTCCCAAGCCCGGTGCATGGATCAGGCCCAACCTTTGCACGGTACAGGCCGTTATTCCCCATCGTGATGTCGTTGAAGGCGAGATGGTTCTGCCAGAGCGTCGGCGAGACGAAGCCTAACTTCTGTCCGAGAGCGGCAAATACGCCGGCGTACAACGGCGCAACGCAGCTTGTGCCGCCAAACACGTTATCCGTGCCGCCGAGGGTGATGTAGTAGCCGGTGCTGGGGTCGGCATTTCCAGCCACATCAGGCACCATCCGCATCGTCCCGGTCGCGCCTGCCATCCAAGTCGGCATAGGGAAGAATTTCGAATAGCCGCCGCCGGTCCCTTCTCCGTCAGGATTGCCGGGATTGTCGTTCCAGACCGTCTCCGGGTTCGTAAGGCTGGAGTTGTGCGGACGGTTTGTTCCGCCGCAGCCGATGACATGCGGCGCCGCCGCGGGAAGATCGACATTAGACCGCCCGGGTCCGCCGTCAGCGCTGTCATTGTCGCCTGACGCGGCAAAAATCACCATCCCATTTTGGGTTGCCGCAAGGGCCGCGGCCTCGAGCTGCATCGACGCAGCCTTGCCCCAACTGACTTCGTCTGATCCCCAGCTGATGCTGCACACATCGCAACCGTCCGCCGCAGCCCGCATAATCCCGTTCGTGATCGCGTCCAGGGTGTTAGCTGCCCAATACACCCGGATCGTAGCCGGCAAGCCAGAGGCAGCGAAGAAAGCCGCGGCGGCGATCTGGATGTCCAGCGTCACCTCAGCCGAGGCGGGGTCCGTGACGTCCTGGTTGTTCATCGCCGTACCGTCAACGGAGAAATCCCCGATCTTCGGAAGCGGCTGGCTGAGTCCTCCAAAAAAGCGGCCCATGTCCTCCCATTTCCAGCCACCGCCGAGCTCGATAATCCCGATGCGGCCCGTCTTTGCTACGCCGGCCGGCCACGTTTGCCACCCGTAGGATGCCATCAGCTGCGGCACCCGCCACGGAGCGCGAGAGGAGACGCGCGGGAATTTGATGTACGGGTGCATAAGGCCCCGCCGCTTCAGGTCGGCGATGTAAGCGCGATGGGGTTCGTAGTTCATGTAATCACCGCTGTTTCTGCGTTGAAATTGCCCGTCTCGTGCATTCCCACTTCGATGCAGTGCACGAGGAGCTTGGTCGGCCCGTAGGGGAAGGTGGCGATGTATTTCTTGAACTCCGGCGGCACCGGCTCGCCGTCTGGGACTATCTGGAACATCCGCGTGTGCGTTCCGGTAACGACTGGCGGATCGTCGACCAACAGAATTACCGCAATCTGCTGCCCGACATCCTCCGGCGCGTTCTCGTAGAACTTCAGCGACACGCTCTCCGCATGGTTCGGGATCACCAGCGTCGCGTTCCCGCTCGCGTCAAAGGTCGAGATCACTCGGGTGATGATCTTCATAGGAGAAGTTCCAGCTTCGCGTGCTTCGCGATATTTTCCTTTGCCCAGAGCGGGCGAAGGTTGGTGAAACGAAAACACGCTTTCTGTTGGTTAGGATCGGTTAGATCGAAGGAGGCACACGGGCGGATGTGTTCGATATGCCACGCCGCACGGTTGTCCCAAGACATCCCCTTCAGGAATTGGCGCTCAAGGTGGGCCATCAATTGTTCGATTGAACAGCCGACTAGCTCAGCAGTTTTCTTGTCCTTGCGGCCGTTCCCGTGATCCCTCACGGCCCTTCCTATACGCTTGCGGAGCCGGTCGGCTACAGCATAGGCAGGATCTTCTGCCTTCCTCTGACGCCGGGTCGCATTTCTCTTCTCTTTGTATTCCGGCGTTCTTTTGCGCGCATTCTCGATTTCACGGATCGATTTTTTATAAGTCCTGATTTTCTCTTTATGGCGCTGAGCATGTGCTCGGTATTCTTCTGCGTGGCCCTCGCATAAAGTACGGCCAGGTACGGCGGGACATTTGCATTTAACGCAGAGCCCAGCCGCCTTATGGCGAGCAATCCTCATCAGTCGGTTGGAGCGGTCTTTTGCTGTAGGCTGCTTTTTGTGGTTCCCACACAAGATGCGGCCAGGGATCGCGGGCTTGCCACATTGCGGGCACAGACCAGCGTCTCGCCGTTGTATGTGCAAAGCCCTCATCATCCCTAATGTCCCTGCGACCACAAGTCCAGGCGCGTAAGCGTCCCGTCCTCATCCCGGCTCTTGGCGATCTGACGGAGATTGTCCCGTAAAATCACATACGCTTCGGACCCGTCATCATGGAGAATCGGCAGCCCCTGAGCATCACGTCGAAGATGGACTATCGGATCAAATCCGGCCTCTCCCAGCAAGATATGCTTTCGTGCGTAAGCGCGCCGCCGTTTATCTCCGTGGAAGTTATGCAATACGGTGCCAGAAATACTGCCAATATTTCTTCTAATATAACGCTTACATCTGTCGGCCCACGCCATTACCATGGCTTTGTAGTTTGGATGCAGACCCGCATGCAGCCCATTCTCGGGCTTGTCAAGCAAACACCAGGCTTGTACGTGATCTGCCCCGCCCCAAATGTGATGCTCCTGGAACCCCCCTACCGCCTCAAAGGCTTTCTTGCTAAAGGCCCACGCAATGCCCGGCCATACTCTTGGGGGATACGGGATCGTGCCGGTGGTCGCCAGATTAATGTTTAGCGAATCCAGCGCTCCAACTTCATTTACTTTTTGCTCTACGGTGCCTTTTACCTGATATATTTGATTCGTGTGAAAGTGAACGAAACCAGGCCCATCCGCATGCGGGAAATCCTGAGGCATCAACTCGTAGTCGGAGGTAATGTCTCGCGCATGGGAAAACATCTGGACAAAATCGAATATTTGCAGAGCTTGAATCGTGTGACCAATCACGTTCGGCCTGACAAACTGCGTATCCGCGTCTATCAAGGCGCCGTTTTGCCAATCATACGGGAAATGCTGAACCCCGATATTGGCGGATGCTTCTTTGAGCCACAATTCCGATAACGAGCGGAGTTGGATGTACCTGTGCCTAAACCTATGATCCTGCCCAAGGACACCGCAATTGGCAGGCATACCATCGAGGCCGCTATCTGTAAAAACGAATTCGCGCCGATTAAAGGCGATCTCGATTAAGTAAACAACGGCGCCGGCATCCATAAGATGCTTGATCGCACGTACCGCATGCTTATAGCGGCTGCGCCAGCGCCAAACATTCTGAACGGGTACCAAGCAATAGAGCGGCTCCCGAACTTCGTCTTTCGAAATAAGTACAGACATATCTTAAAGCCTTCCCCGAACAGAGCCTGCGACGCTTCGTGAGCGAGTCCCGAAGGGGTGACGCGACCCACTCTGCCGGGGAAGCAAGGGGAGCCGCGCGTCGCAGTTTCGCGGCTGGTTCATTGCGGGATTACGGACCGGTAATAACCGCTGTGTCCGGGTTGAAATCGCCAGTTTCGGCAACCGGAACGGCTTGCACGATGACGACCATCGGAGCAACAACGCAGGGCCCGACAAGCGGCGCTACGCTGGTACCGGTATAGGTCATATTCGCAGTGCCGGGGCTGACGGCCACGACCGTCCAGGTAACCATGTCGGCTGCTAGCGCGATGGTGGCCACTGCGGCATTGTCGCTAGCAACGGCGCCGTCGGGCGGCGGGGCTGCGCTAAAGGTGAGCGCGTTAACGGCCTGTTGGCCTACAGTCAGGGTCGGAAGTGCCATGGAGGGTACGTTTCCTTTCTCCTCTCGTCTTCGAGAGGCCCCGAATTGTACCCGATTTTCGTTACGATGTCATGTCAGGGTCCGGCCGGCGCCGCGCGCTTCAAATGCCTCTCGACGTGGTTCGACAGCTCGTCGACGCTCTGCTGTACCTTGTCGATCGCCTCCAAGGCCGAATCGTCCTCTTCAGGGGAGGCGTCGTCGGGGACATCTCGCTTTCGGTGATGCCGCGGCGGCGGCTCGTCCGGCAACGCCATCTGGGGCAACGCCGGCGGGGGTAAGGCCCCTTGCTGGCTCGCGCAGCCCACCAACAGCAGCGCCAGGAGAAGAGCAATCCTCATGTGCACGCCGGCTCCCAGACTGGCAATCCGGCACGACGGGATCTCATAATCATGTCCGCAGTTCCCTTGCCCCCAGGAAAGGCAATCACGCCGTCCGGCTTACCTTCATCGATCATTTGCTGGTTCCGGACCACACCTGCCCGCCGTCCGTGTTCGTCCCATTGCGCTGGATACGAGACACAGGGGATACCCCTCTCCTCAGCCCACTGACACGCGAGGTAATCCGCACCTCTTGCCGCGCCCTGAATGACGAAGTCTATCCCACGTCTTGAGTGCACTCGATCCAAGGCATTGAACACCGCTCGACGATCACGGAAATCACGACCACCGCAGACCAGTATCCTCATTTGCGCTTCATCGCCTGCATTTTCAGATCGGTGCGCAACTCATTCAGTGCAGTGTTTATTTTGTCGAGCGAGTCGCGCAAATACGTCGAGAGATCGTGATCCTCTGCCTTTAACTCGGCCAGCGATTTCTCAGCAATCGTCACTCGGACATCCATCGCCCCATATCTCGCGCTCATGTCCTGATGTAGCGCTTCGAGTTCCTGGTGCGTTATGACGAACGCAGTAGCCAGGCCCAGCAGGAACACAATCTGCAGAACATTCACGACATGAGCATAGCCGACGTTGTTGGGCTGCTTAGCCGCAGAGATTTGGTCATCGATCATATTGTCGGCCATCTTGTTCGAGTTCATGGAGAAGTCTCATATTCTGTCTCTGCAAGAGCTGGCGCTCACGTTCACATTGCCTGACATGCTCGAGGGCTTCGTCGCGCTCACGGCGCGCATCATCCCGATCTTTCCGCATACGCTCGAGCTCGTCACTCAGCTCGTCCTCCGAATCTTTTTTCGCGGTCCGCGATAATTGGAAATATCCGTTGAGCAGCGTCAGCGCCGCCACAACAAGCGCTCCCCCGGAAATGATCAGTGATGCGTCCACTTAGCGCCCACTCGAACTACGGATCACCGCGCCCGTATGGGCGAAAGCTAGGCCAATCCAGCCGATCTGATCGTTCAGGATAAATTCCCAGGGCCGCTGGGTTCCATCCGCGTAGGTCTGCTGAACCACACACCACGCGACAAATCCGGCAACGATCACAAGGATGAATTGCTGCGGACCTAGCAATGCGAGCCGGACAAAGGGCGAAAGCCTCCGATTGAAGACCGACAACAGGGCTATGTCCGCACACGCCATCATCGCCAGCGACACGAACATGCGATCACTGCCATCGGCCGCAAGGTTGTCCGCTACCCACATCAGGCTCGCCAATGCGATCCCATCGCCCGAATGCGGGAACAGCAAAAGCAGCCACGCCTGGATAAGATGAACCAGCGACACCGTCGCAATCGTGAACGCGCCCGGATGGCCGATCGCTTCCCGTATTTCAGCCAGGAATTTCAGTGTGTACCTTCATGCCCGAAAAATTCTCCGGTGGGAGGATTTTAGGGCCGAGGTGTCGGGCTCAGCCGTTAATCATTTGAACTAGCACGATTAACGGGATTGTGTCGAGAGAAGGCTTACGCCGCAGGCTTATGCCGCCCCAGCATATCGATCGCTGTAGGTGCCGAAGCTTCTTGACAGGGAATATGGCCGCCGTCATCCCTGGCGTTGAGGCACCAGCAGCCGGTGTTGGTCCCCTTAATGATCGTGAAACAGATCCGACGAAGGCGCCACAGAGCCTCTATGTCGAAGGAATCGGCTACGGGCTCCGGCATAACTATGCATCCCGGTATGAGTAGCGAGCGTCGCCTACCTTACCGGGATCAATCACCAGGACTCGGCTCACGCACTGCAGCGTTACGTCGTTGCCATTGTCATCGCGCGAATAGCACCAGCATCTGCCATATTCCGCGCTCGCAGCATTGGAGAGATTGCTTTTCGAGAAGCAGCATCGCATCCGTATGGCAGCTAACCGCGCCATCCTTTCGCCGATGAAATCGGCATCGTGGCACACCTGGTCCCCCATAGCACAGCCTACCAACCGTTAGAACGGCACATCATCGAGATCATTGGCTTGATACTCCGCAGGCAAATCCCCGGCCGTAGCGCCATTCTGTCGAGACGGTGGACGAGTGCCTGAGCGCTCAGACGATTGGGAGCGCCCCGGACCGTCAAGCATCTGCATCTTCGCATCAAACCCAGACAGCACGATTTCAGTGGTGAAACGATCCTTGCCGGTCTGGTCAGTCCATTTTCGCGTTTGAACTTTGCCCTGGACGAAAAGCTTGGAGCCTTTGGTGACGTAGGCTTGCACCACCTTGATGAGCCCTTCACTCCGAATGATGATGTTGTGCCATTCCGTCCGTTCCTTGCGCTCACCGGTGTTGCGATCCCGCCAGCTCTCCGTTGTTGCGAGACTGAATGTCGCAATTTGCGTGCCGTTACTCAGCGACCGAATTTCCGGATCCCGCCCGACGTTTCCGATCAGCATCGCGCAGTTCAAGGATGCCAAGTCATGCCTCCAAAAGAATCTCGGATAGATCTTTGTTCAATGCAGCATTCGGCACGAACCACGCCGGCGGCCGGTTGGACTCAGATCGCAGCCAATGGTCCTGCTTGGCATCAGCCCCGGATATCCATCCGAGGACCCGAAAATGGGGAGACCGCCCCGCAACCAGGACGAAATAATCAAGCGGATGGTCGGTATCTCGTACAATCAATGTTCCAAATCCATCGGGCGGCTTTGGTGCCCGACAGGGTGCGGTTCTGATTTGCAGATTGTGCCTGACATCGGCGTGCTTGAACGTGTTCACCGACTCTGACCAGACAATCCCTGTCGCTTTGCAGAAAGCCGCCTCACCGGCCGCACCGGGCAAATCCGGAGCTAGCGGATCTCCCACATAGCCGTGCCGCTGCGTAAATGTGCAGGACGCAGCATTGCGTTTCTCGGCAACCTTAACGCTCCGAGCCACCTCGTCGTCAGTCAACGTCACATCGATCGGAGCCACTAACACCAGCTGACTTTCCCTATGGCGGATTCGATCCCCTCAGTTTGCTCGGACGCAGCCGCGCCAGTGCGGCGCGGCGTGGGGCGAAGCGAGCCTAGTCGCGAGCGGAGCACGAAACGGGACGGCTCATTTTGTACCCTCATAGACTCTCTGTACCACAGACTCTGGGTAATTAGTACCCTTTATTTTTTATACTCTCTCTTGAGAGGTAAGAATCCTTAATCCGCGCGCCCGCTATATACGCGCACGCGTATCAACCGTGACGAGTGAGTGGTTTGGGAAATTGCTCTTAATGCAAGCGCAGCGCAAGCGCAGCGACGCATCTGACATAATTCCTCCTAACTTCAATGTGTTAAGCATTGTACAGAAAAATTATGGCGCTTTGGAGAAAACTGCAAGCGCAGTGCAAGCGCAGGCGCAAGCGCAGACAATACGCCCCGCCACACCCAAAACTCACAACTACAGATGGAAACCATTGATTTACTTCATAAAAGCGCTTGCGCTTACGAATCGATATATCTTTTCGTAAGCGCAAAGCCGGTTGCAGGCAATTCGCTAGAGAAATCCTGGCGATTCCGTATTGTACAGAAAAATAATGGCGCTTACGGAACTTAAAGTTGTAAGAGAAAAGCGCCAGTAAAATTATGTACAATAGGAACGCGGAGGGGCCTTTATGTCCTCCGATCACGTCGATTCTTTCTCGTCTGAATACCGCATGTCGGCGGGCCGCAGATACTTATGAATGTGCCTCGATGGCCCTATGAGCTCCACAACAACCACCCGACCACTCTCAAGCAAGCGGGCTTGAGATGCCTCTATGTCATAAGCCGATACGCTCGCAAGCTCCCGCCGCTTCTTAGCGAGTTTCGCAAGACAATTAGGAGCCTGAAAATTGAGAGCAACGCGAGAGTCCATGCTGATTAACCAACGGAGAAACTCGTATACATCACGATCAAGCGCTGGTTTTTCATACTGGTAGAGAGTGCGATCCTGCTCACGAACGAAGACGCCGTCTTTCCAGGTTAGGTCTATTTCGCCGCTCCCAGGCCCCTGATTGTTCTTCATGGTACGTAGGATGCGCCGATTGTCGTCCTCGAGTTCCTCGGGATCGTTGTCAGCAGCATCACGCCGAGGTCGCGTTAGATACATGCGTGAGCGCACCGAATTATTCCAAGCCGTAGAGCCGGAAATGCCCGAACCGCTGCTCATCCCCATAACGCTAGGGTGCGCGGTAATGATCACCACGCCCTGGATACGCATCGCGAATTGGCGCAGCATTGTAATGAACCGCCGCACCTGCACACGCACATATTCTTGCCCGCCGAAGGCGTCCGCTACTGTGTCGATGACGGCATATTGGACGCCGAAATCGAGCGCTGCTTCTTGAAACTGATCCCACAGTGGCGTTGGCTCGATCCGGTCGGTCCGACGCTCAAATTCCGCCAGGATATTTTCCATCCCGACACGGGAGGAATATAGGACCTCAACGTCTGGGTGCTCGCAGCCATAATGATCGTTGATTTTTTCCTGACGACGATGCAATTCGTCCTCATCATCTTCGCAGAATAAGGCGATTCCCTTACCTTTTTTGGTCTTTCTTCCGAACCAATTGGCACCTATAGAAGCAGCCGTCAGGAGCTGCTGCATAATCAAAGATTTGCCCAGCCCGCCATCGCCCGACAGCATCACTACGGTACCCTTGAGCATGCAGCCCTCGACCATCCAGTCATAGCCTTGGGCGTCCTGCTGGTACCATTGAGCCGGAGAGAAAGTTTCAAACCGTTCGAATATCAGGGGCTTTGGTTTGAACGGCTGATAAAATCCGCCGCCCGGGAAATTGGTTATGGTGCCGCGGTCAGATCCGCGGCCGTTGTTGTTCGGCAAGTGCTTCCCTCCGATACCGTTCGGCGATCAGCCAATCGTCGAAATCCCCATACTCTTCGGGAGGGAACACGACCTCAGAATCGAGCCCTTGCTCGATGTATGAATCTCGAGCCTTGTAGGCTTCTCTTTCCCCCACCTTACCACTACCATCACGATCGCCGAAGATCACGATTCGCCGGACGTGCGGCGGTATCTCTACGCGGCCCATGCGATACACTCCTAGCGCGGCCCAAACCGGGATCCCATAGAGGCACTTCGCCGCGAGCGCTGTCTCGATGCCTTCGGCGATCCCCAACGTAGCGACCCTGGCTGGCCCGAGATGGACCGCGCCGGCATCGAGCGGACCTAGCGACATTTTCTCCGATTCGATCGGAGCTTTGGTGTTGGGCGTTATAGGGCGCCCGTCATCGAACCAGAATTTATCCTGCAGCCAAATCCTTTGGATCGCGATAACCCGCCCCTCGAGGTTCTGCACCGCAGCCACAAGCGCTGGCCAACTTGTTTTTGTCTTGCTGTGCCACAATTCAGGCACGTAGCGAATCGAGACAGGGATTGTCCGCAGCTCGATCCCACGAGTATAGAGATAAAGCGAAACCGGAGTGCGCTCCGGCGGCTGCGCGTTCAGGAAAATCTTCCGTGCAGCCTCACGCAGCGCCCTCTCGTCATTGTCGAGTTCGCCCGTGGGCAGCGGCAATTTCTGCGGCTGAATGCGGACGCCAAAATAATCCCGGTCCGGCCATAGGCCTCGGGCTCGGAGCGCATCAAGAACGCGCTCTTGGGAACACCCGGCGAAGCATCTAACTAAGACGCGCCCATACTTCTCGTGAACACTGAGACTGGGCGTCCTATCATCGTGCGCTGGGCACCGGCACATGCCACCCCGAGAGCCCCGCCACTTCCCCTTGAGAGAAGTGACAATTTGCCTGCCGCTGGCTTGGTCGACGAACGCCATTGGTAGTCAGGAAGAGTGCTGGCTGCGGCGTCTCTCGCAGCCTGATTTCACACAAACCCAGAGATCGCAGGTCTCATGACAAGACCAGACTTGCTCATCCGTGAGCGCAGCTCTGCGACGCTCGCACGCGATCTCGTCGCGCCTCGCGCGAATCGCCTCAAAGTCGTCTGCCACGCGAGCTCTCGCGGGTGGCTCCTCTGTCACTGACCGTACCGCAGTTGCGCAGGGCCTGCGTGGTGCCAGTCCCATACAAACCAGGAAAAATTATGACGCGGCGAGGCCGTATGGAGTGCTGCCCATCGTGGTCGCTTCGTCAACACCAGCTTCAGCGCGAATGGCTCGCACTCAAAGAGATCTACCCGGCCGCTGGCACAGTCGTACTCATTGCGCAGCAGCATGGCGACCTTGCCGCCCGCCCGCTGCGTTAGGCGTATCGCGTGGCGGATGAATGGCTCGGCAAGCTGGTAGGGCGGGTTGGTTACGATCGAGAAAAGGCCGTCGCCCGGTGAGGAATGTGTGAGAAAATCTGCCGATGCCGCACCTTTGCAGCCCAGAGCATCGCCAGCTATATCGCTGATCATGACGCTGTACCCAGCATCCGTCAGAACATCGGCCATATCGCCACGACCGCAAGCGGGCTCCCACACCAGCCCACGCAACTTCACACGATCGAGTAGGGCTTTCGTCACCCAGGACTCGGTGTGATATACATCGCCACCGCAGCGCTCATACCCAGACCCTCCAAGCATCGCCGGATCTGGCCTTCCGCTCATGAAAGCTTCTCGATGGCCGACACTAAGGCCCAGTCCCTTCTTGAGCGCCTGGCCGCAGCATCCGCTCGGGCATCCCTGTTTTTGCGATAGTGCAGCTTCGACTGCCGATTCGGGTCGTCGTCACGTACTGGCGGTAATGCTCGCCGTTTTCTCTCAGCAACCCAGATATCGACGAGGCCGTTTTGCGAGACGTGTATTTTCAGTGTGTCTCCTGGCGGAACCTCGACTTCCTTGCAGACTCCAGCGATGGTGATTTGCGCCATCATGACAATCTGCCTCAATCGGCAATTTGCGTAACGGTGATTACGAGCTTCGGCTGCACACCGTAGACCTTGCGGGCATGCAACTCAGAGATGCGTGCGTCGTCGGTGTAGACGACCCCCTTGCACGCATCTTTTATCTGCTTCACTATATTGTCTAGGTCGGGCTTTACGGTATGCTGCGCTAAACCAATGATCGCGGCATTCTTCTTTTTCTTTGACCATGACTTTGGCATTTGGAACTCGGCACTCACGTCCATCCGCACCGCGTGGTCTAATATTTCGTGTTCGCCATCAATCATGGCGTGCTGCGCCACTATACGCAGGGTTGCGGCGTTGTTGCGCTGCTTTTGTGGCGTAAATCGCACTTTACCATTGCCACCGGAGCGCGCCCACGGTACCGGCTGACCGAGCAGCGTGATTCTGACCGGCTCTACCATTTTTGAAGGCGATTACTACACAGAGAAGTCGACTGCTCGCATGGCAGCAGCACCAAGCGGGGTCTCGACAAACTCACCCAGCGCGGCAATCAGCCTATCGATCGCTTCCTCGGTCTCTTCGCGCGCATCGCGCTTGTCCGCAGGCTCGAAAGACCGCTTTGCCGCGGCGCGGAGGACCCTGACGTTGTGCCCGTCTTCCTTGGCTTCTTGAGCCAGGCTCTTGCGGTCTTCCTTCAGCGCCTCCGCCTGCCGCTCGAGCTCGACGAAGCGCTTAAGGTACTCCATCTCGTTCAGTACGGGCCGATTACGCCCGTGGTTGCTCTTTGACATTGGGATCACACTCCAGCCAGCGGGGCGCCAACGCAAATGCCCCCTGTGTTGCCGATGCCAGATTGCCTCGGATCTTCGTCTCTAATGACGGTGGCGAGACTGCCGTAGTCGCGAGTCTCGATGTCATGGCCATGATAGGATACCGGTGGCCAGACGCCGGTAGCGTAGGGCGCAATGGTCACAGCATAGCGCCATTTCTCGGCGCGTCGCGCACAGCTCCGACTGCAGTATTTCCTTTGGACAAAGTCACCAACATCCTCTTTCGCGCGCCGGATCAGAGGGCTTGCGCAGTCACTCAGGTCGCACACGCGGCCATCGCCGGCGCCCACTGCCGTTTGGGGATATTTGTACCTGCTCGGGGTCTGTAACTCGCTCATGTGACGGGCTTCCCGGGCACCAGGAGTCGTTTGCTGGTTCTAAGGAGCCAGAGGTCTGCTGCGATAGAAGACTCGATGACTCGCATGCACAGTCGTCGGATGTAGTCCAATTTCGTCCCCTTCGAACTTCACTAAGAAGGTTCTCAAGCTGCTGTTCCAGCCGATCGAACCTTCGGAGCATCTCGTCGAGTGGCGGGGGCTGCGGCACCAGTCCCCACACTAACTTGGCGAACTCGTCTCCAAAGACCGCGCATGCGACGGACAGCCTTTCTACTGTCCAGCACTTCCCGCATCGGAGATACTGCGCCATGCGGACGCTAACCCCGAAGATGCGAGCAACGTGCTTATCCCTGTTCTGATCCGGTATGAGCTGGTCAAGCGCATCGCCAGCCTTCTGCGCGAGGGATACTGCGTTAAACGCAGTATCGCTGCGCCCCTTTCCGATCGACAATGTTCCGGCTCCAGCTGAAAGTTGCAGTCGTGGATACCGATGGTGAAGGGACTGAAAATGGAACCGCCGCAGAGGAGCCCATTGGCCCATACCCCTCTGCGGCGGTCACCGTTGCAGACCGGCCAAGCGGGAGTTCCCCCCACCCAACTTGGTCGGTCCGCTGCAAGCGGGCCCGTCGGCTCCGCTTCCCCCGAACGGTCATCTGGTCGAAACTGCACCGAGACTGGCGTTGAAATTGTCTTGCCCGGAGATTGGTGCGGAATCCCGCACGCAAAGTGGCATGCAGTGCGCGTGCGCGGACGCATCGTTGCCATCATTGAGAATAGAGCGGAAGCAATCCGCTTCGCACGGTTACTGCACGCCACACTCAACAAAGTCTCCCCAGCGCATTCGCGCTGATGATTTATTTACGCAGCGTCAGCTTTCGCTTTAGCTGCAACCCTTGCCAGAGCTTCAGCGGTTACGTTTGGGAGCCCGCACTCCTGTGCAGCCACCACGACCCGCATCCACAAGTCAGAAGGGATCGACTTTCGCCAGCGATGCTGTTTAGCCGTGTTGTAACTTATTCCGACCGCGCGAGCGTACTCGCTCGCTCCTCCGAACAAGTCGATCACTGCGGCGAAATCGATGAACCCTTCGTCAGGCATGGGCGTTATAGGTGACATTATGTACCCGCCCTGTCAAGCCCCCTGCGTACCAGATATCTAGGCTATGTTCCCACTCAAGATGACGCCATCCGATCGCCTACGCAAAGCGCGGCGCGCCGCGGGCTTCTCAGGCCCGACCGATGCCGCGAGGCGGTTTAACTGGAAACTCGAAACCTACAAGAAGCATGAGTCGGGAGGGCGCGGGATTACGGTCCGCATGGCGTCTAAGTACGCCCGCGCGTTCAGGGTGGCAGCGGCTTGGTTGCTATACGGAGAAGGGCGGGCACCTGAGCCATCACAGGCGCAAAATGAGGACCCCTTCGATCAGGATATTCTGACCCGCGCTATCGCGGTTTCACGTCGGGTGCTCGGCCCCTATCCCGAAGCCTCAGCTATCGAGCCGCACATGGTTTCGGCGATTTACGCGCTTCTCCTGCGGGAGGCCGCGACACAATCGATAACGGTTGAGGATGAGGAAACGCTGCGGGTCTTGGAGGTCTTTGCTCGCGGGGTTCTTGGGCCGCGATAGGCGGCCGCAGCGTCCGGCGTTATAGCCAAGAGGACCGCCAGCGCAGCCAACGAGAACGCCCATGTCGCATCGCCACGGGCGATCCAGGACTGAACCGGGAAGAGCCTCAGCCCCGCTAAGATCGCCACTGCGCAAGCAGCCCACGCCGCGGCCCAGCCGCCAATAATTCGCGACAGCGATATCGACAAATATAAAGGCAGCAAACACACGGTCACGTGTTGAGGACGGAATGGTTCCATCCCCACGCATAGTAAAAGACCCGCTCCCGCCAAACCGATACCAAGCCCACTATCAACCAGAGAGGTAAGGTGGCGGCTACTTGGCGTCTTCTTGCTTGTATTATTACAATAAGTAGGGATGAGTCTTTCTGCTGCACGGCGTAAAGCTGCTTCGTCCATCCCGTTAACCTTTTGTTGCAACCGAATTATGCCCCCTTAGGAGATAGTTCCGCATGCGACGAGTTGCCGCAGATGCGGTGGGGCACGAAACGCCCTTGACATTTGAGGTACAAACCGTACCTTGTCCTGCACGCTATGTGTGGGGCCGGAAATGACTGAGCAAGAACTATGGGAGAGCCATCGCGAGCGTGCGCGTGTCGCAAAACTAAATGTGAGCGCCGCGGTCGTCTTGAGCATGGCGGTCTCCGGTGCGCTGTGGATTGCCATCTGGTTCGCCGGTAAGGCGATCGTCAGCGCCTGGATCGCGCCATGGCTGTAGTCGACAACCTTGCACTGATCGTTGCCGGTGTGCGGCTGCAATATCTCTTGCAGCATGGGAAAGCCGCGCTTCTCTATGAGAACGCCGCGCAATTCGAAGAGCATCCGCATTGGCTGCTCCCCGAACCATCCTGGGGATGGCCGTCGCCGCACGACACCACTGCGGAGAAAGCCCGGTGAGCGTCAGGGCGGCGGTCGTGCTGCTGATAGTATCAGCGGCCCTGTGGGCGCTGTTCTTCTGGTTCGCCTTTTTTTGGTTAGCTTCACCTTCTCATGCCGGAGAGATTGCCGACTGCATCCATGACCGCGCACTCGAATGGGTAGAAAGCGGCCAGACCAGCGGTTCTCCTGATGATTTCTTCGCGGTCGCAGCGGCGGCTTGTTTAGATGACGTCGCAGACGACGACAATGCCGCCGCTGAAGTGCACGAGGGCCTTCGACGCGCCATAGCCGAGAAGCTGGAAGAATACCTCAGAAAATTCACTCGGGAGCAGTAGGGATGGAACCAATAGCTGACGTCACGGTCCGGGTGCTTGAGCTAATGCTCGACGAGCTTATCGATCAACTGCACGAAATGCCCGAAGGCGAGCAAAAGCGCGAACTTACTGAGCGCGCCAATCGGCTCGACGAAGCGCTGCTGGGGATGACGACATGAACGAGCGGCAAACGACCGAAACATTCGATACCATCAATGAATGGCAGCGCGTGACGTTCCCGGCTGCAACACTTGACGGAGTGTTGAACCACATCGGCGAAGAATGGCGCGAATTCCAAGACGCGATGACGGCAACGGGTAAGATTGACGAGGCGGCCGACCTAATAATTCTCTTGGCGTGCTTCATCGATCAAATGTCTGGCGTAGGAGCGCAACGGTTCGTCGATGACAAGATGCGGCGTAACCGAGCGCGCCAATGGAACATCCAACCAGACGGGACGGGCCGGCATGTCTGACAAGTCACCATGAACCGCGTCAGCATCATAGGGCTCGCGCTTGTCGCCGGCGCGCTCTTCGCCTACGGCGCGGTGAGCGGAGACGAGCCGGCTAGGCCGCTGTGCCAGAATGGCCATCCGTCGCCACGCCGCCCCGATGTAACTTATGGGCACCTGCCGGTGCGGCCGGGCAGGGTCAGGGATCATAGGATTCCCCTTTGCTTAGGTGGCCCAGATACGGCGGCCAACATCCAATATCAGACTATTGGGGATGCAAGCGCAAAAGACATACTCGAGTGGCGCATGTGCGAGGCTTACTGCTCCGGGAAGATCACCCTCGACAAGGCACAGGCATTCTTTGCCTCCGGCAAATGGGAGCAGGTGGTGCGCCTGAAGGAGCAGCTGCCGTGAGCCTCCATGAAGAAGAACAATGCAGGCTGCTAGCTGTGAAAATGGCAGAGCAATGCAACGGGCATCACGACAGAATCGTGCTTGCCGCGATCATGGCCTTGCTAGGCTACCTCGTAGATAAGCACCGCCTCGACGTCGCTGACCTGTCCCGCATGCTAGTCGCGCAGCTAGAAGAACGGCCGACGGCGCACTGACATGCCTGAAGAGACAGTGATTCGAGCCAGTGGGCTGACGTGGTACTCAGATTGCCCGCGCAGGTCCGCAAGCAATATGTTCCGCCACGAAATCGAGGCCGCGGGCTTCAAGCTGCGACAGGTGCCGCAAGACGTTGGCGCAGCAATCGGGAATGCGGTGCACAAGGCAGCTGAGGTCACGCTGGCCGAAAAGGCGCGTACCGGCGCGCTGCCGCCGGAGAGCGTGGCCAGCAACTGTGCTGCCCAAACCGTTCAGGAAGAGGTTGCTGCGGGCGTGCAGTTCGACATCAAGGGAATAACTCGGAACTTGAACGATGCGCAGGCCCAGAGCGTAAAGATGGCTCGCGCGTACCATCGTGTCATTGCGCCGACGATCGAGCCACTGATGGTCGAGGAGCGGCTCGATGCGGAGATAGCGCCCGGCGTAATCCTATCCGGCAAGCCGGATTTAGTGGCGCGCGAGCCCAAGATGCTGCGCGACGTAAAGACGTCGAGCCGGGCTCGTCCAGGCAGCCACGCGCCGCAGATTGGGGCGTACAGCCTGCTCATCCGATCCAATGGACTCGATATCGACAGCGCCTCGGTCGACTATGTGCGTCGTACCGCGCCAGATAAGCCGCAGCCGGATCCGATATCGGCACCGGTTCAGATAGCGCCCGCGGAGACGGCAGCGGCAAACATAATTCGCCATATACGCCATGATCTGGAAATTTTCAGAAATGGAGACCGAGATCATAGGATCCTTTCCGGCGACGCATGGGCGTTCGCGGCGAACCCAAACAGTGTCCTATGTAGTGACCGCTTCTGCCCCGCATGGGGCACAGACTTCTGTCATGAATGGATTCCAAAGGATTAAGTAATTGTCAGGTTTCAGACCATCGCTAGTCACGCACCGCGAAGACCAGCCGGGACAACGGCTCCGACAGCTATTGGAAAATCCCAAGGTTGTCGAGAAATTCAAGGCGGCCGTCCCGCGGCACCTCAATCCAGAGAGGATGCTGCGTGTCTCTGCGCTGGCATTGCAGAAGACACCAAAGCTGCTCGAATGCGACCCCATGACACTGCTCGGCGCGATGATGGTTTGCGCCAGTCTCGGCATTGAGCCGAATACGCCTCTTGGGCACGCGTACCTGATCCCCTTCGAGCGCCGGCAGAAGAACGACAGCGGTCGCTGGGTAACAGCTGGCGTAGATATCAATCTCATTATCGGATACCGGGGCTACATCGACTTGGCGCGACGGACCGGCATGATGGTGTCACTGCACGCCGATGTCGTCTACGGGCCCGCTGGAGACATGAAGGGCGACGAGTTCTCCTTCGAGTACGGATCGAACATGCATCTGCGGCATGTGCCGATCGGAGACAACGAAGGTCGCCCGCCTGTTTGGGCATACGCCCACGCCTCGCTGAAAGACGGACAAGCGTTCGAGGTGCTCCCGTATGAGCGCGTGCTGAAGGTCCGCGATAATTCTGAGGGATATCGACATGCATTACGAGCCAAAGAGCGGCTGGATAATGGTGATAGATCGGCCCGTCGCACCTGGGAATCTGCGCCGTGGGTGGCCTTCGAGCACGAGATGGCAGCCAAGACCATGGTTCGGCGCCTTAGCAAAATGCTGCCGCTGTCCATCGAATTCGCTAATGCCGCCGCGCTCGACACGATGAGCGAGACCGGCAGCGTCGATTTCTCATCCTTCATGGACGGGGCTGATATGAGCACAATCGACGTCACGGCGAGTGCGATCGAACAAGATACGGAGCCAGAGGAGCAGGAAAGGCGCCGCGGCCGGCCGCTGGGCAGCCGCAACAAGCCACGGCATGAGGAAACCGAGCAGCAGCAGAATTCGGAGCAAGAAGACGGTCTCCCCGACCGAGCTGCTCCGAATAGCCCCCGGGAGAACGATGACGGTCCCCCAGACCCCTCTCCCGGGGGCGCCCCTCCAAAGCCGCAAGTGAGCTTCGAGGTCTGATACCGCCATGATCGTATGCAAGGGCTTCTGTACGCACCGAGATTGCTGGCAGGCGAAAGCAGACGAGTGCCGCGCTGGGGCAGAGGAATATCGGCGCAAAACCCCGCCGTGGAGTGACCCAGCTCAAGCTCTAGACGAGCGTGCCGACCAGTGGGAATCCATGATTAGTCGGCTGCGGATCATCCGATGATTTCCATAAATATTCGCGACTACAGAGGTTGCGAGTTCGCTGACATTGAGTGCGCACCACTGGCTCTCGTCGCCGGCCGCAATGCGGTTGGCAAGTCGTCAATCGCTGGCGCGCTTGCGGCAATCCTGTCCAGCGAAGCGGTGCCGCCGGGCATCAAGAAGGGAAGCGCTGCCGCGCTGGTTCGCGCCGGCGCGAAGAACGCCATCGTCAAGATCCGCGATGACAATGGTGCCGCCTCTCTTGATTGGCCTGCCTGTGCCGCACTCCATTCGGGCCAGGCGCCACATGCAGACGAATTCGCAACCGGGATCCAGAGCCTCGTCGACCTAGACATCAAGGAACGGGCCCGGCTTCTCTCCGATCGCCTCGGCGCGGAACCTACGGCAGAGGAATTAGCCCAGGCGCTCAAAGACGCCGAGCTTGCCGGCAAATATCTCGAGCCTCTGCGGATGAATATCGAAACGCATGGCTGGGATGGCGCGCATACCAAAGCGGCCGAGACCGGAGCCGAACTTAAGGGCCGCTGGCAGCAGGTTACAGGCGCTAACTATGGAAAGCGGCTGGCCCAGGATTGGGTGCCGGAGGGATGGGATAACGGCCTGAGACCGCTCGGCGAGCATACACTGTTGCAGCGTGCAGAAGACGCTCGGGCCGAGCTCGAAAAAGCAATCGGCGCAACAGCAGTGTTATCATCCAATTATGAGGCGCTCAAGGCGGAGGCCGGCGAGCACGCCGCGGCAGAGGAAGCGGAGAAACAAGCTGTGCAAAGGCTGACGCAGGTTCGAGCAGCACGCGCAGCACTCCCCGCAGTGAACCAGACGACACCAATGCCGTGCCCGCATTGTGGTGGGCGGCTAGTGCTACGGCGCAAAGACAGCGCTGCGCTCGCTCTCGAGAAAGCCCCAGATGACGAATTGCTACAGGCGAAAGAGCTAAAGCAACGGCGTGAAGCCATCGCCGGCGCCGACGGCGAAATAGCCAATGCCGAAGCGGAGCACACTAAGGCGCGTGAGTGGGTCCGGCGCTCGAACGAAGCCGCAGCAGCGCTGCTGAAAGCACGTCCACCAACCGACGCGTCTGTTGACCGAGAGGCCGCGCGTCTCGCTGCCGATGATGCTCAGAACAGACTCAAGGCCTATCGTGCCAAGACGGCGGCCGCTGGCCTGGTTGCCAAGATCAACGAGAACGACAAGGTGCTCGAGATCCTTGCCCCGACCGGACTGCGAGCCCGCAAGCTGCTCAAGACACTGGATCTCCTCAATAAGGAATTCTTTGCCCCCGTATGTGAGGCGGCAGCATGGAAGCCGGTTAGCGTCGCCGAAGATATGACACTGGCCTATGGCGGCCGGGCATATCCGCTTCTGAGCGCATCGGAGCAATACCGGGTGCGCGTCACGACGCAGGTTGCGCTGGCGCGACTTTCCGACGCTTCGATGCTGGTGATCGATGGCGCTGACATCCTCGACGCGCAATCGCGCAGCGGGCTGTTTGCGCTGCTGACCAATGTCGGGATCCCCGCACTCATCTGCATGACGTTGCCGAGGCGGGACACGGTCCCCGACCTCGCAGCGCTCGGCTGCGGCCACAGCTATTGGATTGAAAATGGGATCGCCGAGCGGATCGGTGCGGACAAGGCAGAGGCGGCGGAATGAACGAGCATCGCGGGACCCCTTGGCTCGGGGCAATCATCGCGATTGGGATAGCTGCCGCAGCTTGGTATTTCCTGATCGGCCACGAACTCATCGCCACGCCAATCCCCGGATCGTAATGGAGACTGACGTGGCTGAAACGCCACTAAGGCGCCAGGGACTCTTCCTCTGTGAGTCAGAAATCGCCCGCCGCCTCGGCGTAAGCGAGAAACGCTGGCGCGAGATTCGGGCGCGTCTTGAGCGGGAGGAGGGGCTGCCGCAAATTCATCCTCTGCTCGGTGGCCGATGCTGGCCTGCCGTCGAGGCGTGGTGCATTAGCCTCTACAAATCAGGCGGCATGGTCGCAGCGAAGGCAGATGGTGAGGAAAAATGGGACTGACAGAATGACTCCTACCCCCTGTATGGCGGATTTTTCTCACAATAACCAACTGCCGTATCCGACCTACGCCGCCGATCGTATCGGCTTTGCCCAAATGGTCGCGGGGAAATGGCCATTTGTTATGCACAAACTAACGCAAGGCGCGAGCTTCGTTGATCCAACTGTGGTCGGTCGCCTAAGCCAAGCAGCGCAAGTGCCGGGAATAAATCTAGGTGTTTTCCACTTTATGGACGATAGCCCGATTCATTTGCAAGTCGGGAACTTTATGGGTGGCCTAATGAGGCTTGCCACGGCCCTGCCGACTGGCACATTCGTGCGCTTAGCGGTCGATAACGAGCCAGACACGATCGGGTTGCCAGTTACAGCGCAGAGCGATGCGCTTGCGGCTATGATGGCTCAAGCGATGTTTGCCGCCACAGGCAAGCGCCCACTCGTTTACGGGAATCGGTACAATTTCTTTTCGGCTAGGACGATTGGGCCAATGGCTGCGTCGCAATTATGGCTCGCCAAATACGGCCCGGACGCGGACGCCGCCGGTTGCCCCCCAGGATGGGTCAATTGGCAGTTCCAGCAATTCAGCGATGGGTCTGTCGACACGCGGGGGCTATCGGTGCCGGGATTCGGTGGCGTCGCACTAGACATGAGTGAGTTTGCTGGATCGCTCGCCGAGGCAATCCAGACATGGACAATGTGACACCAGAATTCGCCGCACGACGCGGCGGGTCGTGATCGGAGCCGGAACACGGGAAATGTAGGCGACTCCGATCACGCTTCCCCACAAGGAGGAGAGCTAAGCGTATCATGAAAAAAATCGTAATCGCAACAGCTGCGGCGCTCATCAGCGGCATCGCTAGTGCCCCGAGTTGGGCCGACTGTACCAATTTCGGCGGCGAGCATCCCCCGTTTTGCGAAACAGGGACTTTCGTGGTCGATAGCGTAAACCCGGACAGATGCCTAAAGGGGCATATGTCTGACAGCGGGAACAAATACGCTCTTCAGTATAGCGCCACACCTGGGGTGGTGATCGGTGGCGCAATAGTGGCTGAGCTTCTGTTCCACGGCGGCGATGTGAGTGTGGTGACCAAGGGACTACAAACAACCTGTGACGATGGTGGCTATTACCAGATCGTCGCGGTCCGCCGCGGCGGGTTCTAAAGGACTTTTATGATGGATGGCGGCCCCGTAAAGGGGCCGTCAACACCCGAAGGACGATGGTTGACGACGCGGCGGTACTTGATGTACCCAAGCACGATCCGCGATGCAACCGACGTGCCGTCGGCTAAATGAAAACCTTGGAGGGGGCGATAGGAGCCATGAATGAACAATTCCATCCTCCCCATGATCGCCATGGGCGCTCTTACGATAGGGTCCGCACACGCTAGTCCGATCACACTTGGGACCAGCAACCATACGGCGACCGGCCAATTCCTGGTCTCGGCCGCCGGCGGAATAACCAGGGTATCGACAACAATGACAGGGGTGTTTGGCGTGGGCCCAGCATCCTATGCGGGAGACGTTGGCATCTATACGTTCTCCGGCGGCATCGCTCCGTTGTTCGGCCTGCAGAGCCTGACGATCGTCTTTGGCGATGGTAACGCGGTCGTGGGGTCCGTGTCGTGGGGCAGTGGAATTATGACGAAGCAACCCGATGGTTTCTTTGCACTCGATGGTTCCTACACGGTAGGCGTTTCGGTCGGCGATGCGGCGTTCCTGGAAGATTTTCCGGTTGGCTTCATGACATCCGTCGACCTGCTAGCTGGCCCTCAGGGCGGACAGCCGGATAGCACGCCGTGGGGTTTCATCTCGAGCGGTAAGGTGATCGGAGGCGATCCGCCTGTGGATCCCAACCGGGTTCCGGAGCCGAACGCGTCCTATATCTTTCTGGCTGCGATTGGGGCAGCCGCATGGTCCGTCTCGCGGAGGCGAGATGCCGCGCAGCCCTAGCGATACCCCAGGCCTCGAGATAGCCGTCCGTAACGGCCGGCGCATCCCGCGGTGGCGTGCCCGCAAGGAAGCCGTGAAGCTCGGCTTCAAGCCGTCGACGCAGCGACTTAACATTGACCCCGATAATCTCGACGAGCTCGGCAAGAAATGCCGAGAGTTGTGGGCCGAGATGGAGGCCTGGCTCGACACCCAGCCGCGCACTGATGTTCCTACGTGGGACGGGACGATTGGCTGTCTGATCGAGACGTATAAGGTTGATCCGTATTCTCCGTATCAGGCACTCTCGCACGGCTCGCGGCAGGCCTATGACTACGATCTTGGCGTACTCCTCAAAACCGTCGGGGAGCGGCGCCTCGATAAACTTACCGGCAAAGACTTCCGGCGTTGGTACGACAATCTGCGGCGGCCAGCGCAGCCCGGAGGCCCAGAGCGGATCCGTCGTGCAGCCGGCGTTATGACGATGCTGCGGATCCTCGTCGGATACGGGGTTGAGTCAGATATCGCGCATTGCGATCGCCTTAAATTGATCTTGGGCAGCATGCGGTTCAAAGGGCCCGGCCATAGGACCCAGTTCTTAACTTACGAACAGGCGGCAGCTATAATTGCCAAGGCGCATGAGCTCGGCTTCCCGGAGATCGCCCTTGGTCAGGCGTTGCAATTCGAGGCGACACTTAGACAAAGCGACGTAATCGGCCAGTGGATCCCAGACCCTGATGCCCCGCATCGCTCACGATGGACGGGCGGGTTGTTGTGGGGACAGCACATCTCTAAGGATTACATCCTCGAAAAACGCACTACCAAACGGGGAGTGCTGTCCCACGTCGATTTGAAGGGCTACCCGTTGGCGCTGGCCGAGCTACAGAACGTGCCGATAGAGAGGCGCGTAGGCCCGGTCATCATCGACAGCCGCACCGGAGCGCCCTTCAAGGAAGGGTTGTACGCCAGGCGCTGGAGGGTAATTGCTAGGGCTGCGGGCGTCCCAGACAACATTTGGAATCGCGACAGCCGCGCCGGCGGCGTCACTGAGGGATCAGACGCCGGGGCGGATATGGAACTTCTTCGGCATCACGCGTCACACCGGTCGCTTTCCTCGACCGAGGTTTATAGTAGACCGACCTTAGCGAAGACCACCCGTGTAGCTAAGCTGCGGCTCGCTCACCGCGAACGCAGAGCACAAGATCGCATCAAGGACTGACGAACGAAATAGAAACAAACAATGTCCACCCTAATTTCCACCCTGTCCACCCTATGCTATAGAATCCGCCACTTAATCGAGGCGTCATAAAGAGGGCCGATCTGGAGGCGGCTGTTGATTTATAACGATTTATGCTGATTTATTTTCCACCCTACGGGCGACTTGCGGCAACAGAGAGGGACGGGTCCGGCATGCCCATTCCACTCAGCAGGAGTGCACTATGTCTTATGAATCGAAGACGATCCGTGGTCCGCAAATGACCCCAACTGATGCCGAGCTAGAAAAATCAACTGATGAAAAAATCGCGGCGCAATGGCTTGGGTGGAGGATTGGGCCGACAAAACAGCGCGAAATTGCGGAGGCAATACGTTCTGCTCGCTACGAGGAGCGCGAGCGCTGCGCTAGAATTGTCGATCGCCATCCCGACGAGGCGCACCCATCTGTGTTCGATCCGGAAGAGGTGCGCGGGTGCTGTGAGGAGATGGCCGCAAGGATTAGGAGCGGCGAGAAATGAATACCCTAAGCAAACGCCACTTGAGGCCGTGCAGCAGGTGTCTAGTTAGGGCGCCGTAGGGAGTCCCTCGGCGCGCCGCACCATAGGGCGAAGCTGCTCCATTTCCTTGTCTCGCGTAATATAGAACTGATCGAGAGCTCGGCGCTTAGCCTCGGCGCTTGCCCCCTGATTCATCAGAGTTGCCTGTAACTGCTTGCGCTGCCGAGCGAGCACCATCCCGGCGCGCTGCATGGCTTTGTCGAGTTGCGGGCTATACTCTGGATGCTCCTGTCGTAACCTCTCGACAGCTTCCGCATCACCCATCTGGGAGGCTTTTTTCATGCCCTGCCCAACGATCGAAACCTCTTTCTTGAGATCGTAGAAGTCTGTTTGGATCCGGTTCGCGGCCTCAGGTCCCTCTCGGACGAAGCGGTTCAGGACAGGCGTGTCGGCGCCGCCCCATGCGGCCTGCTGCGGGAGCCAGCCAGCGCTTTCGCCGATAGCATCTGTCGCTGCCGTAATGTAGCTGGCCCAGCCGGCAACGTAGCCACGGAGCAGATGCTGCACGACTTCGGGCGAGGCTTTGACAGGGGACACAGCATTGTACGCATGCGTCAGCGCAACGATCGACGGACTGTTGAGCGGGCTGTATAGCCCGGCCGCATTCTGTGCCTCATCCGCCTCATTAACGATAGGCCGTCCAGTGTAGCTATCGGTGTTGAAGTACGTTTCGATCGCGGGCTTAACCGCAACGGGGATCGGATTGAACTTGAACGTGTTGAGGACCATGGCCGTGAAGGCTTTCGTCAACGCCCGTGTGCTCCCAGCTTCGGTCCCGTTGAAATAGTCCAGCAGCATCTCCGGTAATGAACCCGTAAGAGCACCAACCTCGAAGGGCTTGGGAATGCGGACGTGCACGGCGTCTGGCCCGTTGCCAAGCCAGACGTGGTAGGCATATTGCCGATCCCAGTCTTCCAGCTTATCCCATTGCTCTTTATGGTTCTCTTGATTGTATTCCCAAAGCGCTATGGCAGCTCCAGCCATCAGCCCCATACGCGTCAAGACGGCATTGCGATCCTCTCCGATCAACCCTCGGCCGGTGCGGGCGAGGCCTTGCCAGCGGGCATTGAGGAACGGGATGGTCTGCGCGAGGAACATCGGGATAGCGCCATCGCCATGCGTCGAGAAGTCGAGGAGGTCTCGAGCTTGGCGCATCGCCTCCGCCTCGTCACCGGTCTTCGCCAAGATGTGCTCGTAGACAGCCGCGCGTGGCCCCAAATCAGCCGCCCGCGTCATTCCCTCGCCAATCTTTTTGACGAACCGATACCAATCGGCCGCGGTCTGTACGAGACTGTTCTGGAACTCCTTCCCCTCTATCTGTTCGCGAACGCTTCGTGGCATGTCGATGTCGTAATGCCCTGACACCGTCCCCGCCGACATCAGCTTCAACGCAATCGGATCCAGGCCGCGCGCCATCCGCACCGCCGACGTCATCGACGCGATCGGGTTTGTCCCGGTGAGCGCATAAGCATGCAGAGCCATGCGTAGATTGTGGGCAAGAGCGAAGGCTGGGTCGAACACAACCGCACCACGCAGCAAACGGGCTGGACCAGCGAGGACACGCGTCAGCCCGTTCACGGTGCTCGGCCCAAGCGCCGCGATCGAGCGAAGCAAGAGCGGATCCTTGACCTCGCCATATTGCGGCTTGCCGTCGACCATGACCGAAACGACGTTGGGATGCTGATCGGGGTTTTTGATGGCAGCGAATAGGCCTTTGGCGGCTTCCTTCTGCTCCGCCGTCATCGTGGCCGGGTCGAGTCCCAGATCCGTGAGGAAGTCGCGCACCGCCGGATCACCGAGCTTCGCCTCAAATTCTACACGAGCCGCTTTGCTCATCGGCGTAATGGCACCCGTCATGGTTCCCATGTCGTATGTTAGCTGCATTGCGCGGTTCTTCATGCCGCGGCTGATCATCGCCGACGTGTTCATGACCGTGTTGTCGAGGATATTATTGAAGCGAGCTTCGCCGCCCTTGAGCTCCCGGATCGGCGATCTCTGTCCGGCAATCCCCTGTCGCCCGGGCGTGACGCCTTTGGTTCCCTCGGGATCAATCGCACGGAAGAACGGCACGTAATCGTCGTGGTCAAAGAGTGTGCGGCTCTGCGGATTAATGAGCCCTGTCGCCTCGCCGAAGTTCAACAGGTTGTGGTTGTATTCCTGCAGCTCCGCGTGCGCGGCCTGGAACGGATTTGAGCCGTCGGGCTGCGCATATAGCTGGTCGAGATCCCTATACTTGTCGACCATCTCGGGCGTGATGTTACGCTCGCGGCCTTCGCCGAGCAGCCGCTCGCCGCGTTTGATGCTTGCCCAGAGCTGGAAATCATCGAGGGCGCTCTGCCCCATATCGGCAATCGGCTTGAGGATCTCCTGAAGCGGCTTAGCTCCTTCTATTTGTTCGACGCGCCCAGAGGTGGGATCGAAGCGCACCTGCCCGCGTTCAATAACAAAACGGCTGACTGCATGAGAATTGCGCGCGAGGCGCGCAGCCTCGGTCGGCGAGAGCGCTGCCGGCAACAGCTTGCCGCCACCGGCAATCTTTTCCTGCCTCTCAAGCCCGGCAAGGTTGTCGAGAACGTGCGCGACAGCGCCGGTCACTCCTTGGTCGCGAATCGCGGAGAGCTTCTCGCGAGTGCGATCGAGAAAGCTGCGGCGGTCGGTTCTTTGGATTGATTCTAAATCTTTGCCGCGCTCTTCCGGCGTGCCCCAGCGCCCCCCTCCGGGCGGCGAAGTAGGCGGACCGCCTCCCGGTGGCCCTGATGCGGAGAGCCCTAACTTCGGGGCTTCTGCCCCTGCAGCGACAATGCTTGCTTCGCTTCCTCGATTGCCGCCTTCACCTGTGGATCGTCCTGCGGCAATTCCTGCATGTGTTCCAGAAATTGCTGCCATTGCCTCTTTGGGGCGTAGCGCCCCGGCGGATCGATAAAGCCGATCACTCGTCTCTCCCTCATCCATGCCTCGCACATCTTTTACGAGGCGGGCCTTCAGCCAGGCGGGAATATCCTTGGTGCTCACATAGTCAATCAAACCGCCCGCCGCTAGGAGCCGGTTGCGAGCTTCCCACAAAAGCTCATTCGCTCGCTCCCGCGGGAGCATGCCGCGCTTGACCAGCGGGTCGATGACCTTGGCCGCAGTCGCTTCTGCACTCGCGGCCATCTGCCTAATTTGCTCTTGCCGCTCGACCGGGTTGAGTGGCTCGAGTAATGCCCGCCCTTCTGGCGTCAACGACGCCGATGTTATGTGGCCGTCGGAGCCTTCAGCAGTCACGCTGGCGATGCCGTGCGCGGCCAAGGACATGATGTCCGGAATAGAAAGCGGGTTCCGAGCGGCCGGATGATTATGGTGAAAAGCGGCGGGAACCGTATCGGGGTCCCATAGGCGGCGGAGCAGACCATCTGAAAACTTAATCGCACTAGGATGACCTGAAGTGCCGGCCTCAATAATTTGGCCATCCTGTCCGACAATTGCAAAATACTCATGCCCCGAAAGAAGCCCAGCAGAGGAGACGTAATCCCTGGCCGCTTCATGTCCGCCGACAAGGTCCGGGGAATATTCTGGTGAAGCACGAAGGCCTTGTGCTTCTTCTGTCGTATTGCTCGCGCGCTTTATTCCGGCGTAGGGGTTCTCGCCTGGCCCCGTCGATTCCCAGCCCCGCGGGTTTGCAGCCAAGCCCTCCTCACGCCCGCGCTGCATCTCGACGACCGGCCGGCGATTGCCCATGATGGCACTGAGCACCTCGGCAGCCCGCTCGCCGGTCGGGATAAAGAAGCGCGTCTGATAGCCAATGCGCTCAACAAACGCTCCGCTGTTTTCGAGCTCCGGCCGATCCCGATAATCCGGCCCGGTCAGCTCGAGTCGCGGCTCGCCGGCGACGGTAGCGCGACGGATCGTCCACCCGTTTGCCAACGTTGCCCGATCGCCGTCCAGCACGCGCTGGGCGACCTCGGCCGGCTCATATGTCTTGCCGGCGGTCTCAGCGCCCAGCGAGCGCAGGACCTGCCCGATGTGATCCTCGTCGACGACTCGGCCAAGCATCCGTTCGCCGTCGGCCGTCTGTAGCCGGTAGACCTTCGGCGTCCCTGACAGCCGGTCCCAGATTGGCAGTATCGACCCTGTTATCAGGTGCTGGGTTTTGGCGCTGTATTCCGGGATCGTCGCAAGCTGCTTGTCCCATAGATCGCGAGCCTGCGCTTCGTCGCGGACGAGCTCCCAATTCCTATCGGCCAGCGGCCCGTCGATATTTCGGCGCGCGGCATATTGCCAATCGAGCGGTCCGGCCAGCCGGTAATTCTCCGTTACGGCTCCGGTGTTCGGGTCCGTAGTGTTGCTTGCCTCGGCAACCGCAAAGACCTTCCCGGTGCGTTTCGAGATCGCGTAGAACAGAGGCTTTCGCCCCGAGAGATTGCGTTGGCCGGCCGCGATCTGATCGAAAGTCGCGGGGTGATTTTTGTTCTCGACCTTCAATCGAACATACTTGGTTTCCGCACCCGACTGCGGATCCTTGTAAATCGGCTGGTCGGCTTCCTTGGTTATCCGATCGCCCTTCAGCGTCTCAGTCCCGACATCGAGGGTCCCAGCTGCGGCAGCGCTGTCGACCGCATCGTTGAGACGATCCTCGAACTCGCCAAAGACTTTGTTCTGCATGTCGAACTTCAGCGACAGCAGACGATTGAGAAACTGGGTGATCTCCGGGGGATCGGTCGGATTGCCGTTCTCATCTTTGAGTCGCAAGCCGGTCTGCGCCTCGAAGTCAGCCGGCTCGATTGTGCCGATTTCACCGCGGCGCATCGATCCCCAGAAAGAGCGCAACGCCGCGGACGCTTCCGGACTTTCAAGGTTGTCCCGAGCGCTAAAGAGTCCCTGCTCGCCGGCCCGGCGCTCGCCCTTCGTGAGCGCGCCAAGCTGCGAGAGCCGGCGGGCAATCGAGGAGATAAAGCGCCGTTGCCCCTGTAGATCGGTCGTCACGAGATGGAAGATCGGAGCCGACGCCTGGTTCGTTCGGTGCGTGCGTCCAAACCCTTGGATGGCCTTGTCCGCGCGCCAGCCGGCTTGCACCAGATAGTGTGAGCGCTGTGCATTCGAGCTCGGCGCCGTCAGGTCTGCATGATAGCTACGCCCGGTGCCGCCGGCCTGAGAGAAGACGAGGATCGGCTTTTTAGCGTTCTGAAAAGCATCCGTCTCAGCCGCATTCGAATCGCCCGGCCGTGACTCTAATGTCGCCCGTGTGACCCCTTTCTCATCGGGCTTGTGCACAACGCGCTGCTTGCGGCCTGTCACCTCGGCAACCCTGTCGGTCCCGAAATGGTTCAGCAGCATTTCCAGCGGCCCGTGCGGCACCCGGATGCTGCCCAGTTTGTCGAGCAGCTCGTCGCGCATCCGCACCGCTTCGGGATTCTCGACGATGTTCCCCTGACTGTCCTTGACGACCTGCCAGCGCTCGTTGCCGTTCTCGTCGATATATTTCTCCCACTGGGCTACCGGGAACGATTTCTCGACCATTTGCATCAACTGGTCGCGCGGCGTGAGGTCAAGATCCTCGAGGTCCTCCGGAGCTTCCTCGGCTCCCCCTTTTACTCTCTCGATCGCCCGTTTCTGCGATGCCTCATTGGTATTGACCAGCTGCAGAACGGCCTGCTGGCCTTCCTTCAGGTCTCCCTCGATGGCCCTCAGGACCGATGGCATCTGCATCGCGGTAATAATCTGGTTGAAGAACCGCTGATGCCCGGACCAGAAGGCGCTCATCGCCGCCATGCGTGCTCTTGGCGAGGCCTGTGGCTCTCCAGTGCGGCCTCCCGGCTCCCCGGTAATCCCGAGAGCGGCGTTGATATTCTTCAAGACGGTCTGCCAGGCACCGGCAAGCTCATCGTAATTCTCGCGCTGCTCCGGCGTCAGCTGGTGTTCGAGGCGGTCATATTTGACGTCGTCGTAGCTGAGGTTCCGCGACACATAGGAACCCATCGCCTTCATGTCGCGCGCCACGAGCTCCATCGCCGCGATGCCGCCAGAGCCGATGTTCTGAATGAAGGATTGCTTGCTCGGGAAAGCCGTGCCGCGGCCCCAAAGCCCTAGCCGCTCCGCATAGGCGAGGTTCGAAACTTCCGTGGCACCGGTGGCCGAGACATAGACGACGCGTGCGTTTGGCAACTTCTGTTGGAGTTCGATGCCGGCGAGCGCCTTCGCTGCAGCCTCTTTGGTCCCGCGGCTTCCTTTTTGCGCAACGCTATTGGCGAGATTGTGACTGTTATGGACTAGGAGACCATTGGCAAAATAGTTCGCCGTGCCGGTTTCTACGTTGAATACCTCGACAGAGCGACTGCATCTATCTCTGCCACAACCAGTTCGACTTCCTTGAGGATGCGGGAATTCTCGAACCGCAGAACCACCCACCCAAGATTCTCTAGATATGCGGTTTTCCGCGCATCGCTTTGCTGACGTGCCGCGGCCTTGTGGCTGTGGCCGTCTACTTCTATAGCAATCCTCAGGACAGGATTCGCAATATCGATCCGGTAGCAGCGCGGGTACCCTTCGCGGACTGGCTTGACGCCCACTGGGAATTCCGGCTCCCACCTGAGATGCCCGAGCAATAATGCCTGTGCCGGAGGCATTGGCTTCCCATTCCCGCCACGCCCGCTCTTGGCTGGGTTCCCTATATGTCGCTTCGCGTAATCCATATTGTGAAACGGGTTCCGCTCTGAGGACAGATATCCCGCCAATGACTCCTGATATTGCTCCGTCCGTCTCGTTTTGTTCAGTCGAACTCGGGCAGCTTGATCGAACGCCGCGCGGCGCTCTTCGCTCATGCGTGATCTTACCGAACCCATCCTGGCGGCAGTGGCTTGCGCAGTGCATGACCTGCTGCAATAGAGATTTTTGTTGTGCGGGTATTTGACCGGGAATTCCCTCCCGCAGTTTTCGCATATATGTGTGTTTGCCATCTTGTGATAGATAGCGAATGCGATCGTTCTCGTCAATCCAAACCGCTGGAACATACCCCGAATCTTCGGTCCAGACCGGGTGGTTCCCCGTCATAATGACGGGTCCGATAACATGGAGGTGAGCGCGGGTTGCCCGGGTGAAAGTGCGCTTCACACTTGTCGGGACCACCCGGTTTTCTGCGTGATCAAATCCCAAGACACAATCGCCAACCTCCAACGATTCGATGGGCCGCGATCCATTAGGCGTAGCGATCAGGGTGCCGGCTGGCACACATTCATCAAATGCGATAACCCCATCAAAGTCAGGCCCAAGCCAGTTGGCCAGCTGATCGATCCGGCGTTTGCCTTGAAGTGTCTTGCCTGTCTTCTCGTCTTTCCCAAGACGCTCGCCACCCTTCAATGTGTCATAGGTCGTGAAAGCAATCCCCCGGTCTGCCGTCAGATCGTTCCCGGCTTTCACCTTGCCCAGATTGAAGATCTCTTTCGGATCGCGGCCGAGCCCCTTCCAGTCGCGCTGTGCATCCTCGATCAGCGTTTTGTTCTCACTGATCCACAATGCCTTTTTCTTACCTTGCATGTAATTATCAAGTATAATACCGGCAACTTGCCTCCCTTTTCCAGTGCCCGTGCCGTCGCCGAGAAAGAAACCACGACGAAATGGCGTCTCCCCGGCAATGGCCGGAAGTATTTGTGAGTGGGCATTACCTGCGTATGTTATCGCCTCTAGTTGAGCGTCAGACAGAGCGCCGCTAGATATTAACTCATTAGGCAACCGCGGCGCATAATCAACGCGCGGCGGCATGACAGAAGCCAGCGCCGCGGTCTGTACCAGCGCGCCAGGATGCGCCTGCGATCCCTCTATCTGGATACGCTGCGGCCGGTATGGCTCGTAGACCGCTTCGGTGACCTCGCCGTGCGAGCCTGCCGGATCGGCAACGACTTCGTCGACCTTGGCCGCTTCGGGAAGCGGTTCGCCCGCTTCTACCCCTGATGACTCGCCGCCGGCCGGTAATACGGATCCTGCCCCGCCTTCAGGTCGTAGAACCACTCCATGAGGCTCTGGGCCGCCTCCTCCCACGACCTCGCCTGTTCCAGGAGCGACAGCAGTGTTTGGCTCTGCTCCGCCCAACTCGGGCCCTGCGGGTTGCTCTGGAACCAGCGCATTACCTTCACCGGGTCGAGACTCGGGTCGTAGAGCTCCGACGCCGCCTGGCTCAACTCCGCCCGGTACTGCTGGCCCTGCCCCGGGAGGAACAGGCTCGACTGGAACCCGAGGTTCAGGAGTTGGACCAGATACGGGGAGTGTGGGTCCGGGGGCTGGTTCGCTTGGCGCAACCACCGCTGGGCCGCCTGGTTCACCGGCCACTGGTTCACTGGGAGCCCGTTGTTCCGTAGGAGTTGTGGGTTGCCGATCATTTCTCACCTCATCGAGGCGCTGCATAAGATCTGGGAGTGAACTGGCTTCGCCCAATACTGGTGGGCGGCCGGACGGCGGATTCTTGTCGATGACCAGAAGCCTGGTCCCGAAATTCGTACCGTATTTGCTATAGATGCTGCCCGGCACCCCCATGTTGGCGCGGACCTCGAACGACCCGGACATACGCCGCCACCACGGTGCGAAGGTCGACGAGTCCATACCCATCCCGCGGCCGACAATCGCCACAAGCCGGCCGCCGGGCTCGAGCCGCTTCATCGCCTCCTCGATGTGCCGGGCCCCGGTCATCAATACTTTCTTGTCGCCCATGCGCCCGGCCGTCTGAGAGAACGGCGGGTTCATCAGCACGACACTCGGGCGCACCTCCGGTGGCAGGATGTTGTGTAACTGTTCAGCATTCTCATGGTAACCGCGTGTAACGCCGAGTGACTCGACATTTGCGGCTCGCGGCAGGAAGAGCTCGTTTGTCGTGATCTCGCGCGGGTACGCGTTCTTCGCCATCGCGACCAAGCTGCCATTGCCGGCACTCGGCTCGAGGACATGATCCTCTGGCGTAATGTTGGCCATCCAAGCCGCGGCGTAGCTGTAGTCTGGCGGCGTGCTGAATTGCTGGAAACGATCCTTCTCGCCGGCGCGCACCGTCTGCGTCGGGAGGAGTTTCTTCATTGCCTCTAACTGACCAACGATATCCGTCGCAGCCGGCAGAGCTTCTCGTGGATTAATCCCTCCCGGGCGTCTGGTGACCCATTGATTAACGCCGAGTTCAAGTGCGTCATAAAGTTGATCGCGGGTAAATTTCTTTTCGGCAAGCGTCCCGCCAAAAGATTTCTCGGCCATCGCCTGAAGATCTTTCGGGCTTAACGCCTTGTTACGATTTCGAGCGTCTTCGAGCGCCTCTGTTACCTGATCGGCCAGCTGGAACGGCGGCGTCTTCTCGCCCGGCTGAGCCGCGGCCGAGGCCGGATTCAGCTTCTCCGGCTCCGTCAGGGAGAATGACGATTGCCCGATCGGGTTCTTGAGATCCCCCTCGCGCACCCACGTCTTGATCTCGTCGAGCGACATCGGCGTGACATTGCCGACGCGGTCCGGCCCGGTTCCATCTGAAAACAAATCGGCGAAAGCGTTCTTGGCCTCATCTACATTCCGGTAGCCGAGCATGACGCGATGCCCGTCGAATGCTCCGGTCTCGGGATGCGCCTGGTCTATCACGAACGCGTGATGGCTCTCCGGGTTGGGTCCTAGAGAGGTCGCGACTTGGTTGCCACCTTCGGTGATCCTGCCCTGATCTACCGGGTTCGCGTTCCCCTCGGCGTCTGCGGCACCCTCGGGGAAGTCCATCGTAAAGTCGAGGCCGTGGAAGTCGACCTTGCCTTCTCCCGGCTCAGCGTAGCGTGCATCTCGTATTTCTCGCCCGACCTCGAGCGGATCGCGCGGGTTTGACGCTCTCGGCGGCGGGGTGGGCTCTTCGGCTGGGGCCGCTATCGGCGCTGTTGGTTCCGGCGCTACGACTGGGGTGCTTGGCGGCGCCTCGGGAGCAGCCGGCGGCGGCGGAGCGGTGGCCGCTTCAGGCCTAGCGATTTCAGGCGGCGGAACAACAACTGGGGGCGGCGGCGCGACAGCCTCTACCGGGGGCGGGACAGGCTGGGTCGGGGTTGGCGGTGGCACGGGAGCCGCCGGCGTAGAAGAAATCTCTGTCAGTTTGTCCCGAGCCTCTTGGGCCGCAACGTCCTCTGGACCGATTGTCGGCTGCGGCGTGGGCTCCATCGGCTTCGCCGTGGCTGTCGCGACTTGCTCCGCTTTGGCACTCTCGACAGCTTCTGGGGGCACGGTGGCGACTGGCGGCGGGGGGATAGTAGCGGTCACCGGGGGAACTTCAGGTGGCGACGGCGCGGGAGCTGGTGTCACGAGTGTTGGCTCGGCGGGCGGAAACTCCGGCGCTGCGGCAGTCGCGGCCGGAGCCTCGCCGGCCGGAGGCACTTCGGTAAGCGTATCTACAGCCGGAGTAGCCGTCGCGGGGCGTTCTGGGGAGCCGGCAAGATGGCTGATCGCAGCATGCCCTACCAATGGCAACGCTGTTCCAACAATGGCACCGGGGATTTCTGCGGCGACACCCTCACCGGCGGGCTTGCCCTCGACGATATTCTCCGCAGCACGTCCCGCTGCCGACACCGCAGGCTGCACCCCGAACGCCTGGAAGAGCATGTTCTTGATAGTGCTGGCGAACGGCTGAACACCGAACAGCCCCCAGCCTACGGCCCCGATCGCTCCACTCGCGACGCTGCGCTTTATTGCCGTGTCGAAAGCCGCATCAGGATCGCTTGGGTTCTCCTTCATCGCGGCTGCGAATTGCGGACCAATCGACTGCACGGTGCTGCCCAACCATGCGCCTGCAGCGCCGCCCACCATGCCACCGACTGGGCCAGCCAGTGCTGTTCCGGCCGCCCCGCCGACGATGCCGGCGGCAGCTGTCGGATAGCTTTTGGCTAGCTGATATTCTGCCTTCCGGGCCAGCAGCCCCGGACTGGCAAAGTCTTTCCACTCAACCGGCTGCGCCTCCGGGATTGTTTCGGCTTCTGGTTCCGGCGCCTTGGCGTGGCCCTTTAGGGCTGCCTCCGCCTGCTCGCCCATCGCGAGCTCTTTAGTGCCGGCTTTTAGGCCGGCGAGAGCGGTTCCTACCCAGCCAGTAGAGGGCGGCGGCGGGGGCTGCTCAAGAGGTTTGAGGCTCGAAAAGTCGAGGGGTTTCAACTGTGAAAAATCAAGCGACGGAGGAGCTGGCTGTTCTTCAGCCGGCTTAAGAGACGAAAAATCGAGGCCTGCCGAGCCCCCCGTTTGTAATGCTATCGTCCCGCCGTCAGCATGCTTCTCAATCGGCTCTTGTGCGTTACAGCACGCGTGCCGACTCACCTTAGTGTTAAGGTCGAAAGTCTCCGGAGCCTTTTTGTTCAGAGAGGCGTAAAGCCCACACGTTTCTGGCTCATCAAAGAACCGACAGTGCTCACAACGCACCGCACGTTTAACAAGGCCCGCCTCCTTAGGTGTCCAGGATTTTGTGATCGGCTGATCATCGCTCGGGGTCCCAAACGCGTACCCACCACATGACCACCCAGCGAGGACATGCTCGCCATCCATCGGCGCGCACTTCTCCTTGCCCGGCATGAAGAAACGACACGACTCGCACTGCGCGAATTTCTCTGGATCCCCCTTGGGATCCATGTAGAGAAACGCATCGCGCGTGACTTTTTTGGCTTCGCCGTCGAATGGCATTACGGTTTAACCATCAGGCCGTTAGGCGTCTGAATGATGCTGCCCGCCGGGGCGTTATCGATGTCAGCCTGCGTCTTGGGAACCAGAGGATTGGTGCGGGTCCATTGTTGTGGTGCCGGTGAGGAGGTGCCTGCTGCGGGAGCCGTTCCACCCGGCCTGCCATACTCACCTTCCGCCTGCCTCATAAAATCCGGGACCTGTTCGCCGGGTGACGCGCCGAATGGATGGCTTAATTCGTACTGCTTCTGAAGGAACGTAGCCCGGTCCTTGATCTGGGTTTCGCGGTTAGCGGGCGTCTGCTCGTGCTTTGCCGTTGGATAGAACCCCTGCTCCTTGCCGTCCGGCCCAAGCAGCAACGTGCCGGATTGCCCGTCCTTCACAACGTCCTGGACCTGTATGGGACGCTGATTCTGTTTAGCCGATTCCCGTAGCTGTTCCAGAGCAGCGTGGTGAGCCTCTGTCTCGTCTAGCCCACGCTTCCGTAGATCAAGGATCGCGCCCTGATAGGACGCCGTCAGATCCAATTTCTGCTGAGCTTGTCCCAGCTTCTCCTCACCAAACTGCTGTTGCTGAGCGAGTTTCGCGCGATTGAAGTCCGCCAGGTCCGCCATGCGGGCGGCAGCTTGCTGCGCTGTCTGCATACGCGCTTCCGCAACCTCGCCGCTCTGTCGGGTGTGCTCTTGCTGCTGTCCGTATTTAAGCCCGGTTTCTAGCCCCTCGCCGAGGGCTACGCCAGGGAACGGAGAGCGTGAAGAGAGCATCCCAGCGCCGATCGCAATCGGGATCATCCAGGGACTCTGCAGGAAATCGGAGCCTTTGGGCTCTCCGGATTGAGGCGGCGCTGCGGGCGGATTAGCTAATCCCGCTTGGCCCGAATCACTAATAAGCCCGCTGGAACGCTCGTACCGCCCACCCATCGTCGGGATCATCATCCCGGTCTTGGTAGTTCCCAGCCCTCTTTCAAGATGATCCCCAGAATCCGCCGGTCGCTCGAAATATTTCTTCCAGAGACCATTCGCCGCCTCTCGTGTGGGAGCGCTCTTGATCTCGTTCCAGTGCTGCGTGGCAACGGGGTCGCCGCCTGTAACCTGCGAAAGAGCCCACGCGTGTTGCACGTTGGGATCTTGCCAATTCGGATGCTGCTGTAAATTAGCTGCACGATCCAGATGAGCTTGATACAGCCCTACGCTGGGACCGCCCTTATCGGCGCTAACGTTAGTCGGATCGAAACCGCTCTCTCTCTGGACATTATCCGCAATTCCCTGCGCGACATGCTCAGGAACTCCGGCATTTTTCATCCACCAGTTGACTGTCTGCTCCCGGTTCTCAGTTGGGGGAGTTGGCGGCGGCGCCGAGGCTATGCTCCCAGTGGGGGCCGAAATATCGACCTTGCCAAGATCGAGGCCCTGGCTTGCCGGCGCGCCGAGTCCAGATGCCAATGTAGGCGGCGGACGCGTAGGATCATCGACACTGCCACCAAGCTGCATGCCGCCCCAGAGCTGCTGGTCGAGCATATAATTGAGCGCCGGCGGCACACCTCCACCATCCTGCATCGGAGAAGCACTGGCGGTCGGTTGCGACGGCTGCCCGAACTGCGGTTGCTGCAACGCGATCCCGGCACCCGGCGTCATCTCTTTTGCCTGGATCGCCCGCTGAATCAGCGCACCTTGCTGGGTATTCGGCGGGAACCGCACGGCGAGTTCGCGCAATTGCTCGAGTGAACGCTGCGTCAGACCCTGGTAAAATCCCTGCGTGTTCGGCGTCGTTCCGGACAGCGGCGCCGCCGCAGTCAACGGCGACACCGCGCCACCGACCTGCAACATGCGCCGGCCGAGGCCGCCGGGATGCTGACTCAGCCCATGGCCAAGCCCGATCTCGTGCATAGAGCCGAGACCCCTGCCAAAATGGCTGCCGCTTATCCCGGGCAGATGTGCTATGCGACCGCCGAGTTGATTTCCTACAGGCGATGTGTTCACTCCGGGAGTGTCGAAGACACCGAGGCCCTTCATGGAATTGAGGGTTTGAAAGAATTGAAGGGGCGACATCCCACTGGAAGATAAAGTTTGTGGGCTGGACATTGGCGGCTTCGGCGGGCCCGGGCCATTAGTGCTGCCCGGCATCGTAATATAGCTGCCAATTTGCGGAACGCCTGGAGATGCCCCAAGGCCAGGCTGAGAGGCGCCATATCCTGGCACTAGCCCGCCAGCTTGCCGTTTCGCCACACCGCCGCCTCGATCAAACAGCGCAAACGGCGCTGCCCCAGCGAATGCATCGCCGAAGCCATTCAGAGCTCCCGCCTCCCCTGCCGAGAGAGCCCCAGACCCAAAAAGGGATCCCAGCCCGCTAGTCAGCCAGCCATTCGCTCCGAACCCTCCGGTCGCGCCAATGATACCGGTACCGGCCAGCCCAAGGCCGGCAATCTGGCTCACCGGGCTGGGGCCCGGATAGCTCGTGGAGCCCGACCCGCCGGCCAGCGCTCCCGTGCCCTCGGTGATGCCCGAGAGCCAATTCAGCTGTTGGTACGGATAGGCTTGCTGCTGGATGAACTGCTCATAGGGGATATTGAGCTCTTGCTGCGCTTGAGCTTGTTCCTGCCCGCCTTCCGTATTCAGCGCGCTCGCTAATCCCAGCCTCTCGTTCTGTGCGGTTTGTCCAAGATTACCCAAACCGAATGCGGCCTGTGAATTGAGCCAATCGGTCGCTTGCTCAGCTGATAGTTGCGTTTGCTGCTGAGTATTAAACTCGCCCAGCTGCTGCTGCCCGATGCCGGCCAATGCTTGGGCTGCGCCAAGGCTGAGTTGCCCCTGGGTTCCAAGGGCTCCCGCCTCCGCCTGCGCCGCACCGAGAGACTGCTGGCCTGCGCCGAGAGAGATCTGCCCGGCTCCGAGACCGAGCTGCCCCTGCCCTTGCAAAGCCCCGGAGGTCAGCTGACCCGCGCCGAGCGCGGCCTGTGCAGCACCCAAGCCCAGCTGACCTTGAGTGCCCATTGCGCCAGACACAAGCTGCCCAGCGCCAAGCCCGAGCGTCCCTTGAATCTGGGCTTGTTGCTGGGCAAGTTGCTGCTCAGCATTAAGTTCTTGCTGTGCCTGCGCAAACCCTTGTTGCTGAATGCCGGCGAGGACCGGCGCCTGGGCAAGCTGCTGCTGGCGGGCCGTTAGTGCTTGGGCAACTGCTTGGCGGTCGCCGCCGAACGCTCCCGCAGCTGCGGCATTGCCGGCAACTTGAGATTGCTGCTCCGCGTTCTGCTCGTTGAAGAGTGCTTGGGTAGCACTCGTGACGGCCGACTGATATGGATTGAAATACGTGCCGAGATCGGCATAAGTCGGCGTATTCCCTGGAAGGCCAGTTGCCGCATTGCTGGCGATGCCGGCATAAGGCGAAATTGCCCCCGCGATATTCTGTCCTGCCGCACCAAGTCCGAGACCCGTAGCAAGCGCACTCGATGGCGCTACCGCGCCGGCGATATTCGTATTTGCCGCACCAAGTCCGAGACCCTGTGCTGTCGACGCATAAGAGCCCTGCTGGCCCAAATAAGGCGAAATCGCCCCCGAAATATTCTGCGGAGCGCCTTGTGCTAGCTCCCCCGCGCCTAGTAAATTGCTGCCGCCCCAACTGGCATATTGGCCGGCATCTATCTGAGGAATCGACGGCCATAAAGGCTGCGTGGCATTATTAAAAGCTTGGATGGCTTCAGCATTCACCCCTGCTGTGGGATCGTTCCGCGCCATAGCCTGGACTATGCCCTGAGCGTTAAGTTGATCAGGACTAAAAGGCGCTACCAGTTGCCCAGAGTATTGTTGTAGCGGCTGAGCTGCCTGATTCTGCGCTTGGGTTGTTAAGTTAGTATAAGCATTCAGCCACTGTTGAGGCGGCTGTGAATTCTGAACTACAGTATTTGTTGATGGAGCGGGAGAACTCTTGCCCATTCGTGGAGCGCTTCCGGACCAAGGGAGCGGATCCGGGGCTCCAACGCGGGTCGATTAGGTGGCCGCCACCGATCGCGGGAAGCGGATGACGCAAAAAACTATATCAGAATTTCATTTTATAATAAAGATCCCGCCGATCTGCCGCCCCCATCGGCGCCAAAGCGCCAGCTTGGTTTCGAGCCTTGTCTCGGAAAACGGCGAGTCAACCAACTCTATCCATTGGTCTTTACGCAATTCGTCTCGGTAGGCTTTGGCGAATTCCATCAGCGCATTATCAAGCCTCAGCGTGCGGTAAGGCTGTCTGACGAACAACCACAATATCTGTAGATGGTAGTTCTCAGTCCACCAATATCGTTCGAATACGATGCCGATCGTTCCAGCGATCCTAATTGGATCATCGGGATCGGGCGTGTCGATGACGCCGTGGAAGCCGCCTTGGCCGCGAGTCGCGAGCTCTATATGTTCCCGGATCCGATTTTCGCTTTGAACGGCGCCGAAGCTCCCGGCATCTTCGTGTTCGAGAAGGCACCGATAAAGCTGTTCCTCATCCTGCTCTAAGGCTGTGCGGACGATAATGTCAGCCACTATCCCTCGACCACAGACCGGAAATGCCGCAAAACCCGCACCAATGTCTCCGCGTCATGTTCCCCGGGCCAGACTTGCAACGACGGGCTCAGATCAATCATCACATAACGATCATCTAATATAACTTGAATCGCAACCTGATGCCGAGGCATTGGCCCTCTAACGTCGCTCAATAAGCTGACTGAGCTGCCGCGCTCTCCTTTGCGCCACACAACATGGCCATCATTAATGAAGGCAAACGTCGCATACGGGGTGGGCCAGCCATCATCTGCTAGCTTGCCGATAATCCGGGCGTACAAAGCCAGGAGTTTGTCTGCTTTGGTCTGTTCAGATGACGCCGACACCAACGCGATCCTCGGTCGAAAACATCACGCGCACTAGACTGAGATGCCTCGAACACAGCTTGTTTTTCGGCAAATCAGGTGACCCCCACTCATCTATGATCGCCGGCGTTCCCAACTGCGAGGCCAGCGTTTTGGCCGAAAGAATCAGTGATTTTGCATGTCCAGTGCGCGCTCGCTTCTCCGGCAGCACCAGGTTCCAAACCGACAACATCCGGTATTGGCGAGACAGCGGGGAAACGCGGGCGAAATACAGGCCCATGCTCGCTTCGATCGGCTCTTTCCCGTCGCCCCGCACCACGAAGGCCACGCCGCCGTGCCGGTTCGCTAGAGCGGCGATCATCGCCATTAGCAGGTCATCGTCGTCGCAGACAATCTCGTCCCGCATCATCTTGAGAAAGCGCACAAGATCTTCGAAATCAGCTGACGTCGCCAGATCGACCGGCGACACCGGTTTTGGCTTGCGCCCGTTCGGCCGATTCACAATGTGTGGGGATGCGGTCGAATACATTAAGCGGCGGCTCTCGCAATCGCATCTTTGTTATGCCCGATGCTGGCATTCTTCGATCCGTGCGGACCCTTGAGCTTCTGCAGCCGCCCAATCTCCCTGCCGCGAACCTCTTTGACAAACTCATCCAGTACTTCGTGGCCGTGCTTCATCGCCGCATCGTGGCTCGCTGTGGCCCCGCGATTGCCGAGGAAATGGCGGCCGATCATCTCGACATGATCCGGATGTACCAGGATTTCACCGTCGGCGGTGATAACGGGAACCGTCTCTTCTTCCGTATCATTCTCCTCTTTAGCCTTCCCTCCGCTCGCCAGCGTCGGAGTGAGGGGCTCCTTGCCCTGAGGCAACCCGCCATGAGGGGGTTGCGGCGGGCCTCGCCCCCGATCGCGCGGTGGCCCCGCGGTGCCATAGGGCATGCTCTTTATGATGGAATCCCACACCGCCGCCCCGTGGAGGGAATTGCCCTCCCCGAGGCCAGCAATAACATCGGCCGGCAAGACATAACTCTCTGCCATGAGATTGACATTATTCTTGTCGTTACGGCCGGCGCCTGTCCCGAGCGAGAAGCCATAGGGAGATCTCTCCTCCGATCGAGCTTCGGCGCGCTCCCACCAGGGGGCGGCCATGCTCGGGCTAAGGCCACCTCCCATCTGCCGCCGCGGCGTCCGCGCAAGATGTGTCGCGGCCTCGATCACTTGGTCGTCAAGGGATCCGCCGTCGGCCCGCTTATGGACGCGCTGCGGCAGCTTTCCGCCGGGATCGCTCTCCGCAAACTCTTTGCCTACCGACTGAGGGATTCCGATATTGGAATGCCCCGCAGCCGCAGCCCACATGGCGCGTCTTTGAGATTGACTAACCGGCGGCATTCAGCGCCTCCCGCAACGCATCCGCGTATTCTTTCGTGACGACGCAGCGCTCGGGCGCAATCGTCTCACAATGCCGCAACTCTTCCTCCGCCTCAGCGCGCACTGTCGGGTCTGCTTGGATCGCGCCGCGCAATTGCAGCGCGTCGTTCCCGTAGCGCTTGAGGAGATGATATTGGGCAGGCATTTAGCCGGTCCCCTCTGCCTCACCGACCAGGCGCTGATCAAGCGAAGTAAACGTATCCTTAGCGCTAAACATCGGATGCTTCCCGCAGGACTCACCAACGTTTACTGGGGGCCACATCGCTTGGGTGCCCATGCCGGGCTTGCCGCCCACAACCGGCGGTGGGCTCATAACTAAGGCTACGCCAGGAGGACCGTAGTGGCAGGTGCCTTGCTGCTCATTCACGGCCTGGTAATAAGGGCAGGTGCCGCATGCTACCACTACAAGTGCTGGATCGAGAGCCATCCGTGCTCACCTATCGGGGGCGAAACGTACCCGCCTTATCATAATTTACTGGCTTTCTCAACCCACGCCTATGTTGACCCGAGCCCAGATGGCAATCTGTTGGTTGAAGCTCGTCGAGATGCTGGCCGATAACGCGTATATGTTGCCTGTTAAGCTTTGTGCCGGCGTGGGGATCGCCACCATCTGCTGCGCAACTGCACCAGAAACCGACGGTACGCCATTGAAATAGGTGGTCGGATTGCCGTTGAGCGTCGTATCCTGGCCTCCAATCAAGGTGAGGAAGAATGCTGCCCCGGAGATCGTCTCACTCGGGCTCAGCGCCGACGACACGTCGAATCCGAGCAGACGGGTTTCCCCTTGATCGACTGTCGGGAAATCCTGCAGCGCATAGCCAGCCGTGACGGGCAACACGGACTTGGTTCTAGGGGCGGGCAAGAGCACTATTTCGGCATTCGCCGGCGGCGGCAGGGACGGGGCACTCGGCACACCGAACACGCGCTCGAGTTCGAGCTCTGCCCATGGCATGATCACCTGCCCGAGACTCGTGGTGGCGCTGATGCCAAGCCGATAGGTATTCTCCGCCAGAACGTTGAAAGGATCGTTGAATGAACAGGCCTGGAAAACCTGCGTGCCGGAGAACTCCGGCCCGCCGATGAACCGAGCCGTCTGGTCTAGGTCTAGCTGTTCGTCGACGCCATCCACCAAAACCAGCTTGCTAGTGACGACCGTAATGGCTTCGCCAGAACTCAACGTCTTCGCAAGATCATAGCCGCGAACGCGGGTCTCCCCGTCTTGGGCGGAATCAAAGTCGCGGCCGACGTACATCAGGCCCCGGTATGGATCGCCAGGCCGATCGCCAGCGTCAGCAGGCCACTACAATCTGTGGCGATATCAGACGGGATCTCGATCCCCCATTTCAGTTTAACGAGCCACACAGCGATATCAACGAGCGCTATCGCAGCCCCAGCTGCGGCCCCTGTTGCTTTAGCGGCAGTATTCATGGCGCTATTTGGGTCCTTACCCCAGAGGAATTGACGACATACGTGTGCCCGTCGCCGGAGTCGACGTAGATGATCGAGCCGCTAGCCGGCGCAGCCGGCGGCACCACCGGTGTCAGCATGATCCCAACAAGATCAACCGCCACCGCCTGATTGCGCAGCTGACCGATCGCCTTGGTAAGCTGCTGCAGATCGGTATCAATCTGCGTGAGATATTTGAGCGCGCTGAGCGGATCAGGGCCGACGGCCATCCGGAGCTCCTCTGTATTCCATTTTCCCGATTCGCCACCACGATCCGTTGTCTCGGCTGCGGAACTCAAACTGCAGCGCTCGCGCTCGACCACGGGCAGGAATAAATCGAGTCTGAGAATTAACGGCGAATGGCCCTTTTACCCGCGCCGGGTCCTGAGTGTAAGGAAAGAAATGCACCAGAACCTCGACGGTGCCGGGACCTGGCCGACCATCGGCGGTGAACTTAATGTCGGGGTAGATCCCATTGATCTGAATAACCTGATCTTCTTCCGCTATATTGATAAACCCGGTTTTTAGAGACGACAAAAGCGGTGCCGCGCCGGCATCTGTCCCCTTTTCATGCTGCCAGACAGCCCCGGTTGAGTCGGCCGCCAGCGGACCACCGAACACCGATTGATCAATCCAGGCATGCCGCGGCAGAAAGGCGCCACTTGGCAGCGTTGAATAATCCCAAACCCCTGTGTCGACTTGATAGCGGGCACGGGTGGTGGTGCCGCCAATCTGCGGTACCTCCCACGAGACTTCATTGAAAAACGAATTCGTCTCGCACACAGCATTCATTGCACGGGCTGGATTGATGCTCTTGAACACCGCATCCCACACAGTGCAAGGTATAATCTGGGGAACGCCGCCTTCCCACACATAGAATTGGTTCTGGCTGATCCAAAAAACTTTCTGGTTGAGAGTGCCAAATCCTTGCATGCTGAGCAGGCCACAATTGATCCCCTGCGGCTGGAAACCCCAGATGAATGGCTGTCCCTGGTAGAACGCCATGTAAAGGGCTTTATCTGTCCAGATCAGATTGCCGCCGGCCAGCGCCAGCCCTCCAACGATCATGCTGCCGGCGGTGAGCCGAAAAGAGCCCGCCTGGTTCGTTGTGAGCGGCACAAAGTCAGTGTAATCGCCGACATCCGACCAAGCGACTAGCATGGGATCGAAGAGCCCGGTAGCTCGATTGACGGTACCCAGACAGAATAGCTGCTGTTGCTGCGTCGCAACAAAGATCGTCGTATTAGACTGAGGCACAGTTGCCGCATTAGCGGCCGGCGTCGCGTATCCCAAGGCCGGCTGCCAAACAAAGACGGGGCCGCCTCTCGGGTTCCACATCAGGAACTCACCCCAATTGTCCAGCGTCGAACGCGTCGTCGGATACCCCGCGGCAGGCGTCACACCCGCGGCCGTGGTAAAAAAGGTCAGCTGGATATTCCCCGGGCCCGCCCCAGCGCCCGGCGTACCGTTCGCATTCTCATTAAGCGATCGAGCTGCGGAGGCCGGCTGCGGCCCGAGGATCGTGTAGGTGTGCTGATCGACAACCGTGGCTATGTAATTGCCCTGTAGGGTGAAACCATCAATCGCCGTCGCATCCGGGATGGATACGATTTGTCCCGTAAAGAGGCCATGATTTGGTAGCGTTATAGTGACGATCGGACTTCCTACGGTGGTTGTGAAATTACGGGCACTTCCTTGGCCAACGATCGTCTGAGTGGCTGCCCGCGCCGCGGTTATCTGATACTGCCCGCCCCCCGAGGATACAACACCGTAACTCCCGTAAAGGATTAAGCCCCCCACGCTTACCGGATCGAGGATTTGCAGCCACTCTCCAACGGAGGGCGCATTGACGGCGTCGGTAATGGTGATGGTAGTGCTCCCGGCCGTTGTGCTCAGCACGATCGGAATAAACGCCAGGATAGTTTGCGGCGTGATGTTATAGACTGCTTCCGCAGCGAAAACGTTCAGCCCGAAATTCGCCCCGATACCCAGCAACGACACCCCGGCTAGGCTAGTCCAGGCTTTCAAGGCGTGCGTGGCGCCCTGCGCAGGCAGCGTCTGACAAAAGAATTCAAAGCCGCCCTCTTTTTCGGGGAGCCCCTGAAAGAAGCGAACCGACAGCGAATCGCTGAACCCACCCTCATTCAGGTTTCTCGTCTCCTCCAGGTTTATGCCTGGCCTTAATATGAGCGGGACGATGGGCATTACACTGGCGGAGTATCAACAGTCGGCGCCGGGAGGCGCGAACCCCATCCGACTGATTGCAATTTTTTGCGGAACTCCTCGATGCCGGCACTCGCCTTGAGGCGTTCGTATTCGCCAAGCCAGTGAACAGCAGTTTGTGGGTCGTCTCCGGCAGCCGAGAAATTGTGTTGCTCGGCCGAGATGAAGATCATCTCTGCAGACAAGAACAAGTCCCGCAGCTGCGTCGAGATAAATGTTGGAGCGCCATTCGGATACCCAGGCTGCGGCTTAGGGGACAGCGGCGCGGGGCGCATCGTACCGTAGGTGCTGACCGTGTATCCCTGGTCTGGCGGGCCGCCGACAAACACACTCACCTGGTCGTTTGGACACCACATCGTGGGGACGCTCGGCGATGTGGGAGCGACATCAGACGGCCACATCGAGTCGATCAAATCCTTCGACGCGGGCAAGAGCGGCACGCCCGGGGTGGCCGGCCCTCCCGGGAAGCTCGGGATTAGGATTCGCAGCTGCTCGACAACGATGAAAGTCCCAATGTCGCGAGGCAGAACAAACACCTTGGAATTGCCCGTCAGAGCTCCGGTGTCGTCCGTCACCCTGGTCGACAAAAGATCGAGATCACGCAAGATCCGATTCTCGGCACTCGCGATGCAGTCCGGCACGATGGCCAGAAAATCAGGATCATCCTGATACCCCGCCTCGCCGGCCATAACCGCCAACGCCTTGAGATTTGCTTGCCAGTCCACGACTAGCCTCCGGTGCACCTGTAGGCTATCGCGGCGCCGCTGGCCACATCATGCGTTATGGTGAGTTGCGTAGTGGTGGCCAAATAACCAAGAGTGGTCGGGACCGTGCCTGTCTCCGGCGTCACGTTGCAAATTGGGGAGCGAGCAAACATCCCAGCAAAATTTATGACGCACGAAGTCGTCGAGGTCCCTTCTGTAACGACTCCCGCGTTATCGGAAGAGCGCAGCACCAGTGATGGGGAACCACCGCCGCAACTCGCTATGGTCGGCAATTGATCATGTTCATTGGCATTCAACGTCGAGGTGTCATAGGTCTCCCCAGGGCTGTTGCCTGGGAAGAAATTTGCCGGATTGCCAGAATTGCCAAGCTCAACCGTCGAGGCGCCCTGAATGCGGTACGGGATAGCAGAGACTGTATTGGAGCCCAGAGAATATGGAGATGAACTGTATCCCTTGAAATTGATAGCGGACTGCTGATAAGGCCGCGCAAATGCGGTCGAATAGCTGAGATTTGCCGTTATAGTCGCGAGCGTAGGTCCGGTGTTCATGGCGTCGGCCCACAAGATCCCGTTGGCAAGGATGTCGTAATGATCTCCACAATTAGCGGAGCCGATTATTTGATATGGCGCCAGAAACTCTAAGTATCCTAGCCGTCCGACAAACATCTGCGCCGGCGTCGATGAGCCCAGGGCACACGAACCGAACGAGACATTGGTTACAAAGACTGATGTCGCCTGCCCGAATTCGTTGATCAGCCTATTGCAATTCTGAAGCGTTAGATTCTGAAGGGCTATCGTGGCTCCGTTCGACAAGGCCACACAACTGGCGGCTCCCTGCCCGTCCAGCAGATAATTTGCTGCAACATTTGTCGCCCCGGCCACTACAAGATTGCCTTGAGATTGCCCACTAGGCGCCACAGGACCGCCCATCGCCACGCCAACCAAAGGCCCGTTGAGCTGGAATGGCTTGTAATCTCCCGGGTTTGAATCCTGCGCGAGCTGAACCGTGACGGTGAAATTGTTAAAATCTATGTGCCTGCTGATAGTGGTCACTGCCTGTTGGATAGTCTGGCAAGCCCCCGTCGTGGGGGCCAAACAATCTTCTGCCGGGAAATCCTGTCCGTTGATGGGATCGACATAGAAGGTTGTATTTCCAGGGATGTGCCATCTATTAGACCGAGGGAAATTCCACATCCCACCGCCAGCCTGTACGATCAAGGTGGTTCCCGGCCAAATGACTATCTGCCCAGCTCCCGAGATGACGGCCAGTTTTGCTCGGCCGACATCAAGATTGGTGAGCGTCAGCTGACAATTCGCCGGGTAAGATCCCGGCGCATTCACCGTTATGGTGTAATACGCGTTCCCGGAGAATTGAAGAACGTTGCTGCAATCGCTAGGCTGGACGACATAAGCCGCAGTCTTTGTCGTCACCGTCGTGCACGAAAAACCGCCTACAGCAGAACAGCTTTGCAGCAGGCGGCTGTCGAATAGAATCTGCCAAGTGCCCCCGCCTAGCGCCAGGGAAATCGCCACGTCACCCGCCTGTTGTGTAATACTGGTCGCCCCACCGGGGATTAACATAGAGCTCGAGCCCGTAATGGTCGGGGCGCCGGTGAAGAGCGTGACTTTGATATTCCCGGCGAGGGCCGTGTTCCCAAAAGATTGGATGTTGTTGCTGCCGCTGACGTTGAGTGAAGCCTGCGGAACTGAGCCTAGATCCGTGGTGGTGGCGCTCAGCAGAGTCGGCAGTGCATCGCCGCCGATCGGCGGAGCCCAAATGTGATTCACCGTATCGAGAGAGGCGACGGGCACCCATGCGGCACCGTCCCAGATATTCAGCGTGAGGATCGTTGCGTTTTGCGGCTTGTTTAGCCAGAGCGTTCCCACGCTTGGGTTTGACGGCGCCGTTGGCCCCGCGTTGAGGCTTTGCAGCGCGTTTATGTCGTTCGCCGCAGCCCCAAAATTCCCGCGGATAACGGATGGCGCATAGGGGAAGCCGTCAGGTGGTTGCGCGGTGTTGATCGATGAGGCGCCGAGCGCGGCGGCCGACCAGGCGATAAGCCCGCACAATCCGGCAACAACAGTACGGTAGAAGAGCATGCGCCGAGCGCCTTACGCGCTCCGGCAAATCGAGGCCGGCTACGGTCTTAAGCGCCTGCCGTTCGGGGTGGCGCGCACCTCTTTCTTATCTTATTTCCATGCCTTTGTCAGCGCCGTCACGGCAATCTCATCCCAAGGTCATGGAACGACACAAGAGGCTCGACGGTATGATCCAGGTACGGATGCACCACACAGCCGTACCACCAGAGAACCCATTCGAGTTGAAGGGCCTCGGTCATGGCTCACTCACCAACGGCTCAATCCCCGGCGGCACGAAGGGCGGCGGCAGCGAGGGCTCCGACGTGTAGGGCTCTACCTGCGGGGTAACGAACACCGGTGGCGGCGGCGCATTCGGATCGCCCGGGCCGTTCTGCTGGACCGGCCACGGGAGCGGCGGCAGCGGGAAAGTTCCCTCGTCGGCCTGCGTGAAATTTTCGGGGCGGGGATCGTAGCGCGGGACCGGATCGGGGGGGATTACAAGAGGCCGATTAAAGATGAAGGGAACATCGTAGCATTTCTGGCATACTCGCAATCTGATATTCATCAGACGCGGCCCGCGCCATTCCATTTGGTAGTGAAGATCGTCCAGCAAATACCAAAAGCCGCAACGATCGCACACTCCCCAAGCGCTAGGGTGCCTTGCGTCTACCCTGGCACGGCCGTGATAGCGCCAGGCCATCTATTCTTCCTTGTGGCGCCGCCGCTTCACGCGCTCGACCGGGATCATCGGTATGGGCTGCGGCTGCCTAGTGAGCACCACAGCGCTGAGATCGGCCGCCCACTCATAGTCGAAATTCCACTCACCGGTCTCGGGATCGGCATGCGGCGTCACCTCGGGCGACCACAATATCTGGGTAAGGATCCGACGTATGCCAGCGACTGCATCGAGGTTCGTAGGTGTTTTGAGGTTCTCGAGATTGATCGTAATGGTGTCAGGGATCGTCATGCCTCCCTCCTGCGTTAGTCTCCGGCGGGCCGCGGTCGGTAACGGCAATCCTTTCGCTCCTGGAGAGGCGTGGCCCGTGCTTCCTCACCCATCCGGCCATGGTGTGATCGGTCGCCGGCCTGTAGACATAGCCCTCAGGAACGCGCCCCCCAAGATAGCGGGGCGTGCGCGCCGGAATAAACGCCGGCCCACTCATCGGAAATACGCCGTAAGGCCGGGCGATATCATCGTCGGGACGCGCTCGATATCCTCGCGGATCGCGCGCCACAGAGCTCCGTCCGGATAGGCATCATAGTCGGCTTTGATCATCTGATAGGTGATCCCTGTCGCGGGTTTTGGTGGGAACTTAAGAAAGAGCTTCGAAGCGAGCCCGGCCGCAAACGCATCTCCATACCGCCAGGGGATATCGATCCCGACGCTGCCCTGCGGCACGAAGTCGTCCTGTTGTTGTTGGACCCATAGATTGAAGATGTAGGCGTTGTTGTCCGGGGGCACCCAGAACTGAATTTGCGGTTGCCGTGTCCGAATGAACCAGAACGTCGTCGGTCGGAACTGTAGGTTCGGTCCCTTGTCGGGTTGTGCCGCGTACTCGCTGCGACTGATCGGATATAGGATGAAGTCTTCTGGATCGACGCCATAGGCCTGGGTTTGGGCCTGCGCCAGATTATTATTCATCCCCAGCGTTTGCGTCGAAGAGGCCGTCTGCGGGCCTTGGATGGTGAAATTGTTCTGATCCGTCACGCCCACAACTAGGAAACCGCCGCCGAGCTGCACCCCACCAACCGTCAGCGATACGTTGATGTTAAAGAGTTGTCCAGTTGACATGCCGTGCGCCGGCAATAGCACGTTGAATGTCGACAGGTTCTGGGTCGCAGTGATGATTGGGACGACATAGCCGTCCGTAAAGCCCGCGCCTGACCCTCCCGTCAGAACCACGCCACCGCCCGTCAGAATGATGCCACCGCCCGACAGCGGGCCGCCGGAGACACCGCTCGAGGGATAGGTCTGTGCGGTGATCTGGTAGTTGTTCTGGTCGATGACGGCCGTCACGAGATACGGCCCCTGGATGATAATGCCGCCGACCGAGATCGGAATCGGATAGTAGACCATCGTCCCGTTGGCGTAGCCATGCAGCGGCTGATTTACCTGAACGGTAAGGGAGAAGAGCGTCGTCGTGAATGAGCCGGCAAAGCTCTGCGCATTGCTCGGGGTGTAAAGCCGGATGTACGCGTCGAATGCCGCCACTACGTTATAAGGCAAGGTGTAGAGCGAGACGCCCGGCTGCAGCGGGATTTGAAGAAGCTGTTGTTTCCACAGTAAGGGGAGACCAACGTTGGCCATCTCCACCTGCAGGAAGTTCGCCGAAAGGCGGGCCTGATACCAATGGTTTGACGTTATCTCCGGCGGGTGGATCTGCAGTCGCCCGAGCGCGTCGAGGACGTAATCGCCGCCTCCGGGATTGAAGAGCTGAGTTCCGCTCGTCGAGTTCAGGGCAGCTTCAGGCATGGTCTACCAAAAGGTACGCAGCGCACCCGACTCTAGCAGAATTTTATCCGCGCGTCATGCCTCACCCCAGCCCTAATAACTTAACCGGCGTCACCCCGCCGTTGCTGCCCCCCGCCGCAAAGCCAATCACTTTGCTGGTCGTATCGTTGGCCCCTGTCGCACCTGTCCCCTGCCCACTGGCTGCTGTGCGAACATACTGCGCCGACGAAATAGAACTGCCGCCCGTAGGCACGTCAACGATGCCGCTCTTGGCGACGATCCCCCATGTTCCTTGAAAGACTAGCGCGCCTTGTGGAGCGTCGCTTGGCGTGCCGCCGCATAAGGTCGCCGACGAGGTGCTAAATTGGACGATGGAGCCAAGCGGCACGGAGCCGAAGCCAGGGGATGCCGTAGCCTCGCCGTACCAATTACCTGTATTGTTCACCACCGCAAATCCAGGCGAGATAAAGGCTGCGTTAGAAAAAAACCCGTGCCCGCCAAGCGCGCCTGTGATGCAGTTGTTAATCAGCGTCGAGATATCTCCCTCGATCTTAAAGCCTTGGGCGCCGACATAGTTACCCACGCCAGCCGCCATCGTGGAGATGTCAAAGATCGAGTCGCTGCCGGGAGCCCACTGAAAGGTGGTCACCGGCTCAATAATCGACAGACCGAAAACTCCGCCGAGCTGGATGAGCCCGGCGGCCGACTTGCCGCCGAGCACTAAGCCCGAGCCGCCGCCGCCCGTGTTCCACCATCCCATCTGACACTTTTCAAACCGCGTGTTGAAGACGAACGCCGGACGAAAAGCCCC
>Ga0126373_10000054_pt1 | contig 104607 bp, 91 predicted proteins | sample PanSoiMetPlot_11_FD_92545 | JGI IMG/M metagenome (GOLD analysis project Ga0126373, IMG submission 92545) | Tropical forest soil microbial communities from Panama - MetaG Plot_11 | ecosystem: Environmental > Terrestrial > Soil > Tropical forest > Bulk soil | place: Panama | collected 2016-02-17
TACCCCAGTTTGACAGGCCTTTCGTGGGACCCTAGACTGCAGGGGTACGCGTAATCGAGTCCGACCCACGGGGGATGCATGGGCTGGTTGCAGAACAAGTTTGAGAAGAACTTTCTGATCTCGACGGTTGATTACGTCTTCAACTGGGCTCGCAAGTCAGCGGTCTGGCCGATGACGTTTGGGCTGGCCTGCTGCGCGATTGAGATGATCGCGTCGTCGACGGCGCGGTTTGATATTGCGCGCTTCGGGTCCGAGGTGTTTCGTCCCAGTCCGCGGCAAAGCGATTTGATGATTGTTGCTGGCACCGTTACCCTGAAAATGGCGCCCGTGGTCAAGCGCATTTACGACCAAATGCCGGATCCGAAGTGGGTGATCTCGATGGGAGCCTGCTCGTCTGTCGGTGGCCCGTTCAATACTTACGCGGTGCTGCAAGGTGTGGACAAGATTGTGCCGGTCGACGTGTACGTAACCGGATGCCCGCCACGCCCGGAGAATTTGTTTTATGCGCTGCTGAAGCTGCAGGACAAGATCGATACGATGACGCTGGCGAAGAGGCCCACCGAAGTGCGGCTCGAGCCGGATATGGTTGAGAATTTCAAGCGCCAGATCATGATTGCGCAGACGTTGCAGCCCAAATAGCTGTCGGCGGTCAGCTTTCAGCTGTCAGTCAAACCCTTTCGAACCCGAATCTATGGCTTTTACTCGGATCATTTCTCAAGCACATCTCCCTACCACCAACGAAGCCCGTGACTTCCCTTGTAACGGAAAAATGATCTGTATCGTCAACTTGTGGGGCAAGCTCACCGCGATGGACAACGAGTGCCTGCATCAGGGCGGTTCGCTCGGCCAAGGCATGGTCGAGGATGGCAACGTCGTGTGCCCCTGGCACGCGTGGAAGTATGATCCGAAAACTGGTGTCGCTGTGGACCACCCGGATCTGAAGTTAAAGACGTATCCCATCAAGGTCGAGAACGGCGAAGTTTACATCGATATCTAGCTGTATTTTCGCTTGAGCCAGTCCCTCTTCATCGTGTCCCTCCCGGCGTCATCTTGAGGGGAGCCGTTTTTCAGGCGGAGCGAAGGATCACCCTTCGACTGGGATCTTTGGGGAGCCTCGCCCCGCTGGAAAAAGCGCGAGGCTTCGGGATAAAGCTGTTTCTTCATCACCTGCCGTCGGCGCCTGAGATCGTGTGGAGCTCCGTGGTGAATTCCTGTTCGCGATCCGCAGCTCAGCGTGGTGGAACGAACTTCGGGATATAGCGGATCGGCAGGTAGGCAAGCTTTTGAATCGTCCCGATTGTCTCTTCCAAGCGACGCCCGGGCACGGCCAGCGCGTCAAACGTCTCGAAGCTGGTGAGCATGTGTAGAGTGTCGATCGCGATCGGCCTGTCGAGCGGGCTTAACGGCGGATACGACCGCTCGTAACGTTCCAGGATCACCGTCACGCCCTTTCTTCGGCGTTCATTGCGCGCACGCAATCCCCGGGCGATCTCGGGGTCGATGGCTCCGAGGCCGTGCAATCGACGGATCAGATCGCGATCCGACTGCCAGAAGTTCACAAAAAAACGAATAAATTCGTGCAGATGCTGCAGCGGGTCGTTGCCGTAACGAAACACGCTCGCCAGCTCTTGCATGTTTCCCCGCCGGGCAATGTAGTCGTAGAGCGCTTCGAGCAATCCGGATTTGGACTTGAACTGATAGTAAATCGTGGGCCTGATGACTCCCGCCTTGCGCGCAACCGCTTCCATGCTGAACTCGGAAAAATCCTCAGAGAGCAATAAAGACCGCGCGGCAGCAAGAATCCGCTCGCGGTTCTTTTCAGTCGCGGCCTGCCGCTTGACCATGCGGTAAGGACGGGGACCCGGTGAAATATGCGACCGTCGGCGCTTAACTTTCATCATACAGATTGTATAGTTAAATTAGAGCACGGATCTCGAGGATTTTTTATGGCGGTATCGAAGCCGGCAAGCCGTCTGGTATGGGCTGGAGTGGCATTCTTAGCCCTGATCGGAGTGGCAGCGGTGACCCGCAGAACCCTGGTTCTGCTGTGGCCTGATATTTTCGCGAGCAAGGCATCACCCGCCGCGGCCCTGGATACGGGGTTTGCGAAACATGTCGCGCTGACGCTGGTGCACATCTTGCCGGGAGGATTGTTCCTCGCTTTAACACCTCTGCAGTTCATGCCGACCATTCGTAAAAGACATCTGACGGTTCATCGCCGGATGGGGGGAGTGCTTGTGATCAGCGGGCTGATTATTGGCGCCAGTGCGCTTGTGATGAGCTTCCGCATGAATATCGGCGGGCCGAATGAGACCGCGGCCACTACGCTATTCGCGATTGTGTTTCTGCTCTGCTTGATCAAGGCATATGTTCATATTCGGCGCCAGGAAGTGGCGCGGCATCGCGAGTGGATGATTCGGGCTTACGGTGTGGGATTGGGAGTGGCAACAACGCGGCCGATCGTCGGCGCGTTTTTTGCATTCCGGCGGCTTACGCCGCATGAGTTTTTTGGAATTGCGTTTTGGCTGGGATTCACGATTACGTCTCTGGTGGCGGAGGGATGGGTGGATTACACCCGGTGGCATGGAGTGGCTGGTAGAGGGGACTAACGACCCTTTTCCCGACCGCATCTGGCTTCAAGCGGAAGCGCCTCTTCCACCGGCTGAGGGGGATCATGGGTGGACGAATGCGCCCGCCCCTACACAACAAGCTTCAGGAACTTTGCTGGCTGGTTGTCATAGCCTGGGAAAACTTGCGCCAGGTTTTTGTTGCCCATGTGATTCGAGATCGCTTCGCCTAGTACCTGGCGAAAGTCCGTGGTGAGGAACAGGTCGCGGCCTTCGTGGAGTTGGGATTGGTCCAGGCCTGGCCAGCGGCCGTAGACTTTCCCTCCTTTGACCGAGCCGCCCAGGACAAACATCACGTTGGCGTGGCCGTGGTCGGTACCTCGGTTGCCGTTTTCGCGGGCGGTGCGGCCGAATTCTGACATCGTCACGATCACTGTGTCTTCAGCCAGGTCGCCGAGATCGATCCACAGAGCGGACAGCGATTGCGAAAACTCTCCCAGCACGTTGGCTAACTGACCTTCTACTGCGCCTTCGTTGACGTGGTGGTCCCAGCCTCCGATATCGGCGAATGCGACTTGCACGCCCAGCTTCGCTTTGATGAGCTGCGCGAGCTGGCGGACGCTGTCGCCAAAACGGCCCTTTGGGTAATTGGCTCCCGGCGCCGGTTCGTATTTGCCAGGGACAGCGGCTTTCAGCATTCGGACCGCATCGAATGTTTCTTCGCCCGTGCGGTGGAGGATGGAATCGGAGGAGCGGTCGTACATGGCTTCGAAGGCACTGGCGGCGGGCGAAGACTTAGGATTTCTCCCGCCGACCGCGAAGTCGTTGACGTTGTTAATGGCAACAGCGGGCCGCGAGCCGCTCAGGATGCGGGGAAGCGATGATCCGATCGCGATCGCGCGAAACGCGGGACTCCGGATTGTAGGCGGAAGCGGGACCAGGGAGCGATTGAGCCAACCGTCTTCCGTGGCTTTCAGCCCGGGGGTACCGGTTTCCATGAAATCCTGGGCATCGAAGTGAGAGCGGGTGGGGTCGGGCGAACCGGCGGCGTGAACGATCGCGAGGTGGCGTTGCTGCCACAGCGGCTGAAACGGAGCGAGTGACGGATGCAGGCCGAAGAAGCCGTCCAGATCGATGACAGACTTCTTCGGAATGTTAATGCTGGGGCGCATCGCGTAGTACTGGGGCGCGCCGTGAGGGACGACAATATTGAGGCCATCGGCGGCACCGCGTTGGAAGATCACGACTAGGCGCTTGGGCCGAGATGTGGTTTCGCCGGCTCCGAACGCAACCCTCGTGAGAAAGCTTGGTACTGCGGCCGTCCCGATTACGGCGAGAGCACCGTTGCGGACGAAAACGCGGCGTGTGATCGGCATAACGTAATACTCCGTAGAGACGTAGCTTGCTACGTCTTTTCTAGGTCCGAAATTTATTGCCCGGGCGCCGGCAAGAGACGTTGCAAGCCACGTCTCTACCTACGCTGAAATTCTGGGGAACCTAACAACAGTCCGGCTATTGTGCTGGCATCCGGCGGCTTCGGCTGTTCGGACTTTCTTTTGTCTCCCGGCCTCGGCGCCTCATCCCCTACCTGTGGCGCCGATAGTTGCGCGACGATGGAGTCGTGCGTCTGCTTCGAGACATCGCCGGCGAGAAGCTTGGCCTCCATGGTGGTCAGCGCGGCCGCGGCATGCTGCGATGCCGGAGCGCCTTCTCCTGATAGCTGCACGGAATCGACTGTTACCCCGCGGACTTTTCCTGCGGTCAGCGCCAAGGCGAAATTCATGCGATTTAACAGCGCCGAGGAACTAATCCAGGTTTCGGCTTTCATCGAGTAGCCCGTCGGCGGTTGCGATCCATAAAGGGGCATACCCATATCGTTCAACTGGCGCACTAGGGGACGCGCATTCTCGACACTGGCGCCCGTCGCTCGAATCACCGAGGCTACGAATTCCAGAGGTGTTTTTACCTTTGCGCGATAGGTGCTGTCGGCCCAGAACTCGGGGGAATGGAACAGGGTGGAGAGCACTTCGCGGATATCACCCTTTTTCTTTTGAAATGTCGCTGCCATGCGATCGACCAGTGCCGCGGGAGGATCGTCTGAAACGAAGCGCTGGGCCAGCTTCAGTGAGATAAAGTGCGCTGTCCGTGGGCTGGTTGCGAGCAGGTGCAGCACTTCCCTGCCTTCGTCTTCACCCTTCGGCTTGATGTGGTGTCCAAGAACAAGTTTCGGACCCGGCTCGTGCATGCGCGGGTCGAAGCGGAAACTCATCCCCTGCTCCGGCTTGTCGATTGTCCAGCCAGTGAAAACTCTGGCGACTTCTGTGACGTCCCGTTGCGAATACCCACCGTTCACGCTGAGCGTATGCAGTTCGAGAAGCTCGCGCCCGTAGTTTTCATTGAGTCCGCTGCTCTGCTTGCGCTTGCCACCGGAGTTCGGTGCGCGACCGGCATGCGGGCGGCCGTAGGGGCCGTAACGAACAGCCGGCCGCTGCGGCACTCCCACAGCCTGCATGGAGTTCGGTCCGACGCTCATCCAGTTATCGAGGTAGTAGAGCATGGCGGGACTCTTGGCGGTCGCGACCAGCAGGTCTTCAAATTTACCCAGCGCGTGCGGGCGGATGACGTTTTGTTCGTAGTTGGTGACCAATAGACGCTCTGGTCCTTTGCCGATGAAGACGTTGAAGTGGTTGAGCCAGAAGTCGGTCATCACTTCTGCGAGTTGACGGTTGCTATAGATGGCGCGCAGCAGCTTGGCCTGGGAGAGTTCGGCGACGACAACGGCCGGCGGATTACTCATCGCCTCGAGAACTTCTTTTTGTCTGGGCTCGAGGCCTTCCAGAAATTCCTGTCCCTTCCCGCCTTTGAGCTCACCGGTCAATATCACTTGTTCGTCGAGGGACATCGCGAGTATTTTCTTGTAACGTTCGTGGGGCGGAAGGTCAATCAGGCTCTGCACGTTCAAATCGGCATATAGACGGTCTTCGCGGCGGCGAGCTTCGGCCTCTTCTTCGGGAGTGGGCTTTTTCGTAACCTTGGCAGCACTCTCGCTGGCTGGATCCGCCGTGGTCACTGGCTTTCCAGAGGTCATGCCGTTCATGGAACCGGCCTCTGGCTCCGAAGCCTCGCTAGTAGCGGCGGCAGCCAGTTCCTCCGCGGGCTTCACGCCTTCTGCAGCGGCGGGCTCAACGACCGCAACAGCAGGTTGATGGGCTTCGGCGTTTTTGCTCTCTTTTTTTTCTTGTTTTTCATCCAAGTGCGCGATCTGGACCTGATATATCGCACGCCGCGCGGGATCAGAAGGCATCGGGCGCTTGCCGTCTGCGACCTGCTTGACCATCTGACGGTCCGGAAAGTCTTCCAGGATTTCTTTCGTGTTCATGCGAAGAGTGCGGAATGGCAGGAGGCGGGATTCGATGTTGGTGTCGGCGATCTTTTCCGGATGCAATTGAAGGTCGATCCAGCCCTCCACCCCCGTGGCCATGACTTGTTGCACGTCGCCGGGACGGGGACCGAAGGTCAGGCGATTGAGGGCATGCACGGCGCGCTTTTGCTCGGTCGAAGCTATGTCGGCGGGCTTGTCCTTTTTCTTGGCAAGCAATGGCGGCACGGCGGAAGCGAGGCTGAGAAACCAAACGATAAGCGCCACCCGAGGAAAAGTCGATCGCATTGCGACTCCGGGAAACAGGAAGAGTTCTCTGATTATGAACCCGCGCGGGGAAAAAAGTTGCTCGGATGGACCATTCAGGGCGGATTGCAAACCACTGGATACATTGAAGATAGCCGCGTCTGCGCGCTCCCCTTCCCCTTTCGCTTTGCTCAGGGTCGGGCAGGCAGGGGCGGACGAATGCGTCGGCCGCTATACGGGCTAGATTGAGATGATTTTCCCTCGCGTGACTTTGTGCTGCAACGTGGCGGCTAGTTGGTCTATATCGGTGGCGGCGATATTTACGGGCATGCCTTCCAGCATGGGGATACGGCTGCTGCCGATGACATCTCGGCGGATCTGGATCAGGAGAGCTTGAACCACGTTCGGGTCGAACTTCTCGGGTGTGAGACGTACAAGGTCGCTGAGGGCATTGCCGACCGACATAGGCGCACGATACGGACGAGTGCTGGTCATGGCGTCAAAGCAATCGGCCACAGCGACGATACGAACCGCCGGTGGAATTTCTTCCTGCTTCAGGCTGTCGGGATAGCCGGAGCCATCGCTGCGTTCGTGATGCCAGCGCACGGTCTCCGGTATTTTGGGCCACGGGAACTGCACGCTGCGTACGATCTGGTGACCGACGGTGGTGTGGTCGGCCATCTCGCGAAATTCCTCGGGATCAAGGGCGCCGGCTTTGCTGAAGACGCGGCGGTCGACCGCCACCATTCCGATGTCGTGGAGATATCCGGCGCTGCGGAGAGCGGCGACCTCGCTGGGGTCCATGCCCATTCCATCTCCGACTGCAGCGGCATATCGGCCGACCCGAAGTGAATGACCGTGAATGTTGACGTGCTTGACGTCGATCGCGGTAGCGAAGGCCTCGAGGGCATTGTCGTAGAAACCATGCAGCGAAGCCATCAGGCGCAGGTTCTCAGAGACGCGCTGGGCGATGGTCTGCGTCAGGACGTGATTCTGCACGGCGAGAGCGACGTAACTGCAAAGGAGGTCGAGGGCGTCGAGTTCGCTGTCTTCGTAGTGAGCATCGCCCGGTCGGCGGCCCAGCGCAATGACTCCAGCAAGACGGCCTCCAGCTTTCAGGGGCGCAAGGCACTTGAACAGTTCCGGAGCGACATTGCCATTGGAGCTGAGGAAAATGGAGTAGGTCGAGGGATTCAGGACAATCGGGGCTCGCGCGGCGTTGAGAGCGTGAACATGTTTCGGGAGGAGAGGAATGAAGGCGGGATCCGGCATGAGAGCGAATCCCAGCGCAGCGGATGAACTCAGGACAGCCGGCTTTTCGCCAAACAAAAAGAGCACGCCTTCGCGCGCGCCGGCTGCCTCCATGACGGCAGACAGCATGAGTCGCGAGGTCTCCGAGAATTCGCGCTCCGCCGTGAAGGCGGGGCCAAGCTCGGAAAGCGCTTCGACAGTGTGTAATAAACGTCTTAGATTGCTGGTCTGAATCGCCACCGCACGTGGAGAGCCAGGTCGCAGAGCAGAATGAGCGTAACATGCGGAGAGTTGGTGGGGCGAGAGCGCGGCTGTTGGTTAGCTTGATGCGGTGACCAAGGTGTGAACACCGTGACGGAGCTGATTCCTGCGTGATGACAGTCATGGACATGGAAAACCCAGGCAGAGTGCTGATTAGTGGCGGACGGGGTTTTGTTGGAAGATCCCTGGGGAAACTTTTACAGCGCCATACCTATCGAGTTGTTTCGGCCGATGTTACGCCAAGGAATGCGGGATCGAACGGCATCATGTGCGACATCACAGATGTTGCGCAACTGTCGGCCCTGTTTCGAAGCGAGCGTTTCGACGCGATTGTGCACCTGGCGGCAGTTCTGCCAACCGCGGCGCAACGGGAGCCGCTGCTGGCTACACGGGTGAATATCCAGGGCAGCGTCAACCTGCTGCAAACCGCGAGAGCGTTTGGCGTGCGGCGATTCATCTTCGGGAGTTCGCTTAGTGTGTACGGGACCTGCCCGGAGGATCAAATTGTTTCCGAGAGCGATCGGGCTACCCCGGAAGACTTGTACGGGGTGGCGAAGTTGTATGTGGAGCAGTTGGGGGAGGCGTATCGGCAGGCCTGCGGGCTGGAATTTGCCAGCCTGCGGATCGGGCGTGTCGTTGGGCCCGGTTCCCACTCGACGACCTCTGCGTGGAGGAGTGAGATTTTCGAGAGGCTCAGCACGACGGATTCGACTACGACCGAGATTCCCTATGCGGGAGCAGAGAGAATTCTGCTGGTGCACGTTGACGATGCGGCGCGAATGCTATTTGCTCTGCTTCGGGCAGAACGGCTCGGATACACGGTGTACAACGCGGGTTGCGAGTCGGTGATTGTGGGGGAGTTGAAGTCTGTTCTGGAGCAACTGAATCCCCGGCTGCAAATGACATTAGGAGGACAGGAGGTTGTCGGAAATCCCCGTCGGATTGATTGGTCGCGGCTGGCGGGGGAATTTGGGTTCAAGGCGGCTCCGATTTTCGAACAGTTGACGCGGGCCGCTGGAAAAAAGGATTGCACGTCGCGAGAATTGGAGAGGGAGTAGGGATGCTTCGACTGCGGTTGTTCGTTGCGCTTAACGCGCAGCGAACAATCCTCGCTCAGGATGACAAAACTTTTGCTCGCGAGGTACTCTCCAAATCTTTGTATTGTCGCTGATCTGATTTCAGAAGTGTTCGCGGAGTTCGGCGAAGCGGCCTACGATTAGGAGCTTTTGGCCTTCGGGAGCGGCGTTCACCTCTTCGTGCTCGAGAATCCAGGTGTCGCCGTGCGGGACAAAGACGGCGTTCATGCCTGCGGCTAGTGCCGGGTTGATATCAGATTTGGGGCTGTTGCCGATCATCCAGGTACAGGGGTGGTCGCATTCATATTTGTCGGCAAGGTCGAAGTAAACATCGGCTTTCTTTTCCGGGACGATCTCCATCGCTGCGAAATACTTCTGCACTCCGGAGCGCTCTACCTTTCCCGATTGTTCGGACAAGTTACCCTTCGTAACGAGAATCAGGCGATGCTTCTGCGACAAATATGCAAGGGTCTCGGGAACCTCCGGCAGAAATTCGATGGTGTGATTTTCAATCTGGTGCGTGAAGCCGAGGATTTGCTTGTGGAGCTCGGCCGTGATCGGAACCGGGCTGAGGCGTTCGAAAGTATCCACGAGAGCATGGGCGAAGCTGTGGAGGCCGTATCCGTGCTTGATCACGCATTCGCGTTCGACATCATTGAGGACTCCGCGCACTTGTTCGGGCTTGAACTCGTGGTGGTTTAGGAATTCGATGAAGCGCGCGATGGCGCGCTCGAAGTAGATGTTGTTTTCCCAGAGCGTGTCGTCGGCGTCGATGAGGAGAGTTTGGGACAAAAAGCTTCTAGCTCCTGGCTGCTGGCTTCTAGCGGAACACAATTCCGCGGTGCAAGGTCCTTGATGTTTTTGAGCGTGTAAGAGAGTCCTAAGTGGTCCAGGCGTCCCTCTGGGACGCGGGCTTTCTATGGCATCTTTCCCGCCAGTGAACTGGCGGGCTATTTTCAGTCGTCCCTTCGGAAGGAATCAAATCAAATTCGATGGTTTCACTTTGGCCGAGCTAAAAGCTAGCAGCTTCCTCACACCCAATCTACCTGCGCTTCGTGCGCGATGATGCCGGCCTTGTGGCCCATGTCGAGTAAGCGGCGGATGGCCTCCCGGCCGTCGGGGCCATAGTCCAGCGTGCGCTCGTTGACATACATGCCTACGAATGTGTCGGCTGATTGGGGGTCAAGATCGCGGGCGAATTGCATCGCATAGGCCAGAGCTTCCTCGCGATGATCGAGAGCATACTGGATGCTTTCGCGGAGCGCTTGCGTTACGGCAGGGATCAGTTGTGGACCGAGTGCGCGGCGGATTGCATTGCCACCTAGGGGGAGCGGCAGGCCTGTAACCTTCTGCCACCACTTTCCTAGATCGACGACTCGATGCAAGCCTGACTTGTCGTACGTCAGTTGGCCTTCGTGAATGATCAGTCCGGCTTCGTATTTGCCTTCGAGCACCTGGGGGATGATCTGGTCGAAAGGAACGACCTCGGTTTCCACTCCGGGAGCAAACAGATGCAGCGCCAGGTAGGCAGTCGTCAGCTTGCCGGGGACTGCGATGCGCTTCGTCTTAACTTCATTTTGCGAGAATGGGCGCGGGGAGACGATCATCGGGCCATAGCCTTCGCCGACGCTTCCGCCGCAGGACATCAGGGCGTATTTGTCCTGGACGTAGGGATACGCGTGAAACGAAATTGCTGTGACGTCGTACACGCCTTCCTGGGCTTTTTGATTCAGCGTCTGGATGTCGCAAAGGGTATGGGACCAGCGGAGACCCGGGGTGCGGATCTTGTGCGTGGCCAGAGCGTAGAACATAAACGCGTCGTCGGAGTCGGGGCTGTGCGCGACGGTGATTTCACGGAGTTGCGCCGTGGAATCTTCGTAGGGACGGGTTGTGTCGGAAACAGCTGTCATTTGGAAACCGTTAATCTAGTTGGACTTCTCTTTCGCCCCTTCGGGACTGGGAGATCTCGCTTGAGCATTCTCACGGCTTGGGCCGTGGGCTTTATTCCTTCGTCGCTTGGGCCAATCCGCTTAATCTTTGCCGTCTGAACGTCCTGGCGGCACGCGGACGAATCGTCCGCGGCTACACAAACCTTCGGTGCCAGCGGGATGCTATTCCCGCGGCGATCACTACCTTTATAACCTCTGCGGCGATGAACCAGTACAGGCCAAAGTACGCCGCCTTCGCTAGGGACTGCGTGAACGCATAGAGCCAGGCCAGGCCTCCGGCGAACAGCAGGGTTTCGGCGATAATTCCGGCAACGACAGCGCGGGCGAAGGTCCTGCGGCCCCACTCAAACACATAACCAACAACAAATGCGACCAACGGATATGCCAGAAGGAACCCGCCGGTGACACCGAATAATTGGGCGACTCCGCCGGGGCCTGTGGGATTGAAAACTGGCAGTCCGGACATGCCCTCGACCAGGTAGACGACCAGGGCCGCGAAACCACGGCGGCTGCCAAGCAGAAGTCCGACGATCAACACAGCCAGATTCTGCACGGTGAGCGGCACTGGGGTCAGCGGCACGAGGGGAATCGTAATGTGCGCGCATATAGCGACAAACAGGCTCGCTGCCACAACGAGCGCAACTTGCCGTAAGGCTTCCAGCATGCGCTCTTGCGGGCTGCGCAGCGCTTGGGCTGCCGTCTTTGCCATCGATGAATCTCTCCAGTGCAGCATCAGTCTTCAATCCGATCCGTTCGGGCGGCCTCTCTAGGCTTCAATGGTTCCTCGTGCACGTCGTGAGTTTTTTGCAGATGTCTTCTTAAGTGAACATATGCCGCGATGGCGACGCACACTACAACCAGCGTACTGATACCGAGGATCAGGAACCACCAGATCATCCGCACAGCCGATTAGGATAACAGATCGAGGCGAGTTACCGGACAGCGCCAGGTTCAGTCGGCGACCTTGCGAGAGGCAGCCATGATGGATGCGAGTTCCAGATTTGGAGTTCCGGTTGCCAGGCGTTCCACTTTGAGCACTTGAAGATTTCTTTCTTGGACATCGGCAGCGTTGGCAATGAGTTGATCGAGATCGTCCTGAACGGAGATGAATCTTCCTGTGAGGGAGTCGGCACAGCCGGACGCCAGTTCCAGCACGAGTGCCGCTGGGCGCTCAGGAGGCACAGTAAAGCCTCCGTCGAAAAGTCGTTTAAACCATGGAAGCCACTTCTGACCCTCGCTGGAAGTTAGCGAATACTCAGTCATCGCAGTCCGGACCGTTCCGGGTGCGATCGCGAACGCGGCAATTCCGTGAGAACTGTTTTCCAACGCAAGGCATTCAGTGAAGCGGACCAACGCAGTTTTGCTACAGACGTAACTGCTGAAGTGGGTCATTGCCATCGCGCCCGCACCGCTGGAAACATTGATAATACGTCCGCGATGGCGGGAGATCATCCCGGGCAGCATGTGGCGAGTACAGATGATGGGGCCGAGCAGGTTGACTTCCATGCCGCGCCACCACTCCGTGACATCGCTCTCGGCAAAGGGAGCTAACGGTTTCGGGGTGCCGGCATTGTTTACGAGCAGATCGATGGGGCCGAGAGACTGTTCGATCGCGCGGATCGCGCTCTGGATGGCTTGGGAATCGGTTACATCGGCGGGATAGGCAGCGGCCCGGCCACCCTCTTGCTGGATGAGGCGAACCGTTTCTGACAGTTCCTCAGTGGATCGTGACAGAACAGCAACAGCCGCTCCGCCAGCGGCGAGCGTTTGGGCAATGGCTCGACCGATACCTCGGCCGCCACCGGTTACCAGCGCGACCTGTCCCTTCAGACGCGCCGATTTATCTGTTGTGTGTTCCTGCATGGATTGAACTCCGTGTTTCGCTGGCCTTTTGCTCCGCTCTTCTCTGACGCATTGTCTCGACGCGCTTGATCATGAATTGCAGGCGGTCGCGCCCCCACTTGGTGCGTGTGACGGCGGTTTCTACGTCTTTCCAGGCATTGGGATCGTTGAGTTTCTGGCGGAGCTCTTTGCGATAGGGATGAACTTTGGCGTAAATGATGAACAGCTCGCCGCTGAATCCGGGAGCTAGAAATAGGTGCTCGTTCAGGGCGCCGCTATTGACGAACGAGGACACCATGCCCCAGTATCCGGCGACCTGGCGGAGCCAATTGTTTTCCTGGGTGCCCATGGCCCAAACAACTTTCAGGAAATCGTCGGCGTTTTGCGGGAAGAATTCTCCGGCCCACCAGGCGCGGGCTTTGCGCATTTCGGCTTCGCGACGAAGATCGTAGAGTTGGACGATGAGTTGGGCGTCGGCTGCGGTTGGCTTCTTGGGCATTCCGTCCTCCGGGAAGGGAGGATTGTAATGCGAGATCTCCAGCGGAGCAATCTAGAGACATTGTTTTTAATGCCTCTTTCCGGGATCGACGGGCACTGCTTCCGGTTCGTAGAGACGTAGCAAGCTGCGTCTCTACGAAAGGACTTGTTATGCGTTTGTGCTGGCTGCCGCTTCCGGATTCGGTGGGGGTGGCGGGGCCGGACGTTCGTAGTCGCATTCCTTGTTGGGGCACGCGATCACCGGGCCGGCTTTCAGATTCTTTTCCACCAGGTACTCGCTGCCGCAGCTGGGGCACTTCTCGGCGATTGGCTTGTTGGCCGAGGTGAATTTGCACTTCGGATAATTGCTGCAGCCATAGAATGTGTTGCCTTTGCGTGCGCGCTTTTCTACCAGGTCGCCGTCTTTGCAGTCGGGGCATTTTACGCCGATGTAGTTCTGCTTGACGTATTTGCACTCGGGATATCCGCTGCAGGTGGTGAACTCGCCATAGCGGCCGTGGCGGATCATCATGTTGCGGCCGCACTTGGGGCAGAGTTCGTCGAGCGGAATGTCAGGAACTTTCTTGCCCTGATCGAGGCGGCGCGTGGTTTTGCAATCGGGATATCCGGTGCAGGCCATGAACTGACCAAAGCGTCCGCGCTTGAGGACCATGACACGGCCACAATTCTCGCAGTATTCCTCTGCAGCGCCCGTCTCCTGCATATCGGCAGAGTCAAGGTCGGGCAGGTTGATCGGATTTTCTTTCGTGAACGTGCAGGTATTCGGATCGTCCTTGTCGTAGGTGCTGCAGGCATAGAAGGATCCGTGCTTGCCCCACTTGATCACCAGCGGCGCGCCACACTTTTCACACTTCTCGTCGGTGGGTTTCTCCATCCGCTTGATGTTCTCCATATGCTTTTCGGCATATTTGAGATCCTTCTGGAATTTCTTGTAGAACTCCGACATGGCGTCTTGCCACTTTTCTTTGCCTTCTTCGATTTCGTCGAGTTCTTCTTCCAGGCGAGCGGTGTACTGCACGTCGAAAATGTCGCGGAAATTTTCGACCAGCAGATCGGTGACGACCAGGCCGATCTCCGTGGGGATGAACTTGCCGCCAATCTTCTGCACGTACTGGCGCTCCTGAATCGTGGAGAGAATCGCCGCGTAAGTGGACGGGCGGCCAATCCCGCGCTCTTCCAGTTCTTTGACGAGCGAGGCTTCGTTATAGCGCGGCGGAGGCTCGGTGAAATGCTGCTCGGGATTGAGTTCCTTTAACGTGAGCTTCTGACCGGCTTCGAGCGCAGGCAGCTTGTGCTTCAGTTCCTCGTCTTCCTCGTCCTTGCCTTCCTTCGACTCTTCGTAGACCTTGAGGAAACCATCGAATTTCAATACGGATCCAGTAACGCGGAACCAGTAAGCGTCATTGCCGTTCTTTGCATCGATGTCAACGGTCGTCTGGTCGAAAACTGCAGGATTAATTTGCGAGGCTACAAAGCGCTGCCAGATCAGCTTGTAGACCTTGAATTCATCTTCCTTTAAGTATTGTTTGACCTGGTCGGGATGGCGCATGGCCGACGTCGGACGAATGGCTTCGTGCGCGCCCTGGGCTTCCTTCTTCTCTTTAAATGTATTCGGATTTTCCGGCAGATAGTTCTGACCGTACTCTTTGCCCACGTACTCGCGCACTTCGGCAATCGCCTCGGGAGCAACGCGCGTGGAATCGGTACGCATGTAGGTGATGAGACCGATGGAGCCTTCTTCGCCGAGTTCCACGCCTTCGTAGAGACGCTGCGCGATCATCATCGTGCGTTTCACGCTGAAGCGCAGTTTTCTGGAGGCATCCTGCTGCAGTTTGCTGGTTGTGAACGGAGGCGCGGCATTGCGGCGGCGTTCTTTCTTGTCGACCGAGCGGACAAGCCAGTCAGCTTTTTCCAGAGCTACGCGGATCTTTTCCGCTTCTTCTCCGTTCGGGATTTCAATCTTCTCTTCGCCCTTGCCCAGAAACCGTGCGTCGAAAGCCGGCGGCTTGTTGGCGGCAAGGTGGGCGTCGATCGTCCAGAATTCCTTTTTCTCGAACGCCTTGATTTCGCGTTCGCGCTCCACGATCAGACGGAGGGCGACGGTCTGCACACGACCGGCGGAGAGACCTCGGCGGACTTTGTCCCACAGAAGCGGAGAGACCTGATATCCGACAAGACGGTCGAGCACGCGGCGGGCTTGTTGCGCGTCCACGAGATTTTGATCGATCGCGCGCGGATGTTCGAAGGCGGCCTGGACGGCTCGCTTGGTGATTTCGTTGAAGGTGACGCGCTGAATCCGCGGAGGCGGTTCGGGCCCGCCCTTCTTCGTCTTTTTTGCTGCCTTTTTCTTTTTGGAGCCGTTTTCGTCAAGTTCAATGGCCAGGTGTGCGGCAATGGCTTCGCCTTCGCGGTCCGGGTCAGGCGCAAGATAGATGTTGTCGGCGGAGGCAGCAAGCTTCTTCAGCTTGGCAACAACTTTTTCTTTGCCGGGGATGACGATGTAGTCGGTCTCGAAATCATTATTAATGTCGACCCCGAGCGTGCTCTTGGGCAGATCCTTGACATGCCCGAGCGAGGCTTCGACACTGAAGCCCTTTCCCAGATATTTCTGGATGGTCTTCGCCTTGGCTGGCGATTCGACAATGACTAAACCTTTTGACAATGGAACCTCTGTTTCTGTTTCGGTCGTTTTTTGAAGCTAGCACGAATGTCAAGGGGGGAACAAGTTACCGGCTGAAACCTATCAGCTATCAGCTCTCAGTTTTTTCAGGAGCGATCCGAGCATCCTCCTCACCTCAACGACCTGGTGTGAAAGTCGTTCATAATCAGCTGTATTCAACACGCCCAGGTCATGTGCAAGGAGGGCGTGGTATTCACGTTCACCCGTTGAGCCTACTGCAATCTGAAGGAATCGACCAAGTCTCGGTCGCCGTTCTTGCAGCATCCTTTTGCAATATTGGCCCCTGTTGAAGGTGCAGCCCTCCTCATTTGACTCGTTAATCGCTACAGTTCCTCCTTCGGGAGGCCTCTAGTTGAACGATAGGCATCAAGAATCATCAAACCAGCTTTCTGCCAGACCATCAAATTTCTAAAACTCTGCACTTGACTTCCTCCCTTTTACGGAAAGCTGAGCTGACAGCTAATCGCTTTCCAAAACGTTTTACAAAATTCTTTCCTGGCATTTGCCGCACTCTGCTGTTCAATTCCAACTCGAATCGGGCGGCGAAGATTTCCGAGGAAGACATTCCGGATTCCAGCTTCTCGATGAGTTCGTCGATGTGCGTAGCTTCGTCAGCCTTGAGCAGGCTCAAAAGGCGGCATTCGTGAGGAGGAAGCCCGTCGTCCGGAAATAGAGATGCGGATGCGAGGCGTTGGGATTCATGTGGGGGTAGGGGTCAGTGCAAGTCGTACTTCAGTCGGGAGATCTTCCACACACGTCTTCCCAGGTCGCGACCAGCTTGGCTCCCTGCTTGATCAGTGCGGTCGGTCCCCAGATTCTTGTTGGTGACTCTGCCCGGTTCAGCAAGAACGTCACGATTCTGCTCGAGTGCTAGGCGAGCCGTGATGCGCGTGCCGGAGTACTCGGCGGCTTCCACGACCAGCACTCCCACCGACATTCCGCTAAGAATGCGGTTGCGGATCGGGAAGTTCTGCGGTACGGCGAATATGCCCAGAGGAAATCCCTCTGCCCGTGTGCCCCCGTCTCCCTCACTGGAGGCGGGTAAAGGGCATCCTCCATTGCAACCACCGTGATGCCGGCATCTGCCGCGCGGGCTAATTCCTCGCGCGCGAGTTCAGCTGATTTTCCCGTCGCGAGGGACGGCGCGAAAACCGCTTGGATGTCGGTACTTTCAAGCTCCGTCGAAGACGCACGGGAACACGGCTTCCGCAGATCCGAAATGCTCGACGATTTTTCGTGCCCGCGTCGGACCGAGGCCGGAAGCCAGCGAAAGTGCGAGCGATTCGAGAATGTGGGTTATGGATGTGGAAGCAGCCGTTTCCGGCACAATAGTGAGCTCCGAGCGGACTATGAGTTTTGCTACAAAGGTGTATCAAGGTCAGGCGTCACAATCGTTTGTTAATATTGAGAAAGAGTTCCGTTTCGAAACTACGAATGCGACCTTTGCGGATTTCCGCTATCTCCTACCTCAACACGGCCCCGTTAATGTGGGATTTTGAGCATGCGGCCGGACGGGAGTTTGAGATCTCCTACACCGTACCGTCCTCGTGTGCGAAAGCTTTGGCCGATGGCACGGCCGACATCGGGATTATCCCGGCTGCGGCCTATGCGCAGGTCCCGGGATTGCAGGTGCTGCCCGAGGTGACGATCGCTTCGCGACGGGCGGTGAGATCGATCCTGTTGGTCAGCCAGATTCCAGTCGAGTTGGTGCGGACCGTTGCGCTGGATACATCCTCGATGACGTCGGTGGCGTTGACAAAGATACTGTTCGGGAAATGGCTGGGCGGCGGAAGAACATTCACGGCGATGGAGCCGGACATTGAGAAGATGTTGAATGAGTGCGACGCTGGATTGCTCATAGGCGATCCGGCATTAAGAGTTGATCGCCAGAAGTATCACACCGTGGATCTTGCGGAAGAATGGATTCGCTATACGGGGAAGCCGTTTGTGTTTGCGTTCTGGGCGGTCAGAGAGGCGGCGCTGCGCGAGGCGGATCCGGCACTCGATGTGGCCGCGGTGTTCCGTGATTCACGCGACCACGGACTGGAGCCAGAAAATCTGGAGACGATTTCGCGCGAGTGGGGTCCTAAGGTGGGATTGAGCGAGGACGAGGTGCGCATTTATCTGACCGAGAACATCCACTACCAGCTTGATTCCGGATGTCTGGATGGGTTGCGGCTTTTCTATCGGTACGCGGCCGAGGTTGGGGCCCTTCCCAAAGCTCCGGAGCTGCGCTTTGCGAACACGAATACCGTTGTGAGTTGACGAACGTTTCTTTCGCTCCTGCGGAGCTTGTCGATCGGTTTCGCCGGGATCCCTCGACTTGGACCGTGGGCTGCATTCGTTGGCGGCTTCGCGGCTACAATCCCAGATAGCGACATGAGTCTTTTTCAACCAATTCCGAACGCCGGGGGGACTGATTCCACTCGGCCTTTGGCCGACCGGATGCGCCCACGCACACTCGACGAGTATGTGGGGCAGGAACATCTCATCGCGCCGGGGAAGCCGTTGCGGGTTTCGATCGGGCGGGACGATGCTGGATCGATCATCTTCTGGGGACCGCCAGGGACGGGCAAGACTACGCTCGCCAAGATCATTGCCAACATGACGAAGGCGGATTTCATTGAATTCTCGGCCGTTTTGGCTGGGATCAAGGAGATCAAGCAGGTGATGGCCGATGCGGAACGCGCGCGGCAGTACGGAACGCGGACTATCCTGTTCATTGACGAGATTCATCGCTTCAACAAGGCACAGCAGGACGCCTTTCTCCCGCACGTGGAGAAGGGAAATATTCGTCTGATGGGGGCAACGACGGAGAATCCGTCGTTTGAGATCAACTCGGCGCTGCTTTCGCGGTGCCGGGTTTATGTGCTGAATCCGCTTACCGAAGAGCAGATTGTGCTGCTGCTGCGCCGGGCCTTGCAGGATCGCGAGCGCGGGTTGGGGGAGATGGATCTGACTGCGTCTGATGACGTGTTAAAGAAGATCGCCAGCTATACGAGCGGGGATGCTCGTAGTGCTTACAACGTGCTGGAGGTAGCGGCTGGATTGGCAAAATCCCCACTTCTGGCAAAAGAAGCCAGAAGTGGGGCACCCTCTTCCGGGGTGGGATCGACCGATGCCGGGGAGATCACTGACGAGATCGTTCGTGATGCGCTGCAACGGCGCATTTTGCTTTACGACAAGACCGGAGAAGAGCATTACAACCTGATTTCGGCGTTGCATAAGTCGGTGCGCAACAGTGATCCGGACGCGGCTTTGTACTGGTTGGGACGGATGCTCGAGGCAGGAGAGGATCCTCTTTATATAGCTCGGCGGGTGGTACGGATGGCCGTGGAGGACATCGGTCTGGCTGATCCCAATGCGCTATCGCTTTGCATGGCAGCCCGCGATGCGGTGGATTTCATCGGTATGCCGGAAGGTAATCTGGCGCTGGCTCAGGCTGTGGTCTACCTATCAGTCGCACCAAAATCGAACGCACTGTATACGGCGTATGGTTCCGTTACCGAAGATGTCGAGCGTACGGCGGCAGAAGCAGTGCCCTTGCATCTGCGCAATGCGCCAACCGGGTTTATGAAAGGGCTCGGGTATGGCAAGGGATATCAGTACGCGCACGATCTCGAATCGAAAGTCGCGAACATGGAATGCCTGCCCGAAAACCTGCGTGGGCGCGTGTATTATCAGCCTACAAATCAAGGAATCGAGAAGCGGATTCGTGAGCGGCTGCAGGAGATTAAACAGCGGCGCTCGCAGGCTGCTGGACCTCAGTCGCCGACGGCGGAGGATCGTAATATCGGCTCCGAGGAAGAGTGAGAAACACGATCAAGCTTCCCACCGCTAGTACTCCGACGATCAGAATGCTGCCTTCCGGTCCCGTCGTTCCGCCGCTGAGGACCGGGTTGCCCCGCGGATGTGTCGCCAGGAAGTGATGCTGCACCATAAGTCCGCTGTCGGCCACCCCGAAAAGAAATGACTGGCCCCAGTCCCAAGCTGCGTGCATTCCGATGCCCCACCATATCGAACCGGTGTGCCAGACGCCGTAACAGAAAAACATTCCTCCCGCGAAAACCGCGAGCAATCCGACCGGAGACTCGCCGGGATTGCTGGTGTGTCCCAGGTAGAAGACCACGGACATGATCACCGCGGCTGTCCAAAATCCCAACTCCGTACTGTATCGAGTCTTGAAAACTGCGCGATACAACGCCGCCAGCCCACGCGTCAGGGTGTAGAGGAGAAATCCGCGACTCAAAGACTCTTCGGACAGTCCCACGAGACAAAATGCCAGGAACCACAGAGCTCCATAACGCCAGACCTCAGTTCCAAAAATGAGACGATGCTCGATTACTAACAGGCCGCTCTTCCAAAGGGAGAACACCAGAAGCGAAATCAGAAACAGCCCCGAGCCCACGCCGGTCAGGAACAGCTTCACTCTGCGCCGCCCGCCATAACCGTACGATCTTGCACGGCGTTCAATCTTCGAAAGAATCCAGGTAGCAAACAGAGCGGCAAATGCCGAAACTGCCTCATAGATGAATCCAAAAGACAAAGAGATATCGGGAGCGGCCAACGTCGGCCGACTTATCAGATGCACCTTCTGGATAACGAAAGTTCCAATGGCAATGATAAGGGCGGAAATCAGGGCAAAAATTAGCACACTCCAGGCTGCCCGCAATCCCTCATTCCCGATGAAAACCCTGCGGAACTTGGAAGCTTGAGGCTTTGGAGCGTCGGGCGTCAGCAAACGGGGGTCGGAACTCACGCGTCCTCCTGGCGCTCACGCTATCACAACCCTGAGCTCTCACAACCTAAGACGCGCAAAAGAAAGAATCGTTACGGCTGTTCGTCACATCTACTGGGTAGTCATTCGTCTGATCAGTCTTCCCCCAAAAAGGACAGGTCCGTTATGGCTGCACAACCCAGTCTCACCGGCCATGAATTCACGCTGCAGCCTGTTCCCGCAGTGCCGGGCGACCTCGCAAAAGAGTTGCAGCGCGTCCAGAAGACGGCGCAGGCCATCACTTCCATTCTCGACCTTGATCAGCTGATTGAAAGCATCGTAAACGAAACCACACAGTGGTTCGGCTGCGTGGAAGCCAGCGTTTTCTTGCACGATGAGGCGCGCCATGAGATGGTGCTGGCGTCCGTGCGCGGCTGCACCATGCACGGCAAGGGACACCGTCTGAAAATCGGGCAGGAGGGCATGGTTGGCCACGTGGCTGCAACCGTCCGAATGCATTACGCGCCTGATGTTCGCAAGGACAAGTACTATATCTCGTGCGAGCATGGCACGCTATCCGAGGTCGCGATTCCACTCTGTGTGGGGGATCGGCTGGTCGGAGTGTTTACGGCGTCGCACCCGGAGCTCGACGGGTTCCCAAAGGCGCGGCTGAGGATTCTGCAGGCGCTTTGCGATCACATGGCGATCGCGATTCAGAACGCCCGGCGGTTCAAGTTGGAACGCGCAGAGCGGGCAGCGATGGATCGCGACGCGCAGGAAGCGCGAACGATTCAGCAGGCATTATTGCCAAAGAGTTCGCCCTATATTCCCGGCTTCGCGATATCTGGGCTAAGCGTGCCGGCGCGGGCGGTGGGCGGAGATTGGTACGACTTCATCCCCTTCCCGGACGGCCGCTGGGGAATCGTTCTGGCGGATGTGTCCGGAAAAGGCACTGCTGCGGCGCTGCTCATGTCGGCCACCCGGGGCATGCTGCGCTCGCTGGCCGAGGCTTGCTGCACGCCGGGCGAAGTGCTGACCCGATTGAACGAGTTGCTGGTCGACGACTTCCCTGCCGGGAAATTTGTGACCATGGTCTATGGTGTGCTCGATCCGGCGTCCCGCACACTTGTGTTTGCCAATGCGGGACATTTGCGGCCGCTCTTCATCGATAACCACGGCGAGCATTTTCTCGAGGTGGAGCGTGGCTTGCCGCTTGGGTTGGGATGCGGAGACTATTCCGACACAGTGATCGAACTTACGCCCGGATCAAAGCTGATTTTCTACAGCGATGGCATCACGGAAGCGGTCGACGGGAATGACGAAGAGTACGGTGCGTACCGCTTGGTGGAACACGCGGCCAAGCAGGGTACATCGGCGGTGACGCTTGTCGACGAGGTGCGGTCATTCGCGAATGGCAGCGGTGTTAGTGACGATGCCAGCGCTGTGTTCGTCAGTACCGCGGCTTAGAGGAGGGGGAGAGGTCGCCATCATCACAGGGGCAGCACTGCGCCACCCAAATTCAGGGTTGATTGGCGTCGCCTGCTTTAGCGGAACCGGGCGCGGTGTTCCTTCAGGATGCACCGGTCCATCAGCACGAAGATGTCTGCCTTGCGCGCTCTTTCTGCAGCTCGCTCGTTAATCACTTCTTCCTGCATCCAGACCACTGGCACCTTGCGCTGAATAGCCTGTTCGACGACTTCGCCCACATATTCCGAGCGCCGGAAGACATTGACAATGTCGATCTTCTCGGGAACTTCCAGCAGCGACCGATAAGCCTTCTCGCCCAGGCATTCCTCAATGTTCGGATTTACCGGGATAATGCGGTACCCATGGCTTTGCAGGTAGGCGGAAACGCCGTGACTGGGCCGGAGTGGGTTGCAGGAGAGTCCGACAACGGCAATCGTTTTCGAACGCTGCAGAACGTCGGTGATGGGATCGGGGTGTGGCGAGGCGGCCAAGATTCCTCCTGATTTACTTCTTGTTGGCTTCGTCCATTTTCTGCTTGTACATCTTGAGCGCTAGTTTGCGAATCGTCTCGGAGACTTCCTTGTTGTTCGAAATATTCTTCAGGTCCTGCGTGAGCAGATTTTTCATCAGCCCGAGGCTGATGTCGAGCGGAGCGCGCGGGTTCGCGACCAGGTTTCTTACGACGATGTAGTTCTTCATGAACCGGCGCTTCAGCGGAATCTGGCGGAGCACCGCTTCGAGCACATTCTTCTGACTGGCGAACTTCTCCACTTCGCCATCGGAAAGTTTCGGCGCTTCGAGCACTGCGAGTGCGACAACCTTGGTGCCGTCGCGGATCAGAATCGAACGCTCTTCTTTGTTCCCTTTTAGAGCCAATTGAATACGACCTTTGACGTCGAGGTGATTGATCTTCTGCAGGGTATTCTCGCGTTTGGAGTCCGCCGGCTTGGGGGCTGGTCTCGTGGGTGGTTTTGCGGCCGTGCTCCCGGCCGTCTGTGTGGGCGCTGGGGATGCAGGAACCGCGGCAGTTTCCCCCACGGGGCAATAATCTTGCCCCAACAACTCGACAACCCCGCCGATGGATTGAAAAGGCTTTTCCCCTTCGGCCGCGATATCGTGGGCATGATCTTTCATGTATGTGGCAACCGCCTCCTCGTCTTCGGGAGTGGATGCCGCGTCGTCGGTTTCGGCGACGGCAAGCGGAGCACTCGCGGTTTCGACGCCGGAGAACTGAGGACTGGCGCTGGCGGCGGGCTTGGCTTCAGGAACAGGAGCAACGCTGCTGGGCGGCGGCTGTTCCGCAGGCTTAGGCGGAAGCAATCCCAATTGTTCTTTCTTCAGGTAAGGATTCGATTTCAGAGAGTTGATGACGCCGGGAAATGACAGCGCGCGTGTGCTTTTGAGGATGATATCCAGCGTATCGCGCATTGCCGAAGTTGCCAGCTTGACGAGTTGTGACTCAGGAACCGACGGATTTTCGAGCAGCGTAGGCAGCAGTTTCGGGCGGACATTATCGGGAGAAATGAAATAATCGAGCACCTCGCGCGGGGTTTCAGGATCAGACGCCGCAGCCAGACAAGCCTTTTCGTCCCAGCCGGCAAGCGTCATCCGGGCCAGCTCCCCGAAGACCTTGTTATGACGCGCCAGATGGACCAGGATTTCGATGTTCTCAGCCGCGGAGACCTGCAGAGCACCACGGGCAGCGAACTGCATCATGTTGGAGGGCAGCTTGGATGCGCGGATTTGATCGATCATGCGCGCCATGAATCTATTCCTCGGGCAATGGATGGGGCGATGCGCATCCCATAAGCGACTCCAGTTCGCCCACTGCCCGGTCGAAGTCGCGAGTGATACGGTTGACCGTGCTGCGAAGAAATTCATCCCGCAACCTCCGATAGTACCAAAGAGTGCCTTCTCGTCCGCCGTGGAACCGTGACCAGACGGATTCGCCCACGATGCGATAGTCACTCAGAATGGAGCGGACATTGTTCAGTTTGTCGGCGGCCGAAACCAGGCGGGTATCGGCGTTTTCTCTGTTCAAGCGTCGGAGATAGCTCTCCTTGCGCTCGCGCCACGGTGGCTTGGGAATCTCGTAGGCGTCAGTGCAGCCATCGACGACTTCGGCCACGCGCTTGCCAAAGCGGCGCTGGACTTCTTTGAGCATCGGGGCACCGCCACAGTCTTCGACAACATCATGCAGCAGGGCGGCGATGGCGAGATCTTCATCACCTCCGGCTTCCAGGACCAGCGAGGCTACTCCCATAAGGTGGGCGATGTAGGGGATGGTCGAAGCTTTGCGGGTCTGGCCCGCATGACTTTGCGCGGCGAACTCGAAAGCCCTTAAGAAACGTGGCCCGAGTTTCACCGACGTTTTCGCAGTTTTGCGCGGAACGCCAATTTTACGTGGACCGGCCATGTCAGTCACAGTTCATTGCATTGCGAGCGAATCCCATGAGATCCGGAACCCAAGATCAGGGTAAGATCGCTCGCTGCGCTCGCGCGACGGACGAATGCGTCCGTCCAACACCTGCGGATCATTGCTTCTCTCCGCGGCGCGCCAGCAGGTAAGCGCGAATAAACGGCTGTACATCTCCGTCAAGGACACGATCGACGTCGCCCACTTCCGTCTTGGTTCGATGATCCTTCACCATGCGATAGGGCTGCAGTACGTACGAGCGAATCTGCGATCCGAAGTCGATATCGAGTTTGGAATCTTCAATCTTCTTCGTCTCGGCACGATTCTTCTCCATCTCGTATTCGTAAAGCTTCGAGCGCAACATGCTCATCGCGCGCTCGCGGTTCTTGTGCTGCGAGCGTTCGTTCTGGCAGTTCGCGACCAGCCCGGTGGGAATATGCGTGATGCGCACGGCGGAATCGGTCGTGTTGACGTGCTGACCTCCCTTACCACTCGACCGGTACGTATCGACGCGAATGTCTTCCGGCTTGATGACGATTTCAATGCTGTCGTCGATCTCCGGCGACACGAACACGCTGGCGAACGACGTATGGCGTCGCTTGGCCTGATCGAAAGGCGATATGCGGACAAGGCGATGCACACCGATCTCACTTTGTAGAAGTCCGAAGGCATACTCGCCATTCACCGCAAACGTCGCCGACTTCAGGCCGGCTTCTTCGCCCGGCTGGTAGTCGTAGAGAACGGTCTCAAAGTCTTGCCGCTCTGCCCATCGCAAGTACATGCGCAGAAGCATGTCGGCCCAGTCCTGCGACTCGGTGCCACCGGCCCCCGGGTGGATGGTCATAATGGCATTGCGGGGATCGTTTTCGCCGGAGAGCAGCGTCTCCGTCTCGAGTTTGTCGATGACGTCGCGGAGCGAGGAGATTTCCCGTTGCAGGTCAGCGTCGACGTTCTCGCCTTCTTTCGCGAGGTCGAAGTAGGCGTGGATGTCGTCGGTGCGGCGTGCCAGGTCGGCGTCGGTCGCAATCACGTGCTCCAGACGTTTCTTCTCCCGCATGACCTGCTGCGAGCGCTGGGGGTTGGACCAGAGATTGGGGTGGGAGGCTTCTTTTTCGATTTCAGCTAGCTGTGGACGGACTCTTCCGGCGTCAAAGATACTCCCGGAGATCGTGGGCTTTTTTGCTTAACTTTTCGTATTCCTGTTCGAGCTCAGTATTCATGAAGAAATGTCGGCCTTTTTGCGGTTTGCGATTGTGAAGCGTTCGACGAGCGCTCCAATAGAAATTATCGCACATGCGTATGCGAACCAGTCTCCGTGGCGTGTGTAGAACGTGGTGACCGAAGTGAGGGCGTAGGAGGCGACGAGCGCGGATCGTTCTTTGCGGGGGATATGGGCTGAGATGCGTCCCCAAGGATCGATGACGGCGGTCACACCGGTATCGGTTGCACTGAGCAACCAACGGTTGTTTTCGATCGCGCGCATTCGAGTTTGATTCAGATGCTGGGCGTAGGCGCCGCTGTCTCCATACCAGCCGTCGTTGGAAATGTTGACGAATACCTGCGCGCCGAGATTCGCAGACTGGCGGACTTCGTCGGGAAAGATCGACTCATAGCAGATGAAGACGCCGACGCGTTCACCTGCGGCATTGAGCGGGGCGCGCGAGTGGCCGTGTTCGAACTGTCCTACTTCTTTGGTCAGTCCACCGGCAAACGAAAAAAGGCTCGGGAAGGGGAGATATTCGCCGAACGGTACAAGATGAACCTTGTCGTAACGGGCTGCCCACTCCCCTTGCGGGCTGACTAGCGCAGCTGAGTTGAATATTGGGCTTTCATCATTCGGCGACGCAGCGTTGCTGCCGATCGTGCCGACTAGGACCCAGGCCTTCGCGTCGCGAGCCATAGCACTGAGCGTTTGTCGGAATCTCGCGTCGTTGGTGAAAAACGGCGCCGGGGATTCGGGCCAGACGACTAGATCAATTTTCGGTTCGTGTTTGCTGCCCGCAGCGGCCTTTGTCAGCTCGGTCAATTGCTGCAGCGTCTGCTGAAAATAGGCGGGAGTCCAGTTCGCCGAGACCGGAATGTTCTGCTGGACCAGAAGGGCAGCGCGATCTGTTTTCGCCGCCGGTGCGTCGACCAGCCGGCCTGCCTGCAATACGACCGCTGCGGCCAATGCAGCGGCGAACATCATCCCGCGCTTCGGGCGAAGGACAAGGAATGCCATCGCGAAGGCGACATTCACCAGAGCAATCTCAAAGGAGACGCCATACACGCCCGTCGAACTTGTGATTTGACTGAGCGCAACGTTATCCACCTGTGAGATACCCAGCAGGTTCCAGGGGAATCCGCTGATGCGCGTTCGCGCCAATTCGATTGCGACCCAGAGGAAGGGAGCAAGCACCAAGGCGCGGCGGTCATCGTTCGGACGCGCGAGCAGCGCCACCAGAAGCCCAAAAGCGCCGTGGTACAACCCCAGATAGCACGAGAAGAGCAACAAAACCAGCAGCGCCATGGGCGCATTCAGGCCGCCGTATTGGCGCATGGTGTCGTAGGTCCAATAGCAGGTGCCGGCGTACCAGACAATTCCACAGAGATAGCCGAGAAGGAATCCCTGCCACGGTGTAGCAGGCTGCAGACGAACTGATCCCTCAACTTGCAACTCGCCCAGGGGCTGCGTGCGCACGAGGGCAATGAGCAAGGGTGCGAGCGCCAGCCAGCCGAGGACGTAAGCCCCCGGCAACGGGAAGATCAGGATCTGAAAGATCGCCGAGAGCAGAGCCAGAATCCAGGCGCGGGAGTGGATTTTGCGCACGTGGGAAGAATAGCAAACCGACGCTATCGGTTCTCAGCTCTCAGCTTTCAGTGTCGGAAGAGCTAGTCTCGACCGCACGAACTCAACGATTTCCGAGGTGATATAGGGCGGAGGTGTTATGTGGAATGTTGGGCGGTTCGCTGCCGGCTTAAGAGATACCGACTCCCAGGCAGGCGCGCCGTTGCCCGTGTGGAGGATCAATGCATCGGCGCGGTCCAGGAACTGCCTTGCCGACGTTTTGAAGTCTTCCGTTGCGGGATTAAGAATCGTGAGGTAGAGATCTGGCCGCAGGAATTTCACTACGCTGTTGGATTCGATGATGACGTTGCGGGCATTCTCGAGGTGCTGGCGCAGGCGGGGCATGGCTTCGGCAAGTCTTCCCTGCTCGGTGCGAACCCAGAACACGCGCGTGGCTCCGGCAAGCAGAAAGCGAGAGGTGTCGGACTTGCCCGATTGGTTACGCTCTTCCGAGATCGCCCAGGAATGGTCGCCGGTTGCGCAATCGCACGGCTCCCCGTTAGCGGAGCATACTCCGTGACCGTACTGAGTAATCTTCACTGCGGTCCAATCGTACTCGCGAAGCGCGGCGATCAGACCCGCGACGACGCTGGTCTTGCCTACGCTTCGGGAATGGCCGCCGATGACTACCAACGACATGTGATCAGATTCCTCATGCTCGCAGGGATGAGGGCGGTACCTTCCGACCCAGCCGCCCGGTAACAGGCTATGTTGGATGCTTTCTTGCTAAGCGCGCCAGCGTTGCCAACTGCTTCAGATACTGGCGCAGCGGCTGGGCCGGTGTTCCCCAAAATGCGACGCCTTTGCCCCGCAAAATTTTATTTGGCAGCACCCCACCTTGTCCGCCAAGCATCACGCCCTCGCCAATCGTCGCATGTTCGCCGATGCCGACCTGACCTCCGAGCACTGCACCCTTTTCGATGACGATGCTGCCGGAAAGGCCGGTCTGCGCCGCGATGACTACATCTTCGCCGATATCGCAGTTGTGGCCAACGTGCACAAGGTTATCGATCTTCGCGCCGCGCCGAATTCTTGTTTCGTCCAGCGCGCCGCGATCGACCGTGGCATTGGCGCCAATCTCGACGTCGTCCTCGATCACCAAGCGCCCAACCTGGGGGAATTTTTCGTGATGACCTGTTTTGCGGTCGCGCACGTAGCCGAAGCCGTCACTCCCCAGGACCGCACCGGCGTGAACAATCACCCGATCCCCGAGGGTTGTGCCGGCATAAATTGTGACATTCGGGTACATCGCGCAATGGCTGCCGATCTTCACACCAGCCCCAATGACGGCCCCTTCACCAACGCGAGTGCCGTTATTGATTCGGGCGCTCTCACCGATGACGGCCCGGGCCCTCACTTGGACGCCGCTGCCAAGCATCGCCGAAGGATGAACCACAGCACTGGCATGAATATCAGGCCGTTCGCTGGGCGGAGGCTGGTCGCGTAGGAGTTCGGCGGCGCGAGCGAAGGCCAATTTGGGATGCGCGCTGACCAGCAGCGGGCGGTCTGCACGATGCGACGCGGCAAACTCTCCGGCGATGATCGCACCGGCCCGGGATCTCAGGGCGGCAGAAAAATGCTTTTCATCCTCGACGAAAACAAGGTCCGTGGGCAATGCGGAGTGGAGGCTGGACACGCCTTCGATTTCGATGGGATTGTCGCTGAGCAAACGAGCATCCACCGCGTCCGCGATTTCACGAAGCGATCGCTTCATGGCTTCAATGTATAGCAGCGGAACGGGAGAAGGAAGTGCGGAGCTATTCTGGCTTCCGGATGGCCAAGGCGGCGGCGGTGCTGGGAGTGCACGTGGTTGCGTTCTGGCAAAGCAGGTAATTCCCCTGTGCCGCATTGCAGCCCTTGACTCCAGTCCCTGGCGTCAAGGTCCAGGTGCCTATAACCACTCCGTTGCTCAGGGTGCCCGTGGTGGTTGTTGTCCCGTTGGAGTTGCCTGTCAGAGATCCGGGATTCAAGGTCAGCACACTGCCGTTGGTGGCGGAAGTGACTGTCAGGTTGAGAGTGCCGTTGACAGTGTTGGTTGAGCTCGTGCTGAAGTTGGCGTTGCCGGTTGCGTTCTCGGCGTCGGTTCCCGTCGCAAAACAGGCTCCCTGATTGAAGAAAGCCAAGCCTGTGATATCGAGAGGTCCGCTGTTGGTGACGGTAAAAGTTGTCACGAAGTTCAACAAGCTTGCCTGGTCGGTGCCGCCCGTGAGCAGGGCTTCCCAGTTACCCGTGGCCTGTGTGTCTGTCGTGTTCGAAGTGTTATTGGTGGCGCCGCAACCGCAAACCACGAGTTCTAGCGCCAGCAAGACCACCAGGGCAAGCTTCTTCATCCAGCATCCTTGAATTGCGATCACTACGAGAATAGAGAGATGCGGGTAGCGCCGTCAATGGATGGAAGGACGGCTTTCGGCTTGTGCCGGTCTTGTACAGCCGCCATGCCGTTTCCGGAAGCTGGAAAGCGGAAGCCGGAAGCCTTGCCTCTACATCTTTGTCATGGTGAAGGTGCCGTTTCCAGTACAGCCGCCGCTGCCGGTCAAAGTCCACGTGCCGGAGACTGTATTGCCGTTCGCAGTGCCATTGAGTGCGAGCGTGTTGCCAGACGGATCGCCTGACTGCACGTTCATGCCGAAGGCCCCATTCACATTTCCGTTGAAATTTCCACTCAGCGTGAATGAACCGGTCTCGGTTTCTCCGGAAACAAAACAAGGCGAGTTCGTGGTGAACTTGAAATTGGTCACGCTCAGCGAACCGTCGCTGTTCTCTTTCAATGAGGTTCCAAAGGCTAAAACCGTCGAATTACCACCGCTGATCAGTGACGCATTCCAGGTCCCGTTGATATTGGATGCATGGGAACTATTCGAACCGCAACCAATGAGTGCGAGCCCGATCAAGAGTACGAACACTATGCCGAACTGCTTCGTGAAAACATGTCCCCCGAGTTCATAGTCCGAAGGCCGCTGAAGGCTAGATGCGGAAAAACCTCGGGGCGGTGGCTTGTTTGCCGCAGAGTACATCGTGAGCAGTAGAAACCGGGCCGGGCCATTTTTGTTGTGCCGGAACATACCTGATTGACAATGCCGGACTCCTCAAAAAGGAAGCGCCGATGCCAACCGGAATGGACGCAGGAACGCGACCAGGATCATTGCGTCTCACATCGCTGCGAATTTAAGACCGAACCGTGGACGCGTCGCTGCAGAAGCGGTCGAATGCGGCCTTCAGGTCAGCGGCAATCGCGGGTGCTTCGCGCGATTCGATCTCACGCCGCGGCATCATGTAGACGATTTGCCCGTCACGCAGAAGCGCGATCGACGGGGAAGACGGGGGATGTCCGGTGAAGTAGCCGCGCGCCCGCTCCGTGGCCTCGGTATCCTGACCGGCGAACACGGAATATGAGCGATCCGGACGTGTGGCATGCTGCATCGCCATGCGGACGGCTGGCCGCATCCGTCCGGCAGCACAACCACAAATCGAATTCACTACTACCATCGTGATGCCGGGCGCTTTCACAGCGCTGTCGACCTGCTGCGCGGTGCGCAGTTCCTCGATGCCCAGGCGGGTCAGCTCTTCGCGCATGGGAACACACATGATTTCAGGATACATCGGCATTGCTCGTCTCTCCTGTTACGTTCATTTCATTTTACCGCGACAGCGGTGAGCGGCTTCACCTACGAAAGACAAACCGGTGTGTATAGTGTGGGTGAACCGATGGAACTGCAGGAAAACATTTCCCTGGCACCGCTGACAACCTTACGCGTCGGCGGCCGGGCGCGTTTCTTTGTCGGGGCGAAGTCAGTTGAGGATGTGGAAGGTGCCGTCCACCTGGCCGAGACCAGAGGTCTAGCGCTCTTCGTGCTCGGCGGCGGCAGCAACCTGGTAGTCGCCGACGAGGGTTGGCCAGGTTTAGTCCTCAAAATAGGCATCGCCGGGATCGATCCGGATTCCAGCGATCGCAACGGCAAGGCAATTTTCCATGTTGGGGCGGGTGAGTTGTGGGATCGGTTCGTCTCGAAAGCGGTTGCTGTCGGCTGCGCGGGAGTGGAGTGCCTGAGCGGGATACCCGGCAGTGTGGGCGGAACTCCCGTGCAGAATGTGGGCGCTTACGGGCAGGAGGTTTCGGAAACAATCGAGTCGGTGCAGGTGTTTGATCTCAAGGAGAAGCAGGTTCGCGAGCTTTGCAACGAGGCTTGCGGATTTTCCTATCGCTCGAGCATCTTCAACACGAGCGAGAGCGGACGGTTCATTATCATGCACGTGACCTATGCGCTCACACCCGGCGGCGAGCCATACGTTGAATACAACGACCTGAAACGCTATTTCGACGGACGCGACCGCTCTCCAAGTCTCGCGGAGGTCCGCGAAGCCGTTCGTCGCATTCGAGCGCGCAAGGGCATGCTGATCGTGGAAGGCGATCCCGACTGCCGGAGCGCTGGATCTTTCTTCAAGAATCCGGTGCTGACCGAAGAGCAATACGACGCGCTGCAGAAACGAGCCGCAGAAAAGAAACTCACGATTCCCAGCCATCCGGCGCTGGAGAAGAATCACAAGGTTTCGGCCGCATGGCTGGTCGAGCACTCCGGATTTTCGCGCGGTTATGCACTCGGGCGCGCGGGCATATCCAGCAAACATGCGTTAGCGATTGTGAATCGCGGGGGAGCAACAGCCGCCGAGGTGATCGCGTTGAAACAGCAGATTCAGCAACAAGTCGAGAGAATCTGGGGAGTGCGGCTGGAGACTGAGCCAGTGTTTGTCGGGGCCGGTGACCGGTGGCCAGTCGTCAATGGTCAGTGATCAGCGATCAGTACCTGTGGCTCTTCCAGATGCCTCAACCTCTCAACGTCAGAAACAATCCCCCACCGGACTGTCCTGACCATCCATCGCTGACCACTAGCCACTGACCACTGGCCACCCTGGTGAATTTCGCCGCTTCAGATTGCAAGCATCCCGCCTAGGATCGTTCTCCCTCCAGAAAATTTCCTGAACGAAATCATGCAAGGGGCGGTCTTCATGATTGAGGGCAGACGAGTGCTGGCCGGAGAGGCGATCCTGAGCGGAGCGGCGGCGGGTGAATGCGGCCGAGATCAGGCAATCGAAAGGCTGGTCCGGGAGCACTCGCGACTGGTGTATCGGATCGCGTACGCAGTGTTGCGACAGCACCACGACGCCGAGGACGCTGCGCAGGAAACGTTCGTTCGCGTCCTGCGTTACAGCTCGAGACTCGCGCTGGTGGAAAATCCGAAGACATGGCTGGCCCGGATCGCGTGGCGAGTCGCGGTCGACCGCAACAAACGTCGGGGCCACGATCCCGCGATTCCCCTCGATGATCCCCAGAAGCCCATTTCCGAGATCGCTTCTTCCGGGATGGGGGCGGACGCGACTCTGCAGCGTAGTCAGCTGGCGGCAGATATTGAAAAGCTCATCAGAGCTTTGCCGCAGAAATTACGCGCACCACTAGTCTTGTCCACGTTGCAGGAGATGACCCCGCGGGAGGTCGCGGCCGCGTTGGATCTCAAAGAGGCGGCGGTACGATCGCGGGTCTTCCGCGCACGACAGATTCTGAAGGAGAAGCTGCTGCAGCGAGGGCACGGGGTAACGTCATGAAGGACGACAACGAAAACTGGAGATCGCGCGACGAGTTGGATCGTGCGCTCGATGCGGTGCTCGCGAAGTGCGCGGCAGCGGAACCCCGAGTAGGGCTGGAGGACCGGATTCTGGCCAACTTGCGCACCGTAGAAGCGCGCGCTGCTGATCGCAAGTGGTGGAACTGGCGCATGGTGACAGCGCTGGTGGTTGTCCTTATCGTCGCAGTGGCTTTGGCGTGGCGATGGAACAAGCATCCTCCGATCGTGAAGCAACCGGCGGTACCGACATCGCCGGCCTCCGCTGAGGCTTTGCGTCATGAAAGCAAGTCAGGGACATCCGGTGAGAAAGCGATGCGACCGAAGGTGCCGCATGCGGTGAAGCACGCGGCTGTGGCCGTAAATGCCAAGCTCGATGTCTTTCCGTCGCCATTGCCCCTGAGCGAGCAGGAAAAGATTTTGGCCATTTATGTCTCACAGTATCCGGAGCACGCGGCGCTGCTGGCAGAGGCGCGCATGGAAGCGCTCCGGCAACAGGACGAAGAGCGCAGACGGATGATGGCCGCACAAGATTCGGGACAGTAAAGCTTTGTGAACCATCGAGGAGAACAAATTATGTTGAAGAAATTTGTGGGTGTGGGAGCGATGATCCTCAGCCTGACGCTTGGGCTAACGGTCATCCACGGGAAAGCTCAGGACGCTGCTCCTGCAAAAGCGGCGCCCGAGGCAATCGAACCCAGACATGCCTATCGGGTCGATTTCGTCTTGACCGAAATGGAGGATGGAAGAAAGATCAACTCTCGTCAATACGCGCTCAATCTGAATGCTGGTGAGAACGATCAACTCAAGGTCGGCACACGCGTCCCGGTTGAGGTCAAGCAAGGAGAGATTCAGTATCTGGACGTGGGAACGAACCTCTGGTGCCGGCTGCGGGATCGCAGCAATACCGAGCCCTCCGAACACGGTTTGCGTGAGCTATCCTGGCTGGGTAACGATGTCATGCTGAACGTGACGGCAGAAGTCAGCAGCTTTGCCGTACCTGATCAACAGGGCGCAAGTCCGCGGCCGGCGATCCGCCAGATGAAGGTCGAGGGCAGCACCATTGCGGTTGTGGGCAAACAGATGGTGGTCGGCATCGTGGACGACCCTAACTCCAAACGGCAGTATCAGCTTGAGGTCACCGTAACCAAGTTGAAGTAGGTCGGATTTGATTCAGCAGGAGTTTCAACACGAGCTCACAGGTGGATGAATCGTCCAGCAATTTTGCAGCACCATCGGGAAACGCAAGGTCCCTCGACTGCGTGCTCGGGAGACAAGTGATTCGAGAGAGATACAAAAGCGTCGCCCCGGTCCGTCACCTGCTTTGTCGGCTGGGACCCCGTCGAGGGGAGGTTCCACGGTCCGGCCTTGCGACGCTTCCCTTCACTTATCGGCAAGTTTTGCCGCTTGCTTGAATATCTTCACGAACATCTCGCGCGTAAGCTTGCCGGTGGCCGTGTTCTGATTTGAAGGATGGTATGACGCCAGTAACACCGTACCCTCCGGCATTTCGTAGTGCGCGCCGTGCTTGAAAAGATAGGGCTTGCGGCTGGGCAGCAGGCCGCGGCGCTTCAGGCTGTTCAGATAAGCATCGAACCCGATTTTTCCCAGCGCTACTACCACTTTCACCTTCCCCAGTCCGGCAATTTCGCGGTCGAGGAAAATGGAACACTCGGCCAGTTCCTGCGGCAGTGGCTTATTGTCAGGAGGAGCGCAGCGCACGGCGGCGGTGATGTAGAGATCTTTGAGTTGCAGGCCGTCATTGCGATCGATCGCGGTCGGTTGGTTGGCAAAACCTGCTTCGTAGAGCACGGGATACATGAAGTTCCCAGAAGCATCACCCGTGAACGGCCGGCCCGTGCGATTCGAACCGTGCGCGCCCGGAGCAAGTCCCATGATCAGTACACGCGCATTGGGATCGCCGAAGCCGGGAACGGGCTTGCCCCAGTAGTCCCAGTCGCGATAGGCGCGCCGCTTTTCGCGCGCGACTTGTTGGCGATATTCCACCAGGCGGGGACAACGCGTGCAGCCGATGATTTCTTGATTCAGAACGGTCAGCCAGGACACTGGTCCGATTACAACACATTTCCCCGGAGTACCACAGCTCGTAAGCCGGAATTTTTAGGGCTGACAACGGCGGCCAGAAGTGGCCCCCATTTTAGGGAAACGATCGACGACCGGCCGCTGTTATCTGGGAAAAACCGCGTGATTCCAGGCGCAGAAAGTCTGGCCCTCGCATTGGGGATCATCGCAGCGCGCGGGTTCGCCGAGCCATCCCTGCTGCAGAAGTTTGGCGCGAAGTTCCCCGACCGAGGCGCGCTCGTCAATTTCAATGTAACTCAGAAAGCAGAATCGCTTGCAGACGGGACAGGTCGTGCCGAATTTACGGGTCGCCAAGGTCATATGGTTTGCGCCAGAGCAGGGGGGAGTGAATCGTGCCGGAATTATATCCTCCCGCTGAGAGCTTCTGCTAGACTTGCCGCGCTATAACAAACCCGCAGTCGCGTTTGCTGCTGATAAGCCACTCCCCGAGAAAGGATTGCGTCAAGCAAGCAATGAGCATGAACCGGCGACGATTCCTGATTGCAGCAGGGGCAAGCCTTGCTTGCGGCCCAACGCTGCTGCGGGCGCATGGAAATCAAAGCGGGAGCCGGGAAAAATTCTCGTTGTCCAATCTCCCACTTCTATTCGGCACGGACTATTACCCCGATCAGACGCCGGAATCCTTGTGGCCGGAAGATGCTGCCGCGATGGCGAAGATGGGAATCACGAATGTGCGCATCGCGGAATTTGCATGGGCGCTAATGGAGCAAGCGGAAGGCAAGTTTGAATTTGCGTGGCTGCAGCGCTCCGTCAAGTTGCTGAATGACTACAAGATCGCAGTGATCCTGGGAACGCCCTCCGCTGCGCCGCCGCCGTGGTTAACACAGAAGTATCCCGAGGTCTTGATGGTGAATGATCATGGTCAAACGCTCGTTCCCGGCGCCCGGCGGTTCACTTGTCCTACGAACAGGACCTATCGGCGTTTGGCCGGACGCGTTACGAGCGAGATGGCCCGGACGTTCGCATCGACCCCAGGAGTGATTGGATGGCAGATCGATAACGAATTCACGCTGGGAGAGTCAGCACGGTGCTATTGCCGATACTGCCGCGAGGGCTTTCAACAGTGGTTGCGGGAGAAATACAGCACGCTCGCTGCTTTGAATCAGGCGTGGGGAACGGTTTTCTGGAGCCAGACGTATAGCGATTTCGCGCAGATTCCGGTGCCACTGCCGTCGGGGGCGCCGCCGAATCCCGGCCTGGTGCTCGATTACCACCGTTACCAGAGTCTTGCAAACGTCACATTTCTCGAAGAGCAACTCGCGATTCTGCGGCAGCTTTGTCCCACGCACTTCGTAACGACAAACAACGTTGCCGGACTCGTCGACACGATCGTGCTGCAGGATCTCTGCCGCGGGCTGGATTTCTTTTCCGCGGACAATTATCCAGGATTTGCGGCCATGTTCATGGCTTCCGAATCTGGCAGCGCGGCCTCTGCGGAGACCATGGCACCGGTGATCGCGTTTACTCACGATGCGGCGCGGGCGGTGAAAGATGGGCCCTTCCTGATCATGGAAGAGCAAAGCGGGAAAGCTGGGCAGCCCTTCTTTTCTCCGCAGCCTGAGCCCGGACAAGTTCGCTTGTGGACTTATCAGGCGATCGCGCATGGGGCCATGGGCATCAACTACTTTCGGTGGGATACGGCGACGTTTGGAGCCGAACAGTACTGGCACGGCTTGCTCAATCACGATCGCTCCCAGAGTCCCGCGTTCGACGAGGCTCAGCGCACGATCGCCGAATTGAAGTCATTGGGCAGCGACCTGCTGCATTCCGAATATGTGGCAGAGTTGGCGCTGGTGGTTGATCCGGTTTCGGACTGGGCGCTCACGGTACAGCCGGGGCAGGCGAAACTGAAATATGCATCAGAGATTCTACCCTGGTATGGGTCGATCGCGTCCTCGCATGCGGGGGTGGACATTGTCGATGCGACCAAAGATCTATCGCGGTACAAGGTCGTGTTCGCTCCTGTGATGTACGTCGTCTCGAAGGCGCAGGCGGAGCAGATCCGAAATTTCGTTCAAAACGGTGGAACATTCATCGCCGGCTTTCGTCTGGGAGTCAAAGACGAGCACAGCCGCATCGTCCAAAGTCGGTTACCGGGCCTGCTGCGGGATGTCATGGGAGTGACGCTGCTGGATTATCAGCCGATCTACTCCGCGAAGCAGGGTGTGAAGTTCAAAGGAACACTCGCCGGAGCTGACGCCGGGTGTCGGATATGGGCCGACATCGTTGATCCAGGACAGGCCGAGATTTTGGCGAACTACACCGAGGGCGGGTACGCAGGCAACGCTGCCATCACTGCGCATGGCTTCGGAAAGGGCAAGGCCATTTACCTGGGCCCTCACCTGGAACCGCCTGATCTGGCTCGCGTACTGCTTACACTCACATCCGCCACCGTAAGAGGGCCATTTCAGACGCCGACGGGAGTTGAGGTGACGAGGCGCACTGTGGGGAAGCGCACGGTCACGTTTTTGCTGAATCACACCAATAAACCACAGTCCATCCCGGTTGGCGGAACCGGCAAAGAGCTGGTTACCAGATCTGCCTACTCGGGTGCTGTTTCACTTGAGCCATACGGAGTTTGCGTTCTGCAGTCGGATTGATTCTCGTGTTGCCGGTCTAAGGCGCCGAAAAAGATCGTCGCTCGGTCTTTTCGGTCTGTTGCTACAATGCATGTAATCGTTTCACCCTGCCGCCCAGTTCTGGCCGATGCGGCGAGAGTTCGAACTCGGGATCGAGCTCTTGAATCAGAGAAGGGGTATTCGCATTGCAAGAAGCGATCCTTCGCGTCCTAATCGTCGAAGACTACGAGCCCATGCGGCGGTACATCGCATCCAAAGTCCAGGGACAACCGCATTTACGGATTGTCGGAGAGGTAGCAGACGGTACCGATGCCGTTCGAAAGGCGGAGGAACTACAACCGGACCTTATCCTGATGGATGTCGGCCTCCCTACGATCGATGGGATCGAAGCGACCCGCCGCATCCGAATGGTTTCTCCGAAATCCAAAATCCTTTTCGTGACTGAAAATCGCTCGCTGGATATTGCCGAAGAAGCACTGCGCAGCGGAGGACTTGGTTACGTTCTGAAATCTGATGCTGGGAAGGACCTGTTACCAGCAATCGATGCAGTCCTTCGAGGCAAGCGGTTTCTCAGCACCGGCCTCACGGGTCACCTGCTTGCCGCAACGAGCTTGGCTGCTGCTCAGAGCATGCAGCTATCCTGGCTGCTCATGTTTATTTTCGGTGTAGGCTAAGAGATTCGAGGAAGGATCTGGCGGTGTGAGCATCAGTTCCTGCTAGGCGGCTGACTCGAACGGAAGATGGACCTCGATGCGGGTCCCCTCCATTTGCTTCGACTGGATTGAGATTCTTCCATTCACCAATCGAACCCGTTCCCGCATGCTTGTGAGACCGAGGCCCTTGCCTCTCTCCGCTTCCTCGGTGTCGAAACCCGTGCCAGAGTCACTGATGATCAAATGAATTTCGTTGGAGCCTTCAAGGAGCCGGACTTCCGCTCGTCTCACACCGCTATATTTCATCGAGTTGAACAGAGCTTCCTGTGTAACTCGAAGAAGGGTAAGCCCAAGTTCGACGGGCACAGTTCTGGACACGTCACCTGTGAAGTCAATCGTCATTCCGTACCGCTCGGCAAATTCCCGGCACCAACTTCTTATGCCTCGCACGACGCCAAGGTACTCCAGTTTTGAGGAGTGCAAATCGTGTGATAAGGCCTGCACATCGTTTGAGATCTCTTTCATTCGTCCTTGAAACTCGTCCAAATGCTTTTTTAGCTCAACGGGATTCTCTTGCAGGTCTCCAATTTCGACGGAAAGCAGTGCGATCCTCTGGTTGATGTCATCGTGAAGTTCTCTCCCGATCCGGGCGCGCTCCTTCTCCTGAGCGTCGATCAGCTTACGGGTCATATTTGAAAGATCAAGTTCCATCTGCTTACGCCGTGTGATGTCTTCCGCCAGAATGAGGATTCCTCCGATGGAGCCATCGGCTGTTTTCCACGGACGAACTTCCCACCGAACCCACATGGCTCTGCCAGGGCGGTCCCAATGGTCTTCTTCTGCTCTGAGCGTCTCTCCTTGCAGAGCACGCCGATGTATTTCTTTCCAACGTTCGGAAACCTCGGGGAAAATCTCGTAATACGAACGTCCCAGCACCTGTGAACTATCGATCAAGTAGTCTGAGCACCAGCGATCGCTCACCTGCAAATAGCGCATCTCGCGATCGAGCATCACTACTCCAGTGGGTACGTTCTTGACAAAGATTTTCAGTAGTTCCTCGCTTGACTGCAGCAAGTCGGTCTGCGCTTCGAGCGTGCGGTTCAGGGCAGAGAGTTCTTCCTCGGCGTGCTTGCGTTCACTGATATCTTTGTTGACACCGATCATGCGGAAGGCCTCACCGGAGGCATCCATAAAAACCTGCCACGATCCGGAAATCCAGTGAACGCTTCCGTCAGGCCACACGACCCGCCATTCTGCGCTCGTCGGAAGTCCGGTTTTCATGGCTTGATTGCTTAAGCTCATGACGCGTTCTCGATCGTCTGGGTGAATGAGCTTCTCGAAAAATGCGGTCGTAGTGCCAGCAAAGGCACCGGGCGGCAAACCATACATGGGTTCGAGTTCGGTGGACGAGGTAACAGCGCCGGAGCGCATATCGCGCTCAAAGTTTCCAAGGCTGGCGGCCTGCTGTGCGAGACGCAGACGTTCCTCGCTGGCCTGCAGGATTTCTTGATTTTGCAGAGCCAACTCCATAGCCAGCTGCTCACGGATGCTTTCCGCGCGTTCCCGTTGGGCGCGGTCCCGTTCCGCATAGAGCGCGGCAAACGTTAGTCCGGTGAGCGGCAAGATGGTGAAGAACACATCCAGTTGAATGCCGTTAGCGAACGGGGTGCCGGCTAAAAATGATCCCGATCCCAACGCGGTCTCCACAGTTGCGATTGTGGCGACAATGAAAATGGAGAGAGCGACGACGCTTACGCCGAAACGAACGGCCGCCCAGATGATCACTGGCAGGATAACGAAGGCCACCATTCTGACTGGAACGACCGGCAGGTCGCCAAATACAACTGTGCAACATGCAACGAGGATGCCCAAGAGACAAAAGAATTCTGCGAGTCGTCGCCAGCCGCGAATGCGAAAAACTTCGGGAAGGGTCAGCATCAAGGGGGTGACTAGAAGCGCGCCCGTGCTGTCGCCCAGCCAATAGATCAGCCAGGCAGAGCCTAATCCGGAATAGGCCTGCACGTGGCTCGCGCGCAGGACGAACGTTCCAATGGACGCGCTCACGATCGCACTGCCGAGTCCGCCCAGGAATACCAGGGCGAGCGCATCGCGGAGACGCGCGATAGAGACGTTAAAATTGCCAATCACGCGAAGAAGAAACAGGCCCGTCAAAGCGGCAAGGGTTGTACCAGCAGCCTGGCCGAGGGCCGTCCAATACGACTCGGGACTAGCGAAGGCAATTACAAACGCGGCTGAAGCGACTGCCGGCCAGATCCGGTATCCATACAGCAAAAATGCGCCGAGTGCCACACCATAAGCAGGCCAGACGGGCCCAAGATTGCTGCTTCGGATATTCGTGGTCGCCTGGCCCAGTTTCCCAGCAACGAAGTACGTGACAAAGACGATGGCGAACTGCAGCAAGTACTCTGCAGACAGGGATAGCAGCATCGTCCTGGTTGCGGGAGCAGCCTCCGGCCGAACGTCGGAACTTTTTGCTACGTGGATCGAACCCGTGGAAATTGTAAAGACCTCGAGGAGATGTGATCACCGCACAACGTTGGACAAAGTTATACGCGCACGCGGGAGTAGTCGCAAGGCTGGGCTAGCGCGATAACGTTGGGGTTTTTAGAACGCAGAGCGCGATCATCTGCAATTTGAAGTCAGCTCGGGTTTCTCCAGCCTCCCAGGTCCTTCGCTAGCACGTCGGTTTCTGGAGGACCCCATGAACCTGGCTCATAGAAATACAAAGGCAGGGAGCTATCAAGAGTATTCTCGACGACCTCCCAGGAAACTTCCACCGCATCCTCGCGCACAAACAACAGTGCGTCCCCATTCATGGCGTCGGTCAATAAGCGCTCATAAGCTTCCACCTCGTCGCCCGGCGTGTTTTTCACGGCGCTCAATTCTGTCGCCATCGCAGTCATTTTTTTGCCAGGGCGCTTGACGCGTACCCCGGCTGCGATGGACAGGTCAGGACCGAGTGTAAAACGAAAATAATTTTGATCACCGGTGGGAACTCGGCCGAGAGGAGGACGCTTGAGCCTTATGAGGACTTCGGTTGCTGTTGTGTTCAAGCATTTTCCCGCGCGAATCAGGAACGGCACTCCGGCCCAACGCCAGGAGTCAACCTCAAATCGAATGGCCGCGAATGTTTCTGTGCGAGAGGACGCAGCCACTCCCGGTTCGTTTCGATAGGTGAGAAATTGTCCTCGCACCAAGAGCTCGGGTTTTACGGGCGGTATATTGCGAAATACCTTTACCTGCTCGTCCCTTACCGACTCCGGGTACATCGACGTCGGAGGTTCCATTGCAATCAGTGCAACGACTTGGAGCAAGTGGTTTTGAATGACGTCGCGAATGGCGCCGGCTTCTTCGTAGAACTTTCCCCGCCCCGCTACGCCGAAGCTTTCGGCCATGGTGATTTGCACGCTTTCAATGTAATTGCGGTTCCAGATTGGTTCGAAATAAGTATTAGCGAAGCGAAAAAAAAGCAGGTTCGCGACCGCTTCTTTTCCGAGATAGTGATCGATTCTGAAAATATCAGGTTCGGGAAATACTGCGTGGACAACCTGATTCAACTTTTTTGCGGAATCGGTATCGCGTCCAAACGGCTTTTCAACAATAATTCGCGCATCGCAGGAGCACCGTGATTTCTGAAGTTGCTCAATCACCACCGCGAACATGCTTGGAGGAATCGCCAGATAGTGAATCGGCGCCGACGCATTCCCTAGTTGTGCGCGAAGTTTCGCGAACATGGAAGGATCAGAATAGTCGCCATCAAGGTAGTGAAGTTGCTTGGCCAGTTGAGAGAATACCGCCGGGTCAACTCCACCGCCGTGCTCCTGAATGCTGTCATGGGCGCGCTGGCGCAACTGCTCGAGAGTCCATCCTGACTTGGCGATTCCGATCACGGGACACTGGAGGGTTCCGTGTCGCGCCATATTGTGCAGGGCGGGAAAAATCTTCTTATAGGCCAGATCTCCGGTGGCCCCAAAGAAGACGAATGCGTCGGATCTCTTTGTGTCTGCAGAATGCTTCACTTCCCAGGGATTCTCTGTCGCAACTGAGTAAGTCATGCTTGTAAACCTGCCTGTTTGGAACGGATTCGGAATCGTTGTCACAACCAGCCGGTCGATACCCACACGACAAGGTAACGCCAGGCGCATGACTGCGAGACTGTCTCGATTGACAGTGGCAATGGCCCCGGACAGAGGCTGCCGAGCACCTTCAAGCTGAAACATTTTCGTGGGCCTCAAGCCGGACGTCAGCGGGTAGGTCGGGAAGAAGTGATTCTCCGAGCGATGCCGATCGCATGCCCAATTGCCCCATACAAACCAAAGTCGGGCTGGTATGGGCCACCCGCGCTCAATCCTGTCTGCCCGGTCTTCTTAACCCTATCTCCTTGACCCGTGCGGGCGCCACTGCTATACATCTGCCGCGGCCGAAAGGACTGTTCATGCCGAGAATTGCCCGTGTTGTCGTCGTTTTATTGATCGTGGTCGCCGGCGCCCGTGCGGCCGATAAGAAAGCGCCCGCCGAGCCTGCCAGCCCTCGCTTTGAGATCTCCTTTCCCAAAGAGATGAGTACCAGGCCGCTCGATGGGCGTGTGCTGCTGGTGATCTCGAACAACAACAACCCTGAGCCGCGGTTTCAGGTCAGCTTCACGACCGCGAAATCGCAACAAGTGTTTGGCGTTGATGTTGATGCTCTGGCGCCGGGGACTCCAGCGGTGGTGGACGCTTCTACTCTCGGATATCCCGCCGAGAGCCTGAATGCCGTGACTGCTGGCGACTACTGGGTGCAGGCGGTATTGAACATTTACGAGACGTTCCATCTCGCCGACGGGCGCACGCTCAAACTGCCTCCCGACAAGGGCGAGGGGCAGCATTGGCAGACGAAGCCGGGGAATCTGTATAGCAAGCCGCAGAAGTTGCATCTTGATCCCAAGGCCGGACAGACCATCCGCATCTCGCTTGACGGCCGGATTCCATCGCTCGAAGAGCAGGATAAAGCCGCGGCCGCTGCTGCAGGCGGTACGTGGTCTCCTGACGAACATGCCGACAACAGGTGGGTGAAGCACATTCGCATACAGAGCGACCTGCTGAGCAGGTTCTGGGGACGCCCGACTTATCTCGGCGCAGTCATTATTATCCCCGATGGCTGGGACGAGCATCCCGAGGCGCACTATCCGGTGATTGTTGAACAGGATCACTTCGCGCGCGATCTGCCGGGACTTCTCGCGTTCCGCACGACCCCGCCCGGAGACAACCTGACGGGTGGAGAATTGGAGCACGCAAAACGCGCGTACAAACTCTATCAGGATTGGACGGCGGGACGGTTGCCCCGAGTGATCGTGATTTCGATTCAGCACGCGACGCCGTATTTCGACGATTCCTACGCGGTGAATTCCGCGAACGTCGGTCCGTACGGCGACGCCATCACGCAGGAATTAATTCCCTACATTGAGAAGCAATTCCGCGGGATCGGGCAGGGATGGGCTCGCGCCGTCTACGGCGGCTCGACCGGCGGCTGGGAGAGCCTGGGATCGCAGGTGTTATACCCGGACTTCTACAACGGTGCGTGGGTGTTCTGCCCGGACGTTGTCGATTTCCGCGCGTATATGACGATGAATCTCTACGACGACAAGAACGCGTTCTGGATTGAGGGCCTGTTCGGCAACGTGCCGCGGCCGTCGGTGCGGCAGCCGGATGGATTGATTCTTGCAACCATGGAGCAGATGAACCGCTACGAGCTGGTGCAAGGAACGCACAGCCGGTCGGGCGAACAACTCGACACGTGGCAGGCCGTGTTCAGTTCGGTGGGAGAAGATGGGTATCCGAAACCTGTATTCGATAAGCGGACCGGCGTGATCGATCACGAAGTCGCGAAGTATTGGAAGGAGCACTACGACCTGAGTGCGATCATGAAACGCGACTGGAAAACGCTGGGGCCGAAGCTCGCAGGCAAGCTGCACTTATATGTCGGCGAGGCGGACACGTTTTATCTCGACCGTGCCGTGCATCTGCTGAAGGATTTCATGGACACGACAACGGACCCTTATTATCGCGGCAGCTTCGATTTCGGCGTTCGCAAGCCGCATTGCTATGCAGGTGATATCGATCCGGCGGCCGGCATCAATCAGCACTACTGGCCAGAGATGGTCAAACACATGGAAGAGACTGCGCCTCCGGTAGCAGATGTGAAGAGTTGGAAGTATTGAAGATAGCGTCGGCCAGTTAATAGACGCGCCCGGCATCCCCATTTCTACGCGTCCGATCATCGACAGCAGCACGTCCCAAAATCAAAATCCACTCGTCTACCCTGCGCGCGCACGGAGGCGGATTTTTCGACGCTCCCTTCCTTCCCCCTTCCCGTGTTTGACCTCCTTCTCCTCTGTTACACTCAAAGATTAACGGCGTGTGAATGGGGCATCGGCAACGGTCACAGGCCCGTCGCAAGTGGGGCACCCTTGTGCTTTTGGAAATCATCCATCGCCGGTGAAGGAAATTGTGAGTCCTACAGAAACGATTGACGCTCAGAACTCCGGGGTGAAACGCGAAATTTCGGTGGAAGTCCCGGCCGAGGAAGTCGCCCGCGAGACCGAAACTCTCATCGCAAAATATCAGAAGGTGGCACGGCTGCCTGGCTTCCGGGCGGGGCATGTGCCGGCTTCGATCATCCGGCAGCGCTTCAAGGAAGATCTGAAGAGCGATGTAGTTGAAGCGCTTGTGCCGAAATACTTCCGCAAGGAAACCGAGAAGCTTGGCGTGGTTCCCGTCTCGCAGCCGCGAGTGACGGATCTGCACATTCATGAGGGGGAGCCGCTTCGGTTCAAGGCTTCGTTCGAGATCATGCCCGAGATCAAGGTCGAGGGATATAAAGAACTCCGGGCCGAGCATCCGCAGATCGAAGTCAAAGACGAGGAAGTCGAAGAGTCGTTGAATGGCATCCGGGAACAGCATGCGACTTTTACGACCATCGAGGGCAGCCCGCTGGGTGAAGGGGACTTTGCCCAGGCTTCCATGGACGGGCGTCCCAGGGATGTGGACGACAAGACCAAGCCGGTCCACATGGATGAGGTGCTGATCGAGATCGGCGGGAAGAATACGGTGCCGGAGTTCTCGGCGAATTTGCGTGGAGCGGGCGCCGGCGATACGCGCGAGTTCGAAGTTGTCTATCCGGAAGATACGAACGATAAGCGACTTGCGGGGAAAACTTTCATCTATACAGTGAAGGTTCATGCGGTCAAGCAGAAGAACCTGCCCGAGCTCAACGACGAGTTCGCCAAGGAACTGGGTGAGTTCACTTCGCTGGACCAGGTGCGCAAGCAGATTCGGGAGAACATGCTGGCGGAGCGGCAACACAATGCCGAGCGGGAAGCAAAAGATAAGCTGGTTACGGAGCTGGTGCGGCGGAATGATTTCGAAGTTCCCGAATCGCTGGTAGACCGGCAGATCGATCTGCGTCTGGAGCGCGGTCTGCGTGCGCTAGCGGCGCAGGGCATGAAGATGGAAGACATGAAGAAGATGGATCTGCCGCGGTTGCGGGTGGGGCAGAGAGATCAGGCGGTACAAGATGTGAAGTCGTCGTTGTTACTGGATCGCATCGCGGAGCTGGAGCAAATCGAGGTCAGCGATGAGGAGTTGAATAAGGAACTCGAAGCGCTGGCATTGCAGTCCAAACAGTCTCGGGAAGCGGTCCGCACTCGTTTGACACAGGATGGGGGCCTCGATAGAATCCGGAACAGAATCCGCAGCGAAAAGACCCTCGAATTTCTGTATCATCAGTCTGCGTAGTCCAGATGCGCAGGCCTTATCGAATCCTCCTAATCCAGCAAGGTGGCAGGTTGGGGCGGAGTGTGGCAGGTGAACGTGAACAATAACAATCAAGATCGTAATGACAAGACCCCTCACATGATGCTGGTTCCAATGGTCATCGAGCAGACCGGGCGAGGCGAGCGCGCCTATGACATTTATTCCCGGCTGCTGCGCGACAATATTATCTTCATCGGCACGCCGATTGATGACAACATTGCCAATCTTGTGATCGCCCAGATGTTGTTTCTGGCTCAGGAAGATCCGGAGAAAGACATACAGCTTTACATCAACTCTCCAGGTGGCTCGATCACGGCCGGCATGGCGATTTACGACACCATGCAGTACGTCAAGAACGACGTGATGACTCTGTGTGTGGGCCAGGCGGCATCTATGGCGGCGTTACTTTTGGCATCGGGCGAGCCCAAAAAGAGATTGGCACTGCCGAATTCACGGATTCTAATACATCAGCCCTCCATGGGAGGGTTGTCCGGCCAAGCAACGGATATTGATATTCATGCGCGCGAGATTTTGCGTATGCGTGAGATCACAAACCAGCTGCTTTCGAAGCACAGCGGGCAAAAGCTGGACAAAGTAGAGAAGGACGTTGAGCGCGACTTCATTATGAATGCCCAACAATCTAAGGAATACGGAATCATAGACGATATCATTTACAAGACCGGCAAGGCTGTATGATCAGCCATCGCGCCTGAGCGGATTTGGGGAATTTAACAGGCGCTGTAATGGCAGGCGGGCGTTTGTAAACTGCGTTGATCCTGTCGTGGCAACCGGTGAAGGAGTAGAGCCGAGTGAAAAACAAGTCAGGAACCGAAGAGATATTACGATGTTCGTTCTGCCATAAATCGCAGGACGCGGTTGCAAAACTGATCTCCTCACCCAGTGATTATCCCCGCGCTTATATTTGTGACGAGTGCGTTGCGGTTTGCAACTCCATTCTGGAAGATGACCGCAGTGCCACCCCGCCCTCGAGTACGCCGAATCAACTGCCCAAGCCCCAGGAAGTAAAGGCATTCTTAGATGAATACGTAATCGGGCAGGAGCAGACCAAGAAGAAGCTGGCCGTCGCGGTTTACAACCACTACAAGCGCATCTTCATGAATCGCCAGAAGTCGGGCGATGGGATCGAGCTTTCCAAGTCGAACATCATGCTGATCGGGCCGACGGGTACTGGCAAGACATTGCTGGCGCAGACCTTGGCGCGCATGCTCGACGTTCCGTTTGCCATTGTCGACGCGACCACGCTGACCGAGGCTGGCTACGTTGGCGAAGATGTCGAGAACATCATTTTGAAGCTGTTGCAGGCGGCCGACGGCGACGTGAGCCGTACCCAGACTGGCATCATATACATCGATGAAGTCGATAAGATCGGGCGCAAGGACGAAAATCCGTCGATCACCCGCGACGTTTCCGGTGAAGGCGTGCAGCAGGCTCTGCTGAAGATTCTTGAGGGAACGATTGCGAACGTGCCTCCGCAGGGCGGGCGTAAGCATCCGCACCAGGAGTTCACGCCGGTCGATACGACCAACATTTTGTTCATTTGCGGCGGGGCGTTTGTTGGGCTCGACAAGATCATCTCCCGCCGGATTGGCAAAAAGGCGCTCGGCTTCCGGAGCGGCGAAGAAGCGGAAAAAGAAGAGTCCTTCAACTCCAAGAAGAAGACACAGGAATTGCTGCAAGATATTCAGCCAGAAGACCTGATCAAGTTCGGGCTAATTCCGGAGTTCGTAGGACGCCTGCCGGTAGTCGGGATGCTCGAGGATCTCGATGAATTCGCTCTGATCGAGATTTTGACGCGGCCCAAGAACGCCATTATCAAGCAGTACCAGCGGTTGTTTGAGTTTGAGAACGTGCGGTTGAAGTTCTCCGACGAAGCGCTGCGGGCAATCTCGCGCCAGGCCATGGCGCGGAAAGTGGGAGCCCGCGGGCTGCGCATGATCCTGGAAGAGTTGATGCTCGACTTGATGTTTAACCTCCCAAGCCAGAAGAAGTTAAAGGAATTCGAAGTGACCCGCGAGATGGTGGAAAAACGTAGTGCCTCGTTTGCCACCGTGATGGAGAAGGCGGGATAGGGACTCGGTCGTAGGTCGTTTGTATCAGTGGTGAGCCAACCCTAATGCCGCCCTTGTCAAGGATTATCGACGGCGACCTACGTCCCTCTGATTACAACTTAAAAGCCATTCCCCGCGACCCTCGGCTCAAGGTAAAATTCAGGTAGGTTGTTTGTTTGGCCGGCACCCCAGGAGAATCAGTGACTACATCGAAGGAAAAGTACGAATCCAAAAAACTGCCCATGATGCCCATTCGGGACGTGGTCATTTTTCCGTTCATGATGACCCCGTTTGTAGTGGGCCGAGAGTCCAGCGTACGGGCTCTGGAAGAAGCACTGGCAGCGGATAAGAAGATTTTCCTGGCGACACAACATGACGCCTCGATTGATGAACCCAAAGCAAATGAGATTTACCAGGTGGGCACGATCGTGAACATCGTGCAGAGCCTGAAGTTGCCCGACGGCAACATCAAGGTGCTGGTCGAGGGTATTGAGCGCGGCAAGATTTTGCAGGTTGCGGATACTGACGGGTACATGCAGGCCACGGTGCGCGTGGCGCGGTTCACGACGGAAACAAATCAGGCCGTCGAGGCCAGTATGCAGCGGGTGACGTCGCTGTTCGAGCAGTACGTAAAACTTTGTCAAGCTCTGAATTACGAGACGATGATTTCGGCCGTGCGCATGGAGGATCCGGCCAAGCTGACTGACGTCATCGCCGCGAACCTGCAGCTTTCGATTGAAGAAAAGCAGGAACTGCTCGAGATTTTCGATCCCGCTGAACGCCTGACCCGCATTGCTGATGTCCTCGACATCGAAATCGAAAAACTGAATGTGGACCGCACGATCCAGTCGCGGGTGAAGCGCCAGATGGAGAAGGCGCAAAAAGAGTATTACCTCAACGAAAAGATCAAGGCGATCCAGAAGGAATTGGGCCGGGGCGAAAAGAGCGAATTCGACGAACTGAAGAAGAAGATCGAAGCCGCCGGCATGCCGAAGGAAGTGAAAGACAAGGCGCTGCAGGAGCTGAAGAAGCTTGAGGCCATGCCGCCGATGTCGGCTGAGTCTACCGTCTCGAGAAACTATCTTGACTGGCTGCTCGCTGTTCCGTGGAAGAAGCGCTCGAAAGAAATCCGCAACATCAGCCGCGCCGAGAAGGTCTTGAACGAAGACCATTATGGGCTGGAGAAGATCAAGGAGCGGATCCTTGAATTTCTCGCCGTGCGGCAGTTGGTGAAAAATCCCAAGGGATCGATTCTCTGCTTTGTTGGGCCTCCGGGGGTCGGCAAGACTTCGTTGGGAATGTCGATTGCGAAGGCGACCGGTCGAAAGTTTGTGCGGATGTCGTTGGGCGGCGTGCGGGATGAGGCTGAAATCCGAGGCCATCGCCGCACCTACATCGGTGCTTTGCCCGGGCAGATCATCCAGATGATGAAAAAGGCCGGTACCAAAAATCCGGTCTTCATGCTGGACGAAGTCGACAAGATGTCGATGGACTTCCGCGGGGATCCGTCGGCGGCGCTACTCGAAGTGCTTGATCCTGAGCAGAATTTCATGTTTGTCGATCACTACCTCGACGTGGAATACGATCTCTCGCAGGTCTTCTTCGTGGCAACCGCCAATGTAATGCACACCATTCCTCCGGCGCTGCAAGACCGCATGGAAGTATTGCGGCTACACGGCTACACCGAACAGGAAAAAGTCGAGATCGCGAAGCAGTTCCTGGTGAAGAAGCAGATGTTGGCTGCAGGGCTTTCGGAAAAGAACATCAAGTTCACCGATGAAGCCATCACGGCGCTGATTCGCTCGTACACACGGGAAGCGGGTGTTCGCAACCTGGAGCGCGAAATCGGGAACGTTTGCCGGAAGATCGCGCGCAAGGTGGTGAAAGAGGGAGCGGACTACAACATCACGATCACGGGAGAGAACGTCAATGAATTCCTGGGAGTGATCAAGTTCCGCGATACGCTGGCGCACGAGAAATCGGAAATCGGATTGGTCACCGGGCTGGCGTGGACCGAGGTTGGTGGTTCGATCCTCAGCACAGAAGCGACCGTGGTCGACGGTAAAGGCAAGCTGACGCTCACCGGGAAACTGGGCGATGTGATGCAGGAATCCGCGCAGGCTGCGATGTCGTACGTTCGTTCTCGTGCCACGCGTCTGGGGCTAACGCGCGATTTCTATCGAAATCTTGATCTGCACGTGCACGTTCCCGAAGGCGCCATTCCGAAAGACGGACCTTCTGCCGGAATCACCATTGCTACCGCGATCGCGAGCGCTCTAAGCAAGATTCCCGTGCGGCGCGATCTGGCGATGACGGGAGAGATTACGCTGCGGGGCAAAGTCCTTCCCATCGGTGGTTTGAAAGAGAAACTGCTGGCGGCTCATCGGGCGGGCTTGTTTGAGGTAATCCTGCCGAAGGATAACGAGAAGGACTTGGCCGAGGTACCGGAGAATCTTCGCAATGCGATGAAGATGCACTTTGTCGATACGATGGATCAGGTTCTGCAGATCGCGCTGGAAGCGCCGCTGCCGAAGATGATCGAGGAGGAAGTGGCGCAGCCGATTGCGCCGGCTTTGACTTCGACCACGCCGGAGAGTCCTACGGCACATCAGTAATCAGTGGTCTGTGATTAGTGGTCCGTAATGAAGCCCGCCTCGGCGGGCTTTTTAATTGCGGTGAACAATCCTCACAGTAGGGACTCTGCTAACCCAGTCACTCAGCGGTTTGAAAGCGGGCCGGTCCTCATAAGCCTTAGTGCTGTATCTGAGGCGCCCCCCAAGCAAAAAGCTAAGAGTTCTGACGCTGTGTAGGGGCGCTTCGGATACAGCGGCTTGAAGGAAGCCGCCCTGGGGACTATGGGATTTGTTTCTCGATGAGGCTTTCGTTGTAGTTTGCGGGGTGGCCCTTACTGTCGGTGCGCTTCGGTTTCGGTTGCTGATGACAGAGAGAATGCTCGCAGGCCGGCACATTGGAGAGTCTGGAGAGCACCGCCATACTGCATTCTGAGGAATGCGAGACATAGAAATAGTGTGCACGCCGAAGCGGGAGCGAGATTCGAGGCTGGAGATGTGGATTCATGCGGCGCACTGGATGAGATGGGGCGGAGATCGGAGGAGGAGTTGGGTGGCGGAGAGGCGCTCGACAACATGCATGGTTCCACCGCAGAGCGGACATTGCCACGGCGACTGAATGGGCTGCGCGGGCGAGGTGGCGTCTGCTGCTGGCTGATCGGATGGCTGGAGCAAGTGGAAACATTGTGGGAGAAACTCCGCTCGCCGTCGGTTAGCGAGAAATCCGAAGTTGCGGATACGCATAAAGCCATGCGGCAGCAGGTGCAGGAGAAAGCGTCGCAGGAACTCATCGACGGGCAGAGTCATCAGGCGCTTTTTGTTGTCGTGAGCGGAGTCGCGGCAGCGAAACGTTACGTTGTCATCAGAGAGAGCAACCAACCTGCTGTTGGAGATGGCCTCGCGGTGGGTGTATGCGCCGAGATAGCGCAGTACATGTTCTGGCCCGCCGAAAGGCTGTTTGGAGTAGACGACCCAGTCGTGACGGAACAGTAGTCGCAGCGAGCGTGAGGGGGATGAGGAGCCACCCAAGGACCTCGACGAACCCGGTCCGCTGATCTTGGGGGATGGCCCGGAGAGCGTAGCCAGCTACGATGGCGAGGATCAAAATGACGATGCCGGAATTCCTCATGAATCGACCGGAATGGGATCGATCGGGCATGCGATCTGAGGAAGTTGCGACGTCTACCTACCAGTGAATGATATTCGCTGCTTTGACATCTTCCGTGACCGCAGTCACGGCCTTCGGTGCCCGAGGGATTTGCGGCAGTGCTACACGTCGATAATCGTACATCGAGAGACTCCATGCTGCCAGGGATTTGCCGTCGTCGCCATGGTAAGTTGGGCTCTGGGAAGTTTGCGGGCGACCCGCATTTCAATTCGAACCACTGGACAGATGGCGGCGCGGGGAGTCAGGAGTTCTGACTTCACTATGGCAGTCAGCCCACTTGTGCCTTAGACGCAGGTTTCTCGGACTCGCTCGGATGAGTGAGACTGAGCGCTCTACGCAGGCTGTGAGCCATTCCTGGAAGGCAGTTTTCTGGGTGTCGGGGATGTATCCAAACCTCACCCCGCAGATGCTCGCGGTGATGTTTCCGGCGGCGGGCTACGGTTGCGGAATAGGCGGCACGCAGACAGCAGAGTGTGCATCGGCAGTGTCGGTCCCAGAATGTCTTCCAACGACGGTCTTAATTGAATCTGCCACTGGTTCAATCGGCGGTCATGTCCTGAAATTGAATGTGCCACTTGCACGAGAGAAGATGGTCTAATTACATTGGTTCGAGGCGCTGGATATAAAGTCCCAGGCAAACTGAACCTTGAGACCGGTCATCGAAGGGTGAAAGGCTTTCTTATGACCATCCCCATCCGAGGCACGGCTGCACTGGTGGTTGCCGCCGCCATAGTTGCCGCTACGGCGATCTGGCTGCCCGCCTACCGATGGTTTCTCCTGATCAGTATCGGCATAGGAGCGGGAGTTGCGGGAGGGCTGTATCTGTGGCGCAAGCTACGCCCAGTGAAAGAAGACGACATAGAGAATAAGCGGCCACTGGGACTTAGCTGAAATTTGGCATACAGGTGTAAGTGCCCCGGACGCTGAGCCTTTTGGCCGGCGCCTTCTTGGCGGGTTGCGCTTGTCCCTGCGTGGCCGTATCCTTGTCGCAACCGCAGCGCGCCCCCACTGGTCAGCGAAACAGGTTGGTGTCTATGCCCGTCCCGATAACGAAAGTGCCTGAGGCAAGTACTCTCCCTCTGTGGAATGCGGTCTTCTGCTTCGATTGCGAGGCGATCAGCAGCAACTCCGGTGATGAATGCCCGTCCTGCAAAGGTCGGTCCATCGTGAGCCTGGCGCGGATCCTTGGCGGCAGTCTAGTTGCCCATCACATACCGAAATCTCAAGAATCCGGAGATACGTTCGACGTCACGATCACAGTCGAATTGTTGCAGATGTACGCCAAGGACCTGAGCACCGTGCTTGAGCGAATCACGAACGTGATCGCCCGACAATTGGCACGAGATAAAGGGACATGTCACGTCCATGTAAGCCCGACCACGGACAGAGTCAGTTCACAGTCGGTATTGACCTTCCCCGAAAGGGATGCTGCGTAGAGCGTTTCGAACCCCCAGCGGCGTCTTAGCGTGAATCGAGTTACACGATTCCAGACCGTTTTGCTGAACTCATAGATAACTGAGCCACGCCCAATCCCTGTGCCTATTCCTGAGTTCCATAAACCATCGGCACGGTAAGTAGAGGATGGCTACCGCTAGAAGCCACATGGCATAGATGAACGGCAGGCCGTGACCATAGCCCGGGGGCCGTTGGGCAAAGTCGGCGATCACGGTTCCATGCCACACCGGCTGGTGAAATACGATTGATGCGGAGAGGGCCAGCACGTTCAGCAGATAAATGTGTAAAACGTAATAGAATAGCGGCACCCGGCCGAAGACCATCAGAATGCGGCTCAGGCCGCGCCGCGCGTCAACTCCGTCGAGTATGCCCAGCAGGATCAGCGCTGGCCCGAGCGTCATGAGCAGATAGTCAAGCGATGGTGGATATTTGAGCGTGTTGAAGAAAGAAATCACACTAAGCGACGTTGTAGACTGCGCCGTCCAGGAGCCCGCAGAAAGGGCGTAGCGTCCCGGCACGACGGCGAGGCCATTTCCATAGAGATTGATTCCACGCAACACAAAAAACAGCGTTGTGGCGCAGATGCCGATTGTGAGAACCCATGTGCGGCGGTCGGGTCGGTGCAGTACGGCTCCAAAGGCAAATCCGGCAGCCATCACGCCCAGCCAAGGAATGAGGACGTAACGCACCGAGAGCGCGAAGTGATCTGTGATCGGAATGCGGCCGGGCGAGTGCAGAAACATCCAGAGCCAGTAGAACTTTCCGAACGAACCCGGAGTAACGGGATCGAGCAGATGGTGCATGGCGATCATGCCCACGCCCAACACTGCAATCCATCGCGTCGGGAGCCAGACAATTGCGGCCATCACGATCATGCTCCAGCCCAAGATCCAAATCACTCCCGCGTGTGCCCACGGAACAAAGCCCCAGGCAAAGTCCACAATGGTGAACTCGAGGAGCAGGAGCCAAATGCCGCGCGTCAAGAAGAACCAGGAAACCTGCTTCAGCGACTTGCCTCGGCGTGTGGAAAGAAACGCTCCCGTTCCGGCTAGAAAGGCAAAGACTGGTGCGCAGAAATGGGTGATGAAGCGCGTGAAGAATAGCGCGGCCGATGTGTGGGCCACGTCTTCGGGAGCGGATCGAGAGTATGTAAGGAAGTCCCGGGCGTGATCGAGAGCCATGACGACCATCACGAGGCCACGCAGCACATCGATGGAAACGAGGCGCTGAGCGGGGGTTGGGAGGAGTGAGGGTCTCGAACTGAAGGTTTCAGATAAAGGTGAGGCCGTCGTTACCATGCCGCACCGGCGGCGGTACAAGTCAATCTGGGAGTCATCCTTGCAGGCTAACGACGCAACACCTTTGGCGTGTCTTAGCGATGTCAACATTTTGCAAAATCGCGTTTGGGCGGCCTGGGTCTGAATGCGGAACGACACACTGGAGTGAGCCACCGGGCTCGCTTGCCAACCACTGCATCACCGTTGCAAACTTGGTTATGAGGGTCTTATCGCGATTCATCGCGTCGGCAACCGACATCTCTCACTTCCCTGCCCCATCGGTTCCGGAGATCGCTTTCTTGGGGCGATCCAACGTCGGCAAATCCAGCGTGATCAATTCGCTGGTGAGCACCAAGCTGGCGCGTACGAGTTCCACTCCTGGACGCACACGCAGCATCAACTTCTTTGAAATCCGCTGGCCGGGCAAGCCGCGTCCCGATCTGATCTTTGCCGATCTGCCCGGATATGGGTACGCCAAGATCTCGCGCGAAGTCTCGCAGGAATGGCCGAAGTTCATCGAGCCGTATCTGAATGAGCGGCCGACGCTGGCTCTGTGCGTCGCACTGATCGACGTAAACGTTCCGCCGCAGCAGAGTGACCGGCAGTTGCTCGACTTTTTGGCGGCCTCCGGACGTCAAGTTCTGCTGGTTGGCACCAAGAGCGACCGGCTGTCGAATAATCAGCTGAGTAACGTTCTGCGCAGCTTGGGGCAGGAATACCCCGCAGCGCGCCTTCTTCCCTTCTCTTCGAAAACCGGCGCCGGGCGCGATGAGCTTTGGAAACAGATTCGCGAGGTCTGCCAGCCGGATCCGAGCGGAGTCTCAGCGAGAACGACGCAGCCATAGCAGGGCTCGAGATTAGAAAATTCTCATCCCATGCGCGCCTCATCCCTGCGCTCGATTCCTTCCGGTAGGTAAGAAGGGAGTTCCCGCGGTTCGATTACCGAATCCGGGACCAAGCTTTACGTGTCTAGGTTCAGAGTTTCAAAGTTTCATGTCACAAAGTCCTTCAGGCTGCTGGTTCCGTCGTTCTCTCGCAAATGCCTTGTCCCTAACAGAATCGACTTCTGCGGAGAGTCTTTAATGCGGCCTAGGAATGCTGCAGGGAACCTCGGCGGCTGAAAGCCGCCAGGTAAGCAGGCACCAAACCGCAGCGCTGAAGCCCTGGGCTACCCCCAGCCATCTCTGTAAAACCATATACCTCAACCACCTCCGTAAACCATATAAACGAGCCTAACGAACCATTCCAAGAAGAAGAACGGCTGCCGTATTTGGGAGCGGTGGGACGGTGGGGGATGAGCATCGCTTCCCGGCAGGACGCCTTTGAAACTTTGAAAAGCTTGAGACCTGAAACTTTCGTATGATGTTTGTCATGGCTCAATACCTCATCACAGGCATCGCTGGCTTCATCGGATCTTCTATTGCGCGGGAGTTGCTTTCTCGTGGCGAGCGGGTGCGCGGCGTCGACAACTTTGCCACTGGCAAGCTGGACAACATCGCTGAAATCAGAAATCGCATCGACTTTCGCGAGGCGGATATCACCGATCTGGAGGCGATGCGTGAGGCTTGCGCCGGAGTTGATTACGTCCTGCATCAGGCGGCGATTCCGTCTGTGCCGAAATCCGTGCTCGATCCGCTGGGCAGCAACCGCGCCAACATCGATGGGACGGTGAACGTGCTGGTAGCGGCGCGTGATGCCAAGGTCAAGCGTGTGGTGTACGCGGCTTCGTCTTCTGCTTATGGGGACACACCTACGTTGCCCAAACATGAAGAGATGAGGGCCGATCCGATTTCGCCCTACGCAGTGGCCAAGCTGGCGAGCGAACATTACATGATTTCGTTTTATCGCTGTTATGGGCTGGAGACGGTGTGCCTGCGGTATTTCAATATCTTCGGGCCACGGCAAGATCCTTCTTCGCCTTATTCAGGAGTGCTGGCGAAGTTCACCACGCAGATGCTGCGGGGCGACCAGCCTACGATTAACGGCGATGGCGAGCAGAGCCGGGATTTCACTTATATCGACAATGCGGTCGAAGCGAATTTGCTTGCGTGTAAGGCTGCTGCGCAGAAGGCGGCGGGGCAGATGTTTAATGTGGCGACTGGACGCCGCGTCACGCTCAACGAAACATTCAAGGTCTTGCAGGATCTTACGGGGTATAAAGGGAAACCGAAATACGGTTCGGTGCGCGAGGGGGATGTGAAGCACTCGCTGGCGGATATTTCAAAGGCTGAAGACGGACTCGGGTACAAGACGCTGGTGGATTTTGAAGAGGGGCTGCGGCGGACGGTGGAGTGGTATCGAGAGTCAGGCGTCGGGCTTCAGGAGTCGGGCGTCAGGGGCTAGGCACCGCTAGAGTTTTCCGAATTTCTTTCGCCGTTGGCTTGCGGTTCTGGCGATTTCTCCTCACCAGAGTCATGGCGCAGTGAGACCCCCAAAAATGGGTGCCCTCGTCCTTCGACTGCGCTCAAGACTCGCGGGGCAGCCGAAGCGGCCGTCCCTACATGTGACCGTCGTTTCTTAGCGATTCGGTCGGGACTAGTGCGGTTTCCCCTTACGATTTGGTTGGGCCAGGAAACCATGCAGGACGTTATCGGCATTGCGGTAATCGCCTACTATCTGTCCGGCGGAATTAATGCCCCAGGCCGAGGTGAGGGCGGCACCGGGAAAATCGAAGGTGGTGATGTCGGCTCCGTCCGCCAGAAATGCGTGTTGCGCGCCGGCACTGTCGATATAAGTGCCGACGATCTGGCCGTGTGCGTTGATGTCGTCGCCCTGGGTAACGTTGGCTCCAGGAACATCGAAACTGAAACAATCCTGTTTTGAGCAGACGAAGCCGTGCCCGACCGGCGAAGTAACGCCAGAATCCCAAGCTCCATCTAAGTCACCACGGGCATTGATGCCAAGGACCGCCGTGTCGACGGCACCCGGGTAGTCGACTTGAGTAAAAGAGTCCTTGCTCCAAGTGAAGCCATGGTAAGCGAGAAGGTTGCCGGCCGCATCGAGCTGGTCCCAGTAGCCGACAACGGTGCCGGACTCGTTGATTCCGAAAGGGAGTGTGTCGCTGGCGCCGGGAAAATCAATCGTGATGACTGCACCCTGGCTCAGGAGAAACCCGTGGGTAAATCCATCGTGCCCGATAAACTGGCCAACGACCTCGCCGCGATCATTCGATTTGAAGGCCTCGCTGTAATTTGTGCCCAGCACTGTGGTTGGAGCCAACGGAATGAAGTTTCCGCCCCTGATCAGCAGGGCATGACGAGGTGGGTCGATACGATACGAGCCGACAATGTCTCCGTGATTGTTGATCCCGCGAGTTGTGGTTAACGTGCCGCCGGGAAAGTCGAGCGAGGTGAAAGTGAATTGAGCCGAGGCTGTAGCAACGAACGCGAACAACGCCAATACCAGCACTAAGAAGAGCTTCATGGCATTCTCCTGGCTGTGATTTCGCTTGTGCTGCATGTGCGGGACTGGGACTTGGACGTTCGAAGTATTTGCTTAAGTTGGGCCCTGGTCAAGATGGAAGTTGAGGCAAGCCGTGTGGGTACAAGGCGGACTCGGTTCGTCGTACTGGCGACATCCAATCGCTGACGCCCGGGGTTGACGACCGGCACCGCTGCCCGCGGTTTGGCTACGGCACCTCTGGGGCTAAAAGCCCAGATCTTAACGGCTCCGGAGGGCACGGCTGAAGCCGTGCCCTTCCCAAAAAACGCTCAACCTAGACAGCATGGCTTCGGGATATCCAGCGCCACCTGTGGTGAGCTCTGGCCCTTCGACTGTGCTCGTGCTTCGGGGACAACGGAAGCGGTCGCTACGTGCCCCTATTCGTGCCTTAGGGATTCGATTGGATCCAGCCTGGAGGCGCGCAAAGCGGGGATCATGCCGCTGATCAGGCCTACCGTGCCCAGAATCACTGTGGACGCGATTAGCGTCGCGGGTTGGATGATCAGGCGGATGTCTCCGGCTTCGCCGTTTTTTGCGAACGCGCTATACAGCGTGAGGCGACCTACTGAAAGCGCGACTATGTACGCCAGCAGAACGCCTAGTACGCCGCCCATGAATGTGATCGTCAGGGCTTCGGCCAGAAACTGCATCAGGATGTAGCGGCGGCGGGCACCTAACGCCTTCTGCACGCCGATTTCGCGGGTACGCTGGGTTACTGAGACCAACATGATGTTCATCAGGCCTACACCACCGATGCCGAGTGTCAGCGTGCCGATGAAGCCCATCAGAATCTTCAGGCCCAGCGTGATGATTTCGAACTGGTGAAGTTGATTCTGCAAGTTGAAGACGCGGACGGCTTCGCGGTCGGACTCATTGAACTTGTGCTGTCCGGCGAGAATGGAACGCACTGCGGGCTCGATTTTCTGGTATTCCGGAGTCTGGTAATTGAACCAGATCGTGTCGAGATAGTGCGTGCTCTTCAGATCGCTCATCGTGCTGAAAGGCACATACACGACGCGGTTGATGTCGTCATTCCCCTCTTGCATCTTGGCCGCAAGAACGCCGACCACTTCGAAGCTGATGCCGTCGAGTCGAATGTGTTCGCCGAGCGCGTTTCGTCCAGAGAATAGTTTGTCTTTCGCTTCAGAGCCGATCACCGCGACTCGGCCGCGCTGCACCTGGTCTTCCATGTTGTAGAAACGACCCAGATCCATCTTCAGCGAGCGGATGTCATAGACGTTGGGATCGTTACCGCTGGCGGTAAAAGTGAAGGAGCGGTTTTCGTACTGAACGTTGACTTGCTTATCGACGCTCGGAGTGATGTGCGTAATCTGCGGGAGATTGGTGGCGAGGGACTCGACGTCGTCCTGAGTCAAGCGCACTGCGGCTCCTGACTTCTGGCCGCCAGCCTGCATTGACGTCTTGCCCGGTACTACGATCACCAGCTTGGTGCCGAAATTGGCGAAGATATTGGCGCAGGCCTGGCCGAAACCGTCACCGTACGCTAGCAGCATCACTACGGTTGCGATCCCCCAGGCCATACCCAGCATGGTGAGAGCGGTGCGGCGCCGGTTGTGGCGCATGGCCGTATAGGCTTCCTGAAGGAGATCGCGGATGATCATTCTGAGTTACTCCGCCCGCAATGCTTCGACGGGTTGTAGCATGGAGGCCTTTCGCGCCGGGTATAAGCCTGCAATGACACCCGCCAGCGTGAGGCATCCGATCGCGAGCATGGCGGACATCGGGACTAGTTTCGGAGGGTCAAAACCCTGCGGCCCCTCTACGCCACTCATCATGCCCATCAGACCCCCGGCAAAGGCGAGGCCGAGCAGGCCGCTACCTAAGGTGAGCAGCAAGCCTTCCAGGAAAAAATGAAACAGAATGTTGCGGTTGGTCGCTCCAAGCGCCTTGCGCAAGCCGATCTCCTGGGTTCGCTCGCTGACGGCGACAAGCATGATGTTGATCACGCCAATGGCTCCCAGAGCCAGCGTGACCAGGCCCACTGCCCCCAGAAACATGTTCATCACGTCAAAGATGGTTCCCACCATTCTTGATTCCTGGATCGAATCCCATTCGTCGAAGGCATTTTCGTCGCCGGAATCGAAGCCGTGGTTGTGGCCGACGATCTTGTGCACGGCTTGCCGGGCGATCTCGTGCTCGGCGGTCACATGTGGCTGATATTCGACGAACGAAATGGAATTCTCGTGGTTTTCGCCCTTCAGCGGAAAGTTGGCCGCCATGACCGTGAAGGGAATGTAGGCGCGATTATTGAGCCACATGTTATCGCCGCGGCCCAAGTGCGGTGTGCGCCCGATTACTTCAAAACGCAGGCCGTTGATCAGGACGAAGGAACCCAGGGTCGGACGTCCCGGAAACAGCGTCTTGGCGAGTTGATCTCCCAGGACCACGACGTTTCGGCGCTGTGCCAAATCCATGTCATTGAGCCAGCGGCCTTCCTGCATAGGCAAGTAGCTGATCTCGTTGAGCTGCGGCTCCGTGCCGAGAACTTCCCCGCTGCCGTTCGAGAACTCGCTCACCTCATGCAAGTCGCTGCGCGAGATCAGTGGAACAGCATTGCGCACCTCAGGCGCATGACGGATATCGCGGTAGTCCTGGTAGGTGAGCAGATAGGAGCGCGCTGAGGTCATATTGCCCGCTACGGCCGGGGCACGGCCCGGGAACAGGAACATGATGTCCTTGCCAAACTCGGCCAGTTCGCGTTTATTACCGGAACGAAAGCCTTCCCCTACCCCGACGAGCAGGAGCAGTGAGCCTACGCCCCAGGCGATCCCGAACATGGTCAGGAAGGAACGCAGTTTGTGCGCCCACAAATTGCGGAAGATCTGTCCGAAAATGTCTCCAACGGTCCGCATAAATGTCCCCTGGGTGGCGCCTGGAGGTCTGGCCCTAATGAACAAAGACGTTCTAGCTACGCCTTAATTACAACGAAATCAGTCTTTTCCAACTCTGATGCAGAAAACAGGCCGGATGAAACCACTTGCGGGCAAATTCAAAGGGCATTAACCCCTTTTATGAGAGACGGCCCTGTTAAAGAAAGGTTACGTGCGCGGACACGCTAAAGTTCCCGGGGCTGCGGGATTTTAGGGCTGGTCTGCGACACGGTTTTAGGGCTTCCGGCGCCCTGTGGAAGTTCTGTAAAGGCGAGATGGGTCAAAATCCCCACCCGTCCCACCAAGGGAGGTGGGACACGGATGGGGCACCCCCCATGGACAGGAGGCGATCTCGTTACGTTGGTGATCTAGGGCTTGATTACTTAGGTCGTTAGAGTGGGAAGCCATGACTCTTTCCTCGATGGTGGTCTCGTGCGACTGGCAGGAAATCAGCGTTCTGGAGTGCATCCTCTCGGGTCTCCACATGGAAGTTACGGTGGAGGCCGAACCGGCAGCGGCCTTGGTGCGGATCTCACATTCGAAGATCGACGCCCTGATCGTCGATTGCGACCTGAACGGCACAGCTGATCTGTTTCGTCAGCTGGAAGCGTCGGGAAGGCAGTGGAACACTGTTCCGCTCGTGATCATGGGGGAACGCCAGCGCTTGGCAAGCCTGGACGAAACGGGCGCGATGTTTACCTTCGAAAAGCCAATCTCGGTGGAACAGGCGGTACGCACGCTTTCGGCTGCGCGCTGCATGATCCTCGATGGACGGCTGCGCTATGAGCGAATCGGGCTGGAAGTACCGATCTCACTGAAATCCAAGAACCGCACCATCAGCGACGCGCACTTGATCAACGTCAGCCAGGGCGGAATGCGCATCTACAGTGATCAGCCACTCGATGCTGAGGCGCTGGAGATCTCGTGCGAGCTGCCGGGAGCCGCATCGAGCCTGGACGCGCAGGCGCAGGTGGTTTGGCATGACGACAGCGGGAACATTGGGGTGCGGTTCGTGAAAGTGCCACCGCAGCATCAGAGGGCGCTGCAGCTCTGGCTGGCGCAGCAATTTCTGATAAACTAGAAAAGCAAGATTGGCTCAGCGGAATCGTGGTGCGTGTCCATTGACTTCTGCCTCGGCGTCGGCAATCTGCGCCAACTTCACCCCCAGACTTGCACCGGCAACATAGTAAAAGAAGATCCAGTACATTCCCGCCATCATGAAAGCCGCTGCCGTTATAACCGCCAGCGGCCAGCGCGGCGCCTCTCGGGTTACGGAAAGAAAGATCAGCGTAAACAGCAGCACGGATGCGAAGACAACCAACGCGTCGACAGTCCAAGCTAAGGCGCGCCCGGAGAGTGGTTGAGACAGCCAATCCAATCGGCTCGAAAATTCGGTCGAGGCGTCCGGCGCAGCAACCACTGGCTCTTCCCGTGGGACCTCTGGCGCGGGAGGTTCGCGACGCATGGGCAACTCAATCACCTTTACCGGAGTTGCTGAAACGAGCAGGCCGTCATCTTCCTCGAGCTCGGCCATATGCGTGGCGGATGGCTTCGAGCCGTTCCCTGCATGCGGTGCGAACATGGAGTCCGTGCGGTCCGCGTGCAGAGAAATTCCTTCGAGCAAATTACCGAAAATCCATTGATTGATCTGCTGCTGGTGGGCCGGAGGCATATCGAGAAAGCGGATTCCGCATTGGCCCGAAAACGTCGCCCACACAATTTCGGCCCGCGTCTCGACTTGCAGCCTTGGGTAACGGAGTTCAAAGCGGACCCGCACCTGTTGTTTTGGGCGCAAGGCCGCGATCACCTGCACGCCAATGCCGGTACTGGTCAGATTGCGTACGATGCCACCATTTGCCTGATCGAGCGTGACATAGGTAAGCGTACGGAGTTCATGCCGATGTTGTGCTCGTGCCTGACGCGCGGGTGCGTCCATATTCACCATTCACTGCCAGAGTTCGCTGGTCGCCAGAGGGTATTAACTAGGATGTTATCTAGGATTCCCGGTTGGGCTTAGTAACCGCGGTGGTTCGGAAAGGCAAGCGGCAGGGACCAGGGACTAAGGCTAGGATCAGGGATCATCACGCGACGCCTAAGAATGCTTCTCGGACTCTTCTTCCCGAAGCCTGCCAGATCTTGACCGCCTCGAAAAGAATTACCGTGCCATACGTTACTGCCAGCCAGACCAGGACGGCCTCAATCGGCAGATCGGACCAGGCACCGATGAATACGCCTACCATCGCCGGATGCTGGTAGTCCCACCAGCCATACGGGAGAGCTAAGGTTGCTTCCCAAAGCATGCTGATTAGCAGGATCAGGAACATCGTCAGGCTTAGCGCGCGCCAGTTGATGAATCTACGTGTGGCTGGATAGAAGCTCATGGATGGAACCAGACCGCCGGCGACCAGAACGATGAAATACCCCGGAAATCCGTCCTGCACGGGCGAGAACCATTTTTTGTAGAGGAACGCGACGGCAATCAGAACCACTCCGACCAGCAGCGATGCGGGATGGAATTTCAGCAGTTTTGGCAAGGCCCGTGCCTCGCCGCGATAGTCCTGGACGGTGTATGCCGCCAGCCAAAACTCGCTCATCCAGACGTAGAGCAGCAGAATCGTAATGAAGCCAGTGAAGTAGAAAACGTACTCTTCGACGGGTACCCAATGGCCCAAGGCTGGCGCCAAAATTCCCAGCGTGGTTCGCGGGTTCGGGAAACAGAAGAACCATTGCGCGCAGATCACATCGAGCAGGCATCCAATCGGTACCAGCACGCCGATGGTCCGCCAGAAGGCGCGCTGCGGAATGTCCAACCCTTCGCTCGGCAAGAACCAGACGCCGATCACGCTGATGGGCACGATGAACAACAGAAGGGACCACGTATAGCCATGCGGAGAGGCATCGGGCAGAACCTGCAGCGTCGCCGGTCTTTTTACCGAATGCAGCGCAACGGCCGCGGGGATGACCAGCATCGCGAGCATGGCCGCCGCAATTCCCGCCGCAACGGCCGTGGAGGGCGAGCCGTGAGTGCGGGGCTGTGAGATCGGAGTCTTTTGGTGGCCGGTCGTCTCGTTCATAGCGAATGGCTCGGCGGGATTCTACTCCGAGCGGGTGGACGAATGCGTCCGCCCCTACACATCACGTCCTCGAAGCTAGTTTTGCCATCTGTTCGCCGCCGCAAAAGCTCGGGTGCCCCATACACGGAAGTACATGGCCAAAGGGTCAACCGGCAGTAATTGAAAGTCAGTTCGATCCCCGATAAGTTAAGCTTTGAGTTGTTCTGGAATGGCCACAACGACCACGAAGCCCGACCGTGAAATGGCGGACTCCCTTTCGGGCGCCAGTCTGCCCGCGTGGCCGCACGCGCCTGCACAGAACCTGAGCGAAAACGACATCAGCAAACCATCCCAACGAGACGCGCTGCAAGCACTGCTGGCCTTTTCCGCGTTGCACGATCAGGTCCGCCGTCGCAAAGCGCTGGCGAGCCGACCGACAGGATTCGATTCTCCGCCCGCGGTTTCTGAATTCGAAGCGACAGAACTTTTTGTTCTGGATGAAGTTCTGCAACTGGTGGCTGAGCGCGCCGTAGCAATCACGGGCGCGGATGGGTTGGCCATCGCTCTCGCAGAGAGTAATGAGATCGTGCTGCGCGCCGCAGCCGGGACGGTTCGTCCTGATCCCGGGACACGCATTGACCGCGACTCTGCATTTTCCGGAGCGTGCTTCCGCACCGCTCAAGTAATCAATTGCGACGATACCGAAACCGACTCACGCGTAAACCTTGAGGCCTGCCGAAAGATGGGCGTGCGCTCCATGGTGGCCGTGCCGCTGTGCGGACGCCGCCGCGTGATTGGAGTTCTGGAAGCGTTCTCTTCCTGGCCGTTTGCATTTAACGAAATCGATGTCCGGAACCTCACACTGCTGGCAGAACTCGTGTTGGGGGCGCTCAAGCCCGAGGACGAGGATCGCTTTACTCAATCGGCGGAAGCAGCAGCAAGGAAGCTCGAGACCCCGAAAGCAGAACCGCCCAAGAGAGAAGTCAAATCTGCGCCACCGACGGCACCTGTGGCTGCGGTAGCGGTTAAGCCTGCGCCGGTAGCCACACCTCCAGTTAAAGCGCCTTTGCCGGTACCGGTAGCACCGGTTCAACCCTCAGCGTCTGCGAAGGTCACGGTACCCGCCGTGGCGGTTGCTAGCGCTGCACCGGTTACTCCCGCTGCTCCCTATGCCGCGTCGATCAAAAACGCGGCCGTTCCATCTCCGGGGCCGAAGCCGGTGGCAGCTCAAGTTGCCGCAGTTCCGACAGCGACTCCGGTTTCCCCGAAGGCAGTCGACACTCTGCCCGCTGCGGTCACGGCATCGTTGGCAACCAAGGTCGAAGCTGCGCCCGCGCTTACGTTCGGGCAAATCGATGCAGAAAAATCACAGCGGCCCTGGATGGTATTCATGTTGGTCGGCGTGGTCATCGCCGCGGCATTCACGGTGGGAGTCTGGTGGAAGCTTAAGGCCGCACAAATCGGCGGACAGATGGTGCAGAATCAGCCAATCGCCCAGACCACCCAACCCGCCGACGATCCAAAAACGGACGAAGGCACCGCGGACGCGATCGAACAGGCCGCCGCGATTCCCGATTCCAATCAACCGGAGAACACTCCAGCCAGTCCGCAGGAGTTATCGAAGTTCCCGCGAGTGACCGGAGTGCGGCACTGGTCGTCCTCCGATTCCAGCACCGTCGTACTCGATCTTGAAGATCAGGTGCAATACGAACCCGGTCACCTGTCCAATCCCGAGCGCTTTTATTTCGATCTGCGGGACACTCAGCTTGCCTCCGAATTATCGGGCAAATCGTATGATGGAGACGCCCTGCTCAGCCGTATCCGCGTGGCTCAGCCCGTCTCGGGAATGACACGAGTGGTGCTTGAGGCGAAAAATAGTGCTACGGTGTCGGCTCCCCAGGTGAGCCTGGAGCGCGATCCGTACCGGCTAGTCATTCAGGTCAACAAAGCGGGAGCAACACCGAAGAGCGCGGTGAATCTTTTCCCCAAAGCGCCCGAGACCCAGAAAAACCAAATGGCAATTGTCATCCCGGCTCCAAGCAAAGAGGATCTGCAGTGGCGGGCTAAGGTCGCGAAGCTGCGCATTGTGGTGGATGCAGGGCATGGCGGGTGGGATTTGGGCACGGTCGGGCGTCGCGGACTGCTGGAAAAAGACCTGGTCTTCGAAATTTCCCAGCGCCTCGGGAAGCTGCTGGAATCGCGGCTGGGCGCCGAGATCATCTATACCCGCAATGACGACAATTACATTCCGCTTGACCAGCGCGCGATTCTCGCCAACACATCGCAAGCGGACCTGTTCGTCTCCGTGCACGCCAACTATAGCGATTTACCGTCGGCGCGCGGTGTGGAGACGTACTATACGAACCTCTTCTCGGCTCCCGGTACGCAAGATCTCAGCAATCCCGCAGGGCCGAAGGAAGCGGCGATGCGTTCTGCCGCTCCCAAGAACCTCCCAATCGTCACGCTCACGCCTGTGGAATTGCGCGATCGCGTCGAACAGTCGCGGCGGCTGGCGCAGAGCGTGCAGCGGTCTTTATACGGGACGTTGTCCATGCAAAACTCCGGTTTGCGGGATCGTGGGATCAAGGAAGCAGGGTTCGTAGTGCTTACGGAAAGCGCGATGCCGGGAATTCTGGCGGAAGTGTCGTTCGTGTCGAGCCCTGCCGACGAGCAAAAACTGCGGAGTGACGGCTATCGCGAACAGATCGCGGAAGCGCTGTATCGTGGAATCGCTCGGTATGCGGCGAGTTCCAAGGGCGTGAAGATGGCCAGCGCGGCGAAGTAGGGTTCGGCTTTCGGCTTTCGGCTTTCAGCTTTCGGCTTTCAGTCTCTGTTCTCAGTCTCTTGATTGCAGTTCCTGCGCGCTCCCGATAACATCTCTCGATGTAATCTGGGGTGCAGGTTTGAAAAAATCCGCTGAGCACTTTGACGTCATCATCATCGGCGCCGGGCTTTCCGGCGTCGGGGCTGGCTACCGTCTGCAGACGCGCTGCCCCGGCAAACGCTATGTGATCCTTGAAGGGCGCGCGAAGATCGGCGGTACGTGGGACCTGTTCCGGTATCCGGGCGTCCGCTCCGATTCGGACATGCACACGTTGGGATATCCCTTTCGTCCGTGGCAGGAACCGGAGGCAATCGCGGAGGGAGCGTCCATCCGAAACTATATCCGCGAGACTGCCGAGGAGTTCGGCATCGACCGCCACATCCGGTTTCGCCAGCGGGTGCTCTCCGCATCCTGGTCATCAGAGGATGCCCGGTGGACTGTCGAAACTCAAGATGACGAAGGAACGATCAGCCGCTATCGATGCAATTTCCTCTACGGATGCACCGGCTATTACCGCTACGAGTCGGGCTATCAACCAGAGTTTCCGGGCTCGGAGCAGTTCCGCGGACGGTTCCTGCACCCGCAGCGCTGGCCGGAGGATCTCGAATATAGGGGCAAGAGAGTTGTCGTGATCGGCAGCGGGGCAACGGCAGTCACGCTCGTTCCCGCGATGGTTCCGACGGCAGCGCACGTCACCATGCTGCAGCGCTCGCCATCATACGTCCTGAGCCTGCCGCAACACGATCCTGTGGCAGACCTGTTGCGGCGCATCTTCCGTCTGCGCACGGCACTTCGGCTGGTGCGATGGAAGAATATCCTGATCAACATCGCCCTTTATCAGATCAGCCGGCTGGCGCCGAGCCGGATGCGTCGGATGCTCCGCGCTGCGGCCGTGAAGGATCTGCCACCAGGGTACGAAGTCGACCGGCACTTCAGCCCGCGGTATCAGCCGTGGGACCAGCGTCTTTGCCTCATTCCCGACTCCGACTTGTATAAGGCGATCAGTTCCGGGAAGGCGTCGATTGTGACAGATGAAATCGAGAAGTTCACCGAGCGCGGTATTCGGCTGAAGTCAGGCAAGGACCTCGATGCTGACATCATCGTCTCGGCGACGGGCTTGCGGATGCTCGCCCTCGGCGGGGTGCAACTCATGGTCGATGGCGAGCCGATCCAGCCGAAGCGTGAGTTTATCTACAAGGGCACGATGCTCAGCAACGTTCCCAATTTCGCTTTCTGCATCGGCTACACGAATGCTCCATGGACGCTCCGGGCTGATCTGGCGTCCAGTTATGTCTGTCGCGTGTTGAATCACATGGAACGGCGCGGCTATCGGACATGCACGCCTCTTTGCGATGCGGGCTCGCTTGAGCCCAGGCCGCTGCTGAATCTGACGTCGGGATATGTCCAGCGTGCGGCTGCCGATCTGCCGAAGTCATCATCGAAAGCACCGTGGCTGATTCGGCAGAATTACATCCGGGACTGGTTCACGATGAGGCTAGGCCGCGTGGAAGATGGGATTCTGCAATTTGCTAAGACCGCTTCAGTCGCCCGTGCAACTATGGCCCAAGAAGTGAGGGCCGTGGGCGACTAGGCCCTTGGGTTCAGCTTATGATTTTCCGAGTTGCAGGTTTCGTCCGACAAGCAGCCCTGTTCCAATAAACTACTTCTGCGCGGCCCCGTTGCCCTCTTTGAGATAGCCCGAGCTCAAAGTGCTCTTGCTTTTGGCGATTGGCAGCAGCGTGGGATAAAACTGCACAAATGTAGTATCCACGGCACCGTGATCCTGATGGCAGCTGTAGCAAGCGGCACCGCTGGGAGTCATCTTCGCAGTCTTTGCATCGTCGAAACCAAAGAAGGCCCATTTGCCGGTAAAACGGGCTTCATCCTTAACGTGTACCTCTAGCCCCATCACCTCGCTGCCCTGGAAGTTGCCTTTCTGGTTGATCGACCCCTTGCCTTCCGCCTTGCGCACTTCAAGCACCAACATGGTTTTGTCGGGCCAAGTACCGGTCTCGGTAAAGGACTTGTACGCCTCAGGATTGACGAAAACGTTGTCGAACATATGATGATCCATTGCCATCCCGCCCGCGCTGTAACTCATATCAAATCCGGTTGTGAGGTAGACCCATTGGCGATAGTTCTCGGGCAGCTTGAGTTGATCATCGTTCGTATATTCAGGACCATTGGGCGGGAGCGGCGCTGGGGCGGAGCGCAGCACGGCGACGGGCATTAGCAATACAGCGATGGCGAGAATGAGGGCCTTGCATTGGTTGATCATGGGCGACATTCTGCTCTTAACTTACTCGGAACGCTATACCGTCTGCTGCATGGACCCGTTATTTCACTGCATGCTTGACCCTTCGGCCCACGACTGGAGTAGGATTCGGCAATATGGAATCCGATTTCCACAAGTTTGAGCCACCACGATGGTATTGGGTTTTCGGGGTGTGGTGCGGCATTGGGTTGTTCGACGCCACACAGACTGTCTTCGCCATGCGCGCTGAAGGCATGCATCACTACTGGGGTCGCCTGTATTTTACCCAGCTGATCTCGTGGCTGCCCTATATGCTCGCGACGCCGGTTGTTCTGTGGCTTGGCGATAGGTTTGCCATCAATCATTGGAAGCGTGCATCAACCTGGACCGTACACGTTGCGGCAAGTGTCGTCCTGGGCTTGTCTTCTGCAGCATGGATCACGACCTGGGAGGAATGGCTTAATCCATACGCATTGACGCCCGGAACGAATCCTTTCGCGCAACTCGCATTGAGCAAGTTCTACAACGGGATGCTTTCCACGGTCATCCTCTATGGTCTCGTGCTGCTTGTCGGGCACATTCTTGCCTCACAACGCCGATTTGCCATGCAACAAGCGCAAACCGCGCAACTGAACGAACAGCTCACCAAGGCACAGTTGAACGCACTTCGCCGACAGATCGAACCTCACTTCCTGTTCAACACGCTCAACTCTATTGCGGGGCTGGTGCGGGAGCAGCGCAACGAAGCAGCGGTGACCATGATCGCGCGCCTAAGCGAGTTCCTCCGCCGGGTGGTGAACGATTCCGATCGCCAACAGGTTGCTCTGGCCGAGGAACTGGACTTTACGGAGAAGTATCTGGAGATTCAGAAGGCACGGTTTGGTGACCGGCTCGTGTTCAGCCTGGACGTACCGGAGGATCTCAGGTTGGCGCAGGTTCCGAGCCTCATCCTGCAACCGATGGTCGAGAACGCCATCAAGCATGGCATCGCAAAACGGGTGCGGGGAGGCGCTATCCACATTGCCGCCGCGCGTTCGAACGGCACGCTTAGGTTGTGCGTTTACAACGAGGGTCCGAGCCTTTTCCCAGATTGGGAGCAGACAACGTCAGGGGTCGGTGTGCAGAATGTGCGCACGCGTCTGCAGAACCTTTATGGAGATGCTTACGAGTTCAATCTCCTCAATCAACCTGGAGGCGTAGAGGCGTCGCTATCCGTGCCGTATGATGTGGCGGATGCTGGTTCCCCTAGGGCAAGAATCCACTCTATGGTATGACATTGCCGTCCGCAACACCGAACAAAATTCGTACTTTGATCGTGGACGATGAACCGCTGGCGCGAAGCAACATCGCCGTACTTTTACGGGACGATCCGCAAATCGAAATGATCGCCGAGTGCGGGTCGGGAGCGGAGGCGATGGGTGAAATCCGCGCCGCCCAGCCCGATCTGCTCTTTCTCGACGTGCAGATGCCTGAGTGCGATGGCTTCGACGTGCTGGAGATGCTCGGCCGCGATCTGCCGCCGGCCGTGATCTTGGTGACCGCATATGACCAGTACGCATTGCGCGCTTTTGAGGCCGGAGCCCTCGATTACCTGCTCAAGCCCTTCGACAACACGCGTTTCGAACTGGCTGTGGTGCGCGCCAAGCAGCGGATTCAAACGAGCCGTGGCGAAAGTGTGCGGCGCCATCCCGAGCGGATCGTCATCAAGAGTGCGGGAGAAGTCTGCTTCATCAGGATGCGGGACATCGATTGGGTTGAAGCCGCCGACTATTATGCGTGCCTGCATGTCGGACAGCGAAGCCATTTGCTGCGCCGCAGTCTTGCTGATCTAGAGGCTGAACTGGATTCTGACCTCTTTTGCCGGGTCCATCGGTCCAGCATTGTGAACCTCGATCGAGTGTCCAGCCTGAAGCTCCGAGAGGATGGTGAATATGAAGTGCTGCTCCAGACTGGCGCGCGAGTCCGCATGAGCCGGCGGTACCGAAAGGAACTCGAGGCGCGCCTGGGGGTTCAGGGGAGAAAGGTCTGAGCAGCCAGGCTCAGCGGATTAGTCATTCGGCTTCCGGAGTGCATGGCGCTCGTCGATCCGGATGCGGCGGGTGTGTGTGCGCGCAGTTTTCCGCTAATCGTGAGTGTGACATTCATTGATAATTATGTGTCTCAGCGATACCTCTACGCTCGGCTTCGCATCGCGGGACGGACGAATGCCCGTCCCTGCACAAACTGTTCAGTTCGCCGGTACGCCGCCGTATTTTTCCAGCCACTTCAGCTCTTCGCGGACTTTGATTTTTCCGTGCCATGGATTTTTGCCTAGGCCATGGCCTTCACCCGGAAAAATAAGAAGCTTGTTGGGGATGCCCAGCGCGTACAGCGCGTGTTCTAGCAGGTAATCTTCCAGCACCGCGACGCGGATGTCGTTGGCGCCCCCTACCATGTGCGTGGGCGTTTTCACTTTGTCGATTTGATAGATGGCGGCTTCGTCGTGATAGCGCTGCTGGGCTTCCCACGGGCGTCCGCCGAGGAAATAGGCGTCGTCATACGTGGTGTCGTCGTTGCCCCAGTTTCCTACGTGCTCGACTGCGCCTGCGCCCGTTACTGCGGCTTTGAAGCGCGTGGTCTGCGTGATTAGCCAGTTGGTCATGTAGCCGCCGTAACTGTAGCCGCCTACGGCGAGGTGGTCAGGATCGGCAATGCTATCTTTCACCAGCGCGTCGAGACCCGCGAGAATGTCTTTTCCCGGCCGGGATACGATCTGCGGAACGATTTCCATCAGGAATCTGTCGCCATATCCGGTCGAGCCACGGTAGTTGGGTTCGAAGACTAGCCATCCGTTGGTGGCGGCTAGCGCGCCCCACTGGTACCAGTCGGCTTCGAAGTGATTGCCATCCGCGTCGGCCGGGCCTCCGTGGATCAGGGTGAACAGGGGCAGATGCTTTTGCTCGAATTTGCCCGGTGGATAGATGAGCATGCCCTCGATCGTGGTGCCGTCGTCGGCCTTGAATTGATAGGGTTTTCCTTGCGGCAGATCGGCCTGAGCGAGCTTTTCGTTGAAGGACGTGATCGGGCGTGCTTGGTCAATCTTGTCCGCTGACTGGGCTAGATAGATTTCCTGAGGCTTGCCTAGTGAGGAGAAGGCAAATGCGATTTTTTTTGAGTGCGGCGCGGTTGAGATTTCGGCGTAGGTACCGGGAGTGGCCGTGACGCGGTGCAGTTTGTCCGCGGGCTTGGTGGTGTCGTAGATCTGGACTTCGGTGCCCAGACGAGCAGAGATCAGCAAACGGTCGGGTGTAACCGAATAGTGCTCGACGGGACCGATGAAGGATTTGTCCCATTGTTCGATCTTGCCATCGTTGGTGTCGATCCAGTACAGATGCGGCTGCAGATCGCGGTAGGGGCCGGAGACATCTCCAACTTCGACCGAGAAAAAAATGTGGCGCGAATCAGTCGCCCAGCGTGGACGGGTTTCATAGGCTTCGTTCTTGGTGAGACGGCGAGGCTGGCCTCCGGTGACGTCGAGCACGTAGAGTTCGACGTCCTCGTATTTTTCCTGCCGCTGATTAATCGCGTTAGTCAGAAAGGCGACCTTCGTACCGTTCGGGGATGTGGCCAGATCCTCGACACGCAGCGGCAGGGTCGCAATGATCTGTGCGCCGGGAGTCAAGTCGGGCTGAGATTCGGGCTGGCCCTCCTTCTTTTCTACTTTGGCCGCTTCTGAGTTGTGGCGGGCGATCGCATCCGCCAGTCTCAGCGCAAAAATTGCGTCGCCGCGCTCGGCGGTGCGGTACTGCACGACGTCTTTCCACTCCTGCTTATATTCGTCCTTCCTTTCTTTGCTCCAGGGCTGGCGCGTGGCGTAGTAAATAGTCTGTGAATCCGAAGACCATGCGAAGGTGTGGACGTCTTCTTCTCCCTTGGTGATGGGAAAGGCCTCGCCGCCGTTGGGAGAGATCAGGTAAATCTGGCTCGCGCCTTCCTTAGAGTCGGAGTCGTCTTCCTTGCCCGCTGTGTTCTTTCGATCCGAGAGGAAGGCGACCCATTTGCCGTCGGGCGACCACTTCGGATCAGAGTCGTGGCCCGATTGCGTGAGCTGGATCAGCCTTTTGCTCTCGTCGCGATAAAGCCAGAGATCGGTGCGGAAGATCTGCTGATCCCAGTCGGCGCGGTCGGTGGCGATGACCACTGCATCGCCATCGGGGGAGAGTTCGACCGAACGGAAGCTGACGGAGTTGAAGAAGTCGTCGAGGGTGAGCTTGGGTTTATTTTGGGCCTGAAGCACTGGTACGAAGATGAGCACCGCAAGAACAACAACAACTTTTTGGGTTTGCATAGGTTGCCGTTTGGAAGAAGGGTTATACAACGTCGGGTTCTACACAAGCAAGTTCGCCCTACCCACGAGCGAATATTCATCACATACTATTAGCTCATAGCTAATGAGGACTCGACGCACAATGAAAAGAATCGATTCGTCATTCGAAGGAACCTGCATGCGCAAGTTTACGGAGTTGGCTCGGAGTTCTTCAGGGCATCCTCGATGGACTGGCCAGAACGTGGGGCGCCTTCCATCATTCGCCAGCCGTCGTCATAGTCGCGGAATCCGACGACGGATTTGTAATGCACATCGCCGGAGTACAATGCTGCGCCGATTTCGTTCAGCGGTACCCATTTCCAGATAAATTCGACATCGCCTTCGTTGCCCTGCTTGGCAATGCCAGTAACGCCGACCAGCGCTCGTTTGGCAACCGGAATGGAAAGCTGTGAAGTGCCAGTCTGATCCGGGCTGAGGGCAGCGCGAACAGCATCGACACCGGCGGGCGTTAAAAGAATGTCCCAGCATGGCGGCGGGGTGAGATCGCGCGGGCACGGTGCAGAGTTCGCCGAGATCCAGCCATGGTGCTGAAAGACGAGGTATTCGGGCGTGGGGTAATCCTTGCTGGAAACGACACCGGTTTGCAGAACGAATCGTTGCGATGTTTTGAATGGTGCTGAAGAGGAGATCAGGTCCGACGCGAACCGGCGGGTGAGGAAATCGCGCGGGGAACAGGACACTTGGAGAACCGTTGTGAGTACGATCGCAAACTGGATCCGCCTTTTACGCATGGTTATTGCGATGTTTCACCCCAGCTTCACTCGCGCGGGGCTCTCCGGTTCCGCTCAGTCGTAAATCCCACTTTTGGCAGCCCCGGCCAGAAGTGGGGCACCCCTTTCCCTCGACTCATCACAGAACTAAGTTGGCGGCTCTAGGCGATTGGTTAGCGACTTGTGATTGTAAACAAACGGGGGCGTCTGTGTGGCAGGAAAGGACGATCCGTAATCTGGCCGTCGAACTTAGGGGCCCAGCGGCCGGGCACTTCACTTGCGCAGCGGGGACAACGGCCATCCCGCGTGATGCGGTAGTCGGTGATGAGATATCCATGGCGCCGGATTAGCGTTTCCGCGCAGTGGGCGCAGCGGGTGTCTTCCCATTCCTCAACCCTGCCCGGAAGATTGCCGGCATAGATGTAGTGCAGTCCGGCGCTTTTCCCAATGTCGACCGCGCGCAGAAGATCCTCGACCGTGGTATCCCGCTGGTCCTGCATTTTGTAATCGGCGTGGAATGCTGTGACATGCCATGGGATATCAGGCGAGACGCGGGCAACGAACTCGGTGAGTTTGCGGAGTTCGTCCTCAGAATCGTTGAAGCCGGGTATAAGCAGGGTGACGATCTCGAGCCACAGTCCCATCGAGTGGATGCGGCAGATGCTGTCGAGAATCGGGCCAATGCGTCCACCCAGTTCGTGATAATGACGATCGTCGAAACTCTTAAGGTCGACCTTGTATAGATCCAGCCAGGGAAGCAGATAATCCAGCACCTGCGGCGTTCCGTTGCCGTTCGATACGAATCCCGTCACCAGGCCCGCTGCCTTGGCTTCCCTGAAAATTGAGACAGCCCATTCGCTTGTGATGAGGGGTTCGTTGTACGTGCTGACGAGAACCTTGGCGCCTTGATCAAGCGCATCCCGTACGAGAAGTTGCGGAGAAACTTCCAGCGGCGGCGACAGGGCTCGTGGGTCGCGCAGGGCCTGAGAGGTCACCCAATTCTGACAATACGCGCAATGCAGGTCGCAGCCGAGCATGCCGAAACTATAGGCGAGCGCGCCTGGATAGGCATGAAAGAAGGGCTTCTTCTCGATGGGATCGCATTGCATGCCGGCGGTGTATCCCCAGGGAACGTAAAGCTTGCCACCGCGATTGAAGCGCACTTTGCATACGCCTGCTTGTCCTTCCGGGATAGGGCAGCAGTGGCCGCAAGAGAAGCAGCGCAGGCGGTTGTTGCCGAGATTCTCAACCAGGGATGGATCGGCTTCGCGGACTTTTTGTTCAAGGATGTAGCGCAGGGCGGGCACAGATACCTCTGCTTCTATTTTAGCGCGCTGGAGCAGGGTCATCAGTGGTCAGTTTGCGGCGACTGACTTTAGATTTGGCCTGTGTTGCTGGAGCCATTGGGCAGCGTTCTGTTCGATGGCAGCGACTTGGCTGCGGGTGAGCCTTGCACTGGCGTGCGGGGCGAGAGCCTTGCTGGCTTCGTCACCATTCAAAGAGGCTACTACCATCCAAAAGTAGGCCCGGGTCAGGTCTTGAGAAACACCACGGCCGCTGTAATAGAACGCGCCTAGTTTCGATTGGGCAGCTACATTGCCCTGCTCAGCGGCTTGAGTAAACCAGTGAGCGGCTTCCCGCTCGTTCAGTTTGACGCCTTCTCCCGTGGCGTAGCGCAGGCCGATGGCATTTGCGGCATCTGAGTTCCCGTTGCCTGCCATGCCTTTCAACTGATCGAGGGTAGCAGTCTCGATGTCCTGAGTTGACAACGTTGAAGAGACCGGCGCCTTTGTCGATGCGAGGACGGTTTGCACCCTGGATTCGTGGCGAGTATGAATTTTCCTGATTACCCAAGGTGCAGCCGTGGACTGAACAAAAGGAGCAGTCAGAAATCCTAACGCCATCGAGATGGCGCCGGCCGCAAAGGTCAGGAGCAGAAGATAGGAACGCGGCAGACTGATACCGGGGGCAAGATCATCCTGGCCCGGCGCTTTCTCTTTGTGCTCTTCGTGAGCGGAGGCGAAGAGCACACTGCCTTGTGGAGCGACGAAGGATTCGACACGTGCCTCGGCGATAGTAGGCCGATGGTTAAAACGCTTTGCACGGGTACCAGCGTGGAGCACCGTCTCGGCGAACTTCAGCAGAACCCGCTGATCTACGTCCGAAAACGCATTTGGACTTGTCGAAAATACTTCAATGAGTCCGATTGATTTGTCGCCACTGCGAACCGGAGCGGCGAGAATCGAGCGGATTCCAAGCGCGCGGCAGCTTTCGCGGTCAACGCGGGTATCGAGTTCCGTGTCGTCGCAGCGCAGCGGCATTCCGCTTTTCACGCATTCTCCGGAGAAGCCGGAACCAACCTGCAGGCGCGCGCCCACGGGAGGAGCATCCGGGCCTGAGCTAGCCCGGCAGATCATGAAATCCGGATCGGTCTCGGCGAGAGCAATGGCTGAACCCGAGGCGCGCAGCAGCGCCTCGGCACGCTGGGCAATCAACTGCAGCGCAGCGGCGAAATCTGATCCTAGCGTTTCGACCTGGCGCTGCACGACGGTAACAGCCGCCAACGTGTCGGTGTAGCTGGGCCGCGGAGGTTGAGCACCGGCAAGCAATTCGACTTCACTGGCTACGCCGGACATGACATTGACAAAGAGCCACTCTCGCAATCGCATCAGAGAGTCCGCGGGCAGGGCAGAAAACCGCAACCCGGCACGGCCCGAGTCGTTCGTCCAGATGACATGCGCGGTTGTGAGGATTTGTTGGGGACAATCGGCCAGGTCGAGACAAAGGTCGAGCTGCTGATCTACGTGGAGCAGTGAGTGGCATTGAATCGCCAAGCCATCTTCGCTGATATTCACGATCTCATGGAGATCGAGCCTACTGCTTTGTGCATCCGCGAAAGTGGCGTAGGCGGGCGTCTGGATTTTGTGGCGCACGCGTCGGCGCCGGTTGTGGACACCAGTCTGCAACGGCGAAGTGATCGCAACCATGGGGAATGAGGCGAACCTGTTGCAGCACCATATTAGCGCGAGATTGTGGAAAAGTATGCAGGGAAGAAGAGCTTCCGGCGTCCGGCTCTGGGCTTCCGGGCATGGCCTACAAGCCCCCGGATGTACTTCCGAGTTCTGGCGCAAGAAAATCCAATGAAAACGAGGAAGCGAACTTGCGTGGCGGGGAGGTTAACCCGCACGGCGGAGCGCCTCGGTGCGATGGATGGTCGAGATTCGGGAGATGGCGGCTACCATCATGCTCGACAGTAACTGCATGGTCGCCACATCACCTTCGTCGAAGGCTGCTGGGCTGGACGACAGGACTTCGAAGACACCCAACGTGCGGCGATAGTGGCGAAGGGGCGAGACGAGAATCGAACGTACGCCCAGGCGCCGACAACTGGCGAGATCAACGCGAGGATTGCGCTCGGCGTCGTGGCAGAGCATGATCTCGCCGGAGCGGACGGCTTCGGCGGAAATACCCGCGTCGGTCTGCAAGCGGACGCCGAGATCCGGAGCCGTGCGCCCGGCGCGGGCGCGGCAGACGATTTCGTCGCCGTTACGGAGCGCAATCGCCGCCCCTGTCGCCCCCGTCAGGTGCTGGGCCCGCTCGGTAATGGCGCTGATTGCAGGCTCGAGATCGAGTTCGCCGGCGTGGATCTCAGCATCTTCGGGTACATGCGCAGCACGAAAGCCGGAAGCAGGATGCGCGGAATTCGCCAGACGAAGTTGATTCCGCTGCGCCAGCAAGGGCATCCGGGAACAATCCTCGTTCGCGAACGAATCGGGAACAGGCACGGTACGAAGCAGATCGCGGACGAGATTGTTCAGTTCGGAGTCGGTGATGAGGTGTGCGGTCTGCTGATGGCGCAAAGATCCGCCCAGCAGCCGCGAGAGGCCAATCAGGGCCTGGCTGCCGCATGCCAGGCAGTACGTACGGGGATTGGCGCTGATCATCTCGCACTGCACGCAGAATGTGGCGGACCGCAGAGGGACAAAGTTGACATCCCTGAAAGTCGTACCGTACAAGCTGTTGCCGAACATGGATTGCCGAGCCTCGCTTGCGATGATGTGACGAAAAGATGATCTGACGAAAGTAAATAGGGGGGCGACCGTACAAAAGTGACGGCAGTGGTACCTAGGTGTGGAAAAACAGGCTTAAACCTTTCGTGTACGCCTGTGCGGAAGTGGTGCCGAACCCCCGTTCACGAGTTAGTGAGCTGCAATCGTCGGCACGCATACTGGAGCGGTGTTAAGGGATTTGCCTCAGGGAGAGCAGCGAAAGTCTGTATTGCTTTGATGGCGCGCTCAAGGTATCTTAAGAGTACGTTACACAGTCCAAACTTGGGCTGCTGGGGGAATCATGGAATGGAAAGCGCCAGTTTTTGAAGAAGTTTGCCTAAACTGCGAGATCAACTCTTACGCAAGCGCGAAGTTGTAGTACCTAACCTGTTTTCCCAATCCTTCCGGTGGTCTGGCGTTGCACGATGATTTCGTGCAAAGTGTGCTGCTGCACCCCATCCCAGAAGAAAAGACGCTGAATCTTGTCTTCCGTTGTCGCCCTTGCTCCAATATGCATACTGTTGTTTGAGGACGTGCTTTAACCTCGGGATATCCCGCCCCACACCAGGATCAGTTGACGAGGAATTGTGTCATCCCGCTTGCGCGGTGATGAGCGAGGAATCTTGCGCAGGCAAAGGGACAAGTTCCGCCGCGCGAACAAGTGTACGGTCTAACGCATCGGCCAGGGCGATGGGAAATTCCCTGGTGAGGAGATTGACGTCCAGCTGCAGATCGTGCACGGAATAGAGACGATGGACAGTTAAAGATCCTCGAAGGTGGTTTGCGGAAGTGAGCAAATCCAAAGACAGTTTCCACGACGACGGATTGTCGATGCTGTTCTGTAGACCGGGCTTGCTCCAGCGAAATGAATTGGGCTTGCGTCTACTGGACGGTTCAATCAACTCCCATGGAACCATTTCCCCAGGACGCAAGTGGAGCAACAATTCGAATCCGTCGAAATCGTTACTGCCGAAGCCGGCCAAGAGGATGCATCGGACCTGCTCATAATCACGCGCGAGTTTGAGTTCCTCTGTGGCACGGCGGATTGCCAGGTTGTTGACGAAAATCTGCGGTTGGTTGAGCGTACGATGCGCTACGCGGGCTAGTTCGCCGAACTCCAGATAGCCGAGATGCTGAACCCCGATCCAGATTCCGATGCCCAAAACTGCGAGCACGAGACCGAGTGAACTTCCAGTCGGCCACAGCAGGAACAGGCTCAACATCGCGAATCCTGCCGAAACGCCGTACAGAAGGATCACGACCTGGAGGTGGGTAAGGCCGTGCTGCAGCAGCTTGTGATGAATGTGCTCACGATCGGCAGTGAAGACGGGACGCCCGCTAATGAGCCGCCGCACAATCGAGAGGACGGTCTCGAGAATGGGCAAACCGAAGGAGACGATTGGAATCGCGACCGCGACAATCGTAGGCGCTTTTTGCGCGCCGTAGAGTGCGAGAGCACTGAGCAGAAACCCGATGAACAGGCTGCCGGAATCGCCGAGGAAGATGGTGGCGGGATTAAAGTTGTACCGCAGGAACCCGAGAATGGCTCCGGCGAGAGCAATGGTCATGAGTTCGATGAGTGCAGGCCCATGCAACAACGCCACCACGAAAACGACCATCGTCGAGAACAGAGCGGAGCCTGCAGCCAAACCATCGAGACCATCAATCAAATTGAAAGCGTTCGTGATCGCGAGGACCCAGATCACGGTCGCGGCCAGACCGACATACCAGGGCAAAACGCGGTCGCCAAACAGGACCGGGATATTCACTATGCGAAGACCGCCCAGGTACAGCATGGTCGCGGCAATGCCCTGCACCGTGAATTTCACGTAGGGGCCAACACCACGGAGATCGTCGTAAACCCCGAGCAAGAAAACAATGGTGGCGGGGCCAAAGATGGTAGCCAATGTCTTCAGGAAGGTGGGACCATGCACCGTGGGATGACGCACTCCCCACCAGCCCGCTACAACCATACATATGCAGAAGCTGATGAAGATTGCGACTCCGCCGAGACGCGGCAGAGGATTGGAATGCATGTGGCGGTCAGGAGTAGGAATTGCGACCAAGCCACGCGAATTCGCAAAATCGCGGACGTACCGTGTCTGGACAAAAGCCGACAGCAGGCCGGTAAAGAACAGCCCCAGGCAGATTAGGGTCAACTACGCTACCTCGACACAGGCGACTACAGAACCAAACTTCCTCCCGAAGTATGGCAGCGGGACGGTGCTGCCAACAGTGAATGCAAAGGTTCTGGTTAGGATCCGGCGCGTCGACTTTAGCAGTACGCGAATAGCACTTTCAATCGACTGGGCCGAAAAAGCTGTGGAAAACTTACCCATTGGTGCACGGATTGCCAGCGGGAACTCAAACTCGCTGCGCTAAGCTGCTTCTCAAAATTCACAGAGAGTCAGGGGTCCGCGATAAAGTCGGGTACGGGGCTCGTTCGCCGCCGGACGGTTTCATTGGTACTTTTCAGTTGTATCGTTATCGGCGCAGCAATCCACCAACGACGCGAAGCACAAACCCGCAGAACAGCAGAGCGCCGCTCCAACAAATCTTCCTGCTCCACAGCCGATTTCGCAGGACGCCATCAGGGCGTCGGATCCCAGCGAGAAGAGAAGGGCAGCGATGCCACGAAGGATAACCAAGTCAAATCCACAATTGTCACGCTGGGAGCGGACGACCTGATTGAGATTTCTGTCTACAACGTCCCCGGAATTGGCTAGCAAGGTGGGCGATGACATGAGCCGGAACGTCATATCCTGCCAGAGGATACGATCACGGTGCCACGTGCGCCGATCATCTAGGTGGTGGGAGACGTCGCGCGTCCTAGCGGGATTCCTGGCTGCTAACGGAACGATGACCGTGCTTCAGGCCTTTGCGTTGGCGGGTGGGGCGAACCAGACCGCCATCCTGGGCGACGCAGGGATTCTTCGCAAAGGGCCTACCGGGGACGTGGTCGAAAACAAGGTCGGGATTGAGAAGATACTGGAAGCGAAGGTCCTGACGTTCCTTGCAGGCAGACGATATCTTGTTTGTTCCGGTCGCGGTGGGAAAATTCTGACGAAGACACTAGTGGCTGTGCAACACCTGCCCGGCCCCATGGACGCTGGTTTACGATAATGAGCACGGGGTAGCTCTTGCGCCGCTGCTGCCGGCCCGTAACAAACGTTTCGGCGGCTTCGCAGAGCGGCGTGGCATCAGCTTCCGCTATCGATAACCCTCCTTTTTCCAGCTTTTCCAGTCCGCGAAAACCCTCTTCAACATGGCTTGCGTAGCGTCGTGCAGCCATGTCCGTTTCTGTTTGCTGGCGTGGCGGAGAATATCTCTTACTGCGCTTCTGGTTGCCAGGTGTATGTTAGCGACTTCCCTTCCCATGGAGTTCAGAAGTCGCATTTCTGAGCCGTGAACTTCGAGGCCGGTAAGCTCGATACGTGAACAATGTGGACTCAAGCGACGCACAATCCACTGACCATACAGGTGTACAAATGGATCCGGACAGCGAACGGCTTTGTTGATGATGGTCTGATACAAGATTTCCGCCACACCGTGGCCACCTTTGGCCAAATAGCAGGCTGACGGAACCAGGGCCTTCGCCTCGCGGGCGATCCAATTTCCGTTCCACTTGGCGAGGGCAACATAGCGGGCGTGGCCCAGGCTCCCAAGGCCTGCAACGCGCCGCGCCACGCGATATTCGAGATTGCGGGCGGGGAACAGATGCTCCATTCCGTCAATCGCACTGACGGGAACGTCATGGGCGGTCGGCAGAGCTTCCATTTTCTTCCAGAAGCGCACGGGATCGCGGAGATCAGTGAGGGCGATCTCGCGCAGCCAGCCATATTGCTCTTCTAGCACGAAAGGCGTGCCGCCCTGCTGCAGAGTTTCAAGGTAGCCTTCGAGGATCGCGTCGCAGATGTCGTTCTTTCTGAGGGGCAAGTGGCCCGCGTCGGATGCCAAGTGCGCGCTGGCGGCCAGCCGGATCAGATCATTGGTGTAAGGGAGATAATATACTTCGTCAAAATCGTTGATGCCCCAAATAAGACGGCCTTCTATGTCTCGCCATGTTCCGAAATTGTCGACGTGAAGGTCACCGACTGCTAGCACCCGAGGCCCCCTGGATTCATTGGTACAGACCTCGGGCCAGACTTGTGCCCAACGGTAGTAAGTGGCTCGGAAAAACGGGAAGACCGCAAATTTCATTCGGGCATGCTTAAGGCGGAGGTCTTTGCGAATGACGTTGGTGTGCCGCGCCAGCCACTCTTCAAACAGGCGGGTCGACTTGACGATGTTCATAGCGCAGAAGATAGCGGCATTCGTTGGCACCGATCAATGAACGAAGCGTTGGTCCACTTCGAATGAAGCCAGCGGGAGGCCCATCCGCAAGTTGTGGATTGTCTACGGCAGCAATAATAATCGGATATCGGGCAAGTCTGCTGATGCGCACCAGTTGCCCGGCACCCGGTCGTCGAGCCGAGAATTATTGTTTGAAATCCGCGGCGTTCTTCTCGATGAATTCCTTCTTGTCCTCTGGTACGTCCTCAAAGGCATGGATCGCGTCGGAGGTGCAAGCAGGCACACAGACACCGCCGACACCGCAGTCAATACAGCCTTCAGGATCAACGTACATCTGAGTGGAAGCCTCAAAGCCAGGCTCGTCCTGCTGGGGATGGATGCAATCGGTTGGGCAGGCCTCAACGCAGAGGAGTCTTTCATGAATCAGTAATTGCCTAAGCCACGATGAATCAGTCTCCTGGAATGAGCGCTTCCGGCTCGCTCGGGATCAGTGTATGGAGGGCACGCAGAACCGGCGGAGATTTCGATCACCTGGACATGGGCTCCGGGAGAAAGGTCGACCGACGGATTGCCCGGTGAACAGGCGACGCGCTCTTATGACAGGAATCACGTAGAAGAGTGACCGCCGTCACAGAAATTTGAGGGTGGATAGGATTTAAATAAGCACAATTGAACTAGGCCTTCTAGTCATAGGATCGCCCGGCTCCACCCACAGAACCCCACAAGCCGTTACCCCAGACGGCGGGAGCCGGGCGTTAGGCTTTATCGAGTCTAGAGTCCCGAATCGCGAGTCCCGAGCAAAAGCCGTGTGTGTTTCCAGACACACCGTGCCGGCGACACACGTGAAATCGGCCTTCTGCTCATGCAAGTTATTGATTCCAAGCGGTATCCGGCATGGCCCTTCGTCTGCCTTGTGCATAACGCAGGTTATTGCACCAAGGGGGCGGAAATGGACCGAGGAAGTCGGTGGGACGCAGCGCATCACATTCTGGCAATCCTAGCCTTGACCGTGTCGGTTCCTTGCCGGTCACAGGAGCCCGTTGCTGACGATGGTGGGCTGCGAAATCGAGTCGTGCTGGTCAGCCTGGTGGACCGCAAACTCGCGCTGGTCGACAACGGCGTAGTCATCGCAACCTTTCAGGTTGCGGTGGGCGCGAGGCTTACCCCGAGTCCCAGTGGTGAGTTCACGATTATCAGTCGAGTTTCCAACCCGACCTACTATCACCGCGGAACAGTCATTCCCACAGGAAAAGACAATCCGGTGGGGACGCGGTGGGTCGGCCTAAACCTAAAGGGCTACGGCATTCACGGCACGAATGCTCCCGCATCGATTGGGCGAGCAGCTTCGCATGGATGCATCCGCCTGCGCAACCGCGACATGGAGCGCTTGTTCACGATGCTTCGGGTCGGCGATGTCGTGCGGATTCGCGGAGAGCGTGACGTGGAAACCGCGCAGATCTTTGGTGGAGAGAGCGACGAGACGGTTGTAGCCAGCGCGGAGTCCGCTTCTCAGACTGCGGAACAACAGGAAGCGACGCAGAACAGCGTTGGACTCGGAAATTAGTCAAACAAAGCTCAGGAGGACATTATGCAAATGGCGATCACATTCATGGCGGTGGTAGCAGGAATGGTCTTCTCGTTGTCCGTGGCGCTATTAGCCGAGGAACTGATTTTTGGGCAGCTGTTCCGGTTGTTCTTCGCCCAACAGAGAGCGACTTTGAAACCGGAGCAGAAACGGTAAGCGGCGGACGAGAGAACGCCGATGCTGATATGGAAACACTTGCTGATGAGCAGTGGCTTCGGGATGATTCTCGCGGCTGCAGGCATTCTGGCCTATGACTCATGGACCAAAACGTTGTCCCCGAAAGCGGGGGCGTCAGCGGGAGCGCCGATGATGCAGGTTCGGAGAAGTCACTGGAGAATTTCGCTTGCGCTGGCACTGCTCGCTTGGGGACCGATCCTGCTTGCGGTCAGCCTGGTGCTTGTACCAGCCGGGGTGCACACGAGCAGTGACATGTTGGCCCACTGATATCCATTTTCGCACCGCTAAGGTTGATTTTTTGCGCTTACTGCGGTGTCTTAACAGTACAGAGGCGTGATCTTTCGCATGCGGAAGGCGATTTATAATTTGGGCATCCCTGAGAACTTGAAATCGAAGACGTACGCACTCTGCCAGGCTTCCTGCCTGAGCTTTGCTTTCTTGCTTGCAGTATTGGTTCCCAGCCCCGCCGCATTTGCCGCCGACTGGAGCGCTTCGGAGCAGGAGTTGGCCAGGAAGATCGTGGCTGTGACAGGTCCGGGTGCCGCGAGCCTTACATTCGAGAGTCGGTCCTCGCTCGGGCGGCGGGAGAGCGACATCATACAAAACGGACTGCGAAGCATGCTGGAACAGGTGGGGCTTCACTTCGTAAAAAGTGATCAGGCCGCGACATCGGTCACCGTGTCTCTGTCGGAGAACGAGACATCCTATGTCTGGGTAGGGCAGATTCAGCTGGTTGTCGGAGACTCCGCAGTGGTGATGGTGTCTTTGCCTCGTTCCGGACGTTCCGGTTCGGCTTACGAATCCATGCCCACAATGCTGCGGAAAAATCCGCTTTGGACCCAGGCGGCACGCATCCTCGATGTAGCGATTCTCGAAGAAAGCGGCGCGCCTTCTCGGATTGCAGTGCTGGGTGACGACGACGTGTCTATGTACCGGTTTCAGAACGGAAGATGGCAAACGGAGCAGACGCTAGTGATCAACCATGCTAAACCTTGGCCACTTGATCTGCGCGGGCGACTCGTTCAGGCACCGGATCGTACCCTGGCCGCGTTCCTCCCGGGTATGGTCTGCCGAATCACCGGGCCGTCTGTTCCCTCAAATATCACGTGTCAGGCAGGAGATGACCTGTGGCCCATTGTGCCGACAGGGATGAGTTTGACGTCGTCGGTATTCACAAGCGCGTCATCGGCGACGGCAGCAGTTCCCGCGCTCGTGGCATTTTTCACTCCGACACGAAATTACTTCACTGGAGCGCTGAGTCCAACCATCGGCAAGTTCAATACCGTGCCGAAGTTCTATTCGGCGGCCTTCATGCCGCGCGAGAAGAACACGCTCTGGGTATTTGCATCCACGGATGGCGCAGCGCGATTCACCGACGGCATCAACGAGCAGACTTCGTCCATCGCATGGGGCAGCGATATCGCTACCGTCAGAACGACGTGTGGCGCGGGATGGCAGGTGCTCGCGACCAGCGCGGGCGATCCGGTACAGGATTCCGTCCGGGCCTATGAATTTCCCGATCGGGATCCTGTGGCGGTAAGTGCGGCGATCGATTTTCCCGGCCCTGTTTCTGCGTTGTGGACGGAAAGCCACGGCGATACCGCGATCGCGATTGCCAGAAATCGAGACACTGGGAGTTATGAAGCTTTTCGTCTGTCACTGTCTTGCGGTCAGTAGTCTGACGGTGTCCATGCTCGCGCACGCAGAAACGCGGCCGCAGTATGGCGGGACACTGCGTCTGATGATGCATACGGCGCCAACCGCACTGGACCCAGGGGATAGCCGAATTCCCGATTCGTTCGGACGACGCAGTCTGATTTCCCTGATTTTTGACACGCTCGTAGAAATGGATGACGCGGGACGAACGAGACCGGGACTCGCGGAAGCATGGCAGGCGGCAAAAGGAAGCCAACGCTGGCAATTTCGCCTGCGGCATGGAGTGAAGTTTCACGACGGAACACCGCTAACAAGTGAAATCGTTGCGGCTTCATTGCGGTTTGCAAATCCCCGGTGGAGCATCAGGGCGGACGCGGATTCGGTAACTGTCGATACGGATGAGTCGCAGCCGCAATTGCCGGCAGAAATCGCTCTGCCGCGAAACGCGATTGCCAAGAGAGATGGCGAGGGGAAACTAAGCGGCACAGGGCCATTCCGCATCGTAGAGTGGCAGCCCGGAAAGAGGCTCACGCTGGTTGCGGAAGAAGATTGCTGGCGGGGGCGCCCATTTCTTGACGGAATCGACGTTGAGATGGGCCGAAGTTTCCGCGACCAGTCAACTGCATTGGAACTAGGAAGGGTCGACGTTATTGAAGTCGCGCCGGAACAAGCGCATCATTTCTCGCCAGCAAAAGGCAGGCTGGAGAATTCAGAGCCGGTCGAATTGATTGTCCTGGTGTTCGCGCGAGAATCGGCATCGCCCGATGAGAAATTGCTGCGCAACGCTTTAGGGTTGAGTGTCGAGCGCGGATCGATTCAGAGCGTGCTGCTACAGGGAACGGGACAGGCGACGGGAAGCCTTTTGCCGACATGGATCAGCGGCTACGGGTTTGTGTTCTCATCCCAAGCCGACTTGCAGAAGGCTCGACAATTGCGAGATCAGGTTCAAACTGGGCGTCTTTGGACCATCGGATATGACGCCAGCGATTCCCTGGCTCGCTTGCTGGTGGAGCGGATCGCATTGAACGCCAAAGACGCAGGACTATCGCTGGTGCCAACGGCGGCGGGCTTGACCGATCTGCGACTAGTGAGGATTCCACTGGCCTGCGCGGATCCGTGGATCGCCCTAGACAATATCGCGGGTCAAACCGATCTACCTCGTGCCCAGAGCAAGGGTTTCTCGGCCGAAGAACTTTACGCTGCGGAAAAAGCAGATCTGGCGAAAGATCGGGTCATTCCTTTGTTTCATCTACCTGTCTTTTATGCCGCCACTGGCAACCTGAGGAACTGGACGCTTCGAAACAATGGGAATCTTGAGTTGACCAATGCGTGGCTGGGGGCTGGAAAATGAGCTTCCGCCGCAAACTGCTCATTGTGTTTGCGCTGACGGTGTTCCTATCTGTGGCCTGTGTCGCAATCCTCGTACAGTGGGTTACCCGAAATGCATTTGAAAAGGAAGAGAATCGACGCACTGCAGCGTTGGTTACACAATTTCAGCGGGAGTTCTCGAAACGTGGCGATGATGTGGCGCGGGAAGTGGAGGCGATCGCAGCGTCGGATGCTGTCATGCGAATGGCCCAAGGGCTGAACGGCACATCTTCGGATTTTGCGGAGTACTTCGATCTCGGTCGTGCTTCAGCAGAGAGTCATCAGCTCGATTTCCTGGAAATTCTCGATCCGCGAGGCGTGATCGTTTCCTCGGCGCAGTGGCCCGCAAAGTTCGGATATTCAGACCCGGCATTTGAAAGCCTTTCCGCTTCGCCCCATGAACCGTTTCTCAAGCTGGAAAACCTGCAAGACTCTACTGCGTTGGGTTTTTTTGCCCTCCGCGTAGTTCGCGCGGGCGAGCGCCCGGTTTACGTCGTCGGCGGCAGGAAGCTCGACAAAAACTTCCTTTCCGCTTTGGATCTGCCGACCGACACACGGGTGCTGCTTTATCAGAAACGGGGTGATCATTTCTCTTCCGACCTATTGCCGGATCCGGGAACGGGTGGAAACGGCGCGAATGCAGCACGTTCAGAGGAGAGGTTCGCGCCGTTGATTGAGGCGGTGCGCAAGTACGACCAGGAAACCAGTGGCATCGTCAACTGGAGCTCGGACCCAGCCGACGAAGAAGTGTTTCACGCTATTCCATTACGGGGATTAGGAAAAGATCGTCCTCTGCTCGGGATTCTGCTGATCGGGAATTCCCGCAGATCCTACGTCGAACTGAAACGGCGAATTCGCGATGCGGCGCTGCTGGCCGGCGGTGGAGGAATCGTTCTCGCAATCCTGCTCAGCAGCTGGGCATCAGCCCGGGTGACGCGCCCAATGGTGGAATTGGCCCGGGCGGCACAAGACGTGGCATCGGGAAATTGGGATACCAGCGTACCAGTCCAGGGACAAGACGAGCTCGCGAAACTCGCCGACGCCTTCAATCGCATGACGACCGAATTGCTCGCACAAAAAGAGAGGCTGGTACAGACAGAACGGGTTGCGGCCTGGCGCGAACTGGCGCGCCGACTGGCTCACGAACTCAAGAATCCACTATTCCCGTTGCAACTCACGGTCGAAAATCTGGTACGGGCCAAGTCGCAGAACCCGGAAATGTTCGACGAGATCTTTCATGAGAGTTCTGAAACGTTGCTCGCTGAGATTTCGAACCTGAAAGGAATCATCGGCCGCTTTAGCGAATTTTCCAAAATGCCGCAACCGCACCTGCAGCGTGTGCAGGTGAATGAAGTTATCGAAGCGGTGGCGCGGCTCTTTCAGGCGCAATTTCAGGCGAGAGCACCCCACGCGATTGATTGCCAAATGCAACTGGACAAGCATCTCGAGCCTATTGCCGCTGATCCGGAGCTGCTGCATCGCGCACTTTCAAACCTTGTCCTCAATGCAATGGACGCGATGCCTGGTGGTGGCAAGCTAACGTTGCGTACACGCAGGGAGGACGGCAAAGTGATACTCGAGGTTCGCGATACAGGCTCTGGACTGACCCGCGAAGAGTGCGAGCGTATCTTTACGCCCTATTACACGAGCAAACAGCACGGCACGGGGCTGGGCCTGGCGATCGTGCAATCGGTGGTTAGCGATCACGGTGGAAGGATCAGTGTTCAGAGCGAGCCCGGGAAAGGGGCGTCATTCGTCATCGAATTGCCGAGCAATGTGGACGCAATTCCAGTAACCGCCATATCGAAACCAGAGAGGGTTGGGAGTGTGTCGCTGTAGGGAGGAGACGTTTGCCGCAGAAAGCACATCTGCTGATTGTCGATGATGAGGCGAATACGCTGGCGTCGCTGTCGAGGGCTTTCCGACTTGCAGGCCACGAAGCTACCGTCTGCGACAACGCAGCGCGCGCGCTCGAGCTTGCGAAATCGCAGGGTTTCGACTTGATCCTGTCGGATGTTGTTATGCCCGCAAAAGATGGTCTGAGTCTTCTGGAAGACTTGAAACAGCAAGGTGTGACGACGCCGGTGGTCATGATGTCAGGACAGGCTCATATCGAAATGGCGGTGCGCGCGACCCGGCTGGGAGCGCTCGACTTTCTCGAGAAACCGATTTCGTCCGACAAGCTGATGCTCACAGTGGGCAATGCACTTAAGCTTCAACGTTTGGAAAAGGAAAACCAGCAACTTCGGCAACGACTGGGAAAACACGAGATTGTGTGGAAGGGCGAAACGATGCGGCGCGTTATGGCGCAACTGGAGCGCGTCGCGGCCAGCGAGTCGCGAGTTTGCATTCTGGGAGAAACCGGCACGGGAAAAGAGTTGGCGGCACGAACGATTCATGAGCGAAGTGCACGCGCCGGTGGTCCATTCGTTACACTGAACTGCGCAGCGGTACCGGCGGAACTGATCGAGTCGGAACTCTTCGGACACGAGAAGGGATCCTTTACTGGAGCTTCGGGACCGCACGTTGGAAAATTCGAGCAGGCCGATCAAGGCACCATCTTCCTCGATGAGATCGGCGACATGCCACTAAACATGCAAGCGAAGCTGTTGCGCGTGCTGGAGGAAGCCGAGATCGAACGAATCGGAGGCGATAAACCGATCAGGGTCAATGTGCGAGTGCTGGTCGCGACCCATCGCGATCTGGAAGCCCGCGTGCGCGAAGAGAAGTTCCGCCAGGACTTGTTTCACCGCATCTACGTCTTCCCTCTCGTGCTGCCGACGCTGCGAGAGCGGCCGGAAGACATTCCCGCACTTATCGAGCATTTTGCCGAACAGGTGCGCGTACAGAATGGATGGAAGCCGGTACCGTTTACTCCTGAGGCGATGGCAGCGCTTCAGTCTCATGGCTGGCCGGGTAACGTCAGAGAGCTGCGGAACATAGTCGAGCGACTCATGCTGCTCGCGACTGATGGCCAGGTGGACTTGACTACGGTACAGCTAGCTATGCCCAAAGGCTTGACAGCGGCGCCTTCCGGCATCGCCACCGCTTCGGGCCCGCTTGCCGAGCGCGTGCAGTCTTTCGAGCGCGAAGTCATTCTCGCCGAACTGAAGCGCAGCCATCACAATATGAGTATGGCGGCGAAATCCCTGGGTCTGGAGCGCAGTCACCTGTATAAGAAGGCGGAGCAACTCGGAATCGATCTGCAGGCTTTGCGCCGGGATCAGGGCGCTTCAGACTGAGTCTGCGGGGCGACTCCTGATGGGACTGTCAGGGGGAAGGCGCTAGCCGCAAAGCTGCGCTAACATCTCCTCTCGCTTCGGTCAGGTTCGGCAGGCGGACGAATGCGTCCGCTGCTACATTGCTCGCAATCATGCCACTTCTACAACGTCGCACTACACCTGCATCCGGAGCCCGCTTGGCCGATAGAGTTTTAATCTACTCTCTTATCTTGACTACATCTTGGTGCTTCGCCCGCGAAGCTCCCTCGGCGCCGATTTATGGAATCCGCATGGAGAGGGTGTGGATTCCCATGAAAGATGGCGTGCGACTTGCAGCCACCCTCTACATGCCAGACGGAGCGAAGCCCGAGGAGAAGTTGCCCGCCCTGCTCGAATACTTGCCGTATCGGAAGGACGACGGAACTGCGGCGGGAGATTATCCCAAGCATACGTACTTTGCACGACGTGGATACGTTAGCGTGCGTGTGGATATTCGAGGGTTCGGCGCCAGTGAAGGCGTCCCGCCAGAGCGCGAATACTCCGAGCAGGAACAGAGCGATGGCGAACAAGTCATCGCGTGGCTGGCGCATCAGCCCTGGTCCAATGGGAATGTCGGCATGTTTGGGATTTCGTGGGGTGGCTTCACGGCCCTGCAGATGGCGATGCGGCACGCTCCGGGGTTGAAGGCAATCCTTGCGGTTCATGCTACGTCGGAACTTTTTCACGATGACGTTCATTACGTCGATGGCATGGCACATGTCGATGAATTTGAATTGAACATGGACATGGCCCAGGGCTGGGTCGGTGCGCCGGATTATTCTCTCGACGAAAAAGTTCTGGGGGCGCGTTTTGATTCGTCGCCGTGGTCATTGCTGTATTTGAAACATCAGCATGACGGACTGTTCTGGCGCGACCGCGTACGACCTCTCAAAGAGATCACGATTCCGAGTTTTCTGATTGGGGGGCTGCAGGACGGTTACCGCGACAATGTTCCTGACATGCTGATGCAGTCAAAGGCTCCGATCAAGGCGATCGTCGGACCGTGGAACCATTCGTTTCCCAATGATGCTGACTTTGGGCCGCGAGTCGAGTGGCGGGATCAGGCGGTGCGCTGGTTTGATTACTGGCTGAAGGGGCGTGACACGGGAGTTCGGGAAGATCCCAGGCTAGTCATCTACATGCAGCACTGGCATCCGCCGGATCTGAATCTGGAGAACGTACCGGGAGAGTGGCGCCGGGAGGATGTCTGGCCTCCGGCAGGCGCGAAGAATACACCGTTCTTCATGCAATCCAATCACGCATTGGCGAGGGAACCAGGCAGTGCGGATACTCATCACCTGAAATACGTGCCGACAGCGGGCGTTGAAGCCGGGTTCTGGTGGGGCGAATTGCTGAGCGATCCGCGTCCGGTGGATGCGTTCAGCCTGGTATACGACTCGGCACCCCTGGAATCCGACGCCGCCATTCTTGGCAGGCCTCGGGCTCTTCTGCAAGCCTCTGCTACGGCGCCCCAGGCGAACTGGTTTGCTCGACTCTGTGACGTGGCACCGGATGGCACCGTCACCCAAATCACCGGAGCCGGCATCAATGGAGCCCAGCGTGAATCGATGAGCCAACCTAAAGACCTTGACCCGGGCACAGTCTATCCTCTGGACATTGAGATGCACTTGACTTCCTGGGTTTTTCCCAAAGGACACCGCATCCGCGTTGCGATTTCGAATGCGCTTTGGCCGATGGTCTTGCCGACGCCTTATACGATGACGACATCTCTTGTGTTGGGTGGAACTGCAGGGTCACGAATCGAGTTGCCTATCGTGCCAGTCCAAGGGATTGCGCCTGCTGCGTTCTCATCTCCGGAACCGATCGAGCAGCGAAACGATATCAAGAATGAAGGATTCCCATGGCCTGGAGAATGGACCGTTGAGCGCGATGAGGCGCGACAGAAGACAACGGTGCATTGGAAGGGCAAGGATGGGTATGAATACCCTTGGGGAAATCAAACTGATTTCGAAAGTCTCACTTATGAAGGGGACGATGCGCATCCGGGAACGTCTTCGGTGCGCGGAGAAGCAGAGAGTGTTTTCACGCTAAAGGGACGGACGCTGGTCTGGCGCGGCCATCTCTCAGTTATCACTGACCAGAAGAATTTCTACTACAAGTACACACGAGAGCTGTTGAAAAACGGGCAAATGTTCAAATCCAGGACATGGCAGGAAGCTATTCCTCGGGACCATCAGTGAAGCACCGGCAGGTGGTTACCGTTACGGAGCGTTCGTTTTTTACTTGGCCTTCAAGTCTGCGGCGAGAAGCTGATGAAAAAGTTGTTCCCCGGCTTCGCGGCGCACTGAGAGACGTCCGGCACCGTAAGCACGCGATTTCAGGCCACGCTGCACGTCTTCGCAGATACCAAGGTCTTCGTCTTGCACACGATTACCGACGTTCACCGACTGGCTGTTGTATTCGCGGCGGGACTCGCTGACGTCGCTGAAGTAGAAATCGAAAACGACTGTGCAATGGTCGGCATCGACGGGAATGACATAGTTGGTATCCATGTATCCTTCGTAGCAGTTGATCATGAGGTTCGGATATTGCCAGAAATACCAGGCGCGGTCGCCTTTGCGAGTGGCCCCCGTCGCGGCATCTTCGTCGGAGGCAACCATCGGGCTGGATTGCAGACAGTAGCGATCCTCGTTTTCGATCGTGTACTGCTTGTAATCGAGAACGGAACTGAGTCCCTTGTGCAGGTGCGGGACGTGATATCCACCGTCGAGATAGTTATCGACATACACCTTCCAATTGCAGTGGATGTCGTAAGTGCGGCGGTCGAAAAAATGAAGGTTGCTGATGCCGAGCGGGGCCAACCGCCTCACCAGGGCACCCAGGAATTCGCGCAAGGAAGCCGCATTAGGGTCGAGGTTAACGAAGACAAAGCATTCCCAAGTTTCAACACGGACCGGGAGCAATCCATTTTGCGCACGGTCGAAGTTTTCAACGCCCTCAAACTCCGGCATGCCCTTGAGAGAACCATCGAGTCCGTACTTCCAGCCATGGTAAGGGCACTGCAGAATAGAGGCTTGCCCGCAGGGTTGGGTTACCACCGCAGCAGCATGGTGACGGCATACGTTGAAGAAAGCGCGTAAAGCGCCATCGACAGCACGGACTACGACGATGGGTTCGCCGGCAACCCTTGTTGCAACAAAATCCCCGGAGTTCTGCAATTGGCTGGTACGTGCGACTAGTTGCCAGGTCTTGCTGAAAACCTTCAATCGCTCCATTTCCGCGATCTGAGGATCGGTATACCAGGGCGCAGGTATCGTGAATGCCTCGGAAAGCGGCGCGCGGTCGTTGTAGCTGGACAGTATTTCATCAATAGTGGATTGCATGTTCACTCTCGCTGGAAATCTGGAATGCTGAAGACAGCATCATGCGACGGAACGGTCAGCAGCGATGATTCGACCGACCCTTGGGCCGCGGAACAACCCCCGCAGGCGCGGTCCCAATCGCGCGCTGCAACATCGCAAGAAATTGCTGAATTCGCGCTTCCTTCTTTTCGGACAACTCCCCTTGTCGGCGGAATAGTCCCGGATCAAGCTCGGCAGTTAGCAAAGCATCCTGAAAACGTTCGACCATCCAGTCGATGATCGATACGATCATTTCAATATCCAGATCATCGCGAAGTTCACGGCGATCCAAACCAAAGCGTACGAAACCCACGGTGCCGTAGGGGTCTTCGCTGAGCAAGAAGCGGTTGATCTCGCGCTTGAGTACCAGATCTGTACCGTAGTTTCCGAGAAGGGAGATGCGATAAGGAATCCAATCTTCGTGAACCAGATGCTCGGTACGCGCCAGCCAATAGCGCAGTACCTCAAAAAATCCTTGCTGTCGGACTTCCTCCGGCACATCGAGATATTTGGCGAACGAGCGGACGGCGCGCTTATAGACTTCGAAGAATAATCCATCTTTACTCCCGAAATGCTGGAAGATGGAACCCTTGGCGATTCCCAGCGCCGTCGCGATGTCACCCACGCGCGCATCGTGGTACCCGCGCTCGGCGAAGTGTTGCGTCGCGGCTTCGACAATGCGCGCCCGCTTGGCTTCCGAACGCGGCCGCAGCTTAGGCTGGCGCTGATACAACGGGGGCATAACGCGATTGCTGGCAATTCCCGGCATCATTAATGACCTTAAGTCATGCGAGCATACCTCAGCCTAAGTTTGATTTCAACTTCTATTTCTGTACCTTTTGCGATAAGGTATGGCGATCATAAGTCTGCATCGTGACCTCAAGTCAAGACATTCCAACTAGCGCGCGAATATACGACGCGATTGTGATTGGCGCTGGCCACAACGGGCTCACCGCCGCCGCCTATCTCGCCCGCGCTGGATTAACAACGCTAGTGCTGGAGCGCCGCGACATTGTGGGCGGATGCTGTGTGACCGAAGAGATTGCGCCAGGTTGCCGGGCATCGACTACTTCCTATATTGCAAGCATGCTCCGGCCCGAAGTGATCTCGGAACTTCGGCTCGCGGATCACGGCCTGCGGATGATTCCGTGCGATCCGGCGATTCAGGTTCCCTTCCCTGACGCCCACGTAGTCTCCTGGTGGGTCGACCGGGACAAGGCACGGCAAGAGTTCGCGAAGATTTCGGCCAGAGATGCCGCGCGTTTCGTGCAGGTCGATGATCAGTTGAAGAAGCTGGCTCGCTATCTGCAGCCTTTTTTTCTGGAGCCACCGCCCGAGATTGGCACATCGAGTGTCAGGGGATGGGCCGATTTGTTTCGCACCGGCGCCCGGTTCCGTGGAATCTCTAACCGCGAGATTGCACAGTTGATTTCTTTTCTAACCGGCAGCCTGGGTGAGTTTCTGGACCAGAACTACGGGTCGGAAAAAATCAAAAGCATGTTTCTGGCCAACAATGTGTATGGCAAGCATGGAGGCCCCTATCAGCCCGGCACTGCGATCGGCCTGCTGTTTCATCTGCTCAGCGGCGGCGAGCATGAATTGCAAGGATTCTACGGACATGTGATGGGTGGAATGGGATCCATCACTGAAGCGCTGGCGGCGGCGGGCAAGAAACTCGGAGTTGAGATTCGCACCGGGACGAGCGTCAGGCATATCGACGTGAAAAACGGGCGCGCGCGAACTGTGGTTCTTGAGGATGGGACGGAAATTCGTAGTCGTGTCGTGCTTTCGAATGCCGATCCGAAGCGTACGTTTCTTGGCTTTCTCGATCCAAAACAACTGCCGGAAGATTTTCTGTTTGCGGTGCGTGGCATCAAGATGGATGGTCCTTGCGCCAAGGTAAATCTGGTGCTCGCGGAAGAGCCGCATTTCACCGGGACGCGTCCCTCAGCAACTCCTCTCGAGCGTACCTTCTATACACTCGTACCCTCGCTCGAATTTGCGGAGCGGTGCTATGACATCGCGAAGTTTGGCGACATTCCCGAAGAGCTTTGGGTGGACTGTGTTGTGTCGTCGAATGCCGACGCGTCTCTTGCACCGCCCGACAGACACATCCTTACGTGTTTTGTCCAGTACGTTCCCTACCGTCTGCGTCATGGCAGTTGGGATGACAAACGCGAATTGCTGGGCGATCGCGTGGTGAAAAAGATTGCCGAATACGCGCCCAATGTGCCGGGATCGATCGTGGCACGGCAGGTGCTAACACCACTCGATCTCGAGCGAGTTTACGGACTCACCGAGGGCAACATCTTCCACGGCGATCTGCGCCTGGAGCAGCTTTTCTTTATGCGCCCGGTGCCGGGGTGGTCGCAGTATCGAACGCCCATCGAGGGACTGTATCTGTGTGGAGCGGGCGCGCATCCCGGGGGCGGGGTTACCGGAGCGCCGGGACGTAATGCCGCGCATCAGGTGCTGCGGGATTGGAAGAAGGGACGACTTCGACAAGCGGCATGAATCACGCAAGATCCAACTCTCTCCCGCATACGGCCGACGTAGTCATTTTAGGCGCCGGAGTTATGGGGACTTCGATCGCCTTTCAGTTGGCCAAGCGCAATGCCGGCAAAATTGTCGTGATCGATAAGGATCACGTTGGGCGCGGCGGAAGCGGGCGGTCCTCCACCCTTGTGCGTATGCACTACAGTTTCCCGCCGGAAGTAGAACTGGCCGTGATCAGTCTGCGTATGTTTCAAAATTGGAAAGAGGTTGTGGGCACTCCGGGAGACTTCCGAAAGACTGGATTCGTTCGCATGGTGCATCCGAACGAGACCGAACGATTGAAGTGCAACGTCGAGATGCAGCAAAAGCTTGGAGTCGACGTCGAGCTCATCGATAAGCACCAGTTGCACGAACTCGAGCCCGACTGGAATGTGGACGAGATTGAGCTTGGAGCGTACGAGCCTGACTCGGGATACGGAGACGGAGCGGGAGTAGCTGGCGATTTTCTGAAGGCCGCACGCGATCTTGGCGCAATCTATGCCTCGCGAACACAGGCTAGCGCCCTGTGCTTAGAAGGCGGGCGTATCCGCAGCGTTAGTACGGGCCAGGGAGTGATCCAGTCACCGATTGTCATTGTTGCCACCGGCCCTTGGACGAGGCCGCTGCTGCAGCGGGCGGGCTATGACATTCCTATCGAGTGCGAATATCACCAAGTCGCAATTCTGCGGAATGCTCCTGGTATGAAGGGTGGCGGTTGCGCCTGCATTGATTCGGTCACCGCAACCTATTTCCGCTCCGATGCGCAAGACAAGTTCCTTGTCGGTGATTTCTATGGGCAGCGGCCCGCGGATCCCGACAGCTTTCCGCAGCACGCCGCCGACGAGTCACTCGAAGAAATCATCGATCGAGCGTCCCGCCGTGTACCCAGGCTTGAACGGGCGGAGGTGATGCGAGGGGTGACCGGCATCTACGATATGACGCCGGATTCTCGCCCGCTGCTCGGCGAAATTCCCGGAATTCGTGGCCTTTACATCTGCGCTGGATTTTCCGGTATGGGATTCAAGATTTCACCGGCAATCGGGTTGGTGATGAGCGAACTGCTGCTGGACGGGCGGGCAACATCGGTCAACATTGACGCGTTTCGGCCCAACCGATTTGCAGAAAATTCTCCGATCAAAGCGGAATACGAATACGTCGACGATTAAGTCGCGGGAGACAATATGAAGAAAAAAGGAATCCTTGAGCGGCTGAAGGATGGTCCAGTTTTGGGAGACGGAGGTTACCTACTGGAGCTCGAAAAACGCGGATGGGTGCGCGCGGGCCCATTCACGCCGGAAGTTGCTCTGACGTACCCTAACGCTCTCCGTGAACTCCACGTTGAGTTTCGCGAGGCAGGTGCTGAAGTCCTGCAGGCGCTGACCTTTTACGCCAGCCGAGACAAACTGGCAACTGTCGGTCTGGAAGAGCGATTGGAAGAGCTGAATCGTTCAGCCGTGCGCGTCGCGCGCGAGGTGGCCGGCGACCAGTGTCTTGTCGCAGGGAATCTAAGTCTGACGTGGATGTACGAGCCCAATAGCCCGTCCGCTGCCGATCGCGTGCGCAAAACATTCGACGAGCAACTGGCGGTTCAGGTTGATGAAGGCGTGGATTTCATCATCGGCGAAACCTTCTCCTGGCTAGGCGAGGCGCTCATCGCTGTAGAGCGCGCGAAGAAGACCGGTTTGCCTGTTATGGTGACGATCTGCTTCGAGAACAAAGATGAGACGGTTGAGGGCAAGAGCGCCGCTGAATCGGCAAAGGCGTTGCTCGACGCAGGAGCCAACATTGTCGGTATGAACTGCCTGCGCCCTCCGCAGCACATTCTTGGACCCATGGAGCAAATGCGCAAAGCAGTATCCGGCTATCTTGCTTGCCAGCCCGTTGCCTATCGCACACCGAAAGAAAAGCAGGACTTCACTAGCCTGCCCGAATTTCCTTACGCTCTAGATCCGCTGCAGCTGACCCGAAAACAAATGGCGGACTATGCGATTCAAGCCCGCGACATGGGAATCAACTACATCGGAGCCTGTTGCGGAGCTGTTGCGATGCACATCCGCGAAATGGCCCGCGTACTCAACAAGGTTCGGGAAGATTCTCGCGTCTGGAAAAAGGGCGGGACAAAGCCCATGTCAGCGTACGAGTATTACGATCACGACAAAGTGAATGTAGCCGAAACCAAGTAGTCGAAATTCGAAACACGAGACTGCGGACTCCGGGGCAAGAGGCCGCAGTCTCGTTAAAATTCAGCCAACCTTCCGTACTTCGGGATCCAAAGCATGCACCAGGGGCATGTCCACGAGATGCTCGTAGAGGAACCACGCCTGGAGTTCATTCGTGCGCAATACGTCGCTGATCACCATGTCGTTTGTGCCGTCGTCGCCTAACTCCGACGCTCTTTTCGCGAGTGTTCGGCAATGTCCGATGATCAGCTGATGTGCATCCAGCAGACGGGAGATTTGCACCGGCACCTCTTCCCTTCCACGCGGCGGACGTTCGATGCGCGTGGTGTCTGCGACGTCATGCGCCATCGCCAGAGATATCCCTCCCAGTAACTGAATTCGTTCAGCAATGGTGTCGACAAGGTCGACTTGCTCGTCGAAGTGCTTATCGAAAAGCAGATGCAACTGATAGCACGTTGGACCGGCAACTTGCCAGTGGGATTTTTTGTACAGATCGCGCAGAGTGATAGTGTCGGCAAGCATCTGGTTCAATTGCTCGGTCATTTCCAGGCGAACATCTTCTTCGAGTTCCAGTGGCAACGCATGCGCAACTGTTCCATAGGCCTGGATTTCCTTAGCGTGCTGATGAATACGAGGCTGTGCATTGATGGTTTGGCGGCTGGCGCCGTCTCTCTTCGGCATAATCATCTCCTGATGTGTCGGCGGGAGCTAAATTTTGTAATCCTATGAGATGCGATGAAAACCAATCAGTGTTGGTTGCAACATCTAATTGGGCGCGGCAAGTCATCGCCATAGGGCCGGGAATTTTGCGTGAAGCCCAAACTACGGGGACGTGGCAAGACGCAGCAGGAATTGCGAAACCAGACGTTTGACGGCGCTCACAGCGTTGGTTATCATCAACATGCGGGGTGGAGCAGTCTGGTAGCTCGTTGGGCTCATAACCCAAAGGTCGGTGGTTCAAATCCACCCCCCGCAACCAACGAAATCATACGGTTACGGGCAATTTGGCATTTGTAGCGACTGTCCAAAACTGTCCCATAAGGGGAACTGGCTCACAGTTCCCCTTAATTATTGAATCGAGATCTGCTGATTCATTTCTCGTCTGAGGACTCGTTGCACGATTGGCCGATTGGCTTTCCGCTTCGCAATTGCTGAAGCATTGCCGTACTGATCCATCGTGGTCGAGATGTGAGCGTGTCGCATTAGCTTCTGCTGTACTCCGATTGGCGCTCCCGTTTCGTCCAGCCAAGCTCGGTAAGTGTGACGAAACGTATGGAACCCAATCCTGCCAAGTCCCAGCTTGACGCCTACTGGAACCAGGTAGTCGGCGCGAATTGAGTCGGCGTGGTACGGACGTCCCGTCGCCGGACTCGGGAAAACCCATTGTTGTTCTGTTTTCGCGCAGAGTTCCTGCCACCTCTTCAGAACAGCAATGAAGCTCTTTTCGAGAGGGACCTCATCCTGCGAATATTCGGTCTTTAAGCGGTTCAAGCGTTTTCCCACTGCTGATCTCTGGATTAGAACGACCGACCGTTTGAAGTCGAAGTCTGTCCACCGGAGACCAAGGATCTCGCTGATTCGCAATCCGAAACACAGAGCGACAAGGACCATTGTTCGATACGGCTGAACAAGTTTGTCGAGGATTCGCCATGCGTCCCGCACCTGAAGGACACATGGACGTCTTCTCCGTTTGCTGATGCCTTTCACTTCGACCAGTTCCATGGGATTGCGTTGAATATCCAGCAATTCCCATAACATCGCTTTGTCGAAGAGGCGGTACATCAGCGAACGAATATGGCCTTTGTACTTTGGTGAAACGTCCAACTTCCGCAGCCAATCCTGAACCAGAGTGGGACGAACTTCCTCCAGTTTGCACAGGCCCCACGTGGGGCGGATGTGCTGAGAAATCATGCTCCGGTAGGAAGCCAAAGTGTTGTAGGTGATTTGTTCGGACTCCTGTTCCTGTTTCTGATCGAGAAGGAACCGATCCAGGAGACCAATGAAAGGAACCGGGGGGCGCCGTGCGACCCCGTCGTTGATAATCAAACGCATGCCTTCTGCAGCTTTCAGAGCATGCGCCTCGGTTTTGTACTCCTCGACCGTACCGACAGTGAAACCCCTTCGCGTCCGCCGTCCGTCCGAAGTTGATTCCCACCAGCGATACAGCCATACATCAGGTCCATTTACTCGTTTGTCGATTTCGACGCTTCCGTACTGATACCGCGTGCGCTTAACCAAAGTAGTTCTCCTTGGAATGCGACGCGGGTGGCTGACTGAGATTACCGAAGAAAAAGTGGCAGGTCTAGTGGTCGCTTCGGCCCATGCCCGCGTCAGGAGCTCAGCTCAGCTGGCCATCTTGTGCTCTAGCCATTGGTTAATAACGGAGGCACGAAAACGCCACAACCGCCCGACCTGGACACCGGTGATCTCACCATTACGGGCCATCTTCTGGAGAGTTTTGGGATGGATTTTGAGGAGGGCAGCGGCCTCGTCGCTATCGAGTAATTGTTCAAATGTCAATTCACGAACTTGAGCGCCGCGTGCTGGGTTGGACGAAAAATGCGTCATCGCGATCTCCAAGCGGTCATTTATGCAGCGAAGGGCTGCCAGAGCTGCATGAAGTTAATCTCGGAGTTTCACGATAGTCCAATGCATTTTGCGTTACAGCTCATAACTTTTCGGTATATCTGATATCTCCATCGTTTTCCGCAGTATCACGGTTCTCCCGAAAGAAACCCCGGTCATGAGGAACCTAACATTATCACCGGATCACTGGCAGTACACGCCCTGTCGACGATCCCTTGCAGATCCATGCAGATCGATTTTCTGGACACTACGAGGTCAAAGCGCTCTTGATGAAGACGGCATATAAGAACCTGCCGAGCTACTCCACGGTGACCGATGCGGGCGTTACCTACACCATCCAGTATGACGCCTTCGCGATAGGAACGGGGTATCTGGACCTACAGGCCGCGACTTCGGCGACAATTATTCCTCCTTCGTCGATCAGCGCTCTTTCTCCAACCGCAACCTACGATGCGAGCTGCGGCTGCGTCTACTTTGTGCAGAATTCTGCCACCCTCGTGGAAGCAATGCTCTGTGGGGAGCCAATGCGCTTTGGGGCGCCGGTGCTTTTGTAGGCACTCAAAACGCCTTGTGGGGCAGCAACGCGCTCTGGGGGAGTAACGCTTTGTGGGGCGCCAGCGGCCCGGATGCTTTCAACGCACTGTGGGGTAGCAACGCCCTATGGGGAGCCACGATCACGAATGCGACCCAGAGCCTTTCAGTGGACGTGGATGGAGAAAACTGAAGCTTTTCCAATTCTAGTTGTCGTTACATCCCGATAACGCTCAAAATCCCCCGAAAAGGCGAAAAAAAACGCACGCTTGTGACATCGCCTGATAGCGTCAGCAAGTTGCGAATCGGTTGTCAGGTGGTACTCGGCGTAGGATTGACATTCCACTCGTGGTTTTGAGCCCTAAGATTCCATGTCGAATGTCGCCCGCGCTTCAAACGACGGATAATCTTCCAGCCCTTCGTTCTCGTTCGTCAGGCGCTCCACTTTCGGACACAGCCTTTAGGAAAGCCGTGACGAGAGGATGCGGGCGATCAACCCGCGAGTGAAGTTGGGGAACAAAAAGGGTCGCTATGAAGAAAGGATGGTTTGGCAGCTCCAACACTGGATCTCACCCTCTCTATCTGAACCCGCAATTTGCATTGGCCCGTTCTTGAGCAACGAAACCATGTCGGGATTCACGCCAAAGTTGCAGTAATAGTTTTCCGTGGCTTGAAGAGTCCCATAGATCTGCGCGACTTTAGACCCTGGCACAAAGCTTAGCGGCATTTCTCGGCCGGCAAGCGAACACGTCAGAGATGAGATGAATAGACTTGAAGCGTAGGGATCGTACTCTGCGTGCTGGGCATCGCGATAACCGAGCACGTTTCGGGCATACTCGATTACGATGTGCTGGAAGCCTCCACAAGTGCCGAAGCAAGGCACGTCATTTTCTCTTGCATACCTGATCGCACTCAGCGTTTTATCCATGTTCTTATAGGGGCTGCCGGGCGCCACCCAGATTCCTGCGTATTCTTTCAAGGATTCGATTCGGATATCTTGGGTCGAGAGCCAGTGCGTGCGGACCTGGAAAGGAAGTCGCTGATTGGAATGCAGTATTGCAGAATCGGTCGCCAGATGGGGCGGAAACTCCGGGTTGAATTCGCCCAAGATCGCGATCTGTGGTGCTCGGGGAACATCGATATTCTCAGGTGCGTGTTTCACCATCCGACTCCTTAAATAGTGTGGATGTACGATTCGTTAGACGGCTGGGCCAGTTCTTTGGATGCGAATTCTGCAATCACAGCGCCAAACATCGCGATAGCTGCTCTGCCCTGCTGACAGGTGTCAATAAGCAACCGAAAGGGCAAATTCATCGTGCCAGAGCGATTCGCTTCATCGACGATTTGCTCTTTCAACGAGCGCCCTTAGTTCTTCACGGATCTGAAGCATTCGGAACTCCCGCCGAGCGTGTGCTTCCTTATCCACGAGAGAATGGCGGGGCTGATTCCGGTAAAGGCGCTCGTCTCGCTGGATCAGCTCAATCTCTCGACGGAGTTTTAGAGTCCGTCCCGCGATGGAACTATCGTCCATGTGAGAACTCGACGCTCCCGCTTGCCTCAAATGTGGTGGATCCGCAAGGGGCGGAAACGGTGATTCTCAGAGGCAGGTTCTTGTTATCTAATGCGGGGGAGCGCGTCTTGTATGTGACGGGACTCACAAGCGTGGCAGGTTGCCGAAAGGCAGAATCACGGATCTCTAGGATCCTCTGCGGGCAAAGACTTGGGGTCATAGATGTAGCCCTCCCGACTGGTTTCCGCAGTGATCACCGAGGTCACATAGAGGCGAACACTACTTCCTGTGGCGCGGTTGACCAGGTCGCTGAGGCGTCCAACTTCCTCGGGGGGAACTGGCTGCGGTGTGCGCACTACCACCCAGGCAACCGTCCCGCCCTCGCTAGTCGAGAACGTCACGGTAACGAGGTGCGCCAAAGGGATGTTAGCAACTTCGCGGGAAAGGGTCTTGCGGATGCCGTTTTCCAAGAGGGATTGCGCGATTGCTCGACGGAACATCACGGTGAAGTGGACCGCGAGAACAGCAAGTAGTGCAAGAGAAATCAAGCGCGGTATCAGGACCTTGTGGGCTTGATCCGCAGCTTGCGGTCGATGTCCGGCGAGATAGAAGACGATCATCGCGCCGATGGCGATAGCGGTGAAGTTCGCGAGGAACAACAAGAAAGCCCCGGCGGCAAGTCCTGGCAAGTGGTGAGTCAGCAGGATGCCGCAGGACGTTAAGGGAGGAACCAAGGCCGTGGCAATGGCCACACCGACGATGACCCCCGCTAGGCCCGTCGATACATAGGTGAATCCACCGGCGATGCCACCTACCAGCCCTATCAATAAGTCAAGGATGTTAGGTGAGGTACGCGAGAGAATCTCGCTGCCCATCGAGAGATTATGGCTCGCCATACCAACTGCGCAGCCGATCGTCAGCACCCATGCGGCGCCGGCGATTTCCGAAACGAGCGAACGACCTAGCAAGGGAATGTTTGCTTCGGCGAGCCCCAGCGCGATGCCAACAATGGGACCGAATAGCATCGCAATCAGCATCGCGCCGATGATTACAGCCGGAGAGTTCTGCAGAAGGCCAAAACCAGCCATCAGGGTAGCGGCTGCATTCATCGCCAAATAGGAGCCGGTTAAAGCACTACCAGAAGCCACCGATTGGCGTGTCGCCAGCCGCTGAGCCTCAGTTCTTCGAAGATTAAATCCGGACATAAAACCTGACTTAGCATCTATCATCAGGGCCTCTTATAGCGATGGCGGTGTCATCTTGAGGGACACGGCGTCCCTTTGTGTTCGAACAAAGGTGCGTACTCGTACTTCGTGTCCAAGATTGCGCCTCGAGTGTCGATTCAATCGCGCACCGAGTCAACTGGCGAAATATCTGTGCCTCATCAAAATCTCGTGCGTCCTTAAAATGAACGGGTTGCGCTGTGGGTAGAGCCCAGTCATTCGGATAAAATTTCTGCTATGTTCTCGTCTTTCCGACATCTCCTTGGCTGGATCA
>Ga0126373_10000055_pt1 | contig 104482 bp, 91 predicted proteins | sample PanSoiMetPlot_11_FD_92545 | JGI IMG/M metagenome (GOLD analysis project Ga0126373, IMG submission 92545) | Tropical forest soil microbial communities from Panama - MetaG Plot_11 | ecosystem: Environmental > Terrestrial > Soil > Tropical forest > Bulk soil | place: Panama | collected 2016-02-17
CGCTTAACCCATGTTGTTACCTCCATGAGTCCAAGACTCGATTCCTGGTGGAGCGGCTCGTTCTCCCTTCCAGGACGGGAGTTTCACCCGTTGGAAGCGCCCGGCTTAGCCTGGCGCACCGAAATAGCCTCTTAAATCCCGCCATAAGGTCGCGATCGATTGCCGTCGCGATCGGCGACATCTCCCAAACCGCCAGGCTCTGATTCATCGCCGCCACAACCGATTCCACCAGCGCCGCCGCCGGAATCGGCGCCGCGACCTGCTGCGCCCCATACCGCGGATGCGAAAGCGTGAGGCTCGCCTCGCGAACGTCGCGGACCAGGCCCACGAGGTCAGCTTTTCTTCTGCTTCGTCGAATGATCTTCGACGCCAACCGCTCCGAGCCCGGCTTCCGTACGGGTCCCCCATCGACGGTAAGAGCGGCCGCGGCCAGAGCCGCCAGTTCCCTAGCTAAGCTAGCTTTCTGACGGTCCCGGGGTTCCACAAATTCTGGATAACTTCTTTTTTCCTACCTGCTTCCACGATCCGTTTTTCCTTATAGGAGGTCTCTATCTGGTACAGGAATCATACATTTACGGGAGGCCGCAGGTTATCACACAAAAGGCTTGACATGTCTATATACTGTGTGAGATACAGTGTGTGCCACATACTATATGACGAACGGTAGCACAGGGCCGAACGAGCTGTTCGAAAATCTGAAGCTGGAATTGCGCCGCGGATGCCTGACCCTCGCGGTTCTGACTCAGCTTCGCACCGAGCGATACGGTTACACGTTACGCAAGGCGCTCGCCGACGACGGGCTGGAGATCGATGAAGGAACTCTCTACCCTCTTCTTCGGCGTCTCGAAAGCCAAGGATTACTGGTCAGCCAGTGGCGCGAAGAGGACAAGCGGAACAAGCGCTTCTACCGTTTGTCCCCCGACGGCGAACAGATTCTCGGTCAACTTCTGACCGAATGGCAGCGCATTAATGAATCGCTGAACAAGATTCTTCAAGAGGCATGAAAATGAGCACCCCGAAAAATCCGCTCGAAATGGTCGACCGATATTTGCAGGCTGTCCGCTTCTGGCTGCCCAACACCCGCCGCCAGGAAGATCTCCTTGCCGAACTGGGGGAAGATCTCCGCTCCCAGATCGAGGACAAAGAAGGGGAACTCGGCCGCGCCCTCGACAAGGACGAGATCTCCGAAATCCTCAAGCGGTGTGGCGCCCCCATGGTGGTCGCTAGCAGACTCGGGCCCAAGCGGCAGTTGATCGGGCCAACGCTTTATCCGATCTACACATTCGTTTTGAAGATGGTGGTGCTATGGATTCTTGTTCCGGCGTTTTTGTTCATCGTCGGCTTGGTAAATCTGGCCAACAGCAACGGCGATTGGGGCAAGGCGATTGTCGCGACGATGGGCGGGTTGTGGTCGGCGGCTTTCATCGCGGCTGGAGTGATCACGCTGGTTTTTGCAATTCTCGAGCGTACTCACGCAATCGCCGACATCGCGTGCAAATGGGATCCCAGCAGCCTGCCCCCGTTAGAGAAATCGGAAAGAAAGAAATCTCTCTTTCAGACGAACTGTGAACTGGTCTTCAATATCTTTGGTTTCGTCTGGTTGCTGCTGATCCCGCATCATCCTTTCCTGGTTTTCGGCCCCGCATCCGCTTTCCTCGGGATCGGACCGATCTTCCATGATTTTTACCTGCCCTTCGTGCTGCTGGCGGCTGCGGTGATCGTGCGCTTGGTGGTCATGCTGGCGCGCCCCCAATGGAGAGCGTTTGCACTTGGCTCACAGATTGCGCAGGCAGTGGCGACGCTGGTGCTGGTGAACGCCATCCTCAACGCGGCTGGCCACCCAAGTGCGGATTGGCATCCTTTTGTTACGGTCGCCAATACTTTGCGCGGCACAGATAAATACACGCAGTTCGTGAAGATTGCCGCCATCGTGAACGTCTCGATCCTGATCAGCTTCGTAGGCACCTGGATCGGAGTCTCTATTGCCGGATCTATACAGACATGGGAATTCCTGAAGTACATCCGTAAACAGAGGATCTCGCACGAACCGGCATCTCTGCAGGTGCAATAATCGTGCAAACCATTGTGTATTCGACGGGGAGCTTACTTTGCGTATTCGTTCTTTATTACTTCGCCGCCCTTCATCACCAACTTGACTCTCTCGAGCGTGGTGACATCTTTCAGTGGATCACCATCCACTGCGATGATGTCACCCCACGCGCCCGGCTCCAGAGTTCCGACCCTCCCGCTCCATCCCAGTAGATCGGCGGCATTGACGGTGCCCGCCTGAATCGACTGCAGAGGTGTGAGTCCCAATTTCACCATCACCGCGAATTCGTGCGCATTAAGTCCATGGGGATATACGGCCGCATCTGTTCCGAACGCAACCTTCACTCCGCTGGCAAACGCATGTGCGATGTTCTTGCGCGCCGCTGGAATCACCTCTTGAGCTTTCGCCAATAGAGGTGGAGGAAGACGGGCGAGTCCGGCATGTTCAATCATCCAATCGCCGAGATAGAGAGTCGGAACCAGATACGTCCCATGCTCCTTCATGGCCGCGATTCCGACGTCGTCGATGTAGGATCCGTGCTCGACCGAATCGACGCCGGCCTCGGCGGCCCAGCGGATTCCCTCGGCGCCGTGCGCATGCGCCGCGACTTTCCGTCCGAGCCGGTGAGCGTCGGCCACGATCGCCTTCATTTCCTCCAGCGTGTACTGCGAGTGCTGGGGATTATCGCCGAGTGACAATACGCCTCCCGTCGCGCAAACCTTAATCAGATCGGATCCGTACTTGATGTTCTCGCGCACCTTGTGCTGGACCGCAGCAATGCCGTCGGCGACCCCCGCCTCGGTCGCATGATATTCAAACGGAAGCATGTTGTTGTCGCAGTGCCCGCCGGTGATGCTCAGGGCCGGGCCACTGACCAGCATCCTCGGTCCGGGAACGTCACCCGCATTGATGGCGTCGCGCAACGCGACGTCACTATATTCAGACGCGCCGACGTTGCGCACCGTCGTGAACCCTGCCAACAGGGTGGTCCGGGCATTCTTTGCGCCGATCAGGGCTTCCCTGGAGACCGAAATGGACAGCCGCTCGTAGCCGAACTTCGGATCCATGGTCAGGTGCGTGTGCGCGTCGATGAGTCCGGGAAGCACCGTTGCATTTGGCAGCTCGATCCGGACGGCGTCCGAAGGCACATTTGCCTGCGCGGCCGCGCCGACGCTCGCGATTTTTCCATCCTCGATGACAATGATCTGATCATTGAGCGTCTTGCCCGACTTAACATCGAACACATGCGCGGCATGCACCGCGACGTGACGCGTTTGGCCCATCGCCACGGCGGCGAAGCACACCAGCAGCAGTGCGACTCGAATTTGGCTCATTTCCGAATTGTGCTCCCTGAGAATGATTGTTGAACAACAGACAGACGCGATTAAGGCCGCACGTGGCCATCCAATCCCCATACGCGCCCGGCATCGGCCGCATAAAAGACGATCAACAGCAGCAATAGCGGAATATGGTCCAACTCAGCACCGAAATAGCGCCAGAGCGGCGCGCCTCGCCCCGGTGCCCACCACGTCGCGAGCACCATGTTCACCAGAAACAGACTGCCCACGATGGATGCCGGACGTACCCAAAGCCCGATGAGCAGCGAAATGCCAACGAACAGTTCGACAATGCCGACAACAAATGCGAAGAAAACCGCATGGGGCAGAATGATGGACGACAGAACCGGTCGATAGAAACTTACGGCGCTGTTCGCAATATAATCCTGCAAATAGCTCTGGAAACCGCCGTACGCAAACTCCGGCCCAGCCACTTTGTATTCGCCGAATAACAGAAAAAACGCCGACGCCGCGATCCGCACAGCTGCCACTGTCCGTAACAGGCCGGAGGAGTTCGCCATCAGTTCATTTGGGAATGGGAGTGCGAGATTGGTTAGCCCCCAGGTCCATCATTGGTCAGGTACTGTTCGAGCGAATCCAGTTCATGGCTAAGTTGGTCCACCCGCCATTCCAGAAGATTCCGGATAGAAAGAACTCCGAGCAACTTCCCGTTATGATCCGCCACCGGGAGATGCCGGAAGTGTCGCTCCAGCATGATACTCAACGCCTCACCTGCTCCGGTGTCGCGTGTGGCCATCTCCACCGGAGTGGTCATCAACTCACGAATAGAAGTGCTATGGGGATCGAGCCGGCTCAATGACATTTTTCGTAGTACGTCTCGCTCGGTGAAAATGCCCGCAACCCGATATTCGTTATCCACGACCGCCACCGCCCCAACGTGGTAATCGAGCATTTTGTGTATGGCTTCCGCGACCGTTGCCTCGAGCCGCACTGCCGCAATTTCCCGGTCACAAAGCTCCAGCACGCTCATACGACACCTCCCTGGAATCGATCCGAAACGGGTCTCTGTGGAGTCTGAATGGACGCATTATGATCGCGGCCATTGGGAAGTCAAGGGAAATCGAGTGTGCTTGACCTATTAGTTTATTTGTCCCGAAACACCTGGCCGTCTTTCATGACAAAACTCACGTTCTCGAGGAGCTTGATGTCTTTCAGGGGGTCGCCCGAAATTGCGATGATGTCCGCATACGCGCCAGGGGCGATCGCCCCAATTTCACCTTCCTTGTCGAGCATGACAGCCGCGCGTGAGGTCGCGCTTTGGATTGCGTCCATCGGCGACATCCCGAACTCAACCATGCGCGTGAATTCCTGGGCAATCGGTTCAGTCCATGGAATCCCGCCCATGTCGGTGCCGAATACAATTTTCACTCCTGCCTTCAAAGCCTTCTTGAACGACACCTCGTGTACTGACGCCCGTAAGCGATCGCGCTTTCCATCCGGAGTGTCGGCCGGTCCCCAATCGGTGTAGTAGACGCTGAGAGTCGGTACGTACCAGGTTCCCCGCTTGAGGATTTGTGCGATGGCCGCGTCGTCGAGGTCGAGGCCGTGCTCGATCGAATCGCATCCGCCATCGAGCGCGCGATGCAACCCGATCCCGCTGTATGCGTGACACGCCACCTTCTTGCCCCAGCCATGGGTCTCGTCCACAATCGTGCGGAGTTCCTCCACCGTGAGGGTCGGCTGGGAAACGAGTTCTCCGTTTTTACCGACCCAAGAGCGATGGGTCATATACACCTTGATCCAGTCGGCGCCGTGATCGAGCTGCTCGCGGGCTGCTTTGCGCGCTTCGACCGGACCGTCGACGATCTGGGCTCCCTTGGGCAGGTCGAGCTCGGGTGCGTAGCCCTCCAGAGGGTAGCCGCCGGTGGTCGAGATTGCCCGGGTGGAGATGAGCAGACGGGGGCCGGGTATGTAGCCTTGGTTGATCGCCTGCTTGATGCCTACATCTCCATAACCAGCGCCTTCGGTTTCGACGTCGCGCAGGGTGGTGAATCCCTGCTCCAGCGCGCGACGGGCTGCGACCGTTGCCCGCGCCGCCCGCAAGGCTAAAGGCGCAGTCAGGATGTTGGCGTCGTAGCCGCCCTTGGACGGATCTTCTCCCTGCAAAAAGATGTGCGTGTGAGAATCGATCAAGCCCGGCATAACCGTCTGCTGCGAGAGATCAATAACGGTGGCACCCTCCGGCGTCTTTGCACCCGAGGCGTCGACGACGTTCTCGATCCGGTTGCCACGAATCACGATCACCTGGTCGTGCCGCGGCTTGTCTGCCTTCCCGTCGATCAAGGTGCCGGCGCGAATCACCGTGATCTGCTGCGCGGTGGGCTTGTTTGGCTCTTGTCCAGTTGCGTACATAGCAAACGCGAGAAACAGCACAACGGGAATACTCTTCATCGGCGCTCCCTCCTCGATTTGTGCCCTGCCACACCCTCGCTCTACATCCGATTTCAACCGATAATGTGGCAAGGATTCTACCCCACGAAGTTACAAACCGTTCCGGACGGTCCTTCGACGAGGTCGAATGGGTTTGCAATTACGTTTCGCACGCACCACCGACGCTGAACGCCTGGTCCAGGTGATCAACGCAGCGTTCCGCAAGGCGGAGAGCTACCTCATGGATGGCGACCGCGTCGATCTTGAATTGATTCAGTCCCTTCTTGCTAAGGGAGAATTTCTCATCGCCGAAGATGTAGCCGGTATGGCCGGATGCGTGTATCTGGAACACCGGGGGGACCGGACATACTTAGGGCTGCTGTCCGTTGCTCCGGAGCGTCAGAAGACTGGTATCGGTTCGATTCTTATGCACCAGGCGGAACAAGGTTGTGTGGCAGCCGGATGCCGCTTTATGGATCTCAGGATCATCGATCTGCGGAAGGACAATCACGCATTCTACAAACGCCGCGGCTATGTCGAAACGGGAACTGAGCCGTTTCCATCGGAGGTGCAAACCAAGCTGCCGTGCCACTTCATAACCATGTCGAAGCCACTTCCGGAGAAAAGCTAGCCGAGCACAGCGTCGGCTTCGATTTCGACCAGAATCTCGGGAGAGATGAGCGCGGCGACCTGCACCATCGAGGTCGCGGGGCGAATGTCCCGAAAGAACTCCCCATGCGCCTTTCCAACTTTCTCCCATTCCGCGATGTTGACCACATAGGTTCGCGTACGCACCACATCTTTCATGCTCGCTCCTGCTTTGCGCAGCGCGGCCTCGATGTTCTTTAGCGTCTGCACTGCCTGCGCGTAAACATCCCCAACCCCAACAATCTTCCCGTCAGCTGCCGTCGCGGTGGTACCCGACACGTGGACGTAGGAACCTACCCTCACCGCACGAGAGTAACCAACGACAGGTTCCCATTTGGTATCGCTCGCGATATTCTGGCGCTCCATTGAAGATCCTCCTTGAATCCTAAATTTTACAGGCAAGGTTGCAGTCAGATTTGGCGGCGCATTGCTTTTACCGCCCATTCCGCGCGAAAACGGCCGATTGCTGGCAGCCGACACGATCGAGTGCCAGCAACTTACAGAAAAATTTGGCCGGGTCTCATGAAACGACGGTCCTTTTTCTAATGGGAGCAATGCACAACTCAAGCAACAGGCCCTTCCTTCTAACCGATCAGGGAAATGAATCGCGCCGATAAACAAAAGTCACTTGCGTTTAGAGAGCAAGTGAGTTATCTACATGCGCAGGCGGCTGCAAATCCGCGTTCGGCGCGGACTTCAGGGGGCCTAGATGATTCCGGAATCGCATCCGTTGCAGCAGTTGTTTCAAGATCTTGTGGGACGGCACTACGCGGAAGAAATCGGTATTCGCGATCCGCAGATTGTGGCTTATGTCTCTCATCTGCTGGCGGAGTTCTGCGATGCCGAACAACTGTTCAAGATCCGAAACGCATTCCAACGTCCGCTGAGCGACGTTGGAGAAATGCTGCTCGAAGCAGATCCTGTCTATGGCCCGGCTCCATCGTTTGACCGCGAGCGTCAGGTGCGCAAGCACATCGGCGACTACATCTTGTTTTTCGCCGGCATGTTTCCCGAGAGCATTAATCATTTCCGCCTGCGCCGTGAACGGCTGGAGAATTTGGTCGACTGGGTGAAAGCCGGCAAGGAAAGCTACTACATCGTCTCGAAGTTTGAGCACTTTGAATACGCTAAGGTCGCGCCCCTCTTTGCCAGTCTCTCGAAAAACTTCGAAGAGTGCGTCTACGGCCTGAACATGGTGAAGAATGATCTACAAGAAATGCAACACCCCATCGTGCGCCGCACCGACGAATTGATCATGTAAACGATTTCATGTCGAAATGGGGTGCCCCACTTCTGGCCGATGTTGGCAGAAGTGGGATTCCCAATGTGATGGAATTCTGAACCCACGAAGCGGAGCACCTTAGACTTTTTTTTCACCTGCCTTCCCCAATCGATAGAAACTCAGCGCCGTACTCCCCTGCGCTAGAATCCTGAATCTTCGTAGCTTTCCAAACGCCTCGCCGGGATCGAACTTCTTCTCCTGTTCCGCAACGACGACTGAAGTAGGGCTGATCAATGTTGAATGCGCCAGAGCTTGCAGCGTTGTGACATACTCTTCTTTCATCCGATATGGCGGGTCCAGGAATACCACGTCCGCGGCCACGCCATCCGCTTCGATCCCTCGTAACGCGTGTGGTAGTTCTTGTCGAATCATCCGAAAGCCTTCGCCGATTCTCAAGCTAAGAAGGTTCTTGCGGATGGCGTCAGCCGCTGACGCTGAACTTTCGACGAAGTATACCTGTCTGGCGCCGCGGCTCAGGGCTTCGATCCCCACAGCCCCGGTGCCCGCGAACAGATCCAGCCAGACGGTTCCCGCCAGCGCCCCGGGGTTGCCTGCACTCAATACATTGAACAGCGTCTCGCGCAAGCGGTCCGAGGTCGGGCGGATGTCCATGCCACGAAGCGATTGTAGCGGCCGACTCCGGTATTTACCCGCAATCACACGCACGGCTTACTCCTTGTGGCCACGATCACTCTAATCCAGCATGTAGAATAAAAGCAGCGAAGGCTTATGCGAAGCTGGTCTATTTCCGCCGGGCGCCTGTTCGGGGTGGATGTACGCATCCATCTCACATTTTTCATTCTGCCCGTCTTCATTTATTGGACCGAATACCTGGCACACCAGCAGAACCCAAACGGAGCGCGGGATCTCGCTCTGGTCGGCATTGTCTTGGCTTGCGTGGCGGCCCACGAGTGCGGACATCTTTTCGCCGCACACCGGTTTGGACTGATTCCCAAGGCCGTCATTCTGCTTCCGCTCACCGGCGTCGCTCTCTACGACGAGTCGCGGATGGAACGGCAGCCGACTGCTCAGATGTGGCAGCGCGAATTGCGAATTGCGGCGATCGGCCCGCTTGTAAGTCTGGCGCTGGCCAGTTTGGCTGCTTTCGCCATCATGGGGTCTCGCCGCGGAATTGATCTCTGGAGTTGGCCTTACTTTTCATCATCTAACTTGCCCCGCAGCGTTGTGTGGGCGAATCTCTACCTCGCCCTGTTGAACCTGCTGCCGGCCTATCCCCTGGATGGAGGGCGCTTGGCACGCGTGTTCTTCGCGCGCACGATGGACGCTCCATCCGCGACGCGACGCGCGGTCGCCATAAGCAGCGCGATGTCGATGGTTCTGATTTTTGGTGGCCTGTTCACTAATCCCTGGCTGACCATGGTGGGCGTGATCATTTTTTCCGCCGCACAACTCGAGGAACGGGCTCTGGTCTTTCAGTCGGTACTGGAGAATGTCCGCCTGGAAGACGTGATGCTCACCGACTTCGCCACCCTCTCCCCGGCCGACACGTTGGAAGATGCGCTGGAAAAAGCGGTCCACTCGCTGCAGGATGATTTCCCGGTGGTTCGCGGCAGCGATATGGTGGGAGTCATTTCGCGTCAAAAAATTCTCGAAGCGCTGCGCGCCGAAGGCAACGGCTACGTGCAGGCGGTCATGAGCAAGATCTCCGAAGTTTCTTTGCGCCAGGACTCGCTTGGGTCGGCCTTCCGGAAACTCACCGCGCGCAGTTCCAGCATCATCCCGGTAGTCGAAGACCAGCGCCTGGTCGGTATCGTGACGTTGCAAAACCTGATGCACTCGATGTCACTACTGGCCGAAAGCCGCAAGCTGAAACGTGAAGAGTCAGACGCGTAAGCTGGCTTTATCCCTGAATCTCGGCTCGGGCGAACAGCTTCAGCATCTCTTGTTTGGATGGCGGTTGCAGTATGTTTTTTGTGGCAAATTCTTCCGATTGCGGGTAGTTTGTGCGCCGTACGCGTTCCGCCGCCTCCTTCAAATCGTAAGAAGTGTGCCGAAACTCGATTCCCGACCCGTTGAGCAATAACCAATCCGCCCCCGGTTCTCCGAAGGGCATGCCGACGCTGCCGGCGTTTGCGACGCGAGTCTCACCAATCATCCGCTCAAATGGCATATGGGTATGCCCGCAGATGACCAAGTCTGCTTTGGCGGCGGCGAAGATGGGCAGCAGCGTATCTTTCGGAGTAGCCTCGGTGAAAATTTCATTTTCATCCCGCAGGGTCGCGTGGCAAAACAAGACCTCGCCCAAGCCGGCCATCGTAATGCGGAGCGTCTTAGGCTAAGCAGACATGGATCGCGCCTGATCGGCAGAAATTTCCCCAGCCACCCAGCGCAGTGTGGTTTGATATTGTTCCGGGACTCGAGGAATCTTTCGCGCGAGGCAGTCAAGAACCGCGACTTCTCCGTTGCCCAGAATGAATTCGACCGGACACTGGAGCTCTGCCAAACGGGCAAGAGTCTCGCTTGGCATAGGCCCAGGCAGAACGTCGCCACCAATGACAATGCGGTCCACCTTCAGGTCGGAAATTTCCCTGAGGACGGCCTGCAGCGCCGGTAGATTTGCATGAATGTCGTAGAGTGCAGCGACCTGCATGATGCCCCCCGCTAAAACAGCCGCACGCCCTTGGCCCGCTGCACCGCAGGAATTCCCCGCAGTCGAGTCAGCACTACATCTGGCACAGCCCCATCGACGTGCACGACGGCAATCGCCTCCCGCGGCTGCTCGGCCTCACGCTCGCCGCTGCGCCGACCCAGAGAAAAATCTGCAATGTTGATCGATTCCTCTCCGAGAATCGTTCCCACTTTACCGATCACGCCCGGCACATCGCGGTTGCGCAGGTAAATCAGATTCCGCTCCAGTGGCGCCTCTACATCAATGCCATCGACGTGCAGCAATCGCGGAGCCTCCCCGTGCAACACCGCTCCTTTCACCATGTGCTCTTCCGACGATGTCTTCAGAAAAATCGAGAGCACGCTGCCGGCGCCCCCGGTCGAAGCCTTCGCCTTGTGCGACTCTAAGACGCGCAGCCCGCGTTCGTCGGCAATGGTCGCGGCGTTCACCAGGTTGGCCTTCTCTTCGAGCGCCTGGTTCAGGATTCCTTTGATCGCGCCGTTGCGAATCAACTCCGTCTTCCACTCCGCGATGTGCCCGCTGTAGCGAATGGAAATCTCCTCCAGCGACCCCTCGGACACTTGCGCCAGGAATGCCCCCATCCGCTCGGCCAGGATGATGTACGGCTGCATTGCCGCATATTCCTCGGCCGAAACCGAAGGCACATTTACCGCATTCTGGATCACACCGTGTTTCAGATATTCCTTCACTTGTTGGGCAATTTGCACGCCCACAGCTTCCTGCGCCTCATGCGTGGAGCCGCCGATATGCGGCGTGAGAATCACATTTTCCAGCGCCAGCAACGGCGAGTGCTTCGGAGGTTCCTCGGTAAAGACATCAATGGCTGCCGCGGCAACCCGCCCCTGCTTGAGCGCCGTGGCGAGATCGGCCTCATTCATCAGCTCTCCGCGGGCACAGTTCACCAGCCGTACGCCTTTTTTCATTTTCGCCAGCGAGGCCTCATTGATCATCCCTGCGGTCTGAGGCGTCAATCCAACATGCAGCGTGATGTAGTCGGCCACGGCGTATACATCATCAAGTCCCGCAAGCCGTATTCCTTGCTCCTTAGCCACCGAAACAGAGACGAACGGATCATGCCCGATCAACTCCATACCGAAGGCCCGCGCCCTGCGCGCTACTTCCATTCCGATACGTCCTAACCCGACGACCCCGAGAGTCTTGCCACGCAGCTCCGTGCCTTGCAGCGATTTCTTCTCCCACTTCCCGGCATGCATGAGCGCATCCGCGCGGCAAAGGTGACGCGCCATGGCAAGCATCATCCCTATCGTCTGTTCAGCCACGGCGACAGCGTTCGCACCCGGCGTATTCATCACGGCGATGCCTTTATGCGTCGCCGCTTCCAGATCGATGTTGTCCACACCCACCCCGGCACGGCCGATCACCCTTAGCTTGCTGGCATGTTCGAGCAGAGTGGCATCGGCCTGCACCGCCGAACGCACGATCAAGGCATCAGCCGTCTCCAAATGCTCGGCTAACTTGCCGTCGAGTTGATCAGCAGTCAGAACAGTCCATCCCGGTTCTTGTAACTGTCCCACTGCCAACGAAGAGATCTTTTCCGCGACGATGATTTTCACGAATGTCTTCCTTGTTTAAGTCTATGAAACGCAACGGCGCCGTAACGAACCCTGACGCTGAATTGACACGAAAATGACGCCATCCTGACAAACCCCGCGCCGCAAATTTCTACACTCTGACCCTAAAGGGCCCCTACCCTCGGAGAAACCGATGAAAACCATTCACACCATCCTGCTTGGGACTTTGATCGCCACCACCCTGGCGTGCGGCTACAGCTCAAAGAACAACAATACCGGAAGCGCCATGCCCGCCATCGCGAACCTCAACCCAAGCAGCGCGAACGCCGGCGCCGCGGCCTTCATGCTGACGGTGAACGGCAGCAACTTCACCTCGAATGCCGTTGTGAACTGGAACAGCTCCGCTCAGACAACCACCGTTGTCAACGGCGGTCAACTCACCATCGCAGTCCCGGCGAGCGCTGTGGCCAACGCGGGAACGATTAAAGTTTCAGTCACTAACCCGGCGACCACCGGCAGCGGTATGTACGGAGGCGGATCACCGGCACAAACCTCGACAGCCGTAAACTTCACGATTAACTAACCGCACTCGGGAATCTAGAACGTCAATCGTGTGCAGACAGCCGCCTCGGCCTGCCCTGAGCGAAGTCGAAGGTCTGTCCGCCGGGCGCCGCCCGGCCCGTTATCGAGAAGCGAGGGCCTCCTCATAGCTCCGGGCGTAGACTTGCTGCGCCGCTCGTACCGCTGAACCATACTCGATCCTCTTGTCAGCAACCCGGGCCAGCACATGCTCGAGCGCCCCAAGAATCCCGATCGTGTCGAGATAGTCGTAGTACCCAATGTGCGCGATACGGAAAAGCTTGCCTTTCATCTCACCTTGTCCGTTCGCCACCACGGCGTCAAACGATTCGCGGAATTCTTTCACAATCTTCCCCGAATCCAGTCCATCGGACACACTGATCGCCGTGAGGGCAGCGGCCGGGGACGAAGCGTACAGTTTCAATCCGAGCGCCCGAGCTCCAGCGCGAGTCATCTCTGCGCACAATTCCGCGTTGTTGACCAGTTCCTCGCGTCCCTTTGCCAGATCGCCTTTGCCCATCGCGCGTACGAACTCCAGGGCCGCACCCAGAGCGGCGAACAGAGATGTCGCTGGCGTGTACGCGGTCTCACCCTTCGCCGCCGATTTCCGCTCCTTGCGCAAATCAAAGTAGTATCGCGGAGAAGTCGTCGAATCCATCCGCTGCCAGGCCCGTTCGCTTACTGCGCAATAAGCGAGCCCCGGAGGCATCATCAGCGCCTTCTGCGATCCGCCAATGATCACGTCCACGCCCCAGCCATCAACCTCCAGATGAGTTGTGCCCAGGCCGGTGATGGCATCGACTACGAGCAAGGTGTTGTCACCCTGGGCACGCACGATCTTGGCAATCGCATGCACATCATGGCGAGCACCCGTCGAACTTTCTGTCGCCTGAACGAATACGGCCCGAAGATCGGGTGTCGCGCGGGCACGAATGTCCTCCAGCGAAAAGGTCTCTCCATAAGGCACGCTGAGCACGTCCACATTGCAGCCGAAAGCTTTTGCGAGCCCGGTCCAGCGCTCGCCGAATTTTCCTGCAGTCAACACCAGCACCTTGTCGCCCGGCGATGTCAGATTCGAGACCGAGGCCTCCATGACGCCTGTACCCGAACTGGCGAGCACGAGGACATCATTCTTTGTACCGATGAATTCCTTCATCTCCGCGAGCACGCGCTGAAACAATGTCTTGAAATCCGCAGTGCGATGGTGTGCGGTGAACGATGCCATGGCCGTCTGCGCAGCAGGCAAGAGCGGTGTAGGCCCAGGGGTGAATAAACGATTCTTATGCAACATAGCGGAGTCCTTGTGTGTAGGAATAATTCTCTAGTTTATAGGAAACTTCGCGTCGAGAGCGGCTTGTGTAGGGACGGACGCAGTCGTCCGTCCCGCGGGCGAAGCCCGCATGCGTAGCGCAAAACCCATCTATAATCCACCCATGCCCCTAGTCGACCAGATCCAAAGAGATATCGTTGCCGCGATGAAGTCAAAGGACGAGGCTCGTCTCTCCACCCTGCGCATGGTAAAGAGCGCCCTTCAACTGAAGACCGTAGAAAAGATGTCCCCCCTCGACGACAAGGAATCGCAAGCGGTCCTGAACACACTGATCAAGCAGCGCAAAGACTCCGTCGAGCAGTTCACCAAGGGTGGACGCCAGGAGATGGCCGACAAGGAGGCTGCCGAAATCGGCGTGATCGAGGGCTACTTGCCCAAAGCGGCCAGCGAGGCCGATATCGCCGCCGGAGTAAAAGCCACGATCGCCGAGATGGGTTCGCCCACCATGAAAGACATGGGCACCGTCATGAAGAACGCAATGGCGAAGTTCGCCGCGGCAGGCATGCGTGTGGATGGAAAGGTAGTCAGCGACTTGGTGAAGAAGGAGCTGGCGGGGAAATGATGGTGTAGCGGCGGACGCCTTCGTCCGTCCGGATTGTGCGGGGACGGGCGACTCGCCCGTCAGATCAAGCGAAGCTCGGTCCGGTTTACATATACCTCATGGGAGTAACTATTCATTTCGAGGGCAGACTCAAGGGCGATAAGGCGTTCATCTGCCGGATTAAACGAGTTGAGCGGATCGCAACAGCGGAAACTCTTCTTACCGAAAAGATCGAGAATCAGGAGGTAAAGCTTTTGAGGGTTCGGGATGAGGAATCTTGGGACTATGTGGGACCCACGAAGGGAATCATCCTATATCTGCACGAGGCCGGTGAGCCGGTTCGCTTGGAGTTTGACCGCGATCTTTACATTCAGCAGTGGGTCAAAGGGCAATCTACGGGTCGGCGAATCCATATGAGGCTCACTGCCCTTCTCCGCGATCTGCAGCTCTTCTTCGAGGAACTGGAGGTCGACGATGAGGGACAATGCGATATCGGTGACGAGGCGCTTCTCACCGAGCACAGATGCCGATGCGACGAGGCAATCGCGCAGTTCGCGAAAGAGAATCCCACCGCCCGAGTCAAAGTTAGAGAATCCAACGGTAGATATACGGACCTGATTACGTAGCGCGACATGGGCAGCGGTATGGACTCAGTTATCCCTTTGCCACTCGCGGTACGCCTCACTCTTCGAGACTCCGCGCTCCTTCGCAACCTTCTTCAGGGCGGTCTTTTTATCGATCTGCTCTTCCTTCATCAGCTGTTCGAGGCGCTGTCGTACGCTGGGGCGGACGAATGCGTCCGCCCCTACACGAGCATTTCCGTCCTCGGCTTTTCCGATCAACAGCGTGATCTCTCCCTTTACGGCTCCACGCGACTTCAGCGTTTCCAGAACTTCACTCGCCCGCCCGCGTAGAAACTCTTCGTGAATCTTCGTCACCTCGCGCGATACCACGACTTGCCTGGACCCGCCCAGAACTTGGACCGCGTCTTCTAAACTTTCGACAATCCGGTGCGGCACCTCATAGAACACCTGCGTACGCGGTGACGTTTTGATCGACTCAAGCACCGTCCTCCTTTCTCCGCGCTTGGCCGGGAGAAAGCCACTGAAGCGAAACGAATCCGTAGGGAGCCCGCTAGCCACCAGTGCCGCCAGAAATGCCGACGCTCCCGGTATCGGCACAACCGGCACATGATGCCGAATTGCCAACGCGATCAGGCGATACCCAGGATCAGAAATCCCCGGCATCCCAGCATCGGTCACGAGCGCCACGCTCGCGCCCTCCTGCATCTCCTTGACCAGCTCCGCCGCCTTGGTGATCTCGTTATGCTCGTGATAGCTGGTGGTCCGCGTGGCAATCGTGTAATGATTGAGCAGCTTTTGCGTCTGCCGCGTGTCCTCGCACGCGATCCGATCAACCTCTTTCAGAATGCGCAGTGCCCGCAGGGTAATGTCCTCCAGGTTGCCGATCGGTGTAGCCACCAGGTACAGCGCAGGTTTCGCCCGCGATGTAGAATCCGCCATGGCCGGAGTCTACCACCGCCGGAGAATTGCAGATTTCAGATGGAAGATTGCAGATTGAAAACGGCGGAACGCGGTTGAATGCCGATCTGCAACCTGAAAACTGCAATGTGCGTGACGTTTCAGCCGCACGAAAGTTATGCTTGGCAGAGGTTCTCCAGGAGGCGCCCATGACTCACAACGATTTCCGCAAACTCGCCCTCTCCCATCCCGAAACCGAAGAGCGCCAACACATGGACCATCCGGATTTCCGCGTAGCCGGCAAGATCTTCGCCACGCTAGGCTACCCCGACAAAACGCGTGGCATGGTGAAGCTCTCGCCCGAAGATCAGCATTACTTCTCAAAGGACTACCCCGGCGCCTTCGTCCCGGTGAAAGGCACCTGGGGACGCCGTGGCGCTACCAGCGTTCATCTCAAAACCGCGAAGAAGGATGTGATGGCGAAAGCCATCGAAGCCGCCTGGCGCAACACCGCTCCCAAGCGTCTGCTCTCGCGCTGATTGGCCGCCTAATGGGCCGCGCAAATTGACGCCCAACAATCCCCGCCCCTACAATCAAAGACGAATCCAAGTTGTCCCTCACAACTTCTACATCCATGCCACTTTACGAATATCAGTGCAAAAAGTGCGGTCATCGCTTCGAAAAAATCCAGAAGTTCTCCGACAAGCCGGTGAAGAAGTGCCCCGAATGCGGAGGCCAGGTCGAACAGACCATCTCCGCTCCGGCCGTCCAGTTCAAGGGATCAGGCTGGTATGTGACCGACTACGCCAGGAAGTCGCACACGTCCCCGGACTCAGGCAGCAAGGAGGCGAAGGAAACCAAGAAGGACGAGAAGAAGACCGACAGCACTACCAAAGAAGCGGCTAGCAAGAAAACCGACAAGATCAAATAAGGGGCTAGGGAAAAGGGTCGACGCACAGAGGTACGCCCCGGCGGTATGCTCTTATTTAAGAACTGAGCGAAATTCCACGCTCTACGCCCTATGCCCTATGCCCTATTCCCCAGTCCCTGCCTTCAACTCCCTCTCAAAATGCTCCTCGATCATCGTGAACAGATGCACCCGCGCGTCCTTACCCGCGATGCTGTGCGTCTTATTGGGATAGACCATGAGCCGGAATTGCTTCCCGGCGTTGATGAGCGCATTAATCATCTGAATGCTGTTCTGAAAGTGCACGTTGTCATCGCTCGTTCCGTGTACCAGCAGTAGCGCGCCATGCAGTTGATCAGCGGACTTGGTCACGTCCGACTGCTCGTACCCGGCCTTATCTTCCTTTATCAGCCCCATGTAACGCTCGGTATAAATCGAATCGTAGTTCGCTTGATTGGTTACCGGTGCCACGGCCACCCCTGCCTTGAACCGGTCCGAATGCGTCATGGCGTAGAGCGTCATGGATCCGCCATTCGACCATCCCCAAATTCCGATGCGGTCCTTGTCGAGTTGCGGATATTGCGGCAGCAGCTGATCCAACACCGTCAGCTGATCCTTCAGTTCAATCGCCCCAAACTCGTGCCGGATCGCGGTCTGGAACTTCTCGTCCCGTCCCGGGGTCCCGCGATTGTCGACCGAGAAGATAGCAAAGCCCTTGCGCGACAGGATCTCGTCGAACGCATCGGGAACACCTTTGCGCACGGTCTGTCCCGCCGGGCCGCCATAGATGTTCACGATCAAAGGGATCTTGCCGGTGACTACGCCCTCCGGAGGAAGCAACAGTCGCCCGTAGAGCGTGGTGCCATCGTCCGCTTTGAACTCCAGAAACTTCGGCGCCCGCAGGCCGTACTCGGCGATCTCATCACGTGCCGTCCAGACCGAATTGCACCCCCCAGTGACTGCACACAGCGATAATCCCGGCGATGTATGAGGCCCGAAGTGCATTTCCGTGTAGTGCTTGCCATCGTCACTGAGATTCCCCATGTGAATGCCTTCTTCCGGCGTCAGGTTCTTCACATCCGATCCGTCCAGCTTCACCGAATAAATGTGCTCTTCCCGCGGATCGTCCTTGTTCGCCTCGAAGAAAACGGTCCCTGCAGCGTCGTCGATTCCCAGAATTCCCAGCACCTGGTAGTCGCCCTTCTCCAACTGTCGTTCCAGTTTGGCCTCGGACGCCATGGGGTTTTGCTTGTCAAAGCTGTACAGGTACAAATGTATGTTCCCGTCGCGCCAACTAGGCCACAGGAACTGTCCGCCTGACTTCAGAAAGCGGATCTCCGTGTGCTCGAAATCGAACCAAGATTCCGGCCTGCTCTCGCTTAGTACCAGCCGCGGTTTCCCAGACTTTGCATCCACAAAGTACAAGTCCATCTTGTTCTGGGCCCGGTTCAGCACTTCGGCCCAAATCACGCCCTCGCGAACCCAACCAAATCGGGGGATGTAGAAATCCTCATCGTCACTTAGCTTGATCCATCGCGTCTTTCCCTTGTCAATATCCACGATCCCGATCTTCACAGCAGGATTCGGATCACCCACCCTCGGATATTTCTGCTGATCCACCGTCGGGTGTGTCGGCATCCAGTCCGTGATTGGATATGTCGGCACGTTCGTCTCGTCCATGTGCAGGAAAACAAGCTCTTTGCTGTCAGGCGACCAGAAGTAGTTGCTGCGCACGCCCAATTCCTCGGCATAGACCCAGTCGATATCCCCGTTCAGCAGGTTGTCCCCGGTGTCCCTGGTAAGCTGCTTTTCCTCTTTTCCATTCACCGGACGCACATACAGATTGTGTTTGCGCACGTAAGCGAGATGTTTACCGTCGGCCGAAAATTTCGGATCTCCGCTCGGATCGCCCGCTGAAGTGAACTGCACCGCCGTCTCGCTGCCCAAGTCATAGAGCCAGAGCTGTCCCTGGGAGTCAAAAATGAGGTGTTTCGAATCGGGAGCCCACAGGTACGCGGCTACGTGATAACGAGTCAGCCTTTCCTTCTCGCGCTCATTCGTCACCTTATTGACATCCGGATCCAGCATCGCCAGCTTCGCCGCGCTGACCAGCACCTTCTTCTCTCCACTGGCCGTATCCACGTACCACAACTCGCCATTCGTTCCCTTCTCGTCGCGTTGCACAAACGTCAGCTTGCTTCCATCCGGACTCCATTCCGTACCCTCCGGACCACGCCCGGCCAGTCCTCCGGGCTGAAACAGACCATCAATGGTCAGCGGCTTGCTCGGTGGGGTTTGGGCCTTGACGCGAATCGAGAGCAAACAGGCAAAAAGCAGAAAACAAACGGGCAGACGTGTTCCTCGTCTCACGGAGTAACCTCGATGGAGATCGGAATAGAGAACCCAAGGCGAACGAAAGAGTGTACACCGCCGCCTCACAGGTCGTGTAGCCCCGGACGCATTCGTCCGGGGGCCCCGAGTGCGCGTCTTTGGCGCGGGGCGTTTGTCCCCTCTCGGCAGGAACCCCTCCCATACATGCTAAAATTGATGTACCGGATGCTTCCAGACATAGAAAATCTCCTCAAGCTGCAAGACGTAGACAAGGAAATTCGCCGCCTGCAGGACGAAGTAGCAGAACTACCCAAGCGCGTGGCCGCGATCGAGCGCAAACTGGCCGGCACCAAAGCCGGGCTCGACAAGGCGCAGAACGCCATCAAGGCGGACGAAGCCTCCCGGCGCAAGTACGACACCCATATCAAAGACCTGCGTGACAAAATCTCCAAGTACCGCGATCAGTCTTTGGCGGTGAAGACAAACGATCAGTACAAAGCCTTAATGGCAGAAATTCAGTTCGCCGAAAAGGAAATCACGGCAAACGAAGACAAGATTCTGGAGCTGATGGTCAATGCCGATGCGCGGGACAAGGAAATCAAAGCCGCGCAAGCCGAACTGAAGGCGGAAACCGCAGAGATCGAAAAAGAGAAAGAACAAGCCCGCCAGCGCACTGCCGAAGACGAAAAGTTGCTGGCCGAGGCCCGAGGCAAACGCGATCAGTTCCGCACCGGCATTCGCGAGGACCTGCTCCGGCAGTACGAACGCGTTTCGAAGTTTCGTGGCAGTGGCATTGCCGAAGTACACGATCACAAATGCATGGGCTGCCAGGTCATTCTGCGCCCACAGACCTATAACGACGTCCTTAACGCCAAAGACATCGTCTTCTGTGACTCCTGCCAGCGCGTGCTCTATTTGAGCCCCAAGCAAGAGATCGTCGAGAAGAAAGAGACGGTCCATCGCCCCAAGCGGCATCATCCGAAAATCGATGCCCCGCAAGCTTGGTACTACCGCCCCGAATTTGCTGGCGACGGCGAGGTTTTTCTCTGTCTCACGAACGCCGGTGGCCAGGCCAGCCGCCGCGTCTACGACATCCACACCGGGCGCCTCCTCGGCGACATCCTCATTCGCGAAGGCAATTATCGCGAGGCATTTCCGGAGGACATCACCGGCTCCACGCGCCTGAACGGCAACTGGAGCGAAGAAGAGCTGGATGGCTTCGGCTCCGAACTCCCCATGGTGATTCTCGATTCGCTGAATTCCGACCTGGACGCCGCCCGCCTCGAAGCCTCCTCAGGCTCGCACGCCAAGCACGAAACTGCCACCACCTCCACCTCCTCAGCCGCCAGCTAAATCGGAACCACGTAAGGGCAGCCATGTCGCCGACCGTCGACTCCTACCGCATCTCCGCCAAGTACTACGACGGCGCATGCGCCGCGATGAAGGACCTGGCAGACACGTCGTTTTATTGCGAACTAGCCAGGCAATCCGGCGGCCCGGTCCTCGAAATCGGCTGTGGTACGGGTCGTATCCTGCTCCCCATTGCTCGTGAGGGCATCGAGATTCACGGCGTAGACAATTCTGCCCCCATGCTCGCCACCTTGAAGGAAAGCCTCACGCGAGAGAAGTCCGAGGTACGCGACCGAGTCTCGCTTCACAGCGGAGACATGCGTGATTTTCGCTTGGGTCGTCAGTTTCCCCTAGTCACGATTCCGTTCCGCCCCCTGCAACATATGTACACGGTTCCGGATCAGGTTCGGGCGCTAAAGTCGGCTGCCACCCATCTTCAAAACGACGGCATCCTGGCCTTTGATGTGTTCTATCCAAAATTCGAGCGTCTCCCCTCCACATGGGCGAAGAGCAACTTGAAGCCGAATGGTCTCCCGCGCCCGGCACGGTAATTCGCCGTTTCTACCGCAAGGACTCTTTCGACAAAATTCGGCAGAGCTTCACCATCACGTTTATTTTTCGGGTCTATCGCGAGGGACACCTCGCGTGCGAGGAACAGGAAACTCTATCGATGTCCTACCAGACCTACCCTCATCTTCGAGCGTTATTCCTGCTGGCGGGTCTTGAACCTGTGGCTGAGTACGGCTCCTTCGCCAGAACTCCGCTCGACAATGATTCGGAGGAAATGATCTTCCTGCTCCGGTTGTTGCACGGGTGATAACCCTGCCCGTCGAGTGGCCTGGCGGCACTACTGCGCGCGAATCCCCATCGACCGGTAGATCTGTTTCGGATACATCACAGCTCCCCCTTTGATCACCGTGTCAATCTTTCGGATGTCGCTGATGTTCGTCGTAGGGTCGCCGTTTACCAAAATCATGTCAGCCAGCTTGCCGGCTGTGATCGAGCCCAATTCCTTGTCGCGCTTCATCCCCTGCGCGCCCGTCAGCGTCGCGATGCGCAGCACTTCGGGTGCGGGAATCCCAGCCTCGTTGTAAATCTCAAGTTCACGATGCAGCGCATATCCGGAGCCCTGATCAGTGCCCGCGACGATGGTGATTCCGTTGTCATACAGCTTCTTCAACATGCGCACAAAGTTGGCATACGAGCCGCGATAAAGTTTGTCTGTGGTGTCGTCCTGTGCGGGTAACGCCTGGCCTGCGGTCTTCACGCTGCGTTGAACCAGTAATGGAAGGCGGTCAAACATATAGGTGTCGATAGCCGGAATCCTGCCCGGCCGATCGGTGTAAGTCGCCTCCCAGATCGCCATCGTGGGATCAATGACCGTGTGACGCTCTTTCAGAAACGCGACGAACTGCTTCACCGGTGCAGAATCCAGATCAAGGCCGGCGGACCGCTTCCCCGGCTCCGTGAAGCGGGCCGGCGTGCGCGTCTCCTTGACGTCGGGCATGAAGTTCAGCATGACGAAATTCATATGCTGGATCTCGTCTGCGCCATCCCGAACGAACTGCTCTGCAATCATGCCCGACGGGACATGCCCGCTGACCCTCAGCCCACGTTTATGAGCTTCCTGCGCGATCACAGGAACAAGTTCAGGTTTGACCGAGCTGTAGATTTTGATCTGCACTATGCAAGATCGGCATACTGGCCCACCCGATCCCGCGCCTCGTCGGGAGTGGCAGCCAGTACCTTCACAGGCCCCTCAAACGGTCCGGGACCATCAATAAATCCAGCCAGCAGGATTCGGGGCCCGATCTGTTCGCCTTCCTCAATATGCTTCTTCAGCTTGCTCAGTTCGTCGATCGAGTTCGCCAGGTCGCGCGCCGTCGTAATCCCGAACGCAAGATCAAACGTCGCCAGGTCAGGAAAAAGGTGCTGGTGCATATCCCATAACCCGGGAAGCAGCATCTTGCCGGTGCCATCAATCACCAGCGCATTCGCCGCTGTCGTCTGACCATTTTCGTTCTCGAGGGTGACAATGCGCTCGCCACGAACCGTGACTCGCTGGGACGGAACAGTCTTCGCATTCACTGAATCGAACAAAGTTGCATTTTTGATGACGAGATCGCCGTGGGGATCGTGAGTCAGCTGCTTCGCGAGCTCGGCTGCCCGGCTGGATTCAATTTGTTCTTGCGCCTTGTATAGATCCCCGACAGTGTTTTGATAGCCTTCGCGCACCAGCCCCGACCAGCCGTTGACTGAGGCAAGGAGACTATGCTGGTCATCGAGCCACACCTAGGCCGGAGTGAATGACAGGCCGTCCACAGTGTAGAGCGTTGCATTGATTTGTCGGGCGCTACCCGCGATCGGTATCGTCTTGAGCTGTCGCAAGCTGACCTCTCCGCCCGGTAGCAGCGATAACTTATTCCCGTTCGTGAGCAGGGCCTTGACGAACCGGAAGAAGCTTGTAGGACCACCGTCGAGATCAACGAAATAACGCCCAGCTGCATTGTCCTGACGTCCGTCCTCTGCCTGGTTCTTCCATGTCGCGGTGCCGTTCTTGATCTCGAAGGTCTCCTTGACGGGGTTCTTCATGTAGTCAACGCCGTTCGTATCCTCCGACGCGATCACCCCGTGGCGGTCAACGCGGTATGTGGAATAGGTTTTGGGCCCGCGCCCCCGGTCGTTGAACTGGTAAAACTCGTGGATGATTCCGTCCGGCGTGGTCCAGACGGCGTCCTGACCGGAGGGGGTCTTGTCAGTCACTTGCAGCCAGATTGTGGCGTTCTTCGGAATGTCCGGCGGAAGCGCAGGCATGGGCGATTGGCCTTCTTGCGTCGCCAGCCTGGAAGTCGAAACGGCAAGAACCAGCAATATGCAGGCGTGTTTTGAACGATTCATAGGTGGGTAAGGTTTATACGTCGAAATCCCCGACTCTTTAAGACTGCTCGACGCGTTGTTTTTTGGGCGAGATTTTCGAGGCACCGATCAGACCATGATTAAGTTGCTCACGGCAGCTTAACGGCTTATCGATTGGGTTGCAGCCTACTGCATGGATTCGCGAGGCGTTACCATGTCCCCATGCCCCCGACACGATCCGCTCTCCCGAAGATTCACGTCTCCCCTCGGGGAGCCACGCGCCTGAAAACCGGCCACGTCTGGGTCTACCGCTCCGACATCATCTCAGCCGATGCAATCCCCCCCGGCTCGCTGGTTAGCGTCACCGACCAACGCGGCAAGCCTCTGGGCACCGCCTTGTATTCCAGTTCCTCGCAAATAGCCATCCGCATGCTGTCACACGAGCCAGTCTCGGATCTACCCGCGCTTTTCCGCCGCCGGATCTCCGACGCTCTCGGCTACCGCGAGAAAGTTGTCCGCGACACGAATGCCTGCCGCCTCATCTTCAGCGAAGCGGATTTAATCCCTGGCCTAATCGTCGACCTCTACCATGACATTGTTTCCCTGCAAGTTCTGACCCAGGCGATGGACGCCAACCCGATTCGCGAAACTGTCATCTCTGAACTTGTCAGTCGACTCAGTCCCGCGTCCGTTGTCGAGAGAGTCGATCCACGCGTCAGAGAATTAGAGACCCTTCCACCCCGCGCGTCCGGACCCGTGCACGGAGGCAAGACCGCAACCAACTTCACCATGAACGGCGTAGAGTTCTATTTCGACGCGCTGGAAGGCCAAAAGACCGGAGCCTTTCTCGACCAGCGCGAGAACTATGCTGCCTCCACACAGTATGCCCACGGCGATGCTTTGGACGTGTTCTGCTATCAGGGAGGTTTCGCCCTTCATCTCGCAAAAGCTTGCGGCACCGTCACCGGCGTCGACAGTTCCCGTCCTGCGTTGGAGGTGGCCGACCAGAACGCCACCCTGAACCGCCGCCAAATCGAATGGATCGAAGGAAATGCCTTCGACCTGCTGAAGGACTACGCTGCTTCCGACCGGGTCTACGACACGATCGTTCTTGATCCACCCGCCTTCGCCAAGACCAAACGCGACCTCGACTCCGCCCTCCGTGGATATAAGGAACTCAATCTCCGAGCCCTGAAGATGCTCCGGCCGGGCGGCATCCTTGTCACATGTTCCTGCTCATATCACGTCAGCCAGTCCAGCTTTCTGGAAATGCTCGCTTCTGCGGCTGTGGACGCTCACCGAACCGTCCGGGTTCTCGAGGTTCGCGGTCAAGCCAAGGACCATCCAGTGCTGCTGAATATCCCGGAAACGGGGTATTTGAAGTGCGTTATAGGCTACGTAAACTGAAGAAAAAGAATTAAATGCTAGGCTTTGACAATAACACACTAAGATTTTATGATTCTTTTGTGATAACCGAGCATCCAATGAAATGTCCGCAGCTACAGCCCAGCAGGCCGAGCGCGGATTACCAGTCAATTGCAGTTCTAGGCAACACCAAACATCTGAAGGAGGATTTAGTCATGACCGTATTAACCCGTTGGGAGCCTTTCCGTGAGTTCGCCACGCTGCAGGACCGAATGAGCCGTTTATTCCGCGAGTCCTACGACGACGCTGGCCGGGATGAGTCCCTCACCACCTCGAATTTCGCCCCCGCCGTGGATGTCTACGAAGACGAGCACAAGGTCACATTGAAGATCGAAGTGCCCGGAGTCGAAGAGAAGGACATCGATGTCCGCGTCGAGAACAACACCCTCACCGTACACGGCGAGCGCAAGATCGAGAAGGAAGAGAAGGAAGAGAACTATCGCCGCGTGGAGCGTCAGTATGGCAGCTTCACCCGCACCTTCACCCTGCCCCAGACCGTAGACACCGAGAATGTCTCGGCGACCTACGAGAGGGGTGTCCTGAAGATCACGTTGCCCAAGAAAGCCGAAGCGAAACCAAAGCAAATCAAGGTCAACGTGGGCAGCGAAAAGCAGATCGAAAGCAAGGGCCCCAGCAAAGCCGCCTAATGTTCGTGGTGGGGGCGGACGCATTTCGTCCGCCCCCGCGAAGGCGAAGCCGAGCTGCGGCAGATATCACATCGCCATTAAGTTGGAAGAGCGGCACATCAGCGCTACAAGCGAGCAGGAATGAGGGATTTAGCCCCTGCGGTTCACGGGAGGCGGCAGAGGTGACCGCTTCCCGATTGCTTTTTAAGGCGACTGGCCGTTCGCAACTGGCATCTCTCCAGTACGAGCGAATACTAACTGCCAATTGCTAATTGCCGCTTTGAACCTGATCAACAGAAGCAACACAAGGAGTCATCATGCCCATTCGTTGGGACAAATTCACAGTGAAAGCGCAGGAAGCGGTGCAGCGCGCCAGCCAGCTCGCCTCGGAACATGGCAATCCGGAACTCCACCCGCTGCACCTCCTCGCCGCGCTATTAGAAGACAAAGAAGGCATCGTTCCGCCGATTTTGGAAAAAATCGGCATCGGCCCGCAGTCTGTCCTAAGCTCCGTCTACGCCGAAATCGGAAAGCTCCCCAAAGTTTCTGGAGAATCCGCCCAAGCCGCGCTGGCGAACGAAACCAACAAGCTGCTCGACCAGGCTTTCAAAGAAGCCAGCAACTTCAAGGACGAATACGTCTCGACCGAGCACCTGCTGCTCGCCATCACGCAACTCAAGCGCGACAAGGCGCAGCAGATGCTGGCGCAAGCCGGGGCAACCTATGATGCAATTTTGAAGGCGCTCACGGTCGTGCGCGGATCGCAGAAAGTCACCGACCAGAATCCCGAGGCCAAATACCAGGCGCTTGAGCGTTATGCTCGCGACCTGACTGAACAGGCGCGTCGCGGCAAGCTTGATCCTGTCATTGGACGGGACGAGGAAATCCGCCGCGTCGTGCAGGTTCTTTCCCGTCGTACGAAGAACAACCCAGTGCTCATTGGCGAACCGGGCGTCGGCAAAACTGCAATCGTCGAAGGTTTGGCGCAGCGAATTATCTCCGGAGATGTTCCCGAGGTCTTGAAGAACAAGCGGGTGGTCGCGCTGGACTTGGGAGCGATGCTCGCCGGAGCGAAATATCGTGGTGAGTTTGAGGACCGCCTGAAAGCGGTGTTGAAGGAGATTGAAGACTCCCAGGGACAGGTCGTCCTGTTCATCGACGAGCTGCACACGCTGGTCGGGGCCGGCGCTGCGGAAGGCGCCATTGACGCCTCAAACATGTTAAAGCCGGCGCTGGCGCGTGGCGAACTGCGGGCGATCGGCGCAACCACGCTCAACGAGTACCGCAAATACATCGAGAAGGATGCGGCTCTTGAACGCCGCTTCCAGATCGTTTTCGTGGGCGAGCCGAACGTAGAGGACACGATCGCAATTCTGCGCGGGCTTAAGGAGCGTTATGAGGTTCACCACGGCGTTCGCATCAAGGATTCGGCGATCGTTGCAGCAGCAACGCTCTCGCATCGCTACATCTCCGATCGCTTTCTGCCCGACAAGGCGATCGATCTGATCGATGAAGCTGCGGCATCGCTGCGCATCCAGATCGATTCGCTTCCGACGGATATCGACCAACTCGAGCGCCGCAAGACCCAACTCGAGATCGAGAAGCAGGCGCTCAAGAAAGAAGACGACCCGAACTCGAAGGAGCGTCTCGGGGTCATTGAGCGAGAGCTGGCCGAAATCAGCGAGCGTTCTAATACGCTAAAGGCGAATTGGAAGAAAGAGAAAGACGCGATTGCGAAGACGCGCGCCCTCAAGGAAAAGATCGAGCAACTCAAGGTCGATGAGCAAGCCGCGGTCCGCAAAGGCGATTACAACCGCGCATCAGAGATTCAGTATGGCGAGGTTCCGCGTCTGCAAGCCGAGCTCACGAAGCTTACTGCGCAGATGGATGGCAAGTCTGGCAAACGCATGCTCAAGGAAGAGGTCGATGAGGAGGATGTCGCACGCATCGTCTCCAAGTGGACCGGCATTCCTGTGTCGAAGATGCTCGAAGGTGAGGTCAAGAAGCTGGTCACGATGGAGGAGCGGTTGGGCCAGCGCGTCGTCGGACAAGATCCGGCGCTGGAGCGCGTTGCCAACGCGATTCGTCGTTCGCGTGCAGGTCTAAGCGATCCGAAGCGCCCGATTGGGTCATTTATATTTCTCGGTCCAACGGGCGTCGGCAAAACCGAGTTGGCTCGCGCACTCGCGGAGTTTCTGTTCGATGATGAGCATGCGCTGATTCGCATCGACATGTCTGAGTACATGGAAAAGCATTCTGTGGCTCGGCTGATTGGTGCTCCTCCTGGATATGTCGGATACGAAGAAGGCGGCCAACTGACTGAGCAAGTGCGTCGTCGTCCGTATTCCGTGATCCTTTTCGACGAGATCGAGAAAGCGCATCCGGATGTGTTCAATGTAATGCTGCAGATCATGGATGATGGTCGGCTCACCGACGGCAAGGGCCGCGTCGTCGGCTTCAAGAACACGATCATCATCATGACGTCCAATATCGGGTCGGCGTTCCTGCAGGCCGAAGGCTTGCGTTCGGATGAGGACTTCAAGAAGGCCACTGAGCAGGTGATGAACCAGCTGCACGCCCACTTCAAGCCGGAGTTCCTGAACCGCGTGGACGACATCATCGTGTTCCGTCCGCTTGGCAGAGATCAGCTGGTCAAGATCATCGAGCTTCGGCTGGAAGATGTCCGGAGATTGCTGGCGGATCGCAAGATCTCGCTCGAACTCACGGATGCTGCCAGAGACCTGCTCTTCACCCAGGGATACGATCCGAACTTCGGAGCGCGCCCGCTGAAGCGGGCGATCCAGAAGGTGATCCAGGATCCACTCGCGCTGAAGATCCTCGACGGCGAAGTGCTGCATGGCGATCACGTCATCGTGGAGGCTGATAAGAAAGCCGGCAAGATGATCTTTGAAGTCAGCAAGCGCATGGGTGAGAAAGAACCGGCCAAAGCTCGCCGTTAAACACCAGAGACACGCAGGAACCCAGCCTGGTTTCCTCCGTGATTCACTGTTTCCCGGATCGGCTGGTGTGCCTGTGCGCGAACGCGTCGATCACACTCGGCGCTTGCGCGAGATACCATCCAATCGCAACGGACAGAGCGATCTGCAATCCGTACCAGAGAATTGGAACTCCGAGTTGCGCCATCGAGATCTTCGGCACGAGCGCAGCGACTTCGATCACCGTCAGCAGAATCACGATCACGCGCGCCCAATTGTAGAGAAGGAATAATCCCCAACCGACGACTGCATAACCTGTTCCGATCAACAGCATCATGAAGGGTCCGGCGAGTTCGAGGCCATGCATGAGGTGTCTTCCTGACATCAATGAGATTGCCCCTGGCGAGATGAGACGGGCTGCCGCAACAATCCAGAGATAGACCGCTGCGGCGCAGCAGAGTAACGAGATGATCGAAACTACGATTGGACGCTGCAATGCTGCGTGCTCCCGAAACTCCTTGTCATCCTGAGCGGCGTCTCTTGCCGCAAAGGAGCTGGGCATTATCTCCGCCAACAGCACAGTGCATAGGTCCTTCAAAAAACAAAATGCGTCTCGCGCAGGATGACAATGTGTTGTGACTAGAGAAGACGATCAAGCGAGGTCGAAGAGCAGGACTTCGGCGTCTTCCGCGCCTTTGATGGTCAGATTCTTCTCCTCGCTGATTGCTGCGCCATCGCCTTGGTTGAGCCTCTTTCCGTTCAGTTCGACGGCTCCACGGGCGACTTGCAGCCAACCGTAACGTCCCGCGGCGAAGTCGTGGCGTACTTCTTCTCCGGGCTTCAGTAGTGTCACGTAGAGTTGCGCGTCCTGATTGATCTTCACTGATCCACTGTTGGCATCCCGCGAAGCGATCAAGCGTAGCTTGCCTTGCTTCTCGGCTTCCGGAAAACTCTTCTGCTCGTAGCTTGGCGGCAATGCTGCTTTCTCCGGCAGAATCCAGATCTGCAGGAAATGCACTGATTCCGTTGTCGATGGATTGAATTCGCTGTGGCGAATTCCGCTGCCTGCGGTCATGCGTTGTCCATCGCCGGGAAGAATCACTGAACCGGTTCCGAGGCTATCTTTGTGCTCGAGCTTGCCCTCGAGGACATAGGTGATGATTTCCATGTCGCGATGCGGATGAGCGGGAAATCCCGTGTTCGGGGCGACGCGGTCTTCGTTGACGACGCGCAGCGAGCGAAATCCCATCCACTTTGGATCCCAAAAGTCCGAGAAGCTGAAGGTGTGTTTGGTGTTGAGCCAACCGTGGTTCCCTCCACCACGTTCGGCACTGGGGCGAATCGTAATCATGTATTGCTCCGTTCTTGTTGCCAGTAATCAACTCATACTTATTAGATGAATCAGGGATTCATGCTGGACGGAGCGCTGGATCGGGTGGGTTTTTTTGCAGATTGCAAAGGACTCGCAGTTCCAAAATGGGAGGAGTTTACTTTTCAGCACCTCGCGCCCCTCCCTTCGATCTCTGGAATCAGTGACTTAGAGGGAAATTTCAGTTCTAATCTACGGGGCTCAACCGCTTAGAGGCAAAATCTTGAGCGCCAGAGACTTAGCTGCGCCGAGCTGGTCAGATCTGAGACCGGCCCCGGCGTCCCCGTGAGGCAGGATTGCAGAAAGAACCTGTGGAACCGCAAGGGCCAGATGTCACCAGGCCGAGCTCGTCGGCTGTGGAAATCTAGCAGATTCCCCCGCATGGGCAATGAGCGCTGAGCAATGAATGTATCCGAGCGATACTTCAAGATTGCTCACCGCTCATTGCTCATCGCTCATTGCTCATTGCACCCTGCTTCCTGTGGCACACTGGGAACTATGCATCGGATGACGCTGGGGGACTTTGAACTTTGCGTGTTTTCGGATGGGACTTATCCGTTGGATGGGGGAGCGTTTTTCGGGGTGATCCCGAAGGTGATGTGGTCACGCAAGATGCAGGCGGACGGCAAAAACTACATCCCTTGCGGTCTGAATTCGCTTCTGGTGCGGACTGGCAAACAAACCGTTTTGATCGAGACCGGCATCGGGAACAAGCTCTCGGATCGGATGCGGAAGTTTTATGGCCAGCCGGCGCACTTGCTGGATGATCTTTCGGCTGCCGGGATCGCGCCGGAGGATATCGATATCGTCATCAATTCGCATCTGCATTTTGATCATTGTGGATGGAATACAGTGCGCGACAGGAATGGGAAGATTGCGCCCACCTTTGCGCGGGCGAAGTATTACGCGCCGGAGGGGGAGTGGCAATATGCACAGAAGCCCAGCGAGCGGGACGGGATCAGCTACATCTCGGAGAATTATGATCCGCTAGTCGAGAGCGGGCAGATGACTTTGCTTAAGGGTGGGGAGGAGATTGTGCCGGGAATTTCGGTGAGAACGTTTCGCGGGCATACGGCCAGTATGCAGGGGATTATTGTGCAGGCACCGTCGGGGGCTAAAGCCCCGTTATCCTCGGACACGAATCGCACAGCGAAAGCTGTGCGCCACCCGGACCAGACTGGACCGGGTTCCGGCCAAAATCCCCACTTCTCCCAAAATCGGGGAGAAATGGGGCACCCTCTCGATTCTTTTTCTGCTCCGAATTCTTCCGCTCCGACGGCTTGTTACATTTCTGATCTCATGCCTACTTCTGCGCATATCGATCTCACATGGGGGATGGGGTTTGATTTGTATCCGCTGGACACGATCGCTAGCAAAAAGGAGTATTATGCTCGGTCACTGCCGGAGAAATGGCTCACAGTATTTACACACGATCCGAAGATGCCGTGGGCGTATATCGAGCAGGATGCGGCTGGAAAGATGGTAGCGAAGGAGGCTGTGTGACAACGTCTTGGAGGAATATGGTAGGGCTAACTGAAATTGTACGGCGGGGGCTGATCTTATCTCTGATCGTCGCGCCCTTATGCGTGGCGACCGCACAACAGGGCAAGAAAGCATCTTCGAAAGGCTCAGTTACGGGCAAGTATGACGGAACCGCGAGAACCAGTGCGCAGGAGACCATCCAGGTCACATTCGACCTGACCGAGAACGATGGCGTGATGTCGGGGATGATCCACTCCGACCACGGGGATTTCACGATTACCGGGGGCACTCATAAGGGGAATGAGGTGACGCTCGAATTCGATGCGGGCGGGCCGACTGGGGTGATTACTTTGAAGCTGGCCGACGACAGGATGTCGGGAACCTGGAGTGCCGGAGAGGAAGGCGGGCCGGTGGAAGTGAAGAGGACTTCAGCGCAGGAAGGGCCGAAAGAGAAGTCCTAAGCGCGTGTGGCGTTCCTAATTTGAGGTGCTTCACCGAACTAAGCACCCGATAAAGCCAGCCACATTTTCGTTCGCCCCATCGAAAACTGCTGAGAAGTCCCTGAGGAAGTGGAACAGCAGATATATCGCCATGACTCTCTCGCTGTGCGGGCGGGTTCGCGCACGCCACATCTAACGAAAGATGCAGGTTTTCCCTTAGGGATCATTCTCCGTCCACCTACGACGCCTTAGCTTCCGGCAACAAATCCCATCGCCGGGGCATCTGGATTACGGCTCCCACGGATCGTTTTTTGGTGTGGGCGCCGCGCTTTCGAAACTACAGTTCGCGAGTGAGGATCCATATGAAGAGACTTTCAGTCGTGGGCGGGATTTGTGCTTCGTTTTTGCTGGGCATGGCTACGACGGCTGTGGGGCAGGACGAACATAAAAACGAAAAGCCGGAAAATGCGCAGGAACAGGCTCGGCCGCAGGAGCAAGCACATCCGCAACAACAAGCTCGGCCCGACGAGCGGAGGAATGAACCGCCGCAAAGCGGAGATCGGCGCGAAATGACTCCGCAGAACGAGGGACGGCCGCCGCAGCAGCCGCAGAGTGGAGATCGTCATCCGGAACGCCAGCAGGACGAACGGCAGATGCAGCAGCCGGAACAGCGGCAGAACATGGGGCAGCAGCAGGAACGGGAGAAAGACCGTCATGAGCAGGCGCAACCACAAGGGCAAATGCAGGGCAACCAGCATGCGCGGACGGAGGGACACCAACGGAATGAACGGAGGATCGCAGAACCGGACTACCGCGCACATTTCGGGCGCGCGCATCGCTTTCATCCAGGGCGCCTGCAGGTCTACCAGGGCAGGCCGCAGTTCAGCTACAGCGGATACGTGTTCGAACTGGTGGAGCCGTGGCCGGTAGGCTGGGCGTATGACGATGATGTTTACTACATCGACTCCGTTGACGATGAGTATTGGCTATACAGCTTTGATCACCCGGGTATTCGGCTGGAGTTGATTATTATTGGGTGAGCGAGCTACGAGCTCTGAGCTGCGAGCTTCGCGGCTTACAGCTCGCGGCCGACAGCGGCCGCTCCACACAACCGGGCTTCGAAGAAATCCTCTACGCGCCCCAGGACTTCTGGGGCGCTTTTTGATTCGTAGATACCCTTGCGGAGGCCTGCGCCTCCGGGTACGCCATGGGTGAACCAGGAGGCAAACTGCTTCATCTTGCCGATGGCGTCGGGGAGTTCTTCTTCGATCAGCATCTGGAAGTAGGTGCGAATCATCTGGTAGCGGTCGAGTTCGGTCGGGCTCGTGTAGCCCCGGACGCATTCGCCCGGGGCGGGCGAAGGCCGTGGTGCTTCGTCGTCAAACAGGCTGTGGGCAGGATAAACGGACGGATCCAGCCCCTCAGCGGCTGAAGCCGCTTGCCACATTTCGGCATCTACGGCACGACTGAAGTCTTGCCTTTCCCGGGTCGTGTGTATCTCGGATTGCTGGCCGCCTTCGGGCACGGCCCGCGAGTTCTCTCCGAGCCGGCGGACGAATGCGTCCGCCGCTACACGTTCCGTGGTGATTGCTGCGCTGTATTGCTCGATTTGGCGGAAGATCCACGGATTGCTGGGGGCCATGCGGCCGATCATTACCGCGTCGCAGCGCGTTTGCGTGACCATGGCGCAGGCGTCTTCTGGGGCGCGGATGTCGCCGTTGCCGATTACCGGAATTTTCACGGCGTCTTTCACGGCGGCAATCCATTCCCACCGGGCTTGGCCGCTGTAGCCTTGTTCGCGGGTGCGGGCGTGGAGGGCTACTGCGGCTAATCCACAGTTTTCGGCCATGCGGGCGAGTTCTACGCAGACGATCTCCTCATCATTCCATCCGGCGCGGAATTTTACGGTGAACGGGATCGTTACGGCGGTACGGACTGCTTCGAAAATGCGGGCGATCGCTGGCAGATCACGGAGCAGGCCGGAGCCTCCATTGCACTTCACGACTTTCTTTGCCGGGCAGCCCAAGTTGAGATCAACCAAGTCGAAACCCAGGCCTTCGACCATTTTCGCCGCTTCGGCCATCACCTTGGGATCGCTGCCGAAGAGCTGTGCGGAGATGGGGTGCTCGTCTTCGTAGAAGTGCAGGTAACGCTTGGCCTTTTGATCTTTTTTGCGAAGGACACCATCGGCCGAGGTGAACTCGGTCATGATTAGGCCGCATCCACCCAGGTTGCGGATGAAGCGACGGAAGACTGTGTCGGTGACCCCGGCCATGGGCGCCAGAACGGTGGCGGGCGAGATCGTGACGGTGCCGATCTGGAGCTTCTGCGCAACCGGCTTCAGGGACACGGGTTCGGGAGCGGGGGCGCCGGCGCCACTTTCAACCGAGTTGTCCCAGAATTTACGCATAACTCAGCAAGAGCATTTACACAGAGTGCAGGGGAAACACAGGGAAAACCTGCATCCATTGTATGCGACGGTTCAAAGGAAAGCCCCCGCTTTGGGCGAGGGCTTGATCCGTGTATCCGTGAGAATCCGGGGTTACTTCTTCACCGTTTCGGCCTTGGCGTATTTGCGGCGGAAGCGCTCGACGCGGCCGGCGGTGTCCATCAGCTTCTGTTTGCCGGTGAAGAACGGATGGCAGTTCGAGCAGATTTCTACGCCGATGTCGCCCTTATGGGTCGACCGGGTCGTAAATGTGTTGCCGCACGCGCAGTGCACACGGACTTCGTGATAATTAGGATGAATAGCTGCTTTCATTGGGACCTAACCTCGATTCGAATCATTTGATTCTATCGGATCTCCACAGGATTCAGCAACAGCTGTCGGCTATCAGCGGTCGGCTTTCCGCGGGCATAAATCCATGATTATCAATATTTCTCCTGCAATTTGGGTCGAGGGTTCCGGCTGCCGGGTGGAACGATACTGTTTAGGCGTAGATAGATCGCCATCTGGCCGAAATGATCGGCGTTGTGCCACACGCAGACTTCTGCGAGGCCGAGACGGGTGTTGGGCGTGGCGTAAGGGCCGCTCATGGGATCGAACATATTTTTCACGGTGAGCCCACTCAGTGACTTCTTGAGAGCGGTGAAGGAGTCTCGGAGATAGGTCAGTAGCTCGGCTCTCGTGTGCGCGGAGCTGGGGCCGTCTTTGTCGCATCCTGCAGGGGGAGTGGTGCCATCGAGTTCGGCGGCGAAGGCGAAATTCGCGCAGGCTACGTGCTTGACTTGTTGGCGGAAGGTGCGCATCTCCGCCGGGCCGAAATCGGGCTTCTCGTTTTTGAACATGCCGGGCGCGGGGCGAAAGTCCCATTTGTCCTCGGGCATGGCTTCGGCGGCGCTGCGGATATCGTACTCCTGGAATGCGAATGTTCGCAGGATGGCCTTGCCGGGAGTTTCATCGCGGCTGAGTTCCGCGGAGGTGGGCTGATGCAGAGAGGCTTCCTGGGAGATCGCGGGGACCGATGCCATGATCGTGAGGGCGAGGATGCAGGAAAGGAATCGCTGGTTCATGGGAGCTCCTGTGCGTGCAGTTTACGCCTTTAACCGAGAAGGCTCGCAGCGCTTCGCCGGACAGCCGAGGCGGCGGTCCCTACGCGTGCGGCATTAGAAGCGGAAAAGGTAGCTGACTTTCACGAAGAATTGACGGCTGTCATTGAGGTAGCCGTGGGCGGCATTGGTGACGTATCCGGGTGACGTCGGGGTCATGGGGACTACGTTGAGATTCTGCAGGTCGCTGTTGTAGCCGACATAAATCGCGGTGCCGGGGTGGACTAGGTAGGTAACCAGGAAGTCGGCGTTGAACTGTCGTTGCGTTGGCAGATAGGTGTAGGGAGATCCGATACCCGGAGCTCCGGCCAGCAGCGCGTTGTACTGCAGGATCACGCGGACGGAGAGTTTCGGCGTGAACTGCCAGTTCCATTTGCTGCGCAGAATGTGATCGTTGAAGATGGCCGTCCCGGCGCCGGGAAATTGAGCACGAGCAGAGAGAACAGCATCTTGCGGGGCGCGGAGGCGGTCGAAGAGATACGTATTTTCGATCTTGAGTGGCTGGAATGGACGAAGGGTGAACATCACTTCCGAAGTGTCTTCATGGGCGACAAAGGGATGATTGTAAGGAGATGAAGGGGTGCGGGCCGGCAGCGCGACGAAATTGATGGCGTTGCCCCAGTAATAACTGGCGAGAATCGTGGCCTTCTTGAAATAGCCGGTCTGTATGGCCGCTCCGCTGGTGTGTTCGTGGTAGTCCTGGTTGGGCAGCGGGGGCGAGGGACAGAATCCATAGAAACAGAAATCCTGGGGTCGCAGGCGCTCGCGAGTTTCCTTATAGGGCTGGAAATAGAGTTGTGTTTGCGCGCGGCCCTGCACCACGAGCTGAGGCGTGTAGTCGGTGTCGAGGCGCAAGCCTGTGTGGTCGAAATCGTGGCGCGTGTTGATGGTTGGGCCCCAGGCTACGATCCATCCTTGCTTGGGGCGGAAGCGGTAATCGAGTTCTTGTTTGACCTCGCGGATATCGACACGGTTGATGAACCCGGGAATGGAGACGAAGCCCGGGCTGATGTCGTTGTACTGGACGTCGTAGGTGAGGTGAAGGCCGTCGCGATGCAATTGCAGGCGCTCGGCGGGTCCGGCGTAGTGATTGCCATTGCCTTGATTGCCGGAGCTGAAGGGATAGGCGTTGGCCTCGCAGTTCTGAGAGGAATACGTCGGGCTGAAAAAGTTGCCGAAGATGTCGCTTGAGCTGGTGACAGCCTGGCCGTCAAGCGTCCAGTTGGGACTGAATTTCAGGCGAGCGTCGACGCCACCGACCCGGTTGTACTCGCCGGTGGTGGGGCACTCCCAATCGGTGTAGAGAAGGCCAACGCTAGATTGCCGCCACAGGTCGCGGGTCGCGCGCGCGACAGTGAAGTAGGAGCGGAGGCCGGAGAGCGGGTCGTAGTCGGGCACTGCGAGGCCGGGGCTGCGGTCGTCGGTGCTCATCACGCCGACGGAGTATGGACCATCTTTTCCAGTCAAGCGGATTCCGGCCGAGGGATCGCCGATGTTGCGCGTGAAGAACAAATTCATCGGCGAGCGGAAGAAATCTTCGTTCTCCAGGAAGAAGGGGCGCTTCTCGGGGAAGTAGACGGCATAGCGCTGGTTGACGGTGATCTGCGGGTCTTCGGATTCGACCTGGCTGAAGTCGGGGTTCACCGTGGCATCGATGGTGAAACGATCACCGAGCACGAACTTCGCATCCATGCCAGCTGTACCCTGGACGTCGGCTTTTTGAAAGTAGGGATTCTGGAGATCGCGGGTATCGAGCGCGCGGAAGCTGCGCAGGAGGCCGTAAGGGATCAGTTCGATGCTGTGGCCGGGAGAAATTCCTTCCAGGCCGAAGAGCGTGGCAGCCTGGCCCAGGCGGCCTTCCACTCTGAAAGTAATGTGTGGCCAGAAAGAATCTTCTGTTTTGCGTGTAATCCCGCGGTAGAGAATGATGCCCCACTCCTGCACCTTGCTTGCGGGAAAGCGCAGGCTCTTAAACGGAATTTCCATCCAGACCACGAATCCGCGGCTTGTGACCTTGCCGCGGGAGTTCCAGACCGTGTCGAAGGACGTATCGAAGTGGCTTTGGGTTTCTTCTTCGCGCGAAGCCTCGGTCCAGATCGCGTCCCATTGCACGCCGAGCGGCGTGGTCTGGAACGCGTAGGCGCGGCGGCGATCGTGGAAGGTGTCGAGGATGATCTCGACCTGATCGTCATCATAGACGTCCTCGCGGCGGGAGAGGCGGGCGCGCACTTGCCTTGGATCGTCAAAGCAGACGAAGACGGCGTACAGATTTTTTTGGTCGTAACCGAGATAGGCTTCGGTGGGCTCGGAGACTGCTTCGCCATCGTGCGGGTTACGCTGCGTGAAGCCTGTCACCTTTGCCATTTGCAGGGCAACTTCGCCTTGCGGTTGCATCGTCAGGAAATCGTCGAGCGAAGGGGCGCGCGAGAGGCGGGGAATGGTGAGGGCAGGTGGGGCGATGTCGGCCCTTGCAGCCGGCTGTACTTCCGGATCGCGGGCAGGCGGCTCGGGCATTTGCGCGGAAGGAGAAGGCACTTGTTGCGATTGAGCCGGCGCTTGTTTGCTCTCTGGCGGGGAGACCTCTTGTGCGCGGACAGTGGTGGTAGGCCACAAAAAAAGCCAGGCGGCGAAGAAGATCCAAAGGTTATGCCGCAACAAGCTGTGACCCTGATTCGAACGCACGCAGCCTCACTACTTCGTCGATCACGATAGAAAGAGGTGGAATCCAGCAAGATACACCAAGACGTGGGGTGACAGAACAGGAAAAGGATGTTATCCGGAATTGCGAACGAACTCCTAAACTAAGTTAGGAATCGGTCAGGTAGAGACTTCTTCGCTCGATCTCACTTAGTCTGCGATTGCGAAACAACTCACTAGAATAACGACGCCTGGCGCCGGCTGGGCGTGATTCCGAAATGTTCGTAGGCTAGCTGTGTGGCCACACGTCCTCGCGGAGTTCTGTTCAGGAAGCCGATTTGCATCAGGAAGGGTTCGTAGATTTCTTCGATGGCGTCGGGTTCTTCGGCTAGAACGGCAGCGAGGGTATTCACGCCAACCGGGCCTCCCTGATATTTCTCAATAATCGTCAGCAGCAGGCGGCGATCGACTTCATCGAATCCGTACTGGTCGACTTCGAGCAGTTCGAGGGCAGCTTTGGCGGTTGGTTCATCGATCTTGCCGGCGCCGCGAACCTGAGCATAATCGCGGACGCGACGCAGAAGACGGTTGGCAATTCTCGGAGTTCCTCGCGAACGGCTCGCGATCTCTTTCGCGCCGGCATCATCGACCGCGATCCCAATGATTTCTGATGAGCGCTCAACAATCACCTGCAAATCTTGCGCTGTGTAGAACTCCAATCGCAGGACGATGCCGAATCGCGCGCGCAGAGGAGCCGAGATCAATCCTGCGCGGGTGGTGGCTCCAACAAACGTGAATGGCTTGACTTCGAGCGTGTGCGTGCGCGCCGAGGGTCCTTGCCCGATGATGATGTCGAGCTTGTAATCCTCCAAAGCCGAGTAGAGCAGCTCTTCCAGAACAGGCTGCAGACGATGGATTTCGTCGATGAATAAAGCCTGCTTCTCTTGCAGGTTAGTGATGATCGCGGTCAGATCGCCCTTGATCTGCAAAAGCGGCGCTGCAGTCGGCTGGAAGTGCACGCCCAATTCATTGGCGATGATGTTCGCCAGTGTGGTCTTGCCCAGACCCGGTGGGCCGTAGAGCAGCACGTGGTCCATCGCCTCACCGCGGGAGCGCGCGGCCTCGATCGCGACCGCCAGTTGCTCTTTAACCTTCTTTTGCCCGATGAACTCGCCCAGGCGTTGCGGGCGGAGCTTCAGTTCAAAGGAAGAATCGTCGCCGACAGGAGCCCCGGATACAAGGCGTTCACGATCGTTCGCGTCAGGATTGCGGTTCACAGCCACTGGAGGCGATAGTACCAGTTCGGGTGAATGGGGAGCCAGAGACTCTTCGGCGTCGCCGCCAGTTGGGACCATACTGCAAAAGTGTGGCACTTGGCGAGTGGTAAGGAACCGACAATTGCCCCTCGTTTGCCCTGATAGGAGTGCCGGCCGAATCTTGCGAGAAAGTTAGCCTTTCCAGCCCGTCCTGGAACCATCGTTTCGATGTCCAAACCCGAACGGCACAACCAGATTCCCGTTGCTTTGCGCCATGGGTATAAACTATGTTCAAGGGTAGTAAGTCCACCCGCTTCTCAACACTCGACTCTGGATCCCCCAATGCCCGGGGAGCGCTACTGTGATCACCATATTTCCTAAACCCGCCCGCGTGTCCTCCTCGGCCTCCAGATGGACATCTTCGCACCCAACCGCGGCGGCTATTGTGCGTTATACCCTGGGAACCCTGGCTGGCATCGGAGCAGTGCTGCTTCGCAATTTCCTGACTCCCTACTTTGGGGAAAACAATCCCTACCACACCGCTTGGCTCGCCGTCGTTTTCGCCGCCTGGTATTGCGGCTTGGGACCCGCGATTGTAACTGTCACCGTCTGCACCGTGGGAATCTGGTACTACTTCCTGGCCCCCATTCGTTCTTTCCATCTCAAGGGAGTTCCCGAGGTTTCTGGTCTTTTGGGCTTCCTGGTTTTCTCGGCAGTGGTGATTGTCCTGGGTGAATCATCGCGTCGCAGCATCGCCAAACTTGAGAAAGCGGAAGAGGACCTGCTCCAGGCCCAAGAGGAACTCGAGCAACGCGTTCGCGAACGGACCGCGGCCCTCCACCGACGAACCGCGGAGGTGATTGAGAAGGCCACCCTGCTCGATCTTGCCAACGACGCTATCTTCACCAAGGCCCCGGACGGCACCATCTCGTATTGGAACCAGGGAGCGGAAAGGCTTTACGGTTGGACCGCCGAACAGGCTCTCGGCCGCAATCATGCCGAACTGCTTCACACCACGTTTCCGATTCCGCTGTCCGAAATCGAAAAACATGAGATTTGGGAGGGCGAACTCACCCATTCCACTCGCGATGGACGGCGCATTATCGTAGCCAGCCGCTGGACGAGCTTGCGCAACGAAGCCGGCGAACTCGCCGGCTGGATGGAGATTAATACCGATATCAGTGCCCGCAAGCACGCCGAGAACGCTGCCCGCAGCCTCAGCGGCCGCATCCTTACGCTACAGGATGATGAGCGCCGCCGCATCGCCCGCGGTCTCCACGACAGCCTTGGTCAGTATCTCGCTGCCCTGAAAATGCAACTTGGTCTGCTCTCCATGTCCGATGGCGATGAACCCCAGCTCATCGAACAGGCGAATGAGATCGTCGATCGGTGCATCACCGAGACTCGCACCATCTCTCACCTGCTTCATCCTCCTTTGCTCGACGAGGCCGGTTTCGGCTCTGCCGCTCGCTGGTTCGTCGAAGGATTCGCTCAGCGCAGCGGCATTGCTGTTGATCTGAGCCTTCCTCCCAATCTCGGCCGCCTCCACAGCGACGTCGAGATCGCTCTCTTTCGTGCCTTGCAGGAAGCCCTCACCAACGTCCATCGTCACTCCGGCAGCCCCCGAGCGGACATCCGCGTCTGTCTCGAACCGACCCATATCCGGTTGGACGTGCAGGATCACGGCCAAGGCATACCCGATGCGGTTCTCCGCCAAATGAACCAGGGTGCCGGCAGAACCGGAGTCGGCATCGCCGGCATGCGAGAGCGCGTCCGCGAACTAGGCGGCTACATGGCCATTACGTCCGGTTCCGATGGCACGTTGCTAAGCGTCCTTCTACCCGTGATTCAAGCTTCAAATGTTTCTGAAGGTGAGCCGCAGCCGGACGCGAGAGTTCCAGCTGCCTGATCGACTGCAAGTTTACCCACTGTCATCCCGAGCGCAGTGCGTCGGAGAGCGGAAGCGAACGACGCACGGAGTCGAAGGACCTTATGTCTGAGACAGTGCACCGCAATGGCCGGGATAATTTTCGCTCCCCATTGCGGACTACCGCTAATGATCAACTCGGTGGTGAGTGCATTGAACCGTGAGCCGTCGCGCTACTAATTACTCGCCCTAACGCATTACACTGTTATTTGGAATCCATCCTGAAATTCCATTAAGGAAGGCCACCATGTCGTTGAACAGCTTCAACAGTCGTGCGTCCCTCAAAATCGGCCATAAGGAATTTGAAATCTACCGCCTGGACGCACTCGACAAGGCTGGGATCTCCACGCAGCACCTCCCGTTCTCCCTCCGCATCCTCCTCGAGAACCTCCTCCGCACCGAAGATGGCCGCAACGTCACGAAGGAAGAAGTGCGCGCACTGGCGAAATGGAACCGTAAGTCGAAGCCCGACAAAGAAATTGCCTTTACCCCCAGCCGTGTCCTGCTGCAAGACTTCACCGGAGTTCCCTGTGTGGTCGACCTGGCAGCCATGCGCGACGCCATGAAGCAATTGGGCGGAGACCCGTCCCTGATCAACCCGCTCCAGCCAGTCGAGCTGGTAATCGATCATTCCGTGCAGGTAGATGAATTCGGCACGAACAACGCCTTCGACATGAATGCGCTCCTGGAATTCCAGCGCAACAAAGAACGTTACTCGTTCTTGCGCTGGGGCCAAACCGGATTCCGCAATCTCGCCATCGTCCCGCCCGACACGGGCATAGTCCACCAAGTGAATCTCGAATATCTCGCGAGAGTAGTGTTCGGCCACGAGGGCCCAGGAAAGCGCCGAGCGTACCCCGACACGCTAGTAGGCACCGACAGCCACACGACCATGGTGAATGGGTTGGGGGTGTTGGGCTGGGGAGTGGGTGGAATTGAGGCCGAGGCCGCCATGCTCGGTCAGCCCGTCTCCATGCTGATTCCGCTGGTGGTGGGGGTGAAGCTGACGGGGCGCTTGCGCGAGGGCGCGACCGCGACCGATCTTGTTCTCACCATCACCGAGTTGCTGCGCAAGCACGGCGTTGTCGGAAAATTTGTTGAGTACTTTGGCTCCGGGCTGCGCGATCTTCCTCTCGCTGATCGCGCCACAATCGCAAATATGAGCCCGGAATATGGGGCGACTTGCGGAATCTTCCCGATCGATAAGGAGACTCTCAAATATCTCCGGCTCACTGGACGCAGCGAAGAACAGATCGCGCTGGTCGAAGCCTACGGCCGCGAGCAAGGGTTGTTTCACGACGAGAAGACTCCTGCGGCCGAGTACTCCGAACTGCTCACGCTGGATCTCGCAACGGTCGAGCCGTCGCTCGCCGGACCGAAACGGCCGCAGGATCGAGTGGTTCTCTCGCAAGCCGGAGAGTCGTTCACGAAGGCACTGCCTTCGCTGATCAAGCCGAAGGCGGCAGCAGCCGCAGCGGCACCCGCTCTCACGAATAACAAAGCAACAACGAAAGAGCGCTGGGAGCAGGAAGGCGGAAGCCCTGCGGCAGTCGGCGTCGAAGACCCAAACGTTCACGAACATGTCCCTGCTTCGGTGAGAGACTCGCTGAAGCACGGCAGTGTGGTCATTGCCGCGATCACCTCGTGCACCAACACGTCGAACCCTTCGGTTCTCATCGGCGCCGGGCTGCTCGCGAAGAAAGCCGTCGAGAAAGGTCTGCAGGTTCCTTTGTGGGTGAAGACCTCCCTCGCTCCCGGATCGAAAGTCGTCCGCGACTATCTCGAGCGAGCCGGACTCATGGCCTATCTGGAAAAGCTGAAATTCCATCTTGTCGGTTACGGATGCACGACTTGCATCGGCAACTCGGGTCCCCTTCCGGAAGAAGTGTCGAAGGCGATCGATGAGAACGAACTTGTGGTCGCGTCGGTGCTCTCGGGGAACCGCAACTTCGAAGGACGCATCAACTCCGAAGTCCGGGCAAACTACCTGATGTCGCCGCCGTTAGTCGTGGCCTTCGCCCTCGCCGGACGCATCGACATCGACATGCGCAAAGATCCACTCGGCAAAGGCCGCGACGGCCAGCCGGTATATCTTGCCGACATCTGGCCAAGTTCACGCGAGATTGAAGACACAATTCAACACTCGATTTCCTCCGAAATGTTTTCCAAATCCTACGCCGAGGTCTTCAAAGGCGACGAACGCTGGCGCGGACTCCAGGTCCCCAAAGGCGAAACCTATGCGTGGGAGAAGAACTCCACGTACATCCAGCGCGCCCCGTACTTCGACGAGATGGCGGTAAAACCGTCGCCCGTGCAGGAGATCATGAAGGCGCGGGTGCTGGCCGTTCTCGGCGACAGCGTCACGACGGATCATATCTCTCCCGCCGGCTCGATCAAGAAAGACAGCCCCGCCGGAAAATATCTGCAGGAGCATGGCGTGAAGCCCGCAGACTTCAATTCCTACGGCTCCCGCCGCGGCAATCATGAGGTAATGGTGCGCGGCACTTTCGCCAACGTCCGCCTGCGCAACAAACTGGTCCAAAGCGAAGGCGGCTACACTCGCCATCTGCCGACGAACACGGAAATGTCGATCTTCGACGCCAGCGAAAAATACCGCGCCGACGGCACGCCGCTGATCATCCTCGCCGGCAAAGAATACGGCTCCGGATCCTCGCGCGACTGGGCCGCCAAAGGTCCCGCGCTGCTCGGTGTGCGCGCAGTAATTGCCGAAAGCTACGAGCGCATCCATCGCTCGAACCTGGTAGGCATGGGAATTCTTCCGCTGCAATTCCCCGCAGGCCAAAACCCCGAAACCCTGAAGCTCACAGGAGAAGAAGTCTTCGAAATCACCGCCATCCGCGAAGTAGTAGACCACTTCGCGGCCGGCCGCACCGTAAAAGTAACCGCGAAGCAGAAGGGCAAAGACCCGCTAGAGTTCGAAGCGTTGGTGCGTATCGATACCCCGCAGGAAGCCCTATATTACGCGAACGGTGGCATTCTTCAGTATGTGCTGAGGCAGTTGCTCGCGACGAAGCCGCAGCCCGTAGGAGCCTAAAAGCAAATCTGGGTCGAGTTCGAAGCGAGTGAACCAGAGAATTTCTTCTGAACCCCCGTATTCCTGAGTTCCGCGATGATGGCGTTACTTAGGCCACGTTCTCCGGCAACTTCGTCGGCAACTCCGTGGCGGGTTCCGCCGCGCTTGTGGGCGAAGCGCCGGCCTCTGTCAGCGCAGGATCGGGTGCGACAACCAGTACCGGAGCAACTGCCGAGTCCTGCACTGGCGACTCCGGCGGGTTGAGCCAGTGTCGAAGAGTGGGCAGGATCATTGTGCCGTCCGTTTTTGACAACACTTGGCGAATCCCCGCCTTCTGCGCCTCGCATTCTACCTGTGGCGACATGTGCATGGTGCACATCAGTACGGGAATCTCCGGCAGCAGTTGCGAAATTTCCCGGGCGGCCACGAAACCGTTTTTCACCGGCATGGCAAGATCGAGCAGCACCAGGTCGGGCCGCGTCTCCACCGACTTCGTCACCGCCTCCTGCCCCTCCGCCGCCTCAATAACCTCCCAATGATCCACGCCTTCCAGCAGTCGGCGCAGTGCCTTTCTGAACGTGGCATTATCGTCGGCAATCAGGATTCGTTGCGGCATTCAAGATTCAACGAAGACTTGCGGATGGTGCTTGCGAAGGCACGATTGTAGGATTCCCCACGAAATTATGCATTATTTCGCATATTCAGGAATCCGGATAACCCTGTATTGCTTAAGTTCATGGGGCGAATTTATTAGGAACTTTCCGGAATTTCGTGACGCCGCCTATCTGCATCTCAACGCTGAAATTTTGAATTTGAACAAGGACGGAGGCTACTTTGGGAAGGATTGATCCAGTAGTCAGTAATTGCTTGGAATCGCGCGTGTTACGTCCTGGAGAGAGAACAAATCGTGAGGGCAAGCCCATTGGCAACCGGATCTTATTGGCCATTCGAGATGAGGAATTCGCCCTCATCCGCGACAAGCTGGCCTTCGCGGACTTGCCGCACTATACCGTTTTGCATGAACCGCGCAAAAAGCTGGAATGCGTGTATTTTCTGAATTCCGGTATAGCGTCCCTGGTGTTCAACACCAATGGTGGAGAGAGTGTTGAGGTGGGCGTCATCGGGAATGAAGGCTTCACGCCCGTTCCGGCAGCGGCCGGGCTGAACCGGAGTCCGCATGAAGCGCTCATGCAGGTCAGCGGGAATGGGTTCCGCATGGGCTTCGATGAATTGCAGGACGCGCTGAACACGACTCCGCACTTGCAGCGGCTGCTCAACCGCTACGCGACCGTGCATGGTTTGCAAACCGCACAGACCGCCGGCTGCAATCGGTTGCACGACTTGGAACAACGGCTGGCGCGCTGGCTGCTGCTGATTCAGGACCGCGTTGGCTCGGGCCTGTTGCGCATTACCCACGAATTTCTTGCCATGATGCTTGGCACTGACCGGCCCAGCGTGAGCCTCGCTGCCGGTGGATTGCGCAAGCAGCGCATCATCGAGTATTCGCATGGATCGGTCCGCATACTGAACCGCAAGAGATTGGAAAGCTCCGCATGCGAGTGCTACGGATTGATTCAGGAATTTAATGCGGAGATGGCGAAATAGGCGTCAGGCGTCAGGCGAAAGAAAACGCCAAGCCTGAGCCCGCATCAAGCAGAAACGGTCGGCAACCAAGATTCTTTACTGACCACTGGCTAATGCCCACCGACCACAGCTTTTCAGAACTCTACGTGCGCCCGGAACGACGGCACCACCACCGGCCCGCGATCACGGTTGTATCCGGGATTGTTGATGTGTTGCACGCCGGGCGCTAGATATATCCCGCGCCACACGTGAACCGTGTAGTAAGACTCCAGAATATTTTCGCGGCCGTAGGTCAGATGACCATCTCCCAATAGAAAGCCCAGGCCGCCAGCGGCGAGATAGTTCTGGTGGTCTTTCTTGATGGCGTTACTGACGAATGCAATTCCGGCGCGGTCCTGGTTGCGATGCCACCATCCGCCGTTCGCCCCCAGGCCTTCAGCGAATGTCTGCTCGACTTCGGTATAGGCGAAGGATTCGGTGCGGCCGTCGTTCCATCCAAAGCGGGCGAACGCGGTGAGATAGCGTGAGAGATTCTGTTCAAGGTTCACCCCAAAGCCGTACTTCATCGTGGTGTGCCAGGGATGATCTGTGATATCGGGTGTGGTTGCGGCACCGGCTGCCTTGATCACCTGCTCGCGGTAAATGCCCATATTCGCGAAGTTCGTGTAGCCAAGCAGGCGGATGATGCCCGACTTGTGTGGGATCACCCCATGCCGCCATTCAAACTCGTAATTTTCGGCATGGACCTGCCACGGCTTCCAGACAAGGTCGATGCCATTGGCGACTTTGGGCATCAGGGCTTCGCCGAAACGGAATCCCCAGTTGCGGTCTTCGTAATCGGCTGTCAGTCCGACGGTGTAGCCGCGCGTGTCGGCGGCGTAATCCCAGGCGCCGTTGTTGTCGGTGGTCCAGTTGAGGAACTGGAAATGCGTATCGGAGCCGACCGCGTTGATGTCAAAGAAATCCGGCATGCTGAACTTGCCGAAACGGATCTCGAGACGGCGCCGCGGAAGCTCTTCGAAGAGGGAGAAGGGATTGCGCTCGTTCTCGACTTTGTCCTGGCTCAGCGCGAAGAGGTGGTGGATTTGACCGCGGCCCAGGTAGGGAGCTTTGCTGAGCAGCGGATTGCGCACGATGTCGAGGTTCGTATTGCCTGCCAGTCCGAACCCCAGGGAAAGGGCGTCGCCGCCGGCTTCTTCGATGTCTACCAGGAACTCCGTGGAATGGTTCACGCGCACGCCGGTGTATAGCGTCATCAGGCGCGACGTCGCCTTTTCGTAATCCGGGCTGAGGCTGTGGGTCCCGCTGTAGGACGCACGAAAATCAGGGTGCGTCTGAAAAACGAAATTGGCCTGGCCGCTGAGCCAAAATCGCGTGTTCTTGAAGTGGGGGAACATCGACTCTGTCGCGGTGTCGTCCGAGAGAGCGGACGGAGGATCGTCATCGACGGCGCCGCGGGGCGGAGGAGGGGACGCCGTTTCGGCTTGCTGGGCACGAGCAGGAGCGCCTGCGATCGCAAGGCACAACAGCACGACCATTGCCAGCGGAACGATGGCATGGCGCAGGTCCAATTTGTTTCGCAGAATCATGGTGTGGAATTTTCGCCCGCTCTTGGCCCAGGCCAACGTCGCCGTGATCGGCTCCCAGGAAATACTTAATCCTACTATACCTCTAGATATTAACTATAGTTAAGCATTTGGGATATGCCTGGCGTACGCGGCTGGCAGCTTTTCAACCTACGCCGCCCTCGTTAAAGGGACGTTACGGGACGACGCTTCCCAAATACTGACGCCAGAAAAGCTCGTGTAGCGGCGGATGCACTCGTCCGCACCGCGATCCCGAGCCCAGCGACGTCTCGACGTTTCAAGTTGAGACAGCGGAGGAAAAGTCGACGAACTGGCCTGCATCGCGACGAAGCTCGACTGCCCTACGATCTTCCGCAAACACTTTGAAACGTTGAAACTTTGAAGCCGGGCCAAAATCCGTCTGCCGCGTTTGACAGTATCCTCCTCAACTTCTAACCTGATTTGTCTCCCTTATGAAAGTTCTTGTTCTAGGTGGCGGTGGGCGCGAGCATGCGCTCGTGTGGAAACTGAAGCAGTCGCCGCGGATCACGCAACTTTATTGCGCGTCCGGCAATGGCGGCATCGCGGATGAAGCCGAGTGTCTGCCTGCCGATCTGAAAAGCCTGGAGTCTATGGTCGCGCTGGCCCTGCGTTTACAGCCGGACCTCACCGTCGTGGGCCCGGAGCTTCCGTTAACGATGGGAGTTGTCGACGAGTTCATCCGACGCGGATGGCGCGTGTTTGGTCCTACCCAGGCTGCGGCACGGCTCGAGTCGAGCAAGAGCTTCGCCAAGGAATTCCTGCAGCGGCATCACATCCCCTCGGCTCCCTTTGCCATTTGCGATTCCGTGGACCAGGTCCGCGCAGCACTCGGGCATTTTCACACTCCGGTGGTCGTCAAAGCCGATGGCCTGGCCGCGGGAAAAGGCGTGGTCATCGCCAAGAACAAAGAAGAGGCTCTCAGTGTGGCAGCCGAGATGCTCAGTGGCAAGATGCTGGGCGAGGCCGGATCGCGCGTCGTACTCGAAGAATGCCTGAAGGGTGACGAGCTTTCGTTCCTGGTATTCAGCGATGGCGAGCGCGTTGCACCCCTGGTCGGCGCGCAGGATCATAAGCGCGTAGGTGACGGCGATACCGGCCCGAACACGGGCGGCATGGGCGCATATTCCACTGCCGACATCGTCGACGACCGCATGCGCGACTGGCTGATCAATCACATCGCGCGGCCGGTGGTTAGAGGCATGAAGGCCGAGGGCACCGAGTTCAAGGGTGTCCTCTACTGTGGCCTGATGATGACCGCGCGCGGGCCCATGGTACTCGAATTCAATTGCCGCTTCGGAGATCCCGAGACCCAGCCCATCCTCATGCGGTTGGAGAGCGATCTGCTCGACGCGCTCGAGGCATCGATCGATGGCCGCACCAGCGATGGCGATTTCAAGTGGTCGTCGGATGCGGCGGTGTGCGTGGTGATGTCGTCCGGAGGCTATCCGGGAACATTCGAGCAGGGCAAGCGGATTGACGGCCTGGAAGAAGCCCACGCTGTGCAGGGCGTGAAGGTGTTTCACGCAGGGACGTCCAAGCGCGACGGAGTCTACTACACTGCCGGTGGGCGTGTTCTGGGAGTTACAGCGCGCGCGGCAGAATTAGAAACGGCAGTCGCACGCGCGTATGAAGCGTGTAGGAAGGTCAGTTTTGCCGGGGCGCACTATCGGAAGGATATTGCGGGCAGAGCGCTAAAGAAGTAGGAGGTTATCTTTCCATGCTCATCGCCCTAATTGGACTGCAGTTTTTGGTTGGATTGGCCGTTCTTCTCCTGATGCTGGTCTTGGCGTTGCTTCGACGAATACGCCGAAATCCACCTTATCGGATCGGCGTGATGTTCGGGACGTTCGCACTGTTGAGTTCCCTGGCACTGACGGCAGTCGCCTACGCCAGGAACACAGATGCAGCTTCTTTCAGCCCCTGGTTTGGGCCAGCTTCTGTCCCTTCTGCCTGGCTTGGGCGGCGGTCTGATTCGACATTGGGGGAGATATTACTGTGGGGGTGGGTGACTGTTAACAACATGGGCCTCCATAGTGGCATCGGTCTCGCGGTCGGTCTGGTCTGGACTTGGATTGGACCAAAGACCGTCAATTCATCTTGGAGTGAATAATGAGCAAGCCACTGGTTTCGATTGTGATGGGGAGTGATTCGGATCTGGAGATCATGCGCGAGGCGGGCACGGCGCTGGATGATTTCGGGATCTCTTATGAGATTGATGTGACCTCCGCGCACCGTTCGCCCGACCGCAGCGCCGACTTCGCGAAGAAGGCGGCCGACCGCGGGGTCAAGGTCATCATTGCCGGCGCAGGCGGCGCGGCGCACTTGGCAGGAGTGATCGCGGCTCACACGATCCTGCCCGTCATCGGCGTGCCGATTCCTTCGACCTCCTTGAATGGCATGGATTCATTGCTTTCGACCGTGCAGATGCCCCCGGGGATTCCAGTCGCCACGGTTTCGATCGGCAAGTGGGGCGCGACGAATGCCGGGATTCTCGCGGCTCAGATGATCGCTCTGGCCGACGAAGGGATCGCGAACAAGATGCACGCGCATAAGGAGAAGCTGGCGCGTGGCGTGGAAGAGAAGTCGAAGAAGCTTCGGGAAAGCCAGAAGTAGGACGTCAGACCTCTTCCTAGAGACCTGGCTTGCGATGTCGCTCTCGGCCACGAGGGGATTGCCGATATCGGCAGAGATGTTGCAAGCAACGTCTCTAGGAGCTGTCATAGGTGCAAAGTCTTTAGATATTCGCGGAAAGGGCCTCCAAGGTCTGGGCGCTTCAGCGCGAATTCTACCGTCGCCTTCAGGAATCCCAGCTTGTCGCCGGTGTCATAGCGGTTGCCTTCGTACACATAGGCGTACATTTTTTCTTTTTTCAGCAGCATGCGCATGCCATCGGTGAGTTGGAGTTCGCCTCCGGCTCCGGTCTGGATTTTGGCAAGGCAATCGAAAATGGCTGGTGTCAGGATATACCGGCCGATCACCGCCAGGTTCGACGGCGCTTCCTCGAACTTTGGCTTCTCCACCATGTTGCGGATTTCGAAGAGCCGTCCATTGAATCCGTCGGCAGGTTGCGCGTCGAGCACTCCGTAAGAGGAGATCATTCTCCCTTCCACGACCTGCGCGGCAATTACGCTGCACTGCTTTTCGTCGAAGACCTCGACCATCTGCTTGAGCGCCGGCACTTGGGCGTCGATGACATCATCGGCCAGTAGAACCGCGAAAGGCTCGTTGCCAACCAACTCACGCGCCATCAGCACGGCGTGACCCAATCCGAGCGCTTCCTTCTGGCGCACGTAGCCCACGTAGATCATGTCCGAGATCTGACGGACGATCTTGAGCAGATCATGCTTGCCGCGCTCCTCGAGCATCTTCTCGAGTTCGTAGCTGACATCGAAGTGATCTTCAATCGCCTGCTTCCCGCGCCCGGTGATGATCAGGATTTGATCGCAACCCGAGGCCATCGCTTCCTCGACCCCATACTGGATGATGGGCTTATCGACCACCGGAAGCATCTCTTTCGGTTGCGCTTTGGTCGCGGGCAGGAATCGGGTACCAAGCCCGGCGGCGGGGAACACGGCTTTGCGGACTCTCATCGTGATGGGCGCCTTGCTGGGTTGCTCATGGCTCGTTGGCCTGGAATCTGCAGGGGGCCGAATCATTGTAACTGTTTGCTGGGGGAGTGCCATAGGTTCACAAAGTTCCCGTGGGAAACTTCTTGGATGTCGGTTGGTCCGCCGAGAGTTGCTGTCGTGAAGGAAAAGTAAAATCTTTCGACAACAACGAAAGAGGCGTGACCCGAAGCCCCGCGTTTTTTCCAGCGGGCCAAGGGATCTACTCCAAGGTGCAACCAGAGGGGAGATCCTTCGCTCCGCCTCGGCTCAGGATGAGCCAACCCAGGGACACAACCGGTTAATCTTCGCGAGACGAACACTATGAGAAGGCACTAATTTCTTGGAGCGAGTCACCACACCCGATGAGTGTTGCTTCCAATTCGGATCGTTCAGCACGGTATATTTAATCCAGACACTGTCTTCGTCGCCATTGGTGATGCGCTCCGCACACCAGGTAAACGGATAGGATTTGCCCGCGTTCTAGTGCAACGCATACGCCTTATCGCCCATGACTTTGCTGTCGCGGGTCCAGTACACCTTGGGCTGGCTACGCCGGATTACTTCGCCAACCTACGCCCCATACTCCGACGCCAATCCGCGCACATGGATCGAGGACGGGGTTTTCACGTACGTGTCGTGGACGCGGCCCAGTATTCGATCCACTTCCTTCAGCGAGTCCACACTGTAATCGAGTTTGACGTGGTCGTAGGTTTCCGCGTCTGTGACTGCGCTCTGGCTGGCAAAGCCGATGAATTCTTCGACCGTGGTAAACGAAGGAGTTCCTTGTCCTTGCTCCCTGACTGCTTTCCAGACACCCAAGGCACATCCCACAATCAGGGCGATGATGAGTCCACGCTTCACGGACTCAGTCTGGATCGGGCTGGTTGAGCCTTCCCGTTACCGAAGTATGGGCAACCCCACTTTTGGCCGCCGTTTGCCAGAAGTGGGGATTTTCCCTCGACCGGAATCAAACTCTACTTGCTGACTACCAGCACTACAAAGCTGTCCGGAAGAATTGGTGGCCGTGGATGTGGATTATCCGCTGTAGGCGCCGGGCGCGGTCCGAATTGGGCCGTAACGGTGTACACATCATGCGTCTTGGTGTCGAGAGCCATGGTGCGAGCTCCGCGTTCGGTCTTCGCGTTTTCTGCGACGCTGTATTTATCGGGCGACTCCTGCTTCACGACCGTCACCACGCCCTCCCCGCAGGAGGCAAAGGCGAGCCCGGTTTCATCGTCGTAGGCAGTTGCGTCCACGCCTTCGCCGATCGCGGGTGTCGCGAGAATTTTGCCGCTGTCGGCATCGACTACCGCCATCATCTTGTTGTCGCATCCGGCGAAGAGGCGCCGATTCTTGCGGTCGATTGCCAGTCCACTGGGCTCGGTACAGGGCGCGAGCGGCCATTTCGCCTTGACTTCCAGCTTATTGGGATCGATCGCGGTCAGCTCGCTCTTGTCCTCGATATTGACGAACACTGTGCCTTTGGCATCGCTGGCAGCGAATTCCGGCTTGCCGTCGAGCTTGATCGTGCCCAGAACTTTTCCGCTCGCGGCATCGATCGCGGTCGAGTCCTGGCTGCGTCCGTTGAACGTGAACACGCGTTTGGTAGAAGGGTCGTAGAGGATCGCGTCGGGATTCTCGCCAACCTTCACTTTTTCGCCGACGGGTTGAAGCGACCGGATATCGAAGATCGTGACCGTTCCTTCGCGGCCGTTGCTGGTGAAGCCGCGTCCAAGATCGGGGGCGAGCGCAATCCCGTGCACGCCCTGGGTATCGGGAATGTCGCCAACTGTTTTGCCGGAGTCAAGGTCGAGCACGATCACGTGCGTGCCGCGCGAGATATAGAGACGGCGCGCACTGGCATCAGCCGTAAGGTAGTCCCAGCCACCCTCGCCGCCCAGTTTGTAGGTTTTTGCTACGTGGTATCCGGGACCAGCGACAGCCAATGCCACAGCCGCCAGGGACATAATGAGAACCGTTGCCAGCCACTTGCACTTCGTAGACATGACTTCCTCCTGTAATTCGGCTGCCTTTGCGAGGCAGGGCCGGATCCCGCAGACGCGAATTCAGGTTAAGCGGCGGAACTGAAAATCGACTGAAAACTGTAGTGAAATAAGCCGGACCCGAAGGTAACTTTACCCCATTTTGGTGCCCAACTTAGACTTCTCTCTATGGGTGTTTCACCGCCATTTTCCACAGACGGACCGAGGCTCGTAACCGATCCGCGCCTGAGGCCGACGCCGGATTACGGCACGCTGGGTCCCGGCTTAGATACTTCCGATTTGGATCCGGCACGGACACAGCGTCCGGCTGGGAAGTCCAGTTTACGCTTTGCACACCTGATCGCTGTTGTGGTGGGAATGACCACCGCCCTGATTGCCGGAACTTTGAGCAAGACGCATCCGAACTGGCCCAGGACGGTTCCTGCCCGACCGGCCGAGATTCGCGACTCCAGCCAGCTCGCCGGCATCAAACCGCAGAAACAGGCGGAGATCCTGCTGGAGCAAGCGGTCGCACAGTCGGATGGGGCCGTGGAGCAGATTTTATCGCGCGTCGATCGCTGGCGCGGAAAGGTGGAGTGGAATCCGCAGATCGCTTCGCTCACCACGGCCGCGCTGAATTCGAACGACATGCGGGTCCGCGAGTCGGGCGTGGAAGTGGAACTCGCGGCCTACGGATTGTCGAAGAATTCCGCCAGCGTGGAGTATTTGCTGAATACCGTGGAATCTCCCGATCACCGCCAGAAGATCTGGGCCCTGTGGGCGCTGGGGCTGATGGCGAATCGTGGCGTGGACGCTGGCCGCATCGCGGGGCGCCTCGCCAGTCACCTGAAAGATTCCGACGAGGATTCGCGACGCTGGGCGGTGGAAAGCCTGGCGGTTGCGGGAACCGATGATGTGATTCCCACGCTGTTGGTGACTATGCACGATGATGTATCGCCTCTGGTTCGCGAACGGGCGGCGTGCAGTTTGGCAGAATCAGGGATGTTTACGCCGGAACAGAGAATGAGGGCCGTTCCGCAACTGCTCGCTTATACCGATGATCCGAATCTCGACCCGCAGACACAGGGCTGGGCGTTCCAGGCGTTGGCGGACATCACGCATCAGCGGCTGCCGCGGGATTCGGCGGCATGGCGGAGCTGGTACGAAAGCAGGGATCAGGGGTTAGGGGTTAAGGAGTAGGGAGTAGGGAGTAGGGAGTAGGGAGTAGGGCTGCGGCTCTGAGCTCGGACCAGACTCGAACTGCAGACCTCACATCGTTCGAATTCAGACCTCGAGACTCCGGCTTCTTTCCGAAGACCAGTGTTCCTAAGTTCTGAACTCCAATTTTTCGAATTCTTAGCCCCTAAACCCTAGGCCCATAATCCCTGGCCTCTGCCTTCTCAATCCGCCATCTTGGCGACGTGCACTTCGAAGCCGGTCTTGGGCAACAGTGACGTCAGCTCGAATGCTTTGAATCCGTCCCCAGTCACTTCCGTGTGACGATAAATTCCGGGCTCGCTCTCGATCATTTCCTTGCGTCCTTCCATATCGCCCAGGAAGGCGTCTGCCTGCTTCGTCGTGACTTCCATTTCTTTTGCCCGCGTGACCACCGCTTCCGAGGCGTAGGAGCGTACCAGCTTGGGCCAGTATTTCGTGAGCAGGTCGCTGCTGGCGAAAACGTCGGCCCAGATAATGCGTCCGTTCACGGCGACGACCACACCGACCGCATTACGATCGCGCAGCTGGTGAATCAGACTCTGATAGCTCTGCTCGATGGGGCGAGCCACGGATTCAACGTACTTTTGTACTTCCTGATTCTCGTTGACCTTGGCATAGGAGCTCACCGGCGCCATCTCGTGCGCAACGGAAGGGGCGGCACCAGCCACCTGCACCTTCATAGCATTGGTTTGTTTCCCGACCTCGTCCCAGACTTCCTGCTGGTTCTTATCGCCCATCGCTTTGGCGCGGACGGAAGGTTGCACCATGATCGCCATCGGGGCGGGAGCATTCGGAGGCTTGGGACCGCGGCTCGCGGAGCCGTAAAGGGCTTGAGAAGCGCCGAAGTGCTCGCTGGTCGCAACCCAGCGTCCGTGCTCGACGCAGAAGACGCTCAGGTCGATGGGATCACTTTCCGCTGGAACGATACGGTCTTTCCCGATCACGCGGTCCTGCTTGCCGCCGCTGACCACCTCACCCGCAAGCAAAAGCAGCGGGCGCTTCGAATTGTTGACCAGCACGAGGCGGTTGACCTCCGCGCCGTCGTACTGACGGACAGGTTGGCCATGGCGGCGAACCAATCCTTGCACGCTGCCAGCCTCGGTGACGACCACTTCACCCGAGTGCAGCCCTTCGTCCAGGGTAAGGAATTCAGCCGTGGGATAGCTTTTGGCAGCCACGACGGGAAACACGGTCAGGTTGCCGTGGCGGATCGGATCGAGCACTTTGTAGCCGGATGGGGAACTGACTTGCCCGGCGCGCGCAGTGTTGCCACCGAGCATCAGACGAGCGCCGACTGCGATGACGACCAGCAATGTAGCCAGTACAAAACGCTTCATAGAGCCTCCTCCAATAAAGGACCGAGACTTCGTATGGGCGGCCGCGCCCGCCTCCATTAAGGAGAAAACTTGTTCGCGTTACGGGCGTAACTCGAACCGGGCGCGCCGCCCTTGTCGACTCCAGGGGAAGAACGTGAGAGCGGCCGCGGCTTGCGGGCAAAATGTGGGCCGAAGTTGCAAGGTTGCAAAGTTTCAAAGACCGAAGAAACACCGCTCAAGGCCGGTGCTTGACGGTTCCAAAGACCAAACCCGCGAGCATACAAATCTCATGCAGAACTGGGGAGCCTTCGCGTTTTCGCTTTGAAACTCTGGAACTTTGAAACCTCGGTCCGAGCTGCCCCCCACCACGTGTAAAATTGAAAAGATCACTCCTGGAGCCACTTCTGCATTGTCGTTTCTTGATCAACTGAATCCGCAACAGCGCGAGGCTGTCGAGACTAGCGAAGGACCGGTATTGATCCTGGCCGGCGCGGGCAGCGGGAAAACGCGCGTCATCACCTATCGGATCGCCTATCTCATCGAGCATAAAGGCGCGATGCCGGAGTCCATCCTGGCCATGACGTTCACCAACAAGGCCGCGGCCGAGATGGGCGAGCGCGTCGAAAAACTCGTGGGCGGGTTAAGCATCGCGAAACCGGTGATTTCCACGTTCCATTCCTTCTGTGTGCGCATGCTGCGGCGGGACATTGAGGCGCTGCGGATTCCATCGACCGTCCCGGGGCAGCCGCCGATCGGGCACACGAAAAACTTTGTCATCTACGACGAGGCGGACCAGCAGTCGGTGGTCAAGTCAGTGATGAAGAGGCTGGGAGTTGACGATAAGGAATTGACCCCACGTACCGTACTGGGCAGGATTTCCTGGGCAAAGAACCACATGCTCGATCCGCAGGAGTTGTATCTGCACTCGGCAGACCCGAAGACCGAGAAAGTCGCGCATCTGTACGAGGAATACGGCAAGGAGCTGCGCAAGGCGAACGCGCTGGACTTCGACGATCTTCTGCTCGACTCCGTGCGGCTGCTGAAATCGGCTCCGCAGGTGCGCGACTACTACAACAAGCGCTTTCAGTATCTATTGATTGACGAGTACCAGGATACGAACCGCCCGCAGTACGAACTGATGCGCATGCTGGCGGGCGAGCATCACAATGTGTGTGCGGTCGGCGATGAAGACCAGTCGATCTATTCCTGGCGCGGCGCCGACATCCGCAACATTCTGGAGTTCGAGCAGGACTTTCCCGAGGCGAAGATCATCCGGCTGGAGCAGAACTACCGCTCGACGCAGAACATTCTGCAGGCGGCCTCCGCAGTCGTGGCGCACAACGTCCGCCGCAAAGGAAAGAATCTCTGGACCGACCGTCAAGGTGGCGCAAAGATCGGATACTACGAAGCCCCTGATGGCGAGAACGAAGCGTTGTTCGCGGCCGACGCCATTGCGCGCTACCTGCGCGAGGCCACCGAACGCGGCGATACTCCCCGCGCCGCCGTGCTGTATCGCACGAATTCGCAGTCGCGGTTGTTTGAAGAGGCCATGCGCCGCTACGGGCTGAAATACCACGTGGTCGGCGGATTCTCGTTCTACGAGCGCGCCGAGATCAAGGACATGATCTCATACCTGAAAGTCATCCTGAATCCGGATGACTCGATCTCGCTGCTGCGCGTGATCAACACTCCGGCCCGGGGCATTGGCAAAGGAACCATCGAGACGCTGGAGCAACTCGCGCTTGCGTCCGGGTTGTCGTTGTGGCGAGCGATTGGCGAAGCGGTGAAGCAGCAGCTCCTGCCGCCGCGGGCTGTCACGTCGCTGAAGAATTTCCAGCAAGTGATTGAAGACGCGCGAGCCATGCTGGCCGGGACATTTACCGAGGAGTTGCAGGCTAGTAGTGTGGACCGGGCGCCCTCGCCCGCGGACGCCGAAATCGAAAAGGTCGCGCCGGTCGAACAGGTTTCCGATGATGAGGCAACCGCTTTCGATCCCGAAGAATTCGACAACTTCTCGTTTGATTTTGGCCCGGCAGCAGCTGAGACAAACGAGGAGAACACAATCTCCCTCGACTCCGCTGGGCATGACAATGATGCTGCGGGCGACGGTGTGGATGCGCCCGCTGACGATGCGATCGGCTTTCCGGTTCCGACTGTCAGCACCGCGGACATCCTGAAATTCCTGATCGATCGCACCGGCTACATCAAGTTGCTCGAGCAAGAAGACACCCCCGAGGCGTATTCCCGAATCGAGAACCTGCGCGAATTAGTGAATGCGGCCATGGATTCGCGCGATCGCACAGAAACGCTCGATCAGTTCCTTGATCACGCCGCGCTGATCGCCGATGCCGATGACTACGATCAACGCGCGCAGATCACGCTGATGAGCCTGCATGCAGCGAAGGGACTCGAATTCCCCCTGGTTTTTCTCAGCGGCCTGGAAGAGGGCCTGTTTCCGCACTCGCGAACGATGCTCATTCCCGACGACATTGAAGAAGAGCGTCGCCTCTGCTACGTCGGCATGACGCGCGCCATGGATCAGCTGATCCTGACGCGAGCAGTCTATCGCCGGCGGTATGGCACGGACCTACCCGAAGCCAGCGTGCCTTCCCGATTTCTAGAAGAAGTACCGGGAAGCTTGATTGAAGAACTGGGCACCCGCAAAACTCGTGTAGCGACCGACGCATTCGTCCGTTCGCCCCGAGGGCAGTCGAGGGGTCCGGCAGCTGATGAGTCCTCCCATTACTCCTACGAAGATGAAGATCAAAGCTCCTCGTGGCATGACCTAGGACGTCCGCGTGCTTCCAAGCCGACGGCCGCCGCCCGCGCCTACAACTCGATTGAGAACATCGCCGAGTTCTTCGCCAGCCGTGGCAAGAAGTTCAGTATTCCGAAATCCTCTCCCCTCGAGGAGCCCAAAGGCAAGCGCGGATTCCGCCCGGGACAACGTGTTCGCCATCCCAAATATGGGGAAGGCACCGTCTATCAACGAGAGGGAGAAGGCGAAGAAGCCAAGATTACGGTACAATTTCCACGCTTCGGCTTGAAAAAGCTGGTGGAGAAATATGCCCAGCTGGAGCCAGCCTGAAGGCGATTGGAAAATTTTGTAATCGTGTAATTTTGCAATTTCGCGTTAGAACACGCCCGGTTTCGAATTTCAAAATTACGCAATTACCAAATCAAAAATCACTAGAAAGAGTTCATGGCCAATACAGCACAATTAAGCAGAGACGAACGCAAGAAAGCAAAACGCACCGCGCGCAAGAAGCGCAAGGCAGACAAGCCGCTCAAGGCCCGCGATTATCCGCGCGGGTCGAAAAAGCCAAAGGTCAAGAAGTTGGCCCGCGGCCAGGCGAAGCGGTAACACAAGTTAGGGTGCCCCATTTCTGGCTGGTTTCGCCAGAAGTGGGGATTGGCGCGGCATTAGCTGTCAGTATTCGGGAACTCCCACCCTTTGAAAATCGCGAAGGGTGGGGCACCCAGCTCATTACCGAATTCCTCCGTTCAGGAGAAATCACACCTCTTGTCACAACCCACGACGAGCGAGCCTCTATCGAACCAAGTTGTGCGTACCTCCGACAGGCAAGTCTTCTGCTGCAAGTCGATTGACAAGCTGATTTCAGAATCGGAAGCGCCCGGCCACACTCTGCAGAAGTCGCTCGGGCCGTGGTCGCTGACCGCACTCGGAATTGGAGCAGTTATCGGGTCGGGAATTTTCATTCTGACCGGGACGGCCGCAGCCGGTGAAAATTTTCAAGCACCTTCAATCCTGCACGCGCAGGTGCTCGACATTTTATGGAACTTTCTGCGTGGAGGCGGCACGGCCAGCGTGCTGATGCATGGACGTCCTGCCGCAGGCCCGTCGATTGCGATCTCGTTTTTCCTGGTGGCCGTGGCGTGCAGCTTCGCCGGGCTGTGCTATGCCGAACTGGCCTCGATGATCCCGATCGCCGGCAGCGCCTACACGTACTCGTACGCCACGCTCGGCGAAATTTTCGCCTGGATCATCGGCTGGGACCTGATTCTCGAGTACGTAGTCAGCAATGTGGTGGTGGCGATCGGGTTCAGCGCCTACACCAAGGCACAACTCGCCTCCTTCAACATAAATCTGCCGGACAAATGGTCGACCCCGGTCTGGGAGGCCGGGCACTGGACCGGCGCATATTTCAACATTCCAGCCTTTCTGATCATTTTTGTTCTGACCGTGCTGTTAGTGCGCGGTATCCGCGAATCCGCCGAGGCCAACAACATCATGGTCGCCATCAAGATCGGCGCGATCCTTGTGTTCCTGGTTGTCGGCGGCGCACTCGTGAATCCGTCGAACTGGAAGCCGTTTGCGCCCTCGGGATTTGGCGGCATCGTGACCGGCGGGGCAATTGTCTTTTTTACCTACATCGGCTTCGATTCGGTTTCAACCGCGGCAGAGGAGTCCCGTAATCCGCAGCGAGATCTGCCGTTCGGCATCATCGCGTCTCTCATCGTCTGCACGATTCTGTATGTGGGCGTTTCCGTCGTGCTTCTCGGCATGATGAAGTACACGACGTTCGTCTCAGGCGAAGCAGCCGAGGCTCCGGTTGCTTACGCGCTGAAGATGCTGGGCGCAAGCCGGTGGTCGCGTTCGATCATCGTGGTAGGCGCGCTCATGGGGATGATTTCGTCCCTACTCGTATTTCAGTACGGCCAAGCCCGCATCTGGTACGCGATGTCGCGCGACGGCCTGTTCCCGCGATTCTTCTCGGCGGTCCACAAGAAGTTCAAGACGCCGCATTGGTCGACATGGATCGCGGGACTGGTGGTTGGGGTGCCGTCGGGAATTTTCGCAATCAGCGACGCCGCCGATCTCTCGAACATCGGAACGTTGTTCGCATTCGCGCTGGTATCGTTGGGTGTAATCATCCTCCGCCGCACCCAGCCCGACCGAAAGCGCGTCTTCCAGGTCCCGTTCGTGCCATGGTTCCCACTGATCTCGATTGTTCTATGCGGTGGATTGATGATGGGGCTCACGGTCATCACGTGGGTGCGGTTCCTCGTGTGGCTGGTGCTGGGCCTGATGATTTATGTCCTCTACAGCCGCCGGCACAGCGAGTTCGCCACAAAGTAGCGACCCACCCCTGCGTTCCCCCGTGTCCCCTGTGGTGAAAGATTCTGGACACTCGCCACAGAGAACACAGAAGCACACCAGGTAACCCATCTCACTGCTTCGGCTTCGCCCATTCCTTAGACAAAAACAAATATCGCTCCCGCAGGTCGTCTTTCTTCGCCGCTGGCTGCGCGGTCAAGATCATCACCGGCCATCCGTCCGCCGCAGTATAGGGAGGCCAGTTGGGTAGGCCCGCTCCGTTGGGGTTTCCGCTCTTCGCAAAGTTCGACCAATACTTCTGCATCATGTCGCTGACGGTGCGGTCGCTTTCGCGCCATACAACATCTGTCTTCGAGTCGAGCTGCCCGAAGACATACTCGATCTCGGCCGAGTGGTACGCACCCAGCCGCGGCGCATCGGGATTCTTGTCAAACGGCGCCATATCGAAGCGGTAACGGTAAACCGGCTGCCTGCCGGTTTTGCTCTGAGCTTCGATCCAGTTCCACGTGGAAAGCGCGATGAACTGGTCGCCCGCGAAGTCCTGTGCTGAACGAAACGCGCGCGCATCCGTATCCGCGGGATACAGCTTCAGAAACTCATCGGCCTTGTCGCCGAAATCTTTCTGGGCTTGAGCTTTGAAGCTTTCCGCCGTGGGTTTCTTCGGAGCGTAGGCGATCTCGAAACTGCCTTCGTCATGGTTCCAGCCGGCGATCAGAGCGACGTCATTTTGTTTCCCAGCTGCAAAAATCGCGGAGACGGATTCAGGCAAGAAATACCCGTCGACGTCAGGGCCGAAATCGAATCCCCTGGATTTGGGAGGAGCAAAGGGCTCCAACAACTTCTCGGCGGGAATGGCTCGCAGTTCCGCCAAGGTAGAGACGCCGAGCTTTTCTTTCACCAGGGCAGCATCTTTTTCCGCGCGCACGGACATTGCCTCAAATGACAAGCCACTGCGCGAGAATGCCGCACCGCTTTCCCCGATCGCTCTTTGAAAAAGACCTTTGGCCAACGGCGACGCCATTTGCGCGCTTACAGAAAATGATCCCGCACTCTCCCCGAAAATCGTGACGTTGCCCGGATCGCCGCCGAATGCCGCGATGTTGTCGTGCACCCATTTGAGCGCGAGAAGTTGATCGAGCAACCCGTAATTGCCCGCCGAGTTGTGCCCGGATTCCTTGGCAAGTTCCGGGTGGACCATGAACCCGAAAATGCCGAGGCGATAGTTCATCGAGACCACGATCACTCCCCCTTGTTGGGCAAGCTGGTAGCCGTCCTGCCGCGCCTCCGATGTCGTGCCAGCAACAAACCCTCCACCGTAAATCCACACCATGACCGCCATTTTCGGGTCGACATGCTTGTCGGGAACCCAGACGTTCAGCGTGAGGCAGTCCTCGCTCGCCCCGGGATCGTGGAACACCATGTCGCCAAAAACGTTCCCCTGCATGCAGTGCGAACCAAACTCCGTGGCGTTCTTCGCGCCACTCCATTTGGCGACGGGTTCCGGAGCCTTCCATCGCAGCTCTCCCACCGGAGGTGCGGCGTAAGGAATTCCGAGAAAGGATTTCACCTTGCCATCATCTTTGCCTTGGACAGCGCCCGACCGGGTTTTGACTTGCGGCGGGGAAGACGAAGCTGCCAGGGCGAAGGACGTGAAAGCCAACAGCGAGGGGAGAAAACAGCTGCGAACTGTCGACGAGGACATGAGGATCTCCGGCGTGGCGATGAGAACACCGGATTGTAAAGGAAAAGCCTCATGCGAAGAAGCGGCCGCTCGCAAATCTGAATGCTGCCATCTACAATCATCAGTCATGAATGGAGCCCAGCCGCCGAAGGCTTTTATCCGTCAGCTTCCCAAGGCGGAGCTGCATTTGCATCTCGAGGGCGCCGTCGAGCCGGCAACGCTTTTCGAGTTGCGCAAGCAGCACGGCGAACAGACCACCCTCGAGGAGACGGCTGCCCTCTATCGCTACACGGATTTCCCCAGCTTTCTTATCGCGTTCAAAGAAGTGAGCGCCCACCTGCGCGACGCCGATGATTATGAGTTCGTCACCCATCGGCTGATGCAGCAGCTCAAAGAAGAAAACGTGCTGCATGCCGAGGTGTATGTCTCGGTTGGCGTGTGCCTGTATCGCAAGCAGGATTTCGCCTCGATCTTCGAAGCCCTGGAACGCGGGCGGGCGCGCGGCGCGCGCGATTTCGGCGTATCGCTGCTCTGGATCTTCGACGCCACCCGCCACTTCGGAGTCGAGGAAGCGCAAAAAGTATTCGAACTCGCCGTCCAGTACCAGGACCGGTACGTGGCCGGTGTGGGTATCGGCGGCGACGAGGTGAAAGCGCCTCCGGAGTTGTTTCGCAGCGTATACGCCTATGCGGAGGATCATGGCTTGCATCTGACGGCGCACGCCGGGGAGACCGGACCGGCCGAATCGATCTGGGGCGCGCTGAACCTGCACGCCGAACGGATTGGCCACGGGCTGAGCGCCGGCCAGGATCCCGACTTGATTGAAGAACTCGCATACCGCCAGATTCCGGTCGAAATTTGCCTGACCAGTAATTTGCGCACGGCCTGCTGCAAGACGGCAGCGGAGCACCCGGTGAAGAACTACTTCGATCAAGGCATGATGATCACGCTCAACACGGATGATCCGGCACTGTTTGGGACATCACTGGCGCGCGAGTACCAGTTTGCGCAGGAAACCTACGGCTTCACCGACGAGCACCTGCGCGAGCTCGCGCGGAATTCGTTTGAAGCGTCGTTTCTGTCCGCAGAAAAAAAGTTGGAACTTTTAAGTTTGTTCGACGCCGCGATGGCAGGGTAGAACTCGAGTTCCGGCTGAGTATGGGCCTTGCAGGCCCAAAGAAAATGAACACGGGGTGCCCCCACGTCTCGCCGATTTTGCGAGAAGTGGGAGTTTGTACAAGGGCAGTAACTCACAATCGGGGGTTAAAACAGGAGTCATCCCGACCGCCCCGCGCTTTTCCAGCAGGGCGCGCGCGTGTTCTTTTAGAATTAGGGTTTTCCTTTTAGAGTTCTGGAAAACTCTCGGCGTCCGACAGTTGTCAAGTGTGAAGACCTTTAAGATCAGTGCCGTCGCGACAGTCGCATTGACTCTGGCCTGGTGGCTGCGGATTCCGCACCGTATGTGGCCGGGACATCCGCTGCTGGCCGATCTCGCGATGGGGCTGGTCCTTTGCGCATTGCTTCAGTTTCTGTGGGTTGAACCGAAGGCGGCCGAGAAAAAATAGCAGCTGTGCGGAAGCCAAAGAGACCATGCCGGTTCGAACGATGCTGCAACTCGGCAATCCCATCTTGCGGGAGAAGTGCGCCCGCGTTGCCCATCCGCAATCGCCGGAGATTCGGACTCTGGTCCAGGATCTTGCCGACACGCTGGCGCACTGGCGCGCGGAAACCGGCTATGGGCGCGGCATCTCTGCCCCGCAGATCGGCATATTACAGCGTGTGATCTTTCTGAAACTGCCCGGCGCGGAACCCTGGCCTCTGATCAATCCGGAAATCACTCGGCGCAGTAAACGGACGATCGTCGTCTGGGACGCCTGTCTAAGTTTTCTTTCCATCTTCATGCAGGTGGAGCGGCATCGCGAAATCACGGTTCGATATCAGACTCTTGAAGGCGAGACGGCCGAGGTTGAGGCCGGCGAAGAAAAGGATTTGTCGGAATTATTGCAACACGAAATTGATCATCTGGACGGAGTACTCGCAATAGATCGAGTGACAGACGTGAAGACGATCGTGACGCGCGAAGAATTTGAAAAGAGATACCGGGACACGAGTCCGTATGCGCTCGGGGTGGTTGGTCGTTCGTCGTTGCCCGCTGGCGAGTAAATAGATTTTCACAGGGTGCCCCACTTCGATGTTGCCAGAAGTGGTTTTTTCGAGCGCCGGACGCAGCTAATCGCTAACCAGCAAGGACCAACGACCTACGACGTTTTTCATTTCCTATGCTCCACATCGGCATCGTCGCGTGCAGCACCGAAGGGGCAGCCCTCTGTTACCGCACCATCTCGCTCGAAGGCGCGCAAAGGATGGGCAGACACGATCATCCCGAGGTTTCGCTGCATTCCTTCTCGCTCGCGGAGTACATGAAGAGCATCGATGCGGACGATTGGGCGGGAGTCGCGGAACTGATGCTGCGCTCAGCCGAAAGGCTGGCAAGGGCCGGCGCAGACTTTCTGATCTGTCCCGACAACACGATTCATCAGGCGTTTGATCTGGTCGAGCATCGCTCGCCGCGTCCGTGGCTGCACATTGCGCGTGAAGTCGCGGCCGAAGCCAAGGGACGTGGATATAAGCGGCTGGCTGTGCTCGGAACGAAGTATTTGATGGAAGGCCCCGTGTATCGGGACGCGTTAAAGGCTGCGGGGATTGAGTATCGCGTCCCGGACGCGGAGCAGCGCACGCATATCAATGAGATCATTTTTGACGAACTGGTAAACGGCCAGATTCTCTCGCGGTCGCTGGGACACTTGATCGAGGTCATTCGCGAGTTGAAAGAGAGCGCGTGCGACGCGGCTGTCTTGGGATGCACGGAAATTCCGCTACTCGTGACGCCCGACTCGTCGCCACTGCCGACATTAGATTCGACCCGGCTCCTGGCAAAGGCGGCGGTACGGAAAGCGTTGGAGGGGTAAAGCTTATGCAACTACCGCATGCTGCGCAGCTCGCGGTCTGGACATTCGAGTCTTGTCGCAGCTTTGTACCTCATTTTATCTGCGGTTTCGGTCGTGCTCATTGATCTGCGTGTGGTCCTGATTCCTACTTCATGCGGTCGCGCTTGGACTGATAATTGCTGGCTTTATTATGTTCGTCCGCGCAAGACGGGTATGCTCTTTGCTCGGCTGCTGAGTTAGAAGCTGAAGGCGAGCGAGCGGTGATCGTGGTAAATGGCCAGCGGTGCAGCTTCAAGGTTACGAGCAGGATTTGTTGGTTGCCGTCCGAACTCGGGGCCTGGCGGAATTGTTGGGATGTTGCTTGCTTGCGGGTGCGTCTTTCTATTTCATGCTGACTCACGGCACAGGTGAAGCCGGTTCGCAGATCGGTGGATTGGAAGCCGAGATTATCTGTCTCTGTGGCTTCATGGTTTTGCTTACGCGCCTGCGTTGGTTCACGGAGCGGCGATTCCTGCGTCTCAGCCGCATCACGTTCGCATCGATTCTGGGGACTGATCCCGGCTTCTTGCGGCAAGGGCTCGCGTATCAATTCTTTGACCTGCAAGGGGAGAGACGAGGTGTAAACGGGCCCCGGAGTGCTCCGAACGACAACGCCGTGCTGGTCTTTTACTTGCCCTGCAACCCGGATGTGAATGCCGTCCATGGAGCGTTCGCATTTCACAGCTTCAGCGTCAGGTTACTTTCGGGCAGGCGCAAGATCGCCGCGGCAGCGGGGGTCGAAGATTGAGTACTCAACACACGCTCAAGTTTTGCCGGCTCCCGAAGTCACTCTACGCGATCGTGCGTCTCGCACCCGATGCGGCGGTGCCCGAGTGGGCGACTCGCGGTGAATTCACCTCGATCACCCGAACCAGCGACGAGCTATCAATCGTATGCCCGGTTCAGAATCTTCCCGCGGACGTGTCATCGGATCGCTGGATTTGCCTGAGGCTGGAAGGCCCGTTTCCGCTCTCGCTGACAGGAGTGCTGCTGTCGTTTATCGAGCCGCTATCATCAAACGGTATTGCGATCTTCGCGATCGCGACTTACGACACGGATTACGTTTTGATAAAGGAAGAGTCTGGGCCCGCAGCGTTTTCGATTTTGCAAGAAGCCGGACACGAGCTGTTAACCGAATGATCTTGATCCACCGCCATTGATTGGCGCATCCAACAAAGAGCCTGAAACTCAAAGATCGTCAGATATGAAGAGGACGCCAACAAAACTTCCGTTGCTGATTCCTCCCGTCCAGCCGTTGGAAATCCCCGATTGCTGCAACCCGCACGCATGTTAGGTGCCACATGTGTTGTAATAACGGATTAAGCAAGACGGATGCCCTCTCTTCTGACAACCCTGCGCCGGAATGCTAAGGCCCTCTATCGCAATCTGCGAGGCGCGAAGATGGTCGCGAAGGCCTTGGCCTCGACCGATCACCCGCTGCTGGCGCACATCATTCCCATGCGGCGCTGCAATCTCGCGTGTACGTACTGCAATGAATTCGATGATTTTTCGGCGCCGGTGCCGCTCGGGGAGATGTACCGTCGCATCGACAAGCTCGGCGCGCTGGGAACATCGGTAGTCACAATTTCGGGCGGCGAGCCGCTGATGCATCCCGAGCTCGATGACGTCATTCGCCGAATCCGCTCCAACAATATGGTCGCCGGGTTGATCACGAACGGATATCTCCTGGTCGCCGAGCGTATCCAGCGGCTGAACCGAGCCGGCCTCGAATGGCTGCAGATCTCCATCGACAACGTGAATCCCGACGAGGTTTCGAAAAAGAGCCTGAAGGTGCTCGACAAAAAGCTGCAACTCCTGGCCGAGCACGCCGATTTTCATGTGAATATCAATTCCGTGGTGGGCGCGGGCATCTCGCATCCGCAGGACGCGCTGGTGATCGGAAAGCGTGCCGTCGAACTTGGATTCAGTTCAACGACCGGAATCCTTCATGACGGGGATGGACAACTGCGGCCGCTGGGAGAGGAAGCGCGTCGCGTCTATCACGAGATGCAGGCGCTCGAAAAACGCAGCTTCACGCGCGTCAACAGGTTTCAGGACAACATCGCAAAGGGAATCACAAACGACTGGCGATGCCGCGCCGGATCGCGCTATCTCTACATCTGTGAAAACGGGCTGGTGCACTACTGTTCCCAGCAACGCGGCTATCCGGGCGTGCCTCTGGAGAAGTACACGCGCGAAGACCTGCGCCGCGAATATCTGACAGAGAAGGGATGCGCGCCGCACTGCACCGTCTCATGCGTGCACCAGGTGTCAATCTTCGATTCCTGGCGCGCGCCGCAAAAACCAGCCGATCCGCTTCCCGCAACGGCCCCCGAAAGCGAACTGGTGCAAATCAAGTAGCAGTTAGCAACTATCAAGGCGCCATTTCCAGGCCGTTCTCAGGTCGTAGGCTAAGAGCTAAAGGCTAATCGCTAATCGCTGCCTTTCTAGCTTAGCTAGTGCTTCGCTTGCGCCGTAGGCGGCAAAATTCCATTCAGCCGCAGATACATTGCGGCCGCTCCATAATGATCGGCCCATCCGCTGGCCAGCCCCAGAGCCCCCATGGCGCGCGGGAAGTGCCGTCCGCCAAACAGTTCCACGTCATCCCCTAGTTTCGAATCGTCCATCTTGGCCAAGGCTTCACTGCAGAAGTTAAACGATGCTTTGACGGCGGCCACGAGCTGATCTTTGGAATCTGCCTCTTTCGGTTCGTCGACTTTCGGAGCAGGAACATCGGCCACTTTGGCGCAGAGCGAGTTATTTGAGCCAATGATGTGAACCACCAGATGCGCGAAGGTCATCTGGTCAGGCGTCGGCTTGTAAGAAAACTTGTCGCTCGGCATGGCCTCCACCGCTCCGACAATATTCGTCTGAGCCCGTTGCATCTGCAGCCGCAACGAGCTGGCAACAGGATCTTTTGTGGGTGCGCCGGGTTTGGCGGCCGAAGTGGCATTCTGTGCGACAGAAATCGTTGCGCACACGGCAAGACACAATACGGAAAGAGCTGGTTTCACGGAAAGCCTCCTGAGGTGATTAAGGATATAACGCCCGGCAGTGACCGGTCATCCCTCTGTGTTCCCCTGTGTCCGCTGTGTCGCCTGGGGTGAACGGGTTGTTCCCGCCGACATTCGCAACGAAAAGTTATGACAGTGCAGGAATGAAGTTTTTCGTCGTGGCACAATGGCACGATGCCACTCAACCTCCCCTCCCCACCGTTTTTATACGGCACCGCCTGGAAAGAAGACCGCACCGCCGGACTCACGGAATCAGCCCTGCGCGCCCGATTTCGCGCCATCGATACGGCCAATCAGCGCCGCCATTACTTCGAAGCCGGTGTCGGCGAAGGCTTGGCTGCCGCCTATCGCGCGGGAGTGGTGACTCGCTCCGATTTATTTCTGCAAACCAAGTACACCTATCGGCCGGGACAAGATCACCGCTTGCCCTACGATCCCGCCTCTTCCCTCACAGTCCAGGTGAAGCAGTCGCTGGCCAGTTCTCTGGACCATCTTGGGACCGATTACGTCGACAGCTTCGTCCTACACGGACCCGCGTCCGGCTACGGATGGAGTACTGCAGACGCCCAAGTGTGGGACGCAATGCGAACCGAACGCGACGCCGGACGCACCCGCCTGCTTGGGGTAGGCAATGTTTCCCTTGCGCATTTGCAGCAGATGGAATCGACTCACGCGGAGATGCCCGCATTCGTGCAGAACCGCTGCTTCGCCCGCCTAGGATGGGATCGTGAAGTGCGCAGATTTTGCAAGGATCGAAATATCGTCTATCAGGGATTCTCCCTGCTTACAGCGAATCAGGAAGTAGTACAACATCCAGCATTCGTCGAACTGTCAAAGAAACTCCATGCCACGCCAGCGCAGGTTGTCTTCGCATTCGCACGATCCCTTGGAATACTGCCGCTCACAGGCACATCCAATCCGGAGCACATGAAGCAAGATCTGGCTAGCCTTGCACTGGAGCTCACCGCTGACGTGGTCAACGCCCTCGACTCGATCGCTGGCTAGCACCTGAAACCCACTTCTGGCAAACCCGGCCAGAAGTGGCGCACCCGGTGACGGGAGACATCCCTGAGTGAGCGTAACGTCATCATTATTACGCGTTCACGAGCGTGGGATTTTGCCGAGCCAGTTGGCCTTTGACCTTGGTTTCAATTTCTGTGGTCATTTCTTGTGTTAATGCGTCGGGATTGGGAAAGACGTCCCACATGACTCCGCCAGAAATCTGCAGTTGGCTGCAAGGTACCCGTTGTACATACCGGAACCGGTCCACGGGAGCGGGATGGGTATCATCTTCCGAAGTTTCGCGCTGAAGCAGTTTTTCGACTTCGTCGTCGATTGATGTTGCGGCCTCGGCCGGCAGCGTATAAACATTCCGGAAAGGCGTCCTGCCTCGGTTCGAGAGCTTTGCTTCATTGAGCGCGACGCTGCGGAACTCGACTTGGCGGCGTACGACATGGCGTAGTCCTTCTTCAAAGGCCGGGGCTCCGTAGAGGCGGGCAGCCGAGCGATCTGCGAGGATTTCCTGCAGTCGGGTAGCGCCATAGCTGATGCGACGAAACAGAAAGTGATAGAGACGGAGAAACTGGAACGCGAGATTCCAGGGCACAGCTTGTCATGCGGCCACCAGGGCGATCGCGAAATTCATCATGTCGCGATTCACCCGCAGGGCCACATCTCCGCCCGCCGTATCGCGGTGAGACTGGTGTCGGTACTCGTGAGCCAGGACAGCGCGGAATGAATTCTGCTGAGACCCGGGCAGCAGACCCATTCCCATCAGAAGCGTGCGCTCTGCCCTGTCTTGCTGGCGCTCCTTGCACGTTCCGCGTTCGTAGACCGCCATTTCGGTGCCCGGTGTGATGCGAATCTGGTCCAGGGGGCGGGTGCCAAGTTTGTCTGCAACGTCGCGCGTCAGGTTCCAGAAATCCGGGGCCTCTTCGCGGGCCAGCGCGCGTCCCGGTTGAGTATCGTCCACATGCACGAAGAGACTTTGCACCATCTTGAACACAGTACGAGAGCGCCGATCACGACGATTGCAATCAGTGTGACCGGAATGTTTCCCAGCATCAGGAACCCGTAAACAATCCCGGCGGCTAATCCCAGAACGATCACGACAACCAGCGGAAGCGATACGTAGTAGAACGATCCCGCAAACGTGATGAGCCTGCAGGAACGCAAAAGGGCTTCGCGGCTGCTCAGTGATGAGCCGGGGTCTGCAGACTCGATCATCCGTAGCGTGACACCAGAGAAGACCTTCCCCACAATGTAAAGAAGCAATAATGCCGCCACCTACGCGCCCAGCACGTAAGGCACATAGCGCCAGAAGCGCTGCATCATAGCGTGACGATGAATCCCCGAGGCCGACAGCATGGTCTCCACTTTGTCGGCGGGCAAGCCGAGACGCTCGGCCGCTCGCATCTCGTCTTCCGCGGCGATCCAGCTTGCATCTTCGGCCATGCCGATGGCGTTGAAGTAGTGGGTGGCGAGCAGTTCGGGATGCGTCTTCACAAGAATCTCGGTGGCATGACGAAACTCTTTGTCGTTCTCGACATTGAGCGCGAGTTGCGCGACCAGCAGGGGATAGCTGGCATCATTATCGTGGTAGTTGTGGTTGGCCTCTTTGGCTAAGGGCAAAGCCTCCTGCATTTGTGCGGCGGAGCCTCGTTGATTGGGCGCTGGGTAGGACAACACTCCAGCCAGATTCGAGAGATTCTCTGGAGAACGCTCGATTTGCACCGCGCTGCGGCAGTAGCTCAGTCCTTCTTCGACCTGGCCTGATCCAGCCAGGGATGCACCCCATCGGCGCATAGCGGGAGTAAACGAGGGAGCCTGCTGCAGGACTTGTTGGAACAGCGGAATCGCGGCCTGATAATCGCTCACATCCATCGCAGCCGTGGCACGCTGAAACGGATCCACTGCCGGCGGCGCGATTGCCGCCAGTTTGTCCCGGACGCCTTGCTCGACTTTAGGATCGCGGGCAGCACGTTGCTGCCCCAAGCATGAGAACCACGACCACACGACTGCCTGCCGCAGCTGCGACGAGGCGACGCATAGTGGCTCCTGACCAGGGGAAGTCGGGACGGGTATTCTATCCCAGTTCCTCGGCCTGGTCAGTATCCTGCGACACCGGGAGGTATGAAATGAGCCTTGTCGAATCCGTCATGACAAGGCTGCGCTCAATGCCGTCGTTCCGAGCGTGAGAATGGCCCACCATCCAAAGACGATGGCGAACGCTGTACCCTTCTTCACTTTGCTGACGCAGGTGAATCCGATGGCGGTCAAGACCAGCGTCCAGATCATGAAGACGTCCAGCGCCGTCGCCAAGCCGTACGCGAAAACGCCATCGGCCGGATTCAGAAAATAACCGGGATTTGTGGCAACCGGGTTCTGAAAGGAAAACGAGTCCGGACTCATACCCGCCAGCACCGAGATCAACGCTAAAACAGTTTTAAGCGTTAGCGGTAATGCAGCGTACACCACGACCGCCAACGAAATGCCAAACGAGACATCGGCACCTGCCCCAACCTTGAATGTCGCAAACATCGCCGTGGCGATGATCAGCCACATAATCAGCAGGATGACCGGGAAACAATAGGAGATGATCCCGGTAACCTTCGCCCCCGCTTCCATCTGCCGCTCCCGCTGATCCGCCGCCAGGGATTCCAGGCGGGCCTGCGCCTTCGGCTGCGCCTGCATCTGGTTTTCCATGATCTTGCGGAAACCAATCTTCTGTCCGGCGGTATACACGAACACCGTGGAAATAATCACCATGAGCAGGAATGGAGCCCACCAAGCCGCATTGCGGCGCAGGTCGGCAAAGGTCTTCGAGGGCGCGATGAACGTATTGATGATGCGTGCGCCTTCCGATAGCGAAGGAGTCGTTTGTGGAGCAGAAGAAGATGCGACCGGAGGAGTCGGAACTGCGGCCATGCGGGCCTCCTAACGAGAATTCGCAGGAATTTTAGACGCGGCCGGGCGGGGAAACAAGCCGCCGCCTCAGTTTACCCACTCACACACAGGCTGAAACGACTCGAGCGCGAATATTGAGACAAATTCATTTGTAACGCTGCAGGGTTCTGAACCACTATTCGCATAACAGAGGATCGGGCGGTTGGTTTTGAGGTCGCCCGAAGATCGCTGCCGGTGCGGTCCGGCGTGGCATTTCCCTCCTGCGCGCTCCGCCCAACGCGTGGATCCGTTCACGTCGGGACCTGGGGACTCCAGCGGAGTTCGATTTCCATTTTGGAGAGGTAAGTTATGAAATTCGTTCGCATTCTCTTCTGCGCCGCAGTGTGCGCGCTCACGTTCGGAGCGTTCGCCCAGACCAGCCCTGGAGATCTGGTCGTCGATGTGCCATTTGCGTTCTTCGCCAACGGCGAAAAGCTTCCGGCCGGACATTACATCGTCACTCAGAACACCAACATGATCCGGATTTTCAACCACGACAAAGTGGGGCTGTTGGTGCCGGCAATGTTTGCGATTCGGACCAAGGCCGACGGCAGCAAGCTCGTATTCCATCGCTATGGAGACGACTACTTTTTGGCATCCGTTTGGATTACCGCCAGCAAGAGCGGCAAGGAGTTATTCCCTTCCCGTGCCGAGCGCGAGGCCAAGTCCAAGCGCGCGGAGATGGAGATGGCGGTCGTACGGCCCGCGCAATAGAAATCCGCTGTTGCGTAGAGGGGGCTTCCGGCCCAGCGCTGGAGTGACCGCACTTACCCGGGCGGTGACGGGCCGCCCGGATAAGATATTGGCAATGTCAATATTGGCAATATTTAAGATTACGCCCGTCGATGTTGCCGTGCTCGTTATCGAATTGCTGCCGGCCGTGGCCTTTGCGTTCACCCGAGATCGGGCCCAGAGCTTGATCTCGGGCTGGCCACGTTTATGGCGCATTGCCGCGCCGGCATCCTTAGTCCTGCCGTACACCATTCTCGCGCTCTCGTCGCACATGTTCCGCTGGGAGTGGTTCGCGATCTATTGCACGCTTCCAGTTGTGATTGCGTGGCTGCTAAGCCGGGCGGCCGCCATCGATCCCGAACAGCGTGGCAACTGGCGCGATGCCATCATCCTCGCGACGCTGGGACTGGTTGTGGATTTGCGCTGGTTCGATGTGGCATGGCCGCCGGGGCTGCGCGGTTTGGGAAATCTGCTGCTGGTCGACGTCGGCCTCTATGGATTCCTGGCCATCCGTCAGCTCAGCGGGACCGGATTCGACTTCCATTTCCGCTGGAGCGATTGGAAGACCGGATTGCGCGAACTCGCATTCTTCGCACCCTTCGTTATTGGAATTGGACTGGCGCTCGGCTTCATTCATCCCCACAAAAACATTCCGCCGCTGGGCCGGGCCGTCGTCAGCTGGATCGGAATTTTCACTTTCGTAGCTGTCCTCGAGGAACTCTTCTTTCGCGCCTGGGTGCAAAACCTGCTGGAGCGTCGCGTAGGCCGCCACGCTGCCCTGGTGATCGCATCAGTCCTTTTCGGGTTGTCGCACTTCAACAAGAGAAACCCCGGCTCGGTGCATTTCAACTGGCGTTACGTATTACTCGCAACGATCGCAGGAATCTTCTACGGCCGGGCCTGGAGAGAGCAAAGACGCGTCCCGGCCTCTGCCATCACGCACACATGCGTGGATTGGCTTTGGTATTTGTGGTTCTAAAGGGGGGCGAACCCGACAACTCATTTTCTTTGTGAGAATTGAATATGGGTGTTGCTGGAAGCCCCCTACTACTGAACTTTTAGCACCCCCTGGCACTGGCTTGCCGCAATCAGGATCTTCTCGAACCCCGGTTCTTTGCGCAGGTCCTTTAAAAGCGGATCGCTTAAGAGGGCGGAACATCCACAATAGTTCTGTTGGATTGCGTTTTTAAGTAGTCGCAGCGCAGCCCCCTTTTCGCCACAGGCCGCCATCAACGTGGCCAGGTGATTCCAAGCCTCAGCGTCTGGCTCGAGCATCACCGAGGCCTCATTCTCGGGCACGATTCTGGAGAAGTCCGGCGCGCGGTTCGTGCTCGTACACGCCTGCATAACTGACTTGTGGTATGTCAGACTGTCACCCATCTGCCTCGCAGCGGCCTGCGCCGGCGTAATGTTGCCCTCGGCGAGATGGATGTAACTTTTCGCCCACGCAGCCCACTGCGAGCCCGCATCCAGCTGCGCGAATGTCATGGCCAAGTCAATGAAGCTATTGAAGTTGCTTCGGTCCCTGAAAGCAGTTGTCGCAACCGAGCCAGTTCCATTCATCGACATGAAACTACTTCTCGGCGAGTAATCTACCGCGAAAGCGCACAGCACCCAGCGCGGGACTCTGAAGCGTTGCGCCGCTCAAACAAGAATTGAGGTTCTTCGGCGACCAATAAAGTTCGGGACGTTTTACAAAATTCGACCCACCCCTCCGATGCAAGAAATGCAAAAGAAAGCAAGGCTCACTTCCCTGCGGTTCCGTGATATCCCGCATACTGTTCGGTGACCGGCGGATGGTAACTCCAGTAGCCGAGTCCAACGCGCATGTGATGAACATACGCATCCGGGACGCAAACGGCGAAGCATAATCCCAGAAGGCCTTGTGCGAGGCCAAGCACGATGATGCTGCGATAACGGCGGAACAGCGCGCACGAGATCGCTCCCCAAACGACCGTGCCTACCGTGAGCACCGCGTTGGGCAGGTGCGCCACAGCGAACAGCACCGCCGCAAACGCGATGGCAGCATCGGTGTTGAGGACTCGCGTCAACCGCGGCATGAAGTAGTCCTGCAGCAGGAACTGCTGGTAGATGGTCCAGATCACATATCCGCCGACGTGAGCAAAGTCAGGCTTGTAGAGATCGTGCAACGTCCCGGAGTCGCGTGCCAGAAGGATCCCCGCGGCGGCGATTATCGCAGCAGCCGGGAGAATCCATAAAGATTTCACGAAACCCCGCCCGCTCAATCCAAGCTGGCTGAGCGTGGGCCTCTGCGATAACAGCACCAGAAGCAAAGGGCCGAGCAGAGCAATTGGGCCGAAGATCAGTTGTTCAGGCGTCGGCAGCCAAAGGACCAGCATGATGGCTGAGAAGCCGATCGCGAGTTCGGCAAGGGTCCTGATCGGGGCTTGCGGTTGCGGGGTTGAAAGTGCAAATGAAGTCGAATCTATCGTCGCCACAGAAGTTTAATTTTCCAATCAAGGTTAGGAGTGACGATGGAGGCAATTGGTTGCATGGTTTGGCGGCGGGTGTGCCGCACAGAGCCAGCAAAGGACTCTTCAGGCCAGTAATTCTGGCGTCGCCTCCAGCAGATTCCGGGTATACGGATGAACCGGATTCGTGGTAATCAGGTCAGCATCGCCGACTTCGACAATCTTTCCCTTATACATGACAGCAATCCGGGTCGCGAGATAGCGCACCACCGGCATAGAATGCGAGATAAAAAGATAAGTGAGTCCGAAGTCGCGCTGCAGTTGCCCAAGCAGGTTGATGATCTGCGCCCCGACGCTCACGTCGAGCGCAGAAACCGGTTCGTCACAGACGATGAACTTGGGACGCAACGCAAGCGCGCGGGCGATCCCGATCCTCTGGCGCTGCCCTCCGGAGAACTCGTGCGGGTAGCGCCGCCGCGCCGATTCATCGAGCCCCACGGCGCGCAGCAGTTCAGAAATCTTTGCCCCCGGGTCGTGCTGTCCCCCGTTCCACGCCCGATGAATGATCAGCGGCTCGGCGATGATGTCCTCAACGCGATAGCGGGGATCGAGCGAGGCAAAAGGATCCTGAAAGATGATCTGCAGATCACGTCGCAGCCGCCGCATTTCGCGAGAGCCCGCGGCAAGCAGATCGCGCCCTTCCAGCCGGATGCTGCCCGACGTAGGCGCAATCAGTCGAAGGATAAGCCGGCCCAGCGTGCTCTTGCCCGACCCCGACTCTCCTACGAGCCCAAGGGTCTCGCCGGTGTGAATGTCGAGCGAGACGTCATCAACCGCGCGAATGTCATGCGAAAAGATCTTGGTGAGATTGCGGACTTCGAGCAAGGACATGAGTTGGTTAGCTCAGAACGATTATCTGCTGAATTCGATCAAGGACGATAGTGATTCTCGACCAACTTCGGTTTGAGCAGCATTTCTCCTTTATTCTACGGATAGAGAATGGGCTGTCACCCCGCCGCGATCAGCGGTACCGCCGCCAGCGCCGCCATCAGTCCTACCAACTTCCAGCCACTGAAGTGTTCCTTCAGGATGACTCTGGCCAACAAGACCGTCACCGCCGGGTACAGCGATGTGATCACCACGGCTTCGTCCAACCGTCCGTGCTCACTGGCAAAAACGAACAGGGCGCTGCCGGTGACATCGAGCGACCCGGCCACAGCGGCGAGCGCGACAGAAGTCCGATCGAGCTCAAGCGGCGCTCGCGTCGCCAGCACTGCAACCGCCGTTGCAGTGAACGATCCGATACGCGTAATGGCAGCCACCCAGGTGGGCGAACCCGTAGCCTGGTGAATGCAGAGATAAAACCCGGCGAATCCCACGCCCGCCAGCGCCGCAGCGGCCACCCCCTTGGGATGGCCAGAGTCATCGTTCTCTCCGGGTTCCTCGGGTCGGGTGATCAGCCAAAGCGCGAGGATCGCAAGGGCGAACCCAAAAATCGACCAGCGGCTCGGCGCACCCTCAAGAGCGATATCGACCAGCGTGGGGATGGCCGCTCCCAACAGTGCACCGACGGGAGCAGCAAGCCCCATATGTCCGGCGGCCAGCGCGCGATAGAAGATGGCAATCGAAAATCCCCCGAGCGCTCCGGCCAAGACCGACCAGAAGATGCTCGCGCGATTCGGAAACGGCCCATGCCGTGTCATTGCCACGGCCAGCATCACCGCGAAGGCGCACACATGCGAGAAGGCCGTCAGCACAAAGGTATTCGCGCGCCGCGCCCCGTATCCTCCAGCAAAGTCCGATACCCCCCACAGAAAAACTGCCCCTACCGAACAAGCTGCAGGCGCGAATTGTGCCCCCGAAGACACGCCGGTCGAGGGTAACATGCGCAATACAGCTCCGGGCTCCTAGCTTTTAGCCCAAATCTCCTCAGGCGCCGCATCGTTGCCAGATCCCGAACCAAAGGTGGAGGTTTTTGCGACCGGCGTGTCTATCCCGGAGGAGCTAAAAGCCAACAGCTAGGAGCCAGAAGCTGTCTTCTGCGTGTTAAAATTTCCTCAACGCCAGTCGTTAGTCCTAAGTCAGCAGTCGCGGTCAGCCAACGACCAACGGCGAACGACCAACGATGGTTTTGACGTTCACGTTCTGAGGCCCGGGTTTGATCGAACTGGCACCTTCAATTCTTTCCGCCGATTTCGCCCGGCTGGGCGAACAGGTGCGCGCTGCGTGCCAGGGCGGCGCCGGCGTGATCCACGTCGACATCATGGACGGTCACTTCGTCCCCAACCTGACGATCGGGCCGCCCGTCGTGAAATCCTTGCGGAAAGTCACCGATCTGCCGCTAGACTGCCACCTCATGATCGACAATCCCGACGAATTTATCCCGGTTTTCGCCGATTTGGGCGTGAACTGGATCTCGGTGCACCAGGAAGCTGTTCGGCACCTGAACCGCACGCTCCACCTGATCAAAAGCCACGCTTGCCAGGCAGGTGTTGTGATTAATCCTGCCACTCCGGTCGAAACGCTTTCCGAAGTCCTCGACATCGTTGATTATGTGCTGGTGATGTCGGTCAATCCGGGGTTCGGGGCTCAGAAATTCATCCCCTCTACCATGAACAAAATGCGCCGCTTAGCCGAGATTCGCAGCCAACGCGGGCTGAACTACCGCATCGAAGTAGATGGAGGCGTGGCCCTCGATACCATTATTGATGTAGTCCGCTGCGGAGCCGAAATTCTCGTCGCGGGCAACGCCGTTTTCGGTAGCGGTGATCCAAAGAAGAATGCGGAGGCCCTGCTGAAGGCAGCGACCGAAGCGACATTGCAGAAAGTATAAAAAAGGCAAGTTTCAAAGTTTGCAAGAACCTCTGGGTCGGCAACTTTGAAACATTGAAACATTGAAACTTTGAAACTTGGGCGATAACACTCGCCCTCCAAAGGATTCCTCGTCACATGTTCCGTCGAATTCATCTGCTGATCGTGCTGGCCGTACTCCTGGCCCTCACCGCCGCCTGCACCAATAAGAAGTCTGTCAACCCCCTGGCGGGTGTCGGCTCCAAGCAACCAGACAAGGTCCTCTTCGACAAGGCGATGGACGCGATGCGCCACAACCGCTTCGACGTGGCGCGCCTGACACTGCAGACCTTGATCAATACCTATCCCGACTCGGAATACATCGCTCGGGCCAAGCTGGCCGTGGGCGACTCCTGGTACGCCGAGGGCGGAACCGCGGCTCTGGCACAGGCAGAGCAGGAATACACTGATTTCACCATCTTCTTCCCCAACATGGCGGAAGCGGCTGAGGCCCAGTTAAAGATTGCCAACATCCACTATCAGCAGATGGAAAAGTCCGACCGCGATCCCACACATGCCAAGCGCGCCGAAGACGAATATCGCAAACTGATCCTCCAGTACCCCGACAGCAAACTTGTGCCGGACGCGAAAAAGAAGCTGATGGAAGTGCAGGAGGTGCTCGCTGAGCGCGAGTTCAGCGTGGGACGATTTTATTACCTGCGCGAGTCCTATGCCGCCTCGATCGCGCGGCTGCAATCCCTCGTCGACAAGTATCCGCTCTACAGTCATGCCGACGAAGCCTATTACCTGCTGGGTCAGAACTACGAGGGCCAGATTGACCGGCTCCGCAAGGCCACCACTTGCGATGTGCACATGCTTCCCCGCGGCTGCATGAAAGAGGCTGACAAGGCGCGCGCCATCTCGCAGCTATCCAAACAAGCAGCGGTACCGTATTCCAAAATTCTGACCCGCTATCCGCTGGCCGATCGCGCGGAAGATGCCAAGAAGCGCCTGGCCGCGCTCCATGAGCCCGCTCCACGTCCGACCAAGGCGGCGGTTGCGCAAAATAAGGCGGAGATCGAGAGCCGTGGCCAGAAGACCATGCTTGGTCAGATGAAGGGCCTGATCAAGAAAGGTCCGGACGTGTCGCAGGCAGCGACCGTTGGCGACCCGCCGCTGGTCGATCCGGAGCCCATCAGTGCCACGGCGGTGAGCCAGAAAGAAGCGCAGGCGTTCTTGCAAGCGGCAAATCCCGGCAGCAGTAAAGAAGTCGGCGCTGAAATCATCAATCCAAGTCAACCCACGAATGCGCCACCACCTGTCGATCCCAATCCCAATCCCAATCCCTTTGGGACGCCGCCTGCCGCAACCCCTCCTGGAACAGCGGCAAGCGCGAACGCGAATGATCCGAACGAGCTGAAACCAAATCAGCCCGCCGACCCCAACGAGTTGATGCCGACCAGCACTGGCGTAGACCCATCCCTTCCTCCGCCCACTCAGGTAAATGAGATCCACAACCAGCCGTCTTCCAGCAGCACGGCGAAGGTGGATGATTCCACACCAGCCAGTGACGAGGAAATTTCCAGCAGCAAGAAAAAGAAGAAGAAGGGCATACAGAAGATCAATCCGTTCTAAAAGGCAATGTCTCAAATTTCAAAGCCGCAACAAAACGCGGCCTTCTGTCATCCTGAGGGGAGCAGGTTCATTCGAGAAATGAATGAACCTGCTGGATCCCATCCCGCCGAGAGCTCACCCAGTCCGCGCAGGAAATTCGAATGATCACATTGGTGCCCCAAGTCCTTGAAACTTGCCCTCGCGCACTAGGTGTTGACCACTAGTAACGTATTACTTCCCTTCCGGATCATTGACTTGCCTTGAGCCTCAGGTTACCTTCGCGATATCTCCCCTCTTCAGAGGAATGTACCTTTGGCCAGGAAGATATTGCTCGCCGACGACAGCGTTACCGCCCAGAATATGGGGCGGAAAATCCTCGCGGATGCGGGGTATGAAGTCATCACGGTTAACAACGGGTCGGCGGCCTTGAAGAAGATCGGGGAGGCCCGCCCCGACCTCATCGTCCTCGATGTGTACATGCCCGGCTACAGCGGGCTCGAGGTCTGCCAGCGCCTCAAGGAAGTGGGAGATACCGCGCGGATTCCCATCCTGCTCACCGTCGGAAAGTTAGAACCTTTTAAGCCGGAAGAAGCCAAGCGCGTCCGTGCCGACGCTTTTATCGTCAAGCCCTTCGAGGCCAGCGAGTTGCTCAGCGCCCTCAGCAAGCTGGAAGACAAAGTTGTGCCTCGCGCCGACTCTTCGAAGCCCGGCCGCTTTGCCCGCGCTACCGCTGCGCTCGAGGAAGGCCGCTACGACAAAACGATGGCCGTCGAGGAAGACGACTCCGGATGGAAGAGTCGCATCTCCTTCCCGAAAAAGAAAAAGGAAAAACCGCCCGAACAAGAAGTTGAGACGGGTGAGATCTACAACGCCGTCAACAAGGATCTTCGGACCAAGGTTGATCACAAGCCGGGGCACAAGCTCGACGAGCCTGCCCCGGTTCCTTCCGCCCCAGTGCAGACACCTGCCGCGCATCCACAAGCAGAGCCGCATGTAAATCTCGGCGCGCTCGCGCCGGAAGGACTGCCCAAAGACGTTACCGCAGAAGAGATTGCTGCCTTGGCTGCCGCCGCCGCCCAGATCAAGGGCAAAGTTGTCGACGAGAAACCGGCGCCGTCAGTGGCGGAAACTCCGGCGACAGTTGAAGCGCCGAAATCCGGGACTGTTGCCACCGCGAAAACGGAAAGCGTTCCGACTGCGGAAGTTTACGAAACCAGGAAGGAAGAAACGCATCCAGTCAAACCGAGTGCTGTGCCCGAAATTGCAGCGAGCGCAGCCCTTGCAACATTGGCCGCCCAGGACTCAGAAGAAAAGACCGAAGAGAAAAAGCCCGAGCATAAGTCCGGACCGGCGGAAGTGATGGCCGCGATCGCGGGTCTGGAAACGGAGTGGATTTCGCTGCCGGCAACCGGACTGGGAAACCCAGTCGCCGACCGGTCGCAGGAGTCGGCTGAGCCAGTAACGATGGCCGTTGCAGAGGCTGCCTCCGCGCCCGCGCCAGCACACTGGTCGGCTGTCGCAGTTGCGGTCGCGCCCGAAGAAGCCTCGATTTCTCTCGAGCAGGAAATGCAGAAAGCTTACGCAGCTTTCGCCGCCGCCGAGAGTGGACACGCTGTCACCCAGGTGTCTGAACCGGCTCCCGCCGTGCCTGAAGCGAAGACTGCTGTATCCGAAACACCCCTCACAGAGCCTGTGGCGACCGAAGCCGCGCCGGCAATCCCCGCCACATCCGCCCCCGAAGCGGTCCGGTCTCTGTCCGCTGTCTCCGAGGCGGCGACCGACGCAGTCAGCGCCGCCGTCAAGGAACTGGAGGCCGTTGCCGCCATGTATGAGGCAGAACAGAAGGCGGCCTCAACTGTGCCGCGCGATGAAAAGCCTCTCCGGGCCGAGGCCTTGGAATCCCCGGCAGTGGCGAGCGCTGCCGAACCGAAGATTGAGGAGAGTGTCGAGACTAAGACGGAACAGAAGACGGAATTCGCAGTCGTCGAGCCGCCTGTCGAAACGGGAACGGAAGCCGCCAAGCCGCAAGAGACGAACACGGAAGATACGAAGACACAAGAGATCAAGGCGCCAGAGATCGAGCCGCCGCAAGGAATCGACGCTGCGCCCGCGGCCGAAGCGACGCCACAAATCGCGCCAGAAGAGATCACGCCCGAAGTTCATGCGCAGTCGGAGAAGCCAGCCCCGGTCCTCGAAGTTCCCGAGGTAGTAACGAAGCAAGAACTTCCAGACGAGGAATCACGTTCGGAGAATCAATCAGGGGAGCCGGCACCGGTTTCGAGCGCATCACCTGCAGGAGGGACCGACGACATGGCAAAGAGGGAATCGGAAACCGCAGCGGCCTGGGCCACTTGGAGAAAGATCCGTGAAACAGGCGGTCCCAAGTCCGCTCAATCAGCGGGGGCCTCGGAGAAAGACGCCGAAGAATCTCTCCCGCAGGACCGGGCCGCGATGGCCGTGGCTGCAGGAGCCGAGAGCAAACCCGAAGAAGCCACGAATTTCGACGCCGATCCTGAGATCGCCAGCATCGTCGACAGTGTGCTCGCTGACATGCGCCCGAAAATTGTCGAAGAGATCGCGCGCAAACTGGGGAAGAAAAAGTAATATTCCGTTCGAACCTTCTGAAGTTCATCGCAAGAGGTACCGAACTGCGGTATCTCTCCACGCCCCGATCCTTGATCTCACGCGCCTTTTCAGCAAGACCTCTGCATATCAAAGCATCTGGCGTGGCGTCGGCTAAGAGGGGAATTTAGAGAAACGATAGCGCTTCGAAATAAGCAAGGCCCGAAATCCGATGGGGAAATTCGGGCCCTCTTCCCAACCAAAGCGGAGCGTCATGGGCATGGACTCCGCAAGAGCGGGGAGCTCACACGAATTTGGGCGACGAATGCAGCACGAAGCCTTCAGGAACGTGAAGTTCGTTCCCCTGACTTCTTTGTGTTTCTACGAACACTCTTCGCCACGTTGATGGCAGCGCACGGCTCGTCTCGGCAGCCTCGGGGGAGCAGCATCGGCACCCGCTTCCCAGCAGGATTTTCGGTTGGGACTGAATCGGTCTTTCTTCCAGATGGCACCCGGAAGTAGTCGGGTAGGCATTCCACAATTCGGCCCTCCAAGTTCCTCACTTGGGAGCAAGTATTCTGTACATTATGCTGATCCGGGATCAGTGGGTGTAAAGAAATTGTCAGGAGTGAATCAGAAGTACATTCAAGAAACCACGACTGAGGCGGTGCAAGGAATTCGCGACGAGCAGAGCAGTTCGGGCCGAATCAGAAGCGGCCTGTGAATGTCGCGCAAACAACGGACGACTGTTCAAACGCCTGCCGCGAATCCGCGGGAAGTGCCGCAACCACCTTGCCGACAATGGCTCGCAGTTGATGGAGCAATTTATCATCCCCCATGAGCGGCAGCAGCGGCGCGAGAACTCTGACTTGCAAGGCTGGATCGCCCACCTGCCGGGCCTTCTCCCACGCCGCCTTTGCGTCTGCCAGCGCCTCTCGCTTTTTCCCGCATGCCTGCAATGCTTGGGCGCGCACTGCCAGCGCCGCCGCTTCGTATTTTCCCCGTCCCGCTGCCTGGCTCTGCTTCCTCGCGGACGTGGCGCGTGTAACGGCTGTGGACCAGTCGCCTCGCGCCAGCGCGAGTTCAGCCTGCGCCTGTTCCAAACGCATGCGAAACATCCACTCATGCCAGCCGCGCGCATGCAACACGGCGTCCTCCACTTCTTGCAAAAGCGACTCCGCTCGGCCTGGATTTCCCTGCCGGGCAAAGCACATCAGCAAATCGATTCCCGCGCTTGCCTGCGAAGGCACAAAGGCGGCTTCGTACGCAATCTCGCGGGCTTCGCATTGCAGTGCCTCCGCCTTGGCGAAGTCGAACACATCCAGACACCATCCCGCAGACATCGCGGTGGCGCGGGCAACGAGGGGAAAGGCACCGCAGGATCTGGCAAATTCCCGCGCCTCATCGAACGTGGCTGCTGCCTCCGAGTACTGACCAGTCGCCGCAAGCGCCAACCCACAATGCGTCAAAGCGTAAATCAAGGCACCACTTTCACCGGAACTGCGGGACTCGTCCAGAATCTTGCGCGACAGCTTGAGCGCACTCGGAAGTTCGCCAGCCAGATATAAGGTAAGGGGCGAGTACACCAGCGCACCCGTCATGCACGCACCGGGCATCGCCAATGCCCGGCGGTCCACCTCCATGGCAGCTTCCAGATTCCCGTCTGCCTGCGCGGCTCGTCCGAGCCATCCTAGGGCTTCGGCGGCCAGATCCTTGCGAGCGACCTGCTCTGCAAGACTGAGAGCCTCGGTTACGAGAGGACGGAGCGCTGCCACGTCCAGCAGCCAGAAATGCACCATGCCCAGCTTGAGCAGCAGTTCAGCGCGTCGTTTGAGGCGGCTCGAGTCCAGAAATTCTAGAGCTGCCTGGAAAGCTTCCTTTGCAGCAGGCCAGTTGCCGACGCTGGCCAATGCATTGCCGCGTTTGGCATGCAGGTCCGCACGCAAATCATCGATCTCGCGCGTCGCTGCGCGGTAGGCAAGAGCCCGCAATGCCAGCTCATAGAAATGCGCCGCTTCTTCGTGAGCAAGAGACTCGGTCGCTTCCCGCGCAGCGCGGGTGGCATAATCGACCGCGCGCTCGTAGCCGTTCAGTGATGCAGCTTGCACAAAGTGATATGCCAGGTCGGCAAGTGGCACCGCATCTGCAGGAGAGCTGTTCTCCAGAACTTCGCCAATTCGAGAATGGAGCCGAATCCGACGAGTTTCTGACAGCTTCTCGTACAGCACTTCGCGGATGAGAGCGTGCGAAAAGCTGAACCTTCCCTGAACTCCGTGCTCCTCGGCAATCAGGCCTGCCGCTTGTGCCGCTTCGAGAGCATCCAGCAAGTCGTCCTCATTGAATGCGCCTACTCGGGCCAGCACGTCCAGACGGAATTCGCGACCGAGCACTGACGCCAGTGAGAGTGCACGCTTGCACTGCTCACTCAGCCGCACCAGTCGTTGATTGATGACTTCCTTGACGCTCTCGGGTACGAACGTTCTCGCCGTATGCAAAGCGGGCTTGCTTCCATCGACCTGGTCCAACTCCCCGGCGTCCTTGAGATGCTGAACCACTTCTCGGATGAAAAAAGGATTTCCAGACGTCTCGCTCGTCAATGACTTCATGAATGCTCGAGCAGGACGCCGCCCCGTGATGGCCTCGACCAGCCGTCCCGCATCCTCCACTGTCAACCCTCGCAGCGTCAGCCGCGCCGCTCCCTGGTCGCGTTGCAAGTCGGCTAACAGCGCACCCAACGGAGTCCGTTCCACTCCATCTCCCCGGTAAGTTCCTATCAGGAGCATTGCGGTCGAAGGCGCTCCGCGTGCCAGATGCCGCAACAGTAGCAGTGAAGATTTGTCCGCCCAATGCAGATCATCGAGAAGGATGAGTAGAGGAGTACGTTTCGCTGCGCTGCTGAACAACCGGTCGACAGCCTGGAAAAGCCGGAAGCGCTCGCTCTCAGGATCGACCACCGCCCCAGAGTCGAGTTCCGGCAGCCCCGCCGTCAGGTTCGGAACAAGCCGCGCCACCTCGGGTGTCAGGTCGCCGTGGCGCATTTGCTGCGCAAGTTCCGCGTCCGAGAAGGGATCCAGCAGTTGTGTCAGCGCTTCCACGAAAGGTTGATAGGGCGTCAACGCTTCCTCGTCACAATGTCCAACGAGCGTCGTGGCTGCTGAAAGACAACGTCGGGCAAATTCGCCAATGATACGGGTCTTCCCGATCCCTGCCTCACCCGCCACCAACATCACCTGCCGGCTCCCCGTTCTGGCACGCTGCCACGCTGCGCCCATCACGGCCAGTTCTTCCTCGCGCCCGAAAAATCCGGCGGCGCCTGTTATCGCCGGATGCAAAAAACGCGGAAGCACGGGAACCGCCGCTGGGTCCACGAACCCATATCCATACCGATGCACCGTGCGCACATACCGCGGCTGTTGCGGATTATCTTCCAGCGCGGCACGGACTTCAGCGACCAGGTTCGGGAGATTCGCTTCCAACACGGTGGTATCGGGCCACAGAAGATCCTGCAGCTCCCTCTTCGACCACACGCGCGGCCGGCTCGACACCAGCACCTCGAGTAGATGAAAGGCTTTCGGAGAAACGTGCCGCGGTTCAAACGCCCGCAGCAGTTGCCGCGTTTCCGAATCGAGGACAAACTCCCCAAAGCGATACTGGCTCATGGCCGCACCCTGAGCTGCGCGAAGTTACCTGGTTCGGGGAAGAAAAGTCTTGAAACCTGTGGAACGACGCCCCAGTGGCGTGATTATAGGCCTCAAATTTCGCAATTCCTATGAATTTCCTAGAACTTTCCTGAGACTTTGGTCCCCTCCTTCCGGCAGAGTAGTCGCCGAATCTGCGCCGATCGCATGGGGCCTTCGGCGAGCGCGCCCCCCAAAAGTGAAAATCTACATTCCTATGAAGGGGAGTTTTAAAAATGTCTCTCAAAAACCGTTTCTTTCCAAGGGCAACCCTGTTTCTGATCGCCCTGTTTGTGTCTCTCGCCACCCTGAATCCCGCGCCTGCCGCCGCCTCCGTCCCCGATCCAGTGCTGCAATGGATCGGAATAATGAATGACACCGTGCTCGCAGGAGGAAGCAGCCCGCTCGCATCCACGCGCATCACGGCCTTGGTCGCCGGATCCATATTCGACGCGGTCAACGGCATACACCCGCAGTACCGTTCCTTGTACGTGAAGTCCGGCGCTCCAGGCTACGCCTCACGGCGCGCAGCCGCAGTCCAGGCGGCATATGTCGTCCTGACCGCCGTTTACCCGGCGCAGGCGGGAACTCTCGGTCCCAAGCGCGACGCATCCATAGCCGCGATTTCCGCCACGGAGAGCGCGAAATCCGTTAACGCCGGCGTCGCATGGGGACAAAACGTCGCCACCACGATTCTGAGCATTCGTTCGACCGACGGCAACTCGCCCGCGCCGCCGCCCTTCGTCGGCGTGCTCGGCATGGAGTCCTCCCCCTCAGCCGTAGGCGTGTGGCGACCCACTCCATTGCTGAATGCAACCGGCGCGGGCCCGCAATTCGCCACGATGACCCCTTGGGTCCTGACGCGGCCGTCGCAGTTCCGGCTGCCGCCTCCGAATGCCGTCACCAGTCCGGAGTATGCAGCCGACTACAACGAGATTAAGGTCATGGGCGTCTACTCCGGATCGCCCCGCACCGATGATCAGTCGGAGTTGGTTTTGTTCTGGGCCAGCAACACGCCGGTCGCCTGGAACCACGCGGCTTTGGATCTCGCCACAAGCCAGGGCTTGAGTCTGACGGAGAACGCGCACTTGTTTGCTTTGCTGAACGTCACCATGGCAGACGCAGCGATCGCATGCTGGGACTCCAAGTACCGCTACGTCTTCTGGCGTCCCATCACTGCGATTCGCCTCGGAGATACGGACGGAAATGCGAGCACCGATCCTGATCCCGGATGGGTACCATGGTTAGACGCTTTGCCGTCTGGCACTCCACCACATCCCGAGTACCCATCCGGTCACTCTGCGGTCAGCGGTTCGGCAGCGTCTATCCTGGCAGCCGCCTTGGGCGACAACACGCCGATCACGTTCATCTCCGAGGTCCTGCCAGGCACCACACGCTCCTTTCCGAGTTTCTCCGCAGCGACAGCGGAGATTGCCGATGCCAGGGTTTTCGGTGGCATTCACTTCAGAACGTCCTGCGTGCGCGGCAACGCGTTAGGACAAACCGTGGCAGCGTACATTTCCAGCCACGCAATGCAGCGCCTGGACGACTGACCGACTCACGGACAGGAGGGCCATCGCCCTAATCAAGCATCCCCGCGATGCTGTCATCCTGAGGAGGGCGATAGCCCTCCGAGGGACCGTAAGTAATATGGCGTGGCACGGAAGATAGAAAGAACCGCTCCTCTGTCTGCGCGCACGAGTTTCCGGCCCGCAGCACGAACGCTGGCCGCTATCGTACGGTCCCTCACGCCGGCTTTTGCCGGCGTTTAGGATGACAGGGATTAGTTAGGGTTTCTTCGCTTGCTGCCTACCCGAGGGATGCATTCACGCCGGCTCTACCACTCCGAGTCATGAATTGATAACCTGCGCCGACGTAACAGCTGATGTGCCGATGGGAGACGCGGGGCGCATCCCACACCTCATCCCTACCAAATCAGCTTCAATGCAAACTGCACCTGTCGTGACGTAGTGGAGGTACTCGTGATCGCTCCCGCTGTGCCGGACGTCTTTGTTCCCGTAGTCGAAGACGTAAACGTAATCAGATTCGGCGTGTTAAAGTTCGCGCGGTTCAGCAGGTTGAAAATCTCCGCGCGAAACTGTAGCGAAAGCCGTTCGCTTAACGTCGTGGTCTTGAATGCAGAGAAATCCCACGTTGCCAGACCCGGCCCGATCAATGTATCCCGCCCCAGGTCGCCGTAGAATCCGCTATTAGCCGGTGGCGCGATGAAGGCCTTCGGGTCGTACCATTGCGAGGGTTTGCCAAGAATCACTGGACCCGTGAAGTCCGGATTCACAAACGGCCTCACAGGATTTCGCGTGTCCCCGTTGTTCGAGGGGTTATAGCTGAGCTGCGGCGTAAACGGGAATCCCGATTGAACCGTGACGATGCTGTTGACGGACCACCCCCCCACCAGCGCATTGCTCCAACCTTCCATCCCATTGCCAATCGCTCGACCTCTCCCGAATGGCAATTCGTACACTGCACTGATCACCGCGATGTGCCGCACGTCATAGGTGCCGAGTCCGTAATCCGCGCGCAAGTTGAAAGGATTCGACACCAGTCCCGGAGCGTTCGCGGCCGCCGTCGCGTTCAGCGAATCTCCGTCATCCAGCGTCTTCGACCAGGTGTAGACGCCCCGCAACGCCAATCCGCGGCTGAAGCGCCGGTTCACGTCCACCTGCAGCGCGTTGTAATTGCTGATTCCGGAAGAGAACCAAGTCCAAGTATTCGCAATCGTCGGATTCGCTCGCGGTGTCCCCGCGGGAATGTAATACGCTCCCGCAGGCACAGGCTTCCCTGCAAGTGGAGAACCGACGGGAAAACCAATCGCAGGAGAATTGGTAGAGGTGGTCGGTTGGCTGGGATCCCAAGTCGGATAAACCGCCGGGCACGGCGAAGCCGGACAGATAGCTGGAAACGGTTCGTTGGCATCAATGCCGATCAGCTCGTGATAGCCATGGCTCCCCACGTATCCCACAGTCAGCGAAGTATCGGGCGTAATCTCGTGCTCCACCCTCATTGACCAGGAGCTCAAAGTTGGAGTCTTCATATCCGGCTGCACGCCGCCGGGCACGAGCTTCGCCCCCTTCGGCGGAGTGACCGATGGATCAATCGGCAGCGAAGACACGGGAAACGGCGTGGTCGCGCTGCCCACGCTGTAGACAGGATTAAACGGCGCGGTTTGGTCGGTGCGATACCCAAGCGCATCCTGCAAGTCGTTGTACATCCCGAACCCGGCGCGGATCACAGTTTTTTCCGACAAGGGACTCCACGCCAGTCCGATGCGAGGTTGCGGCAGAAACTTTGCGTTGTTCTGGGTGAAAAGCGCGTCCCCAATATGTGGCTGGTTCGAAATCACGCCATGGGGAAACGTGTAGTTGGCCGCGCGCCCATGCGCCTCGTTCCATCCAGTGGTGAATTCCTGTCGGAAACCAAGCGACACCGTCAGTCGCGGAAGGACGCGAATCGTGTCTTCCGCATACCATGCGCCAAATAACGAACGCCAGTTCATCTGAGTGGGCGCCGGATCCCACAGGAAGCTCGACATATTTCCAGCCAAAAAGTTCGTCAGACTCGAAAATGTCGCCTGCCCGTACTGGCTGAGCGCGATGGTTTCATTCGACTGGAACGGCTGGAACCACGCGCCAAACGTGAGTTGATGCTGCCCGCGCGTCATGGCCACTCGGTCTTCAAATGTGTACAGGTTCCGCGCAATCGTAAGATTGCTCCCGTTGTTGCTGCCCGCAAGTCCGATTGCGGCCTGCGGATTCGACGCCGCGCTACCGCCCACAACCACCGCGCCGACCTGATGTCCCGACAAGAAACCGGAAACGGACTCGGCGGGAGTCCCCGGGGTAGGCAGACCGGTGAAGAAGTATCGCGCGCGCGAATATCCCACGCGCGCGACGTTCAGTGTAGACGCCGAGAAGGAATGCGTTTCGTCCAGGCTGAACACCTGTTCGCGCAGCGTCAGTTGGTCTGAGCTGTAAGGATCCAATACCGTCGCAGTGAAATCTTCTCCATCATCAATGGTGTACACGGCCGAAAGAGAGTCTCGCGAAGCAATGTTCTGGTCAAACCGCACGGTCCCAAAGTCGTCTCGAATGGTTTGCAGCGGACTGCTGAAAGCCTGCGCGATGCCATTGAAGTCCGGCGCATTCGCCGGAGCCACAGGCCACAGATTCAGTAAAGGCTGCACGCTAGGCACGGCGGCCGCGCGTGACGCGGCGTCGGGAACAAAAGCCGCCGAGGTCTGATGAAGGTGCTGCCGCAATCCTTCATAGTTGCCAAAGAGGAAGGACTTGCCTTTACGAATAGGCCCTCCAAGCGCCGCGCCAAACTGGTTGCGCTGAAAGGGCGGGGCCGAACCCTGATCAAAATAATTAGGAGCGTCCAGCGCGCTGTTTCGCAAAAATTCGTAGACGCTGCCATGAAGGTCATTCGTTCCCGACTGGGTGACAATCGTGACTTGCGCCCCAGGCCGCTTACCGAATTCCGCCCCGTAAGAATCGCGCAGAACATTGAACTCCCGCACCGCGTCCACACCCAGCAGTTCTTGACTAGTCCCGCCGGGCTGCATGTTGTTCTCCGCCGCCCCGGTAAACTCCACACCATTTAAAAGAAATATATTTTGCTGCGGACGATTTCCCGAGACTGCAAAGTTGTTCCCGGTGGTCGAATTGGAGACACCAATCCCGCCAGTTTTTTCCGACGTAAAATTCACAATGCCAGGATTCAACGCGAGCAGCAGATCATAGCTGCGACCGTTCAGCGGCAGATTCTTGACTTCTCGCTCTCCCACTAAACCCGAGATATCCCGCGTCGTTAAGCTCACGACCGGAGCATCCGCCGTCACCTTAATCTGTTCGTTAGTCTGTCCAACCCGTGGACTCACGTCGGCCCTTGCGTCCTGGCCGACAGCGAGATCAATCCCCGATCGAATCGCTACGGCGAACCCTTGCTTCGTAACCCGAACTTCATAGAGCCCCACGGGCAATAGAAAAAATCGATAGCGCCCACTCTGATCTGTCGCCGTAGTACGAGATACTCCGGTATCAAGACTCTTCGCGGTCACCGACGCTCCCACCACTGCAGCCCCCGAAGGATCCGTGATCACCCCCGACAAACTCGCGGAAACCTGCGCCGCAGAAAACGGCCCCGCCAAACCCACGCCCAGCACCGCACAAATCCACAGAGCAAAAATCTTCATTCTCTGGTTAACGGTTGGCACAAACCACAACTTCAATCCCATCCCCAATGCAGTCCCTCGTGCAATGCAACCCATCGTTTCCTCTCCCAAACAGTCATCCCAGGGAATCCAAGAAGTGTATATCACAGATGGTTACGCAGTCGAATTCGATGCGGCTATATGCAATGTTGGCCTCTGGCAAAACTCCCACCCGGAGCGGCCGGAATGCGTTAGTCCACTCGTCAGCCCTGGGTCAAGTTGGGAAATCGGAGCGAGTCCCGCGGGGACGGCATGACGTTCTTATGTACTCTTTGCCAGGAAGCACTGCGGTGAGGACCTAGCCCTAACAGGATGGACAGAACGCGCCTGAAAATCGTTTTGGAAGCTTTGACTTCCGGCGCGGGCCGCCTTAGCATAGCGCCACCTCCGGGGGGGTGGCACTGTGATCGGCCAAACCATCTCTCACTATCGAGTCGTTGAAAAGGTCGGCGGGGGCGGTATGGGTGTCGTGTATAAGGCCGAGGACACCCGTTTGGGTCGCTCCGTCGCGCTCAAATTCCTTCCCGAAGCTCTTGCTCAGGATCGTCAGGCACTCGAACGTTTCCGCCGGGAAGCGAAAGCCGCGTCAGCGCTCCATCATCCCAACATCTGCACGATTTACGACATCGGCGAGGAAGGTGGAAAGACCTTCCTCGTGATGGAGTTCCTCGAGGGAGTCACGCTGAAGCACCGCATCGCCGGCCGGCCAATCGATTTGGAAACGCTTCTGCCTCTCGGAATCGAAATCGCTGATGCGCTCGATGCAGCCCATGCGGCGGGTATCGTCCATCGCGACATCAAGCCAGCCAATATTTTCATCACGGCGCGTGGGCACGCGAAAGTACTCGATTTCGGATTGGCGAAGGTGCTGCCGTCGCGAACTTCCGCCAGCCAGTTCGCGGCTGACGCCACGCAGACCATGTCAGGCGACCAACCACACCTCACCAGCCCCGGCGCTGCGGTAGGCACGGTGGCATACATGTCACCCGAGCAGGTGCGCGGAAAGGAGCTTGACGCCCGCACGGATCTGTTTTCGCTTGGTATCGTTCTTTATGAAATGGCCACCGCCACACTGCCATTTCGCGGTGATACCTCCGGAGTCATTTTCGACGGAATCCTCAACCGGGATCCTCAATCGGCCGTGAGGCTAAATCCTGACATCCCGCCCCGGCTGGAGGAGGTGATCCACAAAGCGCTGGAGAAAGAACGCGACCTGCGCTACCAGTCGGCGGCAGAGTTGCGCGCGGACCTGAAGCGGATCAAGCGGGACACGGAGAGCGGCCGCAGCACAGCTGTTTCTGAACAACGAACTGGCGTCGCCGACACAACTTCGCGAAAAGACATCGGGGCAAGCGATGGAATGCGTCGAGCGCGGAGTTCGGGTCCCGCCGGCAAAGCAGTGGCGGTTCTGATCGCTGCTACGGCCGTGGGTTTGGGAGCTTATTCCCTGTGGCATCGAACCTCGCGGGAGGAAGTGGCAGCTGCACTCGATGTTCATTCGTTGACTGAAACCGGCAAGGCCAGGCAGGCAGCGGCCAGCCCTGACGGGCGCTACGTCGTGTATGTGAGCCGCGGAGCTGGAACCGATGAACTGCGGCTGGTACAAGTCGCGACGGAGCGTGATGTAGCCATCCTGCCGGCTTCTGTGGGGCGAATCCGCAGCGTTCATTTCTCTCCTGATGGCAACTTCATCTATTTCCTGCGCGAAACGGATTCCACCCATCCAGAGGTTAAAACGGTGTTTCGCATGGCAACCCTGGGCGGACCTGCCATGCCTCTGGCAACGGACGCGCGCAAGTGGAGCGTGACAGTTTCCCCCGACGGAAAGCAGGTCGGCTACATCGCGGAGACCGGCACCGAATCGCAAGTGGTTGCCGTCGACGTCGACGGTGGGAATCGACGTGTATTGACTCGGCGTCCGTTGGCTTTGGGCTTCTGGTTTATTGAATGGTCTCCTACGCCCACGACGATGGCGGCGATTGCAATCGGGAAGGATGACATGGGACTGGTTAAGATCGATCTCTCCAGTGCGGCGATTCGGGATTTGAGCGTCTCCGGGTGGGGCGCTGTAGGTCAGCCAGCATGGAGTCCCGATGGCAAAACAATATTTGCTCCAGCGATCCTGGGACTACAGGGATCTCTCTCTTTCAGCTATGGGCGTTCGATGCTCAGACTGGCTCGCATCGACCTTTGACTTCTGGATCTCTGGAGTATTCGGAGTGGAGTCTCTCAGCCACAGCTGGTGGTGAGCTTTTCGCCGTCACCGACATTCCGGAATTTTCGCTGTGGGTTGCAGATCACTCCGGGCATCTCCAAAAGATCCCGGCTTTGCATGGAGAAGGATCTGACGGCGTGATCTGGGTCGACGGGCGGGTGGTAACCAGTAACATCACAGAGATGCTGGTACATGATCTCGAAACCCAGACTTCAACGAGGGTCCGATCCCATTCGACCATCTATCGTCAGTTGGCGCGATGCGGTCCCGGGCACGTCGCGTATTGGGCAGCGGACGACCAGCAATCCAGTTACATAGAAATCGCCGACATCTCGAGTGGTTCGACTAGAGGCCTGACGAATGGACCGCTCGACAGCTCTCCGGCGTGTACTGGCGATGGGTCAATTGTGATCGTCGCCGTTTGCAGAAAAGATGAGAACCGATGCGAACTGGTGCGGAAATCGGCGAACTCAGCAGGCTCGGTTGTGCTCGCTCAATTTTCGATCAGTGATCCGGACCCAAGTCCGTTGATCACACCCGATGGTGCAACGGTTCTCATGCGGACAGCGGTCGCTCCTGATGCTCCGTATGAATGGGCGCAGCTTGTTCCCCTCGGTGGCGGGACGCCCAAGAAACTGAAGATGCCTGTCGCAGTAGATGATGTGGACGCCTGGGCCTGGTCGCCGGACGGCAAAGCTTTAATGTATGTACAAAATGAAAAGGGCGTCGGGAACATCTGGTCGATGCCGCTGGACGGCAAACCCCCGAAGAAGCTGACTGCATTTGACACCGACAGGATCTACGCTTTCGGCGTGGCCCCTGACGGCCGCATGGCTATGTCCCGGGGCGACTACCTGTCGGACGTTGTTCACATCCGGAACGTGCACCAACCCTGAGTTTGTCAAATGACCTGAACCAGTCGTTTGACCCGTCTCCCTTCGCAACGGTACGATTTGGATCGAGATGCAAAGGAACCGCAAGCTTCTATCGTCGCCCACCGAAGAACTGCTCAAACCGCGCGACGCAGCCATAGAGCTTCACGTCAGCTTCCCGACCATTAAGCAGTGGATTTATCGGAAGAAAATAAAGAGCGTTCGCACTGCCGGGGGACATCACCGTATCCCTCAGAGCGAAGTCGATCGCCTGTTGTTTCGCACCAGGGCAAAAACTGCTCCTGAGCGCTCACTGGTGATGCGCCGCCTCAGTGGCAGAAACCAGCTGGTCGGGAGAATTGAGAGCGTTCAGATCAGCGGCCTCATGGCCGAAGTGGTAGTTTCCATCGGCGAACAGCAAATCACCGCGATCATCACGGCGCGATCGGCCCGCGAAATGAACCTCAAACCCGGCCAGACTGCTGCCGCGCTCATCAAGGCCACAGAGGTAATGATTTTTCGAGTGTGAAAATGAAAAGACTGCTGCTGCCAGCTTCGCTACTCCTCCTTTTTTTCGCCAGCACCATCGTCCACTGCCAGCAACTGACCGTGCAGACCGGCACAGGAAATCAGATCCTGACTCGCGCGGATCTTGCAGCATTGCCGCACGTAAAAGTGACGGCTTCGGAACACTCCGCCCCATCTGTGACTTTTGAGGGCGTCACTCTGAACAGCGTGCTGGAAAAAGCCGGTGTCAGTTTTGGAGAATCGATGAAGGGCAAGCGACTCGCCTCTTGTCTGCTGGTGGAAGCGGCGGACGGTTATCGAACCGTCATCGCCTTGCCGGAACTGGACCCGGCTTTCACAGACAAGCAGGTGGTGCTCGCTTTTCTGCGCGACGGCCAACCGCTCACTGAGAAAGAAGGGCCCTACAGGATCGTGATCCCTGACGAGAAGAGAATGGCGCGCTGGGTCCGGCAAGTGACAACGTTAAAGATCGTCGAGGTCCAGTAAGTCATCAGTCCTTCTGAATCATTACCTCCGTAGCTTTGACAACAGCGGTGACGGCGTCCCCTTTTCTCAACTTAAGTTCATCAGCGCTCCGCCGAGTAATCGCGCTCTCGATAAGATTGTCCCCCACGCGCACAACGACATGCGCCATGATATCGCCAAGCTGAATCTCTTCAATTGTTCCAGGCAATTTGTTGCGAGCTGATATTGGCATAAGGCCATTATAAGATGCAGTCCCAAATACTTGTCGGCGTCCTATCACACCAGAAATGGGGGGGCCGATGTTGCCAGAAGTGGGAAATTGGGAAACCGCGGTAATTGTCCGCCTCTGTGTCTCTAGGCCTGCCCGAGCCCGGTCGAAGGGTGCTCCGAGTGCTGAGTTCTTAGCCTAACACCCGACGCCTGTCTATTTCAGCGTCCCCACGGCCACGCTATTCGTGCTCATGTGCGTGACCGCCTTCTCCACACCCTTCTTGTAATCCACGAGCGTCGCTTTAGTGGCGCCCAATTTCTTCGCGATGTGGTCTCTCGCGTCATCATTTTCCGCACCGCCCCGAGTGTAGACGTAAGTAAGCCGGCCCGCCTCTTTATCCGTCAGCGCCTTATAAAACGCTGCCACGTCCGTATCGTTCATCCATATGTCGACCAGATAAATCGACGCGAAGGTCTTCGCCTCTACGCTTCTCAGCAACGGAATCCCGGGACGCCAGCCTCCCGAAAAAAGGTACAGAATCTGCTCCGACGCCGTGAGGTCGTTCCTTGGCAGCGCATCGAGCAAGTTCTTGTACGCCTCGTCCCCTTTCACGAGTGGGTTGTCCGCGACGAAGATGTGATATTTGTCCTTGATTTTCCCCATATAGTCCCACATGTAATCACCGCTAGTTCGTCCTCCCACAACCACCCCGCCAAAGACGATCAGCAACGAAGCGCTCTTTTCCTTAGCGGCCGACAGCTTCCCAAACCCCTCAATCTTGATTGTGCCCCCCAATCAACACCGCCTTCTCCCGGTCCAAAGACCGGACAAGCATCATCAGCCGCAGTCTCCGCAAGAAGACACGCAGCCCTCGTTAAGCAACGAAGGCTAACAAGAGTCGATTTCCGTGTTGTCACCGCGCCGTAAATAGTATTGGCGCCAGCCTTGTTGCACGCGTTGCGAGACCCGGAATCGGGCTCACTAACAAAACTAAGGGTGCCCCACTTCGGCCGGGCCTGCCAGAAGTGGGGATTTCGAATGTCGAGGGGTTGTCCTGACAACCCGAACCTGGGAATCCGGGCTGCGAGATCGAAATCTTGGCGGTTTCTAAAGCGTCTTCCTCTCATCCTTGAGCACCCATACAATGACCACCGATGCAAGCTTCCCAAATCGCAGAACTACTCGACCCGTTCCTTGGCCCGCCCGACGCCCGACGCCTGACGCCCGACGCCCTAGCCCGTATATCGACGTACATCGATCTACTCCGACGCTGGAATGCCCGCGTAAATCTCACCGCCATCGGCAACGAAGAAGAAATCGTGACCCGCCACTTCGGCGAAAGCCTGTTTGCCGCCCGCCACCTTTTTCCTCGGTGTCCCCCCGTGTCCCCTGTGCTGAGAGCTTTAGAAGTCGCCGACCTAGGCTCGGGTGCCGGCTTCCCCGGCATCCCGATGAAGCTCTGGGCAGCAGAAATCTCCCTGACGTTGATCGAATCGAACCACAAGAAAGCGACGTTCCTGCGCGAAGTCACCCGCGCCCTTACATTGATGAACGTCAATATACAAAACGTCCGCGCCGAATCCCTCGCAGACATCAAATTCGATGTAGTCACCCTGCGAGCCGTGGAGCGCTTCGAACGGGTCCTCCCCGCGGCAGCCGGCCTGCTAGCTCAAGGAGGCCGACTGGTCCTCCTGATCGGCGCGCCCCAGCTAAGCCAAGCCCATACGGCGCTCCCCACCCTCAATTGGTCCGACCCAATCCTAATCCCCCAGTCCAAATCCCGAGTAGTAGCGATCGCCACGCACCAAGTGTTGGAACCAATTTAGTAAAAAGTGGAAATTATATTTTGACTAGAGCGCAGCATGGCGCTGATACGGCCATAAACCTGACCGAAGTGGGAAATATAGCCAAAGCTTTTGCAAAACACAACAATAGAGCGATGATTTTCCACAGTGTTCCTGCAGGAACACTTCTCATATTTCATGCTCCAGGTAGAACTGGAGAATTGTTCCTGCAGGAACATAAGCGCAACTTGTTATCCTGGACGGATAAGAACTCCAGATAAAAGCATAAGTCCAAAGCGCCGAAGTGTCCCGGCAGGAATACTTCGAACAATCAGTCGGCTGTGCCTACTGCCTACATTATTGAGAAGTGTTCCTGAAGGAACATTTCGACGGGTTTTTGCACATAATTCATCATCTTGCACAACACTTACTGATTGAATTGCGTTGCAAACAGAAGTATGCTGCGAGTGCTCTAGCTTCTCCTTACAATTCCATGGGACGCGTCATCGCTGTTGCCAACCAGAAGGGTGGCGTCGGCAAGACCACGACTGCCATCAACCTGGCCGCTTCCTTTGCGGCTGCTGAAGTCAACACGCTGCTGGTCGATTGCGATCCGCAGTCGAACGCGACCAGTGGCTTGGGTTTCGTCAAGGATCCTGAGCGTGTCAGCTCCTACCACCTACTCATGGGTGCAGCCAGCGCTGAGGAGGCGCTGCTCACCACCGATCTCGAGCAGCTCTGGCTGATTCCCTCGCACAAGAACCTGATCGGCGCAAACCTTGAGCTAGTTGACGCAGATGGGCGTGAGTTCAGGATGCGCGAGGCGCTTGCGCCTCTGCGCGATCGCTTTCAGTTCATCGTACTGGACTGCCCACCTGCGCTTGACTTGCTCACGCTGAACGCGCTCGTTGCTGCGGACGCGGTACTCATTCCCATGCAGGGAGAGTACTTTGCGCTCGAAGGCATCAGCGAGCTGCTCGATACCATTGAGCGCATACGTGCCTCATTCAATCCTGAGTTGGGTATTGAAGGCGTGGTGCTGACCATGTTTGATGAGCGCACGAATCTAGCTCAGCAGGTCATGACTGAACTGAAAAACTTCTTTGATGACAAGCTGTGCCAGACGACTGTGCCGCGCAACATACGGCTGGCTGAGGCGCCCAGCCATGGCAAGGCCGCGCTGATGTACGATCCGCGATCGAAAGGCGCTGAGAGCTACATCCGACTGGCGAAGGAAATCATCGAGAGGCAGGCTTCCGGCTTCGGGCTGCCGGCTTCGGCTGTCACTAAAGAGGCGCCAGCCGGAACTCTCACCCCAGAGAACACAGGGGAACGCAGGGAAGAATCCTTGACCCCGCTTCCCGCGCCTGGCGCGGGTTCTGGGAACACCGAGCGGAATGAAGAGACGGTGGTTGAGGAGATTCCGGCAGCCGCGGAGATGGACAAGACGGCGTAGTATATTGATATGCATCGATTTATTATATCGATGCATATGAATGTAAGAGACCTCCTTCGCAACTAAGGTGGGAATAAGGATGAAATGGATCCTTCGCGGCAAAATCCGCCGCTCGGGATGACACGGATTAAGAGAGGGTACATATCGTGACAACGGCGACGGCGGGGAATGTGGCAGGGCATCCGGATAAAGACAGAGAGAAAGAGAAGGTGGAGAAGCGGCGGGCGTTGGGGCGGGGGCTGGCTTCGTTGTTGCCGGGGCCTCGGGTTTTGAATCCGTTTGCGAAGAAGGAGGGGCCTGCCGCGAACACCGGGGCTGAAGTCCCTGGTTCTCCCGAGGCCGCTGACCCGGGCCCTTCCACAAGCGCAGGGCAGGCTTTTCCGGGCCGCTCTTCCACCATAATCGCTCCAGTCGGCACCCGGGACAACGGGAGTCATGACCCGACTGGTGTGGCGACGAAAACCGCGTCCGCAGAGCCAGGGCATGTTGTCGCGAAGACCCAATTCTCCCAACATCAGGGAGAAGCGGCGCACCCCACAGCGATTACTACGACGACGAATCCAGCTGAGCCGCGCTCAGCCGGACAGCCGGGGGCGGCTGTCTCGACAAGCTCTCTATCCATGCCTGCTGCCTTTACTTCAGACGCCTCGACCGCTTCCACTTCTACCCCCGCGGAGGCGGGGAGACAGGGCGACCCGCACGCGATGGCCACCGGAACTGTTGACTACGATCCGTTTGGGGATGCACCGGCGGACGGAGTCCTTGAGGCTCAGGCTGTGGCGGATACCCGGGTGCCTTCGAATCTTGTCGTCAACTTGGCGATTTCCGATATCGACAAAAATCCGTTTCAGACCCGGTATGTCGAAGACGATGATGCCCTGGAAGAGCTGGCGGAATCGATCAAGGCTAACGGAGTGGTGCAGCCGATCGTGGTGCGTGCCGCAGCGGAGGCCGGGCGGTTCATCCTTATTCTTGGCGAGCGCCGATTGCATGCGTCGAAGAAAGTCGGGAAGACGCATATTCCGGCGCTGGTGCGGCGTGTTTCTGAGCAGCAGGCGGCGGAGATGACGATTGTCGAGAACCTGCAGCGCGAAGATCTAAGCCCGCTGGAGCAGGCGGAGGCGTTTCGCGTTCTCAGCAACAAGTTCAGTTTGACGCAACAGGAGATTGCGCAGCGCGTGGGCTTATCGCGTGCTTCGATTGCGAACTACATGCGCCTGCTGAAGCTGCCGCGCGAAGTGATGCAGATGCTGGCGGAGAAGCGGCTCAACTTTGCCCAGGCAAAAGAACTGCTGAAGTTGGGGGAGAACGACCGGATCGCGGAGGCGGCGCTCTATGCGGTGAAGAAGGGGATGAACATCGAGCAGATCGAGATGCTGGTACTGCGGATGGATGGGCTGCTCGATCCCCTGCCCGACATGCCCGGAGTGCAGAAGGAGAAAAAGAGCAGCGGGGCGCGGTGGGTGGATCCGAATGTGCGGGCAGCGCAGTTCGATCTGGAGCGAATGCTGGGAGTGCGGGTCCGGATTCGGGATCGGAAGGGTCGGGGGAAGATTGTGATCGAATACTCGACCGTGGATGATTACGAGCGCGTCGTCGAGATGTTGCGCGGGAAGAAGTGATCAATGGTTAGTGATCAGTTTGCGGCGGCCTTTGGCCGCTTTTTTTTTGGAGCCAAGATCGTTACTGGGTGGAACTTCACGGCGCAATCCCGCCTACTTGGGTGAATTGGTATGCATGCCATGCGGCGCCTGGCTGCTGAAGTGGAATAATCGCCTGAAGTTTACTCTTCTGGTTCTTTACCTTCCTGATTCCTGGGGCGGCCACCGCGACGAAAGCATCCTGCTCAGGCTCTCGTGCGAGACGCAGGGTCTCCCGACTGCGCTCGGGATGACCATGGCGGGCCGTCCTCGGCAGTACAACAACGGAGAGACTCGTTCCGGCGGGCGGACGAATCCGTCCGTCACTACACGTTACGCGGGGCGGGGTTGGATTCTGGCTTCTTGCTGGGTCGATGCCTTTGCCTCTTGATCTGCGGGGATGGGGATTACTACTACTGCGATTTTGGTTCCTGTGGCGTCCGAATCGATTTGCATGGAACCCTCGAATTGGCGGATTCGTTCGCGCATGCCGCGGATGCCCACGCCGGAGCCTCCGGAGCGGATCTGGGTCAGGCGCTCGGGAGACATGCCGGTACCGTTATCGCGGACTTCGGCGGTGACCTCGTCTTCGGAGCGGGAGATGGAGATCCAGGCTCTCTTTGCGCCGGAGTGGCGGTGGATGTTGGTGACGGCTTCCTGAATGAAGCGGAACAGGACTAATTCCAGATCGCGTGGCAGGCGGCCGAGGTTGTCGGGGATCTCCAGATCGATGGGGAGGCCGGTGCGTTCGGTGAGGCCTCCGGCATACCAGCTGATGGCGGCCTGCAAGCCGCTTTCGTCGAGCAACGGGGGATGAAGGAGGTACGAGGTGGTGCGGATCTCGCCATGCAGATGGCGTACGGTTTCGCGGATTCGTTCGATATCCGCGGCGAGCCCTGGAGAATTGGTGGCTTTTTGCAGGAGCTGATCCACTTCCATGGCTAGGACCGCAAGAGACTGACCGGCGCTGTCGTGAAGCTCGCGGGCGATGTAGCGGCGCTCTTCGTCGCGGGCACGCATGAGTTGCCAGGAGAGTTCCTGCAGCTCGCCAGTGCGGGAGCGGACCTGGGAATCGAGCGATTGGGAGAGGTTGCGGAGTTCACGTTCGCTGACACGTAGAGCTTCGTCGGCACGAACCTCGACGGTGATGTCTCGCGCGACTTTGGAGGCTCCGATGATATGTCCGTCCGAGGCCTTGACGGGAGAGATGGTGAGCGAAACGTCGAACAGCGTGCCATCTTTGCGGCGACGGATGGTGCGGAAGTGGTCGATGCGCTCGCCGCGGCGGAGGCGTTCGATGATTCTGGCTTCTTCGTCCCAGCGATCGCGGGGGATGATCAGGGTAATGTGCTTTCCGATGGCTTCCTCTGCGGAATAGCCGAAGATGCGTTCGGCGCTGTGGTTCCAGCTGGTGATGATGCCATCGAGAGTTTTGCTGACAATGGCGTCATCGGAGGAGTCGACAATCGCGGCGAGCAGGGCGGTGCTGCGTTCGGCGCGCCTGCGCTCGGTGATTTCGCGGGCGACCTTGGAGGCGCCAACCACGCGGCCCTGGGAATCTTTGACCGGGGAGACGGTGAGAGAAATGTCGATGAGAGAACCGTTTTTGCGCTGGCGTACGGTGTCGAAGTGCTCAACGCTCTCGCCGCGAAGGACGCGGGCGACAATGTCGTCCTCCTCCGCGTTGCGGTCTTTGGGGACGATGAGGGTGATGTGGCTGCCGATGGCTTCTTTGGCGCGATAGCCGAAGATTCGCTCGGCGGCTTTGTTCCAACTGGTGATCATGCCATCGAGCGTGATGCTGATGATGATGTCGTCGGAAGAGTCGACGATGGCGGCGAGAAGATTGCAGGCCTGATCGTTGGCGCTGCGGTCGAGACGCTCGGAAGACATGTCGCCACGGTGATTGTGGCGATCTTCGAGGGTGCGTTCGATGATGGGGAGGAGATCACGGGCGAGGTCGGACTTGCTGCAGTAGGCGCGAGCGCCGACTTCGGCGGCCTGGTAGGCGACGATTTTGGGATCGTTCTGGCTGACGAGGATGACGTCGAGCTGGGGGATCTCGCGGCGGAGGATGCGGGTGGCATCGAGGCCGTTCATACGAGGCATGCTGACGTCCATCAGGACGACGTCGGGATGGGTGGCGCGAGCCTGGTCGATGGACTCCTGGCCGTCGGCGGCTTCGCCGCAGATCTCCCAATCGGCATGGCGGGAGAGCATCCGAGAGATGACGTGCCGGACGCGGGCATCGTCATCTACTAAGAGAATCCTGGGCATCGGTGATACTGACACTCCGCCTCCCAAGCTACAACGCAATTCTTTATTGTGTCACTGGGATTAGGTTTGGGGGATCAGGGGATTCCTTAGGAGGCGTCGGGGATTTGGGGTAGGCCGATCCGGGAAAGGACAAATCCGTCCTTCCCTACATGGCGTTACCTTCGTTTGGGGGGCTTACTTGAGAGGGGTCGGCTTGCACCTCTTCCCTTATTACGATCAAGGATAGCGGTCGGAACTGAGAAAGTCGTGCGGGTCTCAGCCGGGGGCATTCCGAATGAACGCGAACGAATTCGCTCGACAAAAATCCTGGGACGAGAGTTCGAGGCTGCGGTGCGGTTGCGGCCGAAGAGGGGGACGCGCATTACAGCCTGGGGGCTCCCTGGTTCGATCTGCAGGAGTCGGCGGCGGCGGTCAAGGAGCTGCGCCTCGCTATCAGTATGAATCCCGCGAATGCTGCGGCGCATCAGCTGCTCGCGCATGTGCTGGCACAGCAAAACAATTTGGCCGAGGCGCAGAACGAAATTACTCTCGCGCTTCGGCTCAGACCTTCGGCGCAAATTCACTTAGACCTTGGCGTGGTGGAAGCGCAGCAAGGGAACTGGGAAGATGCGACCTCACATTTTCGGCGCGCGATCGTCGTCGATCCGGGGCTTGCTGCGGCACACATGATGTTGGGGATCGCTCTCCGGCGGCAGGCAGATCACAAAGGAGCGCTGGAGCAATTTCGAGCTGTGGCGAAACTCAATCCGGACGATGCTGACCTGCAATACAACCTTGGGCGGGAGCTGAAGGCGGATGGAGATACAGCGGGCGCCGTTGCCGCGTTTCGGCGTGCGATTGAGCTTCGGCCGACTTCGAACAGGCGCACTACAATCTTGCGCTCGCGTTGCAGCGTCAGGGTGATGCTGGGGCGAAGAAGGAATTTGACGAGTTATCGGGTCTGCACGAGTTTCGTGCCAAGCTCGCGCCATCGAAGCTTTTGATCCTGCACGGCGTAAATGCGCTGAAAGAACGGAAAATCGACGAGGCGTTGGAGCGATTTCAGAAATCAGTTGAGCTTACTCCTGAGCTTTCGGCGAGCCACTACTATCTTGGGCTGGCGTGGGATGGGAAGAACGAGCCGGAGCGAGCGAAAGCTGGCTATGAAAAGGCTATTGAGCTGAAGCCAGACTATGCACAGGCGCATGCTAGTTTGGGACTGCTTCTGTGGAAGTCCGAAGATCGGGAGCAAGGTCTTCAGGAGATGCAGCAGGCGGTGATGTGCGATCCGGATTTGGCCGAGGCCCATTACAACCTGGGTGTTGCACTGGCGGAGTTACAGCGGTCGCGGGAAGCCATGTCCGAGTTGAAGGAAGCCGTCAGCCTCGATCCGGAATCAGTCGATGCGCGGATCCAGCTAGGGCTGGTCATGAGCGAGCACGATCCGGCGGGGGCGGCGAATATCTTTCGCGCGCTGGTACGACGCGATCCGAAGTTTGCCGAGGGACACAACAATCTGGGACTTGTTTTGCTGCAGTCTGGCGATACACAAAAAGCGGAAGCGGAGTTTGCGGAGGCGATCCGGCTCAAGCCTGAATTTGCCGAAGCCCATTACAACCTTGCGTTGGCATTCCGACCGCAAGGCAAGGAATCCGAGGCGCAGCGCGAATTGGCGAAAGCTTATGAACTCGCGCCGGAGTTGAAGAGCAGGGCTCTGCTGTAGTTGCCTGGGCAGAGAACGATAAAGTTTCTACATTCTCAAGACCATCAGCGCTTTGAGGGCGAAGCGAAAGCAACGGCGGATTCGGATGTGAGGTAAAGGAACGTAAACGTTTCCTGCAGGTAAAGGCGAACGTGCGTATCGGTGTGGCTCAGGTAGCCAATGGAAGCATCCTGACCGAGATGAAGACCGAGGTCACCGCCGCGAGTGCTCAGGACGAAAGCGCCATTGATGGCCGGTGCCCAGATAATTTTGCAATCCGCCAAGCGTTTGACGTGGTCGAGGACGGGATAGCCGTAATCGCTGGTTTCGGCGAGTTCGGTATAAGCA